>Ga0187892_10009399_pt1 | contig 12892 bp, 11 predicted proteins | sample MA1701073metaG_FD_139345 | JGI IMG/M metagenome (GOLD analysis project Ga0187892, IMG submission 139345) | Bio-ooze microbial communities from a basaltic lava cave in the Kipuka Kanohina Cave System on the Island of Hawaii, USA - MA170107-3 metaG ...
TCCGCCTCGCTGCGCGCCCTTCGGGCTCTCCCGGGGACTCCGCTCGGCTCCGCCTCGCTGCGCGCCCTTCGGGCTCTCCCGGGGACTCCGCTCGGCTCCGCCTCGCTGCGCGCCCTTCGGGCTTGCTCAGCCCCGGGCGGCCTCGAGGCGCGCTGCCAGCGCGTGCAGCTCCGCGCGGAGCTCCGGCGGCGTGCGCTCGCCGAACGCGGCGTAGTACTCCTCGATCCCCGGCAGCTCCGCCAGCCAGCCCTTCACGTCCACCTGGAGCAGCTCCGCCAGGTCCTCGCGGGAGACGTCGAGCCCGCTGGTGTCGAGCTCGTCCTCGGCGGGGAGATTCCCGACCGGCGTCTCCACGGCCTTCGCGGTCCCCTCGCAGCGCTCGAAGATCCACTTGAGCACGCGCGAGTTCTCGCCGAAGCCCGGCCACAGGAAGTCGCCGCCGGCGCCCTTGCGGAACCAGTTCACGAAGTAGAGGCGCGGGAGCCGCGCACCCGGGCGCCGGCCCAGGCGGAGCCAGTGGGCCCAGTAGTCGGCCATGTTGTAGCCGCAGAAGGGCAGCATGGCCATCGGATCGCGGCGCAGGACGCCGAGCTTCCCGGTCGCCGCGGCGGTCTTCTCGCTCCCCATGATCGAGCCGAGGAAGGTGCCGTGCTGCCAGTCGCGCGCCTCGTTCACCAGGGGCACGACCTGGGCGCGGCGCCCGCCGAAGAGGATGGCGCTGATCGGAACGCCGCGCGGATCCTCCCACTCCGGCGCGATCACCGGGCACTGCCTCGCCGGGGCGGTGAAGCGCGCGTTCGGGTGCGCCGCCGGGGTGCCGAGGGCCGGCGTCCACGGCTTTCCGCGCCAGTCCGTGAGGCGCGGGGGCGGAGCATCGGTCATCTCCTCCCACCAGACGTCCCCCTCCGGCGTGAGCGCGCAGTTGGTGAAGAGCACGTTCTCGCGCAGGGTGGCCATGGCGTTGGGGTTCGACTTCAGGCTCGTGCCCGGGGCCACGCCGAAGAAGCCCGCCTCGGGGTTGATGGCGTGGAGCCGGCCATCGCTTCCGAACTTCATCCAGGCGATGTCGTCGCCGATCGTCTCGACCTTCCAGCCGGGAAGCGTCGGGTTCATCATCGCGAGGTTCGTCTTCCCGCAGGCGCTCGGGAAGGCGGCGGCCAGGTAGTGCGCGCGGCCCTCGGGACTCGTGAGCTTCAGGATCAGCATGTGCTCGGCGAGCCAGCCCTCGTCGCGCGCCATCACCGAGGCGATCCGCAGGGCGAAGCACTTCTTGCCGAGGAGCGCGTTGCCGCCGTAGCCCGAGCCGAAGGACCAGATCTCGCGCGTCTCCGGGAAGTGCACGATGTACTTGTGTTCGGCGTTGCAGGGCCAGGGCACGTCCTTCTGGTCGGCTGCCAGCGGCAGGCCCACCGAGTGGAGGCAGGGCACGAACCCTCCCTGGCCGAGGGTGTCGAGCACCTGCTTCCCCATGCGCGTCATGACGCGCATGCTGGCGACCACGTAGGGGGAGTCGCTGAGCTGGACCCCGATGTGGGCGATCGGCGAGCCCACGGGCCCCATGCTGAAGGGGATCACGTAGAGCGTGCGGCCGCGCATGGAGCCCGCGAAGAGCCCGCGCAGGGTGGCCCGCATCTCGCCCGGGTCGCGCCAGTTGTTGGTCGGGCCCGCGTCCACCTCGCGCGCGGAGCAGATGAAGGTGCGGTCCTCGACGCGCGCCACGTCGGCGGGATCGGACCAGACCAGGTAGCTGTTGGGACGCCTCGCCGGGTCGAGCTGGCGCGCGGTGCCGCTCGCGAGCATCGCGCGGATCATCTCGTCGTACTCCGCCTGGGAGCCGTCGCACCAGTGCACCCGGTCCGGCTGGCAGAGCTGCCGGACCTCCTCCACCCAGGCCTCGAGCTTCGCGTTTCTGGTCATGGAACCCCAGTATAAACGGTCGGGCGCTCCCCGGGCGGGCTTGAGCCCCTGCCGGGAGAAAACCGGACCGCCAGTCACCCGAGGCCGTGGCTTCGGAGCCACAGCAGCATCCGGCGCCAGCCCTCCGCAGCGGCGAGCACCCGGTAGCTCTGCCGGTAGTCCGCGTGGAAGCCATGGGGCGCGCCCGGAAAGATCGCGATCTCCGAGGCGCTGCCGGCGAGCCGCAGGCGCGCCTGCATCGCCTCCACATCGGTCAGCGGAATCCCCGCGTCCTCGGAGCCGTAGAGGCCCAGCACCGGCGCGCGCAGCGCCTCGGCCAGGTCGAGGGGATGCCGCGGGGTCTCCGCGCGGGCCTCGCCCGTGAGGCGTCCGTACCAGGCCACGCCCGCGGCGAGCTCCGCGCTGTGGGCGGCGTAGAGCCAGACCACGCGGCCACCCCAGCAGAAGCCCGTGATGGCCGTGCGCGAGGCGTCCCCGCCCCCGGGCCCGCCCGCCCAGCGGGCGGCGGCGTCCAGATCGGCGAGCACCGCGGAGTCGGGCACGCGCCGCACCACGCGCTCCACGATCGCGCCCGCGTCCGCGAGCTTCGAGACGTCGCCCTGGCGCGCGTAGAGGTCCGGGGCCACGGCCAGGAAGCCCTCCCGGGCCAGGCGCCGGCAGACGTCGCGGATGTACTCGTGGACCCCGAAGATCTCGTGGACGACCAGCACCACGGGCACGCGCTCGGCCCCCTGCGGGCGCGCCCGCCAGGCGCGCAGCGCCCCCGCCGGGGTCGGGATCTCCACCTCGCCGGCCAGCAGGCCCTGGGCCGAGGTCGAGATGGGCTCGGCCGCGAGGGGCCCCGCCGCCAGGGCGTAGCCCGCGGCGGCGGCCCCCGAGACCAGGAGGGCCCGGCGCGTGAGGCCGGGCTCAGAAGAGCTGGGCGGCGGCACCGATCAGCGCTCCGAGGGTGAGGATCAGGTTGGGCACGATGCTGAGGAGGAAGCCGGGCCCGCGCCGGGCCGGGTCGGTCACGTAGGCGTGGGCGTAGAGCGCGCGCCCGAGCACGAAGACGAGCCCGAGGACGGCCGCCCAGGTCGCGCTCGCGTAGCGGGCGAAGAGGAAGAGCGCGGGGAGGAAGATCACCAGCTGCTCGATGGTGTTCTCCTGCACGCGCAGGGTGCGCTCGAACTCCGGGTGCCCCGTGGTGGCCGGGGCGGGGACCCCGTGCTTTCCGCGCGCGCGGCCCGTGCGGAAGACGAAGACCGTGTACTCGAGCAGGGCCAGGGTGGCGACGATGGCGACCTTCTCCATGGCATTCCTCTCACGGGCGCAGGGTGGTGCGGCGGGGGGCGCCGAGCCCGCGCAGCTGGGGCTGCACCTCCGCCAGCCAGGTGCAGAGCAGCGGCCGCGTCTTGCGCGGGTCGATCAGGTCGTGCACCCCGAACTCCTCGGCGCGCGGGAAGACCGACTGGGCGGCGGCGATCTCGTCCTCGAGCTCGCGGCGGCGCGCCTCCGGGTCCGGCGCCGCCTCGATCTCGCGCCGGAAGCCGATCGCCACGCCGCCTTCCACGGGCATGGCGCCGAACTCCGCCGAGGGCCAGGCCACCGCCGTGCAGCCCGGGCCCAGGTGGATGCCGGCGGCCACGCCGAAGCTCTTGCGCACCACCAGCGTGAACCAGGGCACCTCGGCCTGGAGCACCGCGAAGAGCGCCTGCACGCCGTGGCGGATCGTGCCCGCCCGCTCCGCCTCGACGCCGATCGCGAAGCCCGGCTCGTCCATGAAGCTCACCACGGGCAGGTGGAAGGCGTCGCACAGGTCGACGAAGCGGCGCACCTTCCGGGCGCCGTCGGCGGTCATGGCGCCGCCGTAGATCATGGGGTCGTTGGCGAGGATCCCGACCGGGTGGCCGTCCAGGCGCGCGAGGCCCGTGATCTGCGTGCGGCCGTAGAGGGCGCCCATCTCGAAGAAGGAGCCGCGATCGACGACGAGCTCCACCAGGCGCCGCATCTTGTAGGCGCGGCGCCGGTTGCGCGGCACGATCGCGAGCAGCGCCTCCTCCTCGCGCTCGGGCGGGTCGCCGGCGAGCGCCCGCGGCGGAGGCTCGAAGACGCTGCCCGGGAGATAGCCCAGGAAGGCGCGGATCTGCCGGAAGGCGTCCGCCTCGTCGGAGGCGGCGTTGTCCACCACGCCGTTGCGGAGCTGGACCTCGGCGCCCCCGAGCTCCTCCTTGCTGACCTTCTCCCCGAGCGCGCGCTCGACCAGCGCCGGACCGCCCACCAGCACCTGGGACGTTCCCCGCGTCATGAGGGAGAGGTGCGAGGCCACGAGCTTCGCGGCGGGAAAGCCCGCCACCGGACCGAGGGCCGCGGCCACCACGGGCACGGTGGCCAGGGTCTCCACCAGGGGGAGGTTGTTCTTCGTGTCGCTGGTGAGGTTGTAGCCGGAGCGGCCGCGCGCGCCGGAGGCGCCCGTGATGCGCGCCCCCCCGGCCTCGAGCAGGCGCACCAGCGGGAGGCGGCGGCGGGCGGCCTGCTGGTCGGCCCAGGCGGCCTTCTGGAGGCCCAGCTGCGAGTAGCTCGCGCCGGCCACGGTGAAGTCGTCGCCGCACACCACCACGGGCCGCCCCTCGATGCGGCCCACCCCCACCACCACGTTCGCCGGCCGGAACGAGAGCACCCGGCCCTGGGCGTCGAGCTCCGACTGGCCGGCGATCCCGCCCTCCTCCCGGAAGCTCCCCGGATCGAGCAGCGCGGCGATCCGCTCCCGCACCGTGAGCCGCCCGCGCGCGTGCTGCCTCTCGACGGCCTCGCGACCGCCGTGCTCGCCTGCGAGCTCGCGCCGGCGCTCGATCCCCTCGACCTCGGGCTTCCAGCTCATGGGCGGGGGCTCATGGTACCATGCCGCCATGGGCGGCGACCCGATCTGGCTCCGCTACGACGGCCCCGTGGCCATCGTCACCAACAACCGGCCGGAGAAGCACAACGCGGCCAACGACGCGATGGACGCGCGGCTGTGGGAGATCCTGGCGGAGCTCCACGAGCGGCCGGATCTACGCGCGGTCGTGTGGCGCGGCGAGGGGAAGTCCTTCTCCTCCGGGCGCGACACGAGCGAGCTCGGGGTCCGCACCGAGGACGTGAGCCAGCTCGAGTTCATGGAGCGCGGGCACCGCGGCACCCAGCAGTTCTTCACGCTGCCCGCCCCCAGCATCGCAGCGCTCAAGGGCTGGGTGATCGGGGGCTCCTTCGAGCGCGCGCTGCTCTGCGACCTGCGGATCGCCGGCGAGAGCGCCCGGATGCGCCTCCCGGAGCTCCTGCACGGCGTCGTCCCCGACTCCGGCGGGACGGCGCGGCTCTTCCAGATGGCGGGCCACGGGCTGGTGGCGGACCTGGCGCTCACCGGCCGCGTCCTCTCCGCCGAGGAGGCGCTCCGGCACGGAATCGTGTCGCGCGTCGTGCCGGACGAGGATCTCGACAAGACCTGCCTGGAGATCGCGCACCAGATCGCCGCGCTCCCGGCCTTCGCGGTGAAGATGTTCCGGCGCGTGCTGGGACAGCTCGCGAACCCCGCGGTGCAGCAGTCGATCGCCGAGGAGGCCGCGACCCAGGCCCTGGTGATGGCCTCCGACGACTACCGGGAGATGAAGGCGGCGCGCGCGGAGGGCCGCGAGCCCCGCTACCGCCGACGCTAGGCGCGGCGCCGCGGGCGCACCAGCCCCTCCTGCACCACGGAGGCCACCAGGCGGCCGTCGCGCGCGAAGACCCGCGCCTGGCTGAAGGCCCGCGCGCCGGCGGCGGCGGGGCTCTCGTGGGCGAGCAGCAGCCACTCGTCGGCCCGCAGCGCGCGGTGGAACCACATGGCGTGGTCGAGGCTCGCGATCTGATGGTCCTCGTCGTCCCAGACCACCGCGTGGGGCAGGAGCGCCGTGTCGATCAACGTGAAGTCGGAGGCATAGGCGAGGACGCATTGGTGCAGGAGCGGCTGGTCGGGCAGCGAGCCATCCGCGCGGATCCAGACCAGGAGCCGCGGGGGGAGGGGCCTCGCGACCCAGGGGTCGAAGGCGCTGGCGTAGCGGCTGTCGAAGGGGCGCCGATGGGTGCTGACCCCCTCCCAGGCGTCGCTCTTGCCGGCCGCCCGCGCCGTCCGCTCCATGAGCTCGGCCCAGGTGGGAAGGGTCTCCGGGTCGGGGGCCCGGGGCATGGGATCCTGGTGCTCGGGACCGGACTCGGGCCGCTGGAAGGAGGCCTCCAGGTGGAAGATGGCCTGGCCGTGCTGGATCGCCTTGACGCGGCGGGTGGTGAAGCTCCGCCCATCGCGCGTGCGGTCCACCTGGTACAGGATGGGCGACTTGGGATCGCCGGGGCGCAGGAAGTAGGCGTGCAGCGAGTGGGCGATTCCGCTCTCGACGGTGCGCCCGGCGGCCACCAGCGCCTGGCCGAGCACCTGGCCGCCGAAGACGCGCTGGGAGGCGGGACCCTCGGGCGAGAGCCCGCGGAAGAGGTTGACCTCGATCGGCTCGAGGTCGAGCAGAGCGAGGAGCTCCTCGAGGGCGGTCCGCATCGGGGACGCAGTAGCACGCCGGCGGCGCCGGCGCGATACACTCCGCCCCGTGCTGCGCGCGTTCCTCGAAGACCTCGACGCCGTGCAGCGCCACGACGCCGCCGCCAGGAGCCGCCTCGAGACCCTGCTCTGCCACACCCCCCTCCACGCCATCGCGCTCCACCGGGTCGCCCACTATCTGCACGAGAGACTGCGCCTCCCGGTGCTGCCGCGCCTCCTCTCCGTGCTGGCGCGCTTCTGGACCGGCGTCGAGATCCACCCGGGGGCCCGCATCGGCCGGCGCTTCTTCATCGACCACGGCACCGGCGTGGTGATCGGCGAGACCGCCGAGATCGGCGACGACTGCGTGATCTTCCACAACGTGACCCTGGGCGGCACCGGGAAGCACGGCGGGAAGCGCCACCCGACCGTGCGCGACGGCGTCTACATCGGGACCGGCGCCACGCTCCTGGGCCCGATCTGCGTCGGCTCGCGCGCCCGGATCGGCGCCAACTCCTTCCTCCACATGCGCGACGTCCCCGCCGACTGCACCGCCGTGGGGACGCCGGCGCGCCTGGTCCGGCGCAGCGGGCTGCGCGTGGACGAGGAGCTCCCGCCGACGCGGCTCCCGGACGGCTCGATCCCCGTGTCCCTCTCGACCGACCTGTGACGGCGCGCGGCCTCCAGAGGAAGCGCGCGAGATCGGCGCGCCCGCGCGCGTCGAAGGCGACGCCTTCGGCCTCGAGGAGCTCGCGCTGGAGCCGCTCGGCCCCGCTCCGGGCGCGCGGGCTCACCTGGCCCCGGGCGTTGATCACCCGGTGCCAGGGCACGGCGCTCGCGCGGCCCAGGGCGTGGAGCGCCCAGCCGACCTGGCGGGCAGCGCCCGGCAGTCCCGCCAGCTCGGCCACCTGACCGTAGGTCGCGACGCGCCCGCGCGGGATCCGGCGCACCACCGCGTAGAGGGCCTCCCAGGCGCTCGGCTGGCTGGGGCACACCGGGGCATTGTATCTTTCCGCCAAACGAGATCGAAACGCCATCGAGACGCGACCCGACGCGTCTACAACGCGATCCGGAAGACGATGGAGCAGGCGAAGATCACGCTCTACGGGCCCTCGGCGGCGCCCTACACCGAGAAGGTGCGCCGCGCGCTCGTGCTCAAGAGGCTCGAGTTCGAGCTGCGCGAGCCCTCGGGACCCGAGGACTACCAGCGCTGGAACCCGGAGACGGGGCTCCTGCCCGTCGTCACCCTCGGAGACGAGCGCGTGCACGATTCGACGGCGATCCTGCAGCGACTCGACGCCCTCTTCCCGGAGCCCCCGCTCCTCTCCCGCGACCCGATGGTGGCCGGGCAGCAGCGCCAGCTCGAGGACTGGGCCGACGAGTCGTTCATGTGGTACTTCCGGCGCTGGCTCGCGCTCAGCCGGCCCCGGGCCCGGACCGAGGTCGAGGCGGCCATCGAGGTGCGGCGGCGGCGCGGCCTGCCGCCGCTCTTGCGACACCTGGGCGCCTGGCTGCGCGCGGGCGGCACCTGGGAGCGCCCGGAGACCGCCCTCCTGCGCGGCCTCGCGGACCGCATGGGCGACCTCGTGAACCTGCTGGGCGCGCGCCCCTTCTTCTACGCGAGCCAGGTCAGCATGGCGGACCTCGCCGTCTACGGGATGCTCTACGTGATGCGCCTCGACGCGATCCCCGGCTCGGCGCGCCTGCTCGCCGAGCGCCCGCGCCTCGTCGAGTTCATGGGCCGCGTCGAGGAGGCTACGGGCGGCTAGCGGACGGGCAACGGCCGGCGTAGAGCTCGTCGCACTTCGCGGCGAAGACGAAGTCGCTCTCGGCGAGCCCGTCGATCACGTGGGTCCAGATCGAGACCTCGACCCGCCCCCAGGCCACGTGGAGGTCCGGGTGGTGGGACTGCTCCTCGGCGAGCTCGCCCACCCGGTTCGCGAAGGCGAGGGCCTCGCGGAAGTCCGGGAAGCGGTAGCTCCCCGCGAGGTGGTGCTCGTCGACGACCCGCCAGTCGCCCTCGAGCTCGGCGCGCAGCGCCGCCAGGGCCTCGCCCCGCAAGGGCGGCGTCCCGCCCCGACAGGGCACGCAGCGCTTCGCCGCCAGCCGACTCGCCAAGGCGCGGCCCTCCGCTGCGAGGATACTCTATGCTCCCGCGCGTGCGGCGCGCCGAGAAGGCCCGGCGGATCCAGGCGATCCTCGACGAGCTCTTCCCGGAGCTGCGCGTCCCCCTCGAGCACGAGGACCCCTTCACCCTGCTCGTGGCCGTACTCCTCTCGGCCCAGTGCACCGACGCGCGGGTTAACCAGGTGACCCCGGGCCTCTTCGCGCGCGCCCCGACGCCGCAGGCCATGGCGCGGCTCTCGGTGGCCCAGATCCGCGGCCTGATCCGCTCCTGCGGCCTCGCTCCCTCCAAGGCGCGCCACCTGCGCGCGCTCTCGAAGCTCCTGCTCGAGCGCCACGCGGGGAAGGTGCCGCAGAGCTTCGAGGAGCTAGAGGCGCTGCCCGGCGTCGGCCACAAGACCGCGAGCGTGGTGATGGTGCAGGCCTTCGGGCAGCCGGCCTTTCCGGTGGACACGCACATCCATCGGCTCGCGGCGCGCTGGGGCCTCTCGAGCGGGCGCAGCGTGGAGCGGACCGAGCGGGACCTGAAGCGCCTCTTCGCGGCCGGGGACTGGGGCCGCGTGCACCTCCAGCTGATCCACTTCGGACGCGCGCACTGCCCGGCCCGGGGCCACGACCGCGCCGGCTGCCCGATCTGCTCCTGGGCCGCGCCGCGCTCGCGCCCCGCGCGCTGAGCGCCGAGGGTCCAGGTCGCTCGAGGAGCCTCGCGCGGCTGCGCCGCACACGCAGCGATTGGGCTCGACTCGTCGCCTCTGCTAGTTTTTCGATCTCCCGAAACCCGGGGTCGATCCCCGGCGCGGATGCCAGCCCCCCTCGCCTTGACGCTCGACCGATGCCCGGCACGCGCGCGCGCCGACCGGGATCCGCGAGATCTCGACAGGGGGGGTGGGGCATGTTCGCGAGGCGCATTCGATCCCTGATCCGAGCATCGGGTCGTGCACCGGCGCGCGAGGCGGCTCTCGCCCTCGGGGCCTGGCTCGCGTCCCTCGCGAGTCCGGCGCCCGCGCTGGTGAGCGTCGGCGCGATCGATACGCCCGGCGAGGCGCGGGAAGTCGAGGTGGTGGATGGAATCGCCTACGTCTCGGACCAGGAGGGCGGGCTCCGGCTGATCGATGTCACGGATCCCGCATCGCCCGTGGAGATCGGCGTGGTGGGCACGACGAGCGCGGTGGGCGAGACCGACGTGGTCGGGGAGATCGCGTACCTGACCGATTGGGACGGCGTGCGGATCGTCGACGTCTCGGATCCCGCCGCCCCCGTCGAGGTCGGATCGGTGGAGACCCCGGGCGTGGCGGTGGGCGTGGAGGTCCACGGATCGCTTGCCTATGTGGCGGATGGCACGGCCGGCCTGACCGTGCTCGACGTCTCCGACCCCGCGCGGCCCGTGGTGATAGGCGGGGTTCGCACCGGCAGCTTCGCCTCGAGCGTCCGAGTGGTCGACGCCCACGCATTCGTTGCCACGGGCTACCCGGGACTCGCCGTCGTCGACGTCTCCGATCCGACCCTCCCGAAGAAGGTCGCCGTCGTGCCATTGAGCGGAAACGCGTGGGACGTCGACGTCTCGGACCGGATTGCCTACGTCGCAGACGCCAACGGCGTGCAGATCATCGACGTGGCGAACCCGGAGGCGCCCGTCTTCCTCGCGAGGGTCGGACCGGGTAGCGTCGGCGCTGACGTCGAAGGCTCGCTCCTCTTCCTCGCGGCGTTCGACCGGGGTCTGCGGGTTTTCGACGTCTCGGACCCAGCATCGCCTCGTCCGCTCGGCTTCGTCGAGACCGCGAGCGGCGCCTTCGACGTGACCGTGGTCGGAAGGCTCGCCTACGTGGCCGATGCCGAGGACGGGATGCAGGCAATCGACATCTCCCACCCGGAGACACCGGCCGAGCGAGGCTCCCTTCCGACCCCGACCTTCGCGCGAGACCTGATCCTGGACGGCGAACTGGCCTACGTCGCCTCCGAGACCAGCCTACGCATCCTCGACGTCTCGGATCCGGCGGAGCCCTCAGAAGTTGGCGTCCTCGAAGGCCTCGACGAGGCAAAGGACGTGAGCGTCGTGGACGGAATCGCCTGGATCGCGGAGGCGTTCCATCTCCGGGGCGTCGATGTCTCGGACCCGAGCGCTCCCGCGGAGCTGGGCCGGATCGCTACCGAGGGCAGATCCGAGGCGGTGGAAGTGGTTCGCGGCATCGCCTACGTCGCGGCCCAGAGCTTCGGCCTCCACCTGATCGACGTGAGGAACCCGCTGGCGCCGTGGGAGGTCGGGTCGATCGACACCCCGGATCGCGCACGCGACGTGGAGGTGGTGGACGGGTTCGCCTACGTCGCCGATGACTTCTCCGGGCTGCGCGTGATCGACGTCTCGGACCCGAGCGCGCCGCGGGAGGTCGGCGTGTATCACACGCCCACGCGCGTCTCCAACGTCGAAGTGGAGAACGCGATCGCCTACGTCGTCGATCAGGTCTGGGGTCTCTACGCCGTCGACGTGTCGGATCCGACCGCGCCGCGGCTCCTCGGCTCCGCGGCGCTCCCGCGCTCGACCTTCGGCCTCGCGGTGAACGGCGGAAAGGCGTTCACCGCGGGCGTGGAGCTCTACGGCTTCGACGTGAGCGACCCGGCGACACCCAGGCGGCTCGGCGGGTTCCGCCTACCCATGCTCGGCGTCGCGGTCGCCGTACGGAGGCGCCTCGCCTACGTCGCCGCCTCGAATGCCGGCTTGCGGATCATCGAGCTCGGCCCGGAGTACCTGCCTCGCCTCGAAGTCCGGATCGACATCGAGCCGGGCAGTCTCGTGAACCGGATCGTGCCCTCGAGCAACGGCTCGATCCCCGTGGCGATTTTCGGGTCCGGGGATCTCGACGTGCGCGAGATCAACCGGGCCCGACTCGCCTTCGGACCGCACGGGGCGCTCCCCGCGTTGACGCCGACCCACCTGCTCTACCATGGCCAGGGGATTCGCGACGTCGATCGCGACGGGATCGACGACCTGGTGCCCCGCTTCCCGACCCGAGAGACGGGGATCGCGGTCGGAGACACGCAGGCCTGCCTCTCCGGCGCGACGCTGGACGACTATCCCTTCGAGGCGTGCGACTTCGTCTGGACGACGCCCGCCTGCGGCATCGGCTTCGAGGCGGCCCTCCTCGTAGCTCCCCTCGTGTGGCTTCGCTCCCGGCGGTCTCGCTTCGCGCGGCGGCGCGCTCACTGCCCGTAGCAGAGGGCCTCGAGGCACCTGCGCAGCTTGACCTCGGCTCCCCGGCGGGAGCGGGTTCGGCGCTGCGCTCGGCGCGATCGGGTCGTCGGGCCACAGACACAGAACGCCCGGTGGCCTCCGCTCGCCCTGCGGCTCGCTGCGTGCCCTTCGGCGCGCGGCTCAGGTCCCGATCCGGCGCAGGCGCACCAGCGGGCCCGCGGGGTCCCGCTCGGTCCGCAGGTCGATCTCTCCCGCCAGCGCCCAGAGCCCGTCCCCGGCCGGGTCGAGCAGCACCTGGAAGACCTCGAACTGGCGCGGCCCCGTGCGCCGCAGGAGCGTGCGGTCCGGGCGCCGCGCCTCGGGCGTGAAGACGATGCGCCCGTACTCGGCGAGGAAGGGCGCGAGGGCGCGCTCGAGGCGGCTGGCGTCCCAGGGGTCGGCCTCGTCCGGGTGGAGCGCGGCCGCCGCCTCCGCGAAGTCGCCGCGCGCGAGCGCCCCGACCAGCTGGTGGAGCTCGGCGCGCGCCCGCGCGGCCAGCAGGCGCTCGTGGCGCGCCAGGTCGACGGGCGGCGGCGCCGCCTGCGGCGCCCTCGCCGCCCGGCGCTCGCCGGGCTCGAGCAGCGCCTCCCAGGCCTCCGCCAGGCTCGAGTCCACCCGCGCCAGCAGCGTCCGCAGATAGGCGAGGACGTCGAGGAGCGCCTCCGAGCGGACCGGCGCCGGGACCGTCCGCAGCAGCGCGTTGTGTACCTGGGAGAGGTAGCGCAGCAGGAGGCCCTCGCTGCGGGCGATGCCGTACTCCCGCACGTAGTCGTCGAAGGCGCGGGTGCCCTCGAACATCTCGCGCGCCACCGACTTGGGCCGGATGTCCTCGCCGCGCACCCAGGGGTGGTGCTCGGCGAAGAGGCGGAAGGTCTCCTGGATGAAGGCCTCCTCGGGCTTCGGATGGGTCACCTCCTCGAGCTCGCGCAGGCGCTCCTCGTAGGGCACGCCCTCCGCCTTGAGCCGGGCCAGGAGCTCGCGCCGGGCCCGGGCCCGCTGCTCCGCCAGGATCGGCTGGGGGTCCTCGAGGATGGCCTCCACCAGGGAGAGGACCGAGAGGGCGTGGTCCGGCGCCGCCGCGTCCAGGGCCAGGGCCGCCTCCACCA
>Ga0187892_10009402_pt1 | contig 12889 bp, 10 predicted proteins | sample MA1701073metaG_FD_139345 | JGI IMG/M metagenome (GOLD analysis project Ga0187892, IMG submission 139345) | Bio-ooze microbial communities from a basaltic lava cave in the Kipuka Kanohina Cave System on the Island of Hawaii, USA - MA170107-3 metaG ...
CCGTGCAACGTGACTTCTCCGTTATCAGTGTCAAAATGTACCCTCTGGATGGCAGTAGCGAGTGTCATATCTCCACTCAAGGCCTGCCGAATGCGCTGATTAAGCGCTTGATCGGTAGGTGTGGCACCTTTGTCCTCCATGGCTTTCGCTTCCCGCTCAGACGACTGCATTTTTGTCCCTTCATCAGTGGAAGGAGTACGGCTGGGACCAGAGGATTGGGGGTATCCGCTTTGGCTTTGTGCGAAGGCAGGCACGGCCAGAGCCAACGATAAACTCATGGCCAGTGCAGTTGACCACAACTTATTGTTTTCATGCATGACGATCTCCTTTCTGGCTCAGCCCGTATGCTGTGTGGGCCGATTGCCAGTTGATTGAATTCTGAGTCTACGCCAACCTCCGTTTTGTTCATTGGAGGCGGCGAACGTGATTTTCGCATATTATGCTCCTGTGTTTGCTGTTTTAGACAGCGTGCTGAGGAAAAAAGTTCCCGGCTGCAGAGACCGAGCATGGGAACTAAACTCTTGGTCGTACAGTCTAAGAAAAAGAGCGAAGGGTCAGTACCAACACCGGGAATAGAACCCTGCCACAAAGTTAGTTGCCGCATGTTCTACTGAGGTAACAGGCAGATGTTTCCCGGATGGACCCTTCGCCACTAGGATTCTCGCTCGTTCTTGTTAAGGATAGAAATCATGACAGAGCACGTACACCTTAGACACGTCAGACACGTCCTCTCTGAATACCTTGAGGGTGAGTTGCGGCTGAGCGAGCGCCAAACCGTGGAGAGACACCTCAAGGTCTGTGCGGTCTGTCAGCAAGAAATGCGTGTACTACGCAGGACCGTGAATATGCTGCAGCGACTGCCGCGCGAAACCACGCTGACCGACTTTATGGATAAGCTCAAAATCAGAATTGAGCAGCACGAGGCGAAGTCACAGCCTGTCGCAGAACCTGTGCCTGCTGTGCCGCTGCTTGCGGCTCTTGTGTGGCGGATGCTAGGACTGGGACGGCTCCTGTTCTTTCCGCTCCCCGCCAGGATTCCGCTTTACCTCGGCATTGTTGTCCTGGGATTGGCGACCGTACTGTTGCGTACGTCATCTGAACACACCACAGGTACACAGATATTGCCCACAGTCTCAGCTCCACCGCGTTCGGAAGCGTTGCCGCAGAAGATGGTAAGTGTTGCTGACGAGACGATTCAGACCGTCGCTACGGCAGAATCTGCGCCGGAGCAGTTCCTTTCCCCGGCCACTCCCTCACCGTCTCCGACAAAGGCACTTAATGTAGGATCAGCACTTGTATGGCGTGTGACTGGAAGTGAACCAGCGATACTCCGTCAGCAGGTCAAGGCTTTGGCTAGTCAGAGAGCAGAAGCAGTCGTTGTCCAAGAAGAAGAGCGCCTACTCGTTATTTCCCTTCCTACCGCTAGACTGCCCGCGTTGCGCCAGGAGTTGAATACGTTAGGAACGGCGAGTTTACGTGAAGCCGAAATTGTACCGAACACTCCGACTCCCCCGACTACGGTGGTGCACATAGAGTTCATTCGTTCGCCGTCAGTCGTTGCTCCACCCGACCCTACACAACTCCCCGGTCACTCCTAAGACAGAGAGGAGCAGAACGAGCAAGTCCAAGGCTCTCGCGAGGAAACCCAACGATGAATAGGAAACGATACCTAGCGATCCTAGCAGTGGCTGTTATGGCCGGGATTTTCAGTGGAGTCGTAGCGAACCGACTCTCTACGATGGGCGAGTCTGCCCTTGCCCAACCGACACCTTCGCCAGCAGAGGTTATCCAGGCTGAGAAGTTTGAGTTGGTAGACAAAACAGGAGTGCCTCGTGCGTTGTTGGAACTGGAGCCACATGGGGAACCTGCTTTGAAGCTGTATGACGCGGAAGGAAGTCTTCGTGTTATGTTGAGCCTCAGGCCCGACGGTGGCCCTAACCTTCTCCTGTGGGACGGGCAGACGACGGCTCCTCGATTTGGCCTTGCGCTATTGCCCAACGGTAGTCCGAGTGCGGAACTTGCAGATCGGGACGGGAACCTCCGTGTCGTGCTCGGTTTAGGCACCGACGGAAAGCCGGTCCTGGGACTTTTTGACCAGGAGGGAAATTTCCTCCCTGCTTTGGGGAAGAGGAAAAGATGAAACTGGGAATCTCATAATCGTTGACAGATAGCGATCGATCGCGCACAGTGGGCTGTAAGAGCCCGCCACACCCAGAGGGCGGAGTACAGATTAAATGGGGAGGACTGCATGGCCTACGATGTCGTTATCAAGAACGGAATGGTCGTCGATGGCACAGGACGCCCGCCGTATCGTGCCGATGTCGCTATTCGAGGTGACCGGATTGTTGCAATTGGCAAAATAACCGAGAGCGCTAAACGGACGCTCGATGCTGAAGAGTACCTCGTCACTCCCGGTTTCGTCGATATTCATACGCACTTGGATGCGCAAATTTTTTGGGACCCGATTGCCTCCTCGTCGTGTTGGCATGGCGTGACCTCGGTCGTCATGGGAAACTGTGGTGTTACTTTCGCCCCCTGTAAACCTCAAGACCGGGAATACCTCGCCCACCTGATGGAATCGGTCGAGGATATTCCTGCCGCCACCATCATGGCCGGCATGCCGTGGCAGTGGGAAACGTATGGTGAATACTTGAAAGCATTGGACGCCCGACCAAAAGGAATAAATGTCGGCGGCCTCGTTGGTCACTGTGCAGTGCGGTACTGGGCTATGGGTGCAGAAAGTTTGGACAATACCCCGGCCAGTCCCGATCAGATCGCTCGCATGCACGACATTGTGACCGAAGCAATTGCTGGTGGAGCACTGGGGTTTTCCACATCGCGAACTATTCTGCATCGAACCCCAGAAGGTCAACCGGTGCCCGGCACCTTTGCCAACCGCGAGGAGTTGCTGGGCATTGCGAAAGCCTTAGGCAAACTTCAGCGAGGGCTATTTGAAGCCGCACCCGGCATTGATAGTGGCAAGCCGAAGGACATCAAGCGGGAAGTCGATTGGATGACGGAAGTCAGCTTACTCACTGGGCGGCCTGTCACTTTTGGTTTGGCCCAGAGCCGCCCCCACCCAGGTGTCTACGCCTCCATGCTTGAGCAGATCAGCGCCAGCGCCACTCATGGCGCGCAAATCTTTGCCCAATCGACGACACGTGGCATCGGCGTCTTGTTCGGGTTCGTCAATCGCACACCGTTCGATCGTGCTCCGTCCTGGCGTGCGTTGCGGACATTGAAGCTTGAAGAGAAAGTGGCCAAGTTATGGAATCCGGAATATCGCGCCACCATGGTCCAAGAAGCATTGGCTGATCCTCCACCGATCGATTTCAGTCAGATCTTTCTGCTGTCAGACACCGAGGTCCGTTATGATCATCGCTCTGAGGACAGCCTTGCTGCCCATGCGCAGCGTTTGGGCGTTAGCCCTGCAGAAGCTTTTATCCGCCTCTCGGTGGAACGCGAAGGAAAAGCCTTGTTTAACTATCCGTTCTTAAACCCGGCGTTCGACGCAGTACAGAACATGCTTGACCATCCGCGTGTGGTCATCGGTTTGGGAGACTCCGGCGCGCACTGTGGACAGATTATGGACTCCAGCCTGCCGACCTATTTCTTGAAATACTGGGTCAAAGAACGGCAACACTTCACCGTGGAGCAGGCGATTCGCAAACTGACGCACGACCCCGCCCACTTATTTGGTATTCACGACCGTGGGGTCCTTCGGCCCGGGGCGTATGCCGATGTCAATGTGATCGACTACGACCATCTCCGATTACCCGCACCTACCTTTGTGAATGATTTACCGGCAGGCGGAGCCCGGTACATCCAGCAATCATCCGGCTACAAATACACGCTTGTCAACGGCCAGGTTTTCATGGAAGGGCTGAATCACACCGGCGCATTTGCTGGCCAGGTACTCCGTAGCGCATAGAAACGAAACCGACGGCTCATCTTTCTTGATCCCCCTCACCCTCGCCCTCTCCCATCCGGGAGAGGGAATTTTCGGGGGAATCGTCGAAGGATACATGCGAGTGAAAACCGCTCTAGTTCAGCAGCGCGTGAATAGCTTCTAGCAACTCTTTCCGCTCAAATGGCTTGGCGAGGCTGCGGTGAGCGCCGAACGTTTCGGCAGTAGGCAACACATCGAGCTTTCCCCGACGTCCTCCCCCAGAAATAGCGAGAATTTTTGTTTGCGGAAACTCCTTGTGCAGTATCCGAATGGTTTCGATACCTTCTTGTTCAGGCATGAGAATATCGGTGATAACGAGATCAGTTGGCTGTTCACGAAACCGCACCATCCCTTCTCTGCCATCTGCCGCATCCGTGACTTCGTAGCCTGCCCGTTCGAGGATTTGCCTGATCGTGTCTCGCACGGGAGCTTCATCATCAATGACCAGAATCCGTGCCATGGCTCTTCCCCTTGTCAACTAGAGAGATTGTCACTTCTTTTTTGATATCAGTCCCCGATACTCGATTCCAGCCTGTCTAGCACTCACCTATAATTTACTACCCCAGGTAGCATTTCGGAGGTACACTCTCCTTGGAATACTGGGAAATAAATCCGAAATGTGGTTCCCTGTCCAAGATGGCTTTCGACAGCAATGATCCCACCGTGACTAGTCACAATACCATGTACGATCGCGAGTCCCATCCCCGTCCCTTGCCCAACGGGTTTCGTCGTAAAAAAAGGCTCGAAGATATGCTCAAGTACTTCTGGCATCATGCCATTGCCGCTATCGCGCACAGTTACAACACAATACGGTTGTACCGATAACCCCTGGCGCGTCAGCTCTCCCGCGTTTCTCTCGTCTATGGAGTCGAGCTGAATATCAATTACCCCCCCGTGCTCTTCCATCACATACGCGGCATTGACGCATAAGTTCATGAGGACTTGCTCGACTTGGGTCGTATCTGCCACAACCGTGTCGGTACTTGTCCGCATGACAAAACGGGTCACGATATTTTTCGGCAACGTGGCACGCAGTAAGACCAACGTTTCTTCGATCACCTCATGGAGTTGGACAGGGCGGCGATCTTCCTGGCGGGGACGGCTGAACGTCAAGAGTTGTTGCACCAACCCTCTCGCTCTGCGACTCGCAGTGAGGATTCCTTCCAAATTGCTGCGGGCAAGACTGTCGTTTGGTGGTACGTCATCAGTCACAAGTTCGGTATAACCCATAATCGCGGCAAGAATATTATTGAAGTCGTGCGCAACACCACTGGCAAGCGTCCCAATTGCCTCCAACTTCTGCGCTTGCAGCAGTTGGGCCTGTAACTGTTGTTGGCGTTCGGCTGCCCACTGTCGTTCGAGGGCATTCCCAATAATCTCACCAACTACCTTGAGCAGCAGAATGCTTTCCTGTGTCCAAGACTTCTTTGTCCGAACCGTATCGAATCCGAGAAACCCAATAAGCGTCTTCCTGGAAACGATTGGAACATTGACTAACGATTGAATCCCTCCAGCCTGAAACTCTCCTTTTTCAGTTTGCGCCTCAAGAGGCAACGCGTTGACATCCGGAATATGGATAACCTCCAAGCCCGTCATTTTGCTCAGGTGCCACGGGAACGTGCTCGTCGGTAAGTTGCGGAGGCGGTTTTGCCTCGGCTCGATACCAGGAGCACACCATTCATGAGTATTCTCCATCACCTGAAGTCGGTTCGAAAAGAGAAACAAATAGCTGCGATCTACTCCAGAAAATTCACCGACAATACGCAGAGCTCTCAGAATTCCAGCATCAATCTCTTCAGGAGCAAGGCTAATAAAAAGTTTCGATAAGTTGGCAATCAGTTGTTCAAGCGCAAGCTGATATTGAAGGGCCTCTTCTATTTGTTTTCGTTCCGTAATATCACTAAGAGTACATATCACCCGCTCGACCTGGCCCTCACTATTCAATTGCGGCTCGGCATTCGCGAGGAGCCAAACGCGGTCACCAGTCGTGGAATGAGAGAAACCCATCACCACATCACGTATCGGACGACGGGTCGCAATGGCCTGCGGCACGGGATGAGTTTCTCCGGGGAAAGGAGTGCCGTCTTCGTGGATCGCGTTCCAGTCTGTATCAAAGGAGGTCTTCCCTAGCGCCTGCTCTTCCCCTAACCCAAGCAGGCGGAGGGCGGCCGGGTTTATCAGCAGTATTTCGGAGCAGGGGCCAAGGAGTATGACACCAACCTCCAGATCGCGGATCAACGTCCGGTAGCGTTCCTCGCTCTCGCGCAGCGCTTTCTCTGCTTGCTTGCGCTTCGTAATATCTCGGGTGATAGCCAGAATCCCGCTCGGCTCACCATGAGAGGAACGGAGCACGGCAAGGTTTGTCTCCACGGGAATACGATCGCCCGCCTTATTGATGAGATGATATTCACGGGGAGCAAGGTGCCCGTCGGTTTTCAGTTGCACCAGGTCTGCTCGTACCCGCTTCAGATCTTCCGGGGCAATGAGGTCCCGGACAGAGTTTCCGACCATACCGCTCTTTTCCATCTCCTCCATGCCACGAAGCGCTGCCTTATTGCCGTAGAGTAATTTTCCATCAAGACTCATGATGGAAATCCCATCGCTCGACATTTGCACGGCGGCATGGAGTTGTCGCAGTTCTTCTTTTGCCTGTTCCCACTCGGTAATGTCCTGCGCGTGTCCGACGACGTACGGTTCCTGGTTTGGCTCCTCCCGTCGGATATTGTGAAAAACCAGAACGCGTTCCTCTCCCGCCTTCGTCACCACCCGCAACAAACCGCGGACGCTAGTCTCTTGTTGGCATTGGGCAAGATACGCCGGAAAGAGATGACGCACCGAAGGGGCAAGCAGTTCAACGAGATTCCGCCCGACAAGCTCGTCTGGTTGAACCCCAAATCCACGGGCTGCCGCCGGATTGACAGACAGGAGCACCCCATTGAGATCGTGTGTACAGATAAGCCCTTCACTATTGTCTACCACGTCCCGATAGCGCTCTTCGTTCGCTTTCGCAGCTTGCAGCGCCAGTTCCTTTTCCTGATAGAGTTTCGCATTAGCGATGGCAATCGTTACTTGTGTCGCAATCGTTTCTAAGAGCTGCTCATCACCGTCAGAGATGTCACAGTGAGACTCCCAAACGACCTCAAGACAACCAATCGTCTCGGTTTCCCGCCAGAGAGGGACTAAGAGTACGGAAATTTTTTCCAGAGACCCACCTAACTGTTCGGCAAGTTTCATTGAGGTTGGCCATTCTTTTGCAGTCAACCGAGACAACCGTAGCGAGCGCCGGTGTTCGGCAACCCAACCGGCAAGAGATCCTTGCCAAGGATACCGCAACGGTTGCCCTTGGAGTGTTTTTACGCCATAGGCAGTCGTTAATTCGGCCTCTTGTTTGGCCTGGTCAAAAAGAATAACCGACGCCGCCTGCGCGGCAAAAAGAGGAACAATCTCGTCGATAATCCGTTGTAGAACAGTATTAAGGTCCAGGAGGGTTCCGATGGCACTATTGATCCTCCGCAGCGCTTCCAACTCGTGAATGAGTTGCGCCTTGGTCTTTTTCGGTTTTTTCATAACTGCTTGCGACGCTGGCGTTCCAGAAGGGTGACACCGGTACCGCTTGCCTTACATACCAGGATGGGGTCGGACAAGACTTCTGCAGCGGAGTCAGAAATATCGGGACGCGGGCGAATGACCTTCCAGGCCTGAAACTCAAATTTACGTGAGGTGCGACCAACGACGGTCATGCGTCCATGCACTTCAATAAAGTCACCGGCATAAACTGGGGCCAGAAATTCAATACTGTCGTAGGCACGGAAAAGCCCTTCGTCACCATCAAAGCGAATACTTAATTCCGTGCCGACATCACCAAAGAGTTGCAACATTTTTGCCCCATCAACCAAGTTGCCACCATAATGGGCATCATGTGCACTCATGCGGACACGGATCGTCGCCGTCGGTAGTCCGTTGATTGATTCCATTGTTGGCATAATTGACCTCCCACTGCTGGCAGCTTACTTCTTCGCTTGCCAAAAATGCCCACCGTCTCCGTATTCATGCTGGCCCCGGATTGGCTGACCTTCGGCAAAGCGACTCAAGCGAAAGGGGGTAAGATCAACTGTGGTACTTCGTCCCTGCGTGATTAATTCAGTCAGGCACTGACCAATGGCCGGTGCTTTTTTGAATCCGGTCCCGGAAAGGCCACAAGCAAGATAGAATCCTTCGGGTCCCGCCTGACCAAGAATCGCTTTCCCATCAGGGGTCATATCGTAAATACCGCTCCAACCACCACGAGAAACTGCACGCGCAAACACCGGCGCTCGTTGACTTGCCTGCTGTCGAGCAAATGGCGGGAAATCTCTATCCACCGCTTCGTTGTAGGCGTCGGGATTCACCCCATCTTCCCCGTCTCCGGTGCCAACCATCGTTGCATTCGCATTCTCTGGGCGGAAGTACATGCCAACACTAATATCAGCCACGACACAGTGACGCCGGAGCAATTCACGCGGTTGGCGTAACAGCGCTATTTGGTTGCGCTGAACCGTGATGGGGATATCGAGACCCACCATGTGCCCAAGCGGACTGGCCCAACAGCCGGCAGCATTAATGATGAGCGGCGCTTCAATAGTACCGTCACTCGTTTCCACTCCTCGGACTCGACTGCTGGTTGTCAGCACCCCAGTCACCGTTACACCCTCACGAAGGTCTGCACCAAGCTCTTTTGCGCGCCGCGCAAAGGCGAAGGTTGTCAGTAAGGGATCAGCATAGCCACTGTCCGGCTCATACGCACCTACAGCAATACCCGCAAGAGAACATGCTGGCTCGATCTCTTTCACGTCTTGTGGACTGACAACACGTGCATTGACCCCCACTTTCTGCTGCATCGTCACGTTCGCTTGTAGATTTTCAACGTTGTCGTGGCCTACCAACCACAGGACGCCACAGCCGACAAAACCACAGTCCCCTCCTATAAAGTCGGCAAAATGAGAATAGGCTTTAAAGCTTGCCAACGCTAACCGGGTTTCTGGTTCGTTCTCGTAGTGCATTCGTACGACCGCAGTCGATTTTCCGGTGCCACCAGCGCAGAGATGTTTCTTTTCCAGCAACATTACGCGCAGCCCAGCTTTAGCGAGATGATAAGCAAGGCTCGTTCCTGTTACTCCGCCACCGATAACGACAGCATCAGCAGTTGTAGGCATATTTTGCTCCGCGTAAGATGCAATGAAGAATTAAGAATGAAAAATTAAGAGTGAAGAATAAAAAAAGCACTGAGTTTTTCCTCCTTCACCATTCTTCATTCATAATTCTTCATTCTCCTCTACTTCGACTCGACAGTCATAAAATGTTGCTCCACCACCAAGATCGGTAAGCTTGGTCGAAGTCACATTGTTGACGTTCCCCTTGCCTCCGGACAATTTGTCCCACCAACCCCAAAACGTTGCGACGGTCCCTTGAGGGACGTTGGGTGAAATTTTTACTGGCAATATAAACGCGCCGCGCTCGTTGAAAACCCGAACTTCCATCCCATCGCGCAGATTGCGTGCGGCGGCATCGTGTGGATGCATCTCCAGCGTCCGTGCCTCATGCTCTTGTCGACGCATCACTGGTAGATGTCCATATGACGAGTTGAGTGAATCTTTATGCTTGCGCGGGAGAAAGTTCAGCGGATACGGTCCAAGGCTCAACGTTTCATGGGGTGGAACAAACGTGGGGAGTGGATCGAATCCATCCTGTGCAAGTTTTTCACAGTAAAACTCAAATTTCCCTGAGGGCGTGGCAAATCCACCGGTTGCACGAGGAAGCAGGTCAGGTGTTGACCGGGTTTTGAGAAATGGCCGCTGGATAAACTCCTCCGCCGAGAGATTCTTCTTGAGGGATTCGGTCATCAGCTCTGCAGCCGAAGCGTACACGGCCGGCTCGGTTATTCCCAAGGCTTTCCCTACTAACTGAAAGACCTCGGCATTGGATTTCGCTTCTCCAAGGGGGTCAATGGCACGGGGGCTAAAACTACCAAAGTCGCCTCCATAGGCAAGCACGGCATCCTCATGTTCAAGTGGTGAGGTCGCAGGCAGCACGATGTCAGCGTAGTCTGCGGTGTCGGTCAGGAATGAGTCATGAACGACCATGAAAAGGTCGGGGCGTTGGAGAGCATGGCGCAAGGCGGGTTGATCGGGCAATGAAGCAGCCGGGTTACAGTTGTAATTGAAAATGACCGAAATTGGAGGATCGAGCGACGGATCAAGGAGATGTTCAGCGAGACGCACCATATTAATCTCGCGTGTTCCCGATGGGGAAAGATCAAAGCGCATTGCTTTCCGCATGTCTTGGGCAGTAAACATGGCCCCCCAGAAGTTACACAAACCACCACCGACCTGACGCCACGCTCCGGTCAGTGCCGGAAGACATGCGACCGCACGGACGGCCGCAGCTGCCCCTCCACACCGTTGAATGCCAATGCCAATACGAATCGCCGCCGGTTTCGTGGTTGCATAGGTTCGTGCCAGTTCTCGGATCTTGGCAACCGAGACATCACACGCCTGCGTAAGCTCAGCCAGCGACAACATCCGTAGGCGTTCAGCAAACTGCTCGTACCCGATCGTGTACCGCTGGACGTAATCATCATCGACGAGACCTTCTTCTTCGATCACCTTCATCATCGCTAACGCCAGCGCAGCATCTGTCCCTGGCCGAATAAAAATATGCTCATCACACACACGTGCAGTCCGCGAGCGGTAGGGATCAATCACCATGATCTTCGCGCCGCGGCGTTTCGCTTCTTGCACCAATGGCCACACGTGCAGGCCGGTGTTCAACGGATTGGATGCCCAAAAGATGATGAGCTTACTCTCGACCAACCCCTCAGGAGCAAATCCTTGGAACACATCTGAATAGGCCAAGGCACCGTAGAGCCCGCCTGCACAAATTGTGCGTGCCAGTGTCGATGCCCCTACCGCATGAAAGAAACGGCGGTCGATCCCATTCCCCTGATACACTCCGTTATTCCCCCGGTAGGAATAGGGCAGGATCGACTGAGGTCCATACGTCTCAATCGCCGTTTGCATGTGGGCAGCAATAGCCGCAATTGCCTCATCCCAAGACATGCGCTCGAATTGTGCTCCTGGTCCTTTCGGACCAACTCGTTTCACGGGGTAGAGCAAGCGCTCCGGGGCATATACCCGATCAAGAAGTTTGTTGACCTTGGCGCAGAGGGCTCCACGGGTGAAAGGGTGTTCTTTACTGGCGGTGATTTTCACCGCCTTGCCGTGGTCGATGGTCACTTCCATCAGACAGGAGTCGGGACAATCGTGCGGGCAGGCAACCTGAGCAATGTGAGCCATACGTGTTCTCCTTCGCCTTTGCCTCTACCACAGACACTGGGAATCGAACAGAGTCACAAGGAAGATCACTCGTAGGGGCGGGTCTCAGACCCACCCCTACTTCGGTCGACGCTGAAAGAAACGCCACAAAGGAACAGTAAACAGATTCAGGACCGCATTTTTCTTGGGGGCATCGTGTGGCAGCGGCGGCGGAGGCGGCACCCACCGGGCCAGGATGACATTGAACAGGAGCACCACTACGGAGAGTGCAATCAGCGTTTGCGTCCATCCGTCAGGATTTTTTGCCCGGAGCCCACGATACGGACCAACAATCCATTCAGTGGAGACGAGTGAGCGCTGTTCCCATCGCGCCAAAATAGCCAGCGCTCGTTCCTCATCATTCTGCGGGAGACGGCCATCAGGGAGCCGGAGTTCTTGCCCAGTGAGTTGAGCGTACCGCGGTGAGTAGATCGGATCTTGCCACACGGGTGGCCACCAGAGCGCAACGGCAACAAAAGTCAGCCGTCCAAACCATGAGAGAAACCGGGTACCTGTCTGCGTCATAGGGATACTGAGAAATATCGACCGTTCCTACTTCTCCTTGAGCATGAAGGAGCAATTGGAGTTGCGCAACTGTGGGAAGGCAGGTAAGAACACTCCAGCGAAAAACGGGGAAAGGAGGAGAGTATGTATTCTCTGAAAAAAATCATAACGCTGACTGTTAGGGTCTTGTTCGGAGCAACTCTTTTCTGGGTGGGAGGTGTCATTGCTGAAGGACAGTATCCAGCGGACTACAAACCATCCAAACCAGCAGAGCAAGGGCAGACCAATGTGTTGACGCGGGTCTTTGCCATCTCGACCTATATGACCGATAAGATCAACGCCGCTGGGGGCAAAGATTCTCCGGTCTGTTATCGCAACTGTATGACCACCGCGCTGAACGATGTGCTCAAATGTACTGAGAGTATGAGCACCTATGTCTCAAGTGAAACATGTGAAACGACTGGCGCACAGAAGATGAGTAGCTGTGATCCGAAGTGTCAGTAAGACGGGGAACAGTTGTCAGTTGGAGGCAGAAAAACTTTGGACTTTGGACTCCCTGCCTTTACGTTTATGCAAAATGCGGCATCACGTCACGAGCGAAGCGCTCCATCGCTTTAAGCGTGTCGCGATGACTGAAACTGCCAAAGTTGAAATATAAGATCACTTCTTCGATCCCCGCAGCTTCGCATTTCTTCAAGGTGGCGATACAGGTTTCAGGATCGCCAGTCACCACGCTTCGTTCGCCAAAGTCTTCTGCCTTCATCTTTTGCAAGCGTTCGACAATATCAGCGAAGTAGGCAATGTGGGGAGGAGCGGAGGCCCGATCCCCAGGGAAGGCGGGCAACACCGAATGGAGATAATACCGCAACCGCTCTTTGGTCCGCAGTTCGTCCTCCTTCGTATCAACCACACCTGCGAAGTAGGAACATTTCGCCCGCGCGTCCGTGTGACCATGTTGCATTGCCAGTTCCCGATACGCCTGCACCGCAGCACCAACGCTGCCAAACATCATCGCCGCAGCAAAGGGCGCAAATAAGGTGTGAAATCCCTGCTCGGCTGCCATCTCCACCGTCGGACGACTAAAACA
>Ga0187892_10009404_pt1 | contig 12887 bp, 15 predicted proteins | sample MA1701073metaG_FD_139345 | JGI IMG/M metagenome (GOLD analysis project Ga0187892, IMG submission 139345) | Bio-ooze microbial communities from a basaltic lava cave in the Kipuka Kanohina Cave System on the Island of Hawaii, USA - MA170107-3 metaG ...
GCGCGTTCACCTCGAACGAGGACGCTTCAGCTTCCCATCGCAGCGAAGTACGGTTCGAGTGTGCCTCGCACGCCGGCGACGGCTTCTGCCGCACCCTCCGGTGGGATGTGCGGCTTCACCCTCCGCATGGCGGCTGCGACCTCGGCGTCGCTGAACTCCGGGTGCTTCGTCGCCAACAAATAGGCCGTGGCGAGACGTTCAAGCGAAACGCCCTTGTTCCCGATGAGCTCGGCGATCTTCGTAACCCTCGGCTCGTACCTCGCCAAGGTCTTCGGATAGTGGGCTTCGAGCAACGAAGCGCGTGACGTGGTGACGATGCTCGGCCCATCCGGCTCGGGCTGCGGCTCGATGTCCAGCACGCCGTTGGCGCGGAGGGCGAGGAGGTCGTCACGTAGGTCGAACGCGAACGGGCCGTGCTTGTAGAGCGTGAAGTCATAGCCGAGGGGCACCCCGGCGCCCGCTTGCAGCAGGAAGGCGGCCTTCTGAACGTGGGTCTCACCGGCCCAACTTCCGTGCTCCTTCAGTTTCCTGACCAGCGTGGTGATGAGCGCTGACCGCTGCGGCTGCTTCACTCCTCCCCCTCCTCGGCGTAGTTCCTCAGGATGTCGTCTCGTCTCTTGTCGAGCCAGGTGCGGGCCTTGTCGCGCAGGCCTGGCTCGATGAACACCATGTCCAAGGCGGCGGGGGCAAGGCTGCGCAGCGTCGGGGACACGTCTGTCGACTGCCTGACTCTCCCGTCGATCGCTACCGGGAACGCAACGTCGCCTCCCGCCTTCTCCATCTTCGCCCGCTTGACGTTGGGGTCGCCGAACTCCTCGGCTGCCGCAGCGTGGATCGCCCCCGCAGGGTCGGGGCTGAGCTTGAGGTCGCCCGGGTCCAGGCGGTAGAGGCCCTTGAAGTGCCGGCGCTCGTTGATGCGCATCGCATGCTGGTGCCCGGGCGCATCCGGGTCGGCGGCTGCGGTTCGGATGGCTGCCAAGACCTCAAGGTCCGTGAGCGAGAGGTGCTCTGAGGCTAAGAGGAGTTCTAGCGATATCGGATGGCGGCCCGGTACAGCCGTCGCACGACACCGACGCGGTCGGGTTGCGGACTCGCCAGGCCTCGATGGAATGACATCGCCGCAAAGGCGTAGCGGGAGTCCCACTGTCCCACTTGCTCACGCCAGCTCTTCACATCGAGCAAAAGATCGGGCTGCAGCCGTCCCGGAGAGCGACCGGTTTAAGGGACTTCGGGTGACCCACCGAGCGGTTCGCTGATCCGTGGGGCGGTGTAGTCAATGCAGCGCGTCTATCGCCGCATGAAGCGTCCGGATGAGCGAATCAGCCAGCGCCTGATCCCGCGCGTTCTTTCGCGTTGCACGAAGTCGCCACGATGGTCCGGCGTCCACTTGAATGTCAAAATAGGGAAGTTGACGAAAGCCCATTTCTCGAACAGTAACGGCCGCTATTCGATGCAGCGGGATGAGATGACGCTCCTTGATCCTAGTAATCTCGTAGAAGTCCCCCAGCACACGACCAGTGTCTCCGGTTAGGACGCGGTTGTAACCCTCAATCACACGCAAGTAACGATCAGTAACCGCTACAACAGCCATGCCCGCCGCTCTATACTTCACATCCAGCACGTACATTACTTCCGCTTGGAGAAGACTCTCCCCCGGTTGAAGCTCCGGACCGACCGCCTCTCCAGCCTTCATGCTGCCCCCCGACTGCCAGGTAGACGCAGGCTAGCAGTGGGCTGGGTTACGTTCATGTCGGGCTCGTCACTGATGGCCAAGATTGGCCCCTCTCGCTGGAGAGGCAAGAAGCCGTCCACTTAGCTAAGAGGTCTGTGGAAAACCTCCCGCCGGGCAGCCATTCGGCAAGGAAGTCTTGGAGGTGAGCGTCGTACATCAGCCTGGCCGGGTGAAAGTAGACCTGGCTGAACATCATGTACCGGGCGATGAGCAGCGCCTCGGCTGATTCCCGCCCCCCGATCTCGACCCCAATGGCTGGTTCGGGCTCGTCCTCCTCCGCGGCGGCGTCGGGCAGTATCCGCAGCGTTCCCAGCAGCCGCAGGTGGTCGAAGCGGCCGCAAGAGACCCGGCGTGGATCGAGTCACGCTGGAGGTAGTCCATCCGGTCCACCCCGAAGGCGTCGTCGACGACGATGTCGGACAGGATGCGTTCCCAAGGGGTGAACGTCTCGCCTGGGCACTCCTTGCGCCCCACCGCCAGCTTGGCGATGACCTCCGGCCGCAGCGGCGGGTCCACCCCGGTCGAGAGCAGCGGCGCCAGGTGATCGCTGGCCACCAGTTCGCGAGTCAGGCGCTCGTGGTTGTACCCCGCGGGCAGGAGGGCGTGCTCGGCGCCGTGTGAGAACGGCAGGTGGCCGACATCGTGCAGCAGTGCTGCCATTCGGACAGTCATCCGCCACCAGTGGCGCTGATCGGCTCGGTCCACCTCCGGGAGCAGGTCCCGGACGGAATCGGTGACGTTCTGGGGATCGGTGAGGGTGTCGAAGACCTGTCCGGCCAACTCCATCACGCCCAGCGAGTGCTCGAACCGGCGATGCGTCGCTCCGGGGTATACGAGGTAGGAGAGGCTGAGTTGATGGACGTGGCGGAGGCGCTGGACCGGAGCAGAGTCGATGATGCCCCGCTCCTCGGGGTTGACCAGGATGAACCCGTGCACGGGATCGCGGAACTCATGCCGGATCTTTCTCACCGGTCGTGCGCCAGGAAGCCGATGACCGTGGCAGGCCGAAGGCCGAGTGTGCCTGGTGTCATTTCGGAGAAACAGGAAGAACTTCTGCCGGTACCCGAACATTTGTTCGACAGTGTACGGGGAGGGTACGACAGCGAGTGCTGAGTGGCCGGATGAGCGCTGTGCGTGGCGTCCGCCCTCGGTATGCTGTCGTACCACGCCTTCATCCTTCCCGCCGCCGCCCCCGTTCAGCTTCTCGCGAACGGAAAGAGCGTCCGCCTTGCCATTGGGCTTCGATGATGCGCCGCAAACCCTCGAGTCACTTGTCAATTCTCGATGAGCCACTGGCCAAGTCTGGGCAACTCCGGGAGGCATGGCTTCTCGACGGCGGCTCCCGCCTACGGGCAGCCGGCCTATCATAGGCCCATCCTAACCTAAGCAAACGACAACGCTGTAGCTTTCCCGCTGCAGGCCCTCCTCCGGCCCCCTCCGGGCCGGCCCTGCGGTAGACGATCTTGGTCCGGGGCGGCCGAGCCGGCCCTCTGCCGACCAATCTGCGCGGTATGGGAAGAAGAGGGCGAGCGGTCACCGGGGTGGCGGCCCCGGTGGTGGTGAACATCAACGAGGTCCTGGAGGGTCTTGTCAGCCTTGAGGTCTCCTGCGACGACCGCCTGTATCTGAGCGCCCATGTCCCCAACATGCAGGTCGGCGGCAGGTGGTGAGGCTCCGACCGACCACTCCCTCGCCGGCGGTGTTCGAGAAGATCGGCAACCGGTTCCGGCGTGACGACAAGGCCTACGCCGCCCAGCACGGCATCCCGATCCTGGCCCTGAGGAAGCCCGACCGCACCCGCACGGCGGTCACGACTACGTCAAGGGCGCCCGATTGGGGAGCGCCGCGGCTTGAGACGCGTCACCCCGGAACTCGTCACAACGTCCAACGTCCTGAACCCCAAACCGAACTACGGACGATCTCCGACGGCATTTTCCTTGAGGGCGATCAAGCCCCGCTCGAGGGCGGTGGTCACCGCCGCCGTGCGGTCGTTCACGCCCAGCTTGGTGAACACGTGGACGAGGTGGGACTTCACCGTCGCCTCGCTCACGTGCAGGGTCCTGCCGACCTCCCGGTTGGAGGCGCCCCTGGCCACCAGCTCGAGCACCTCCAGCTCCCGTGCGCTGAGGGCCTCGCCCGCCGGCTGGCGGCGCTGGCGGACGAGCTGGGCCGCCGCCGCCGGGGCCAGCACCGTCCGGCCCGCGGCTGTCGCCTTGACCGCCTGACGGAGCTCGGCCAGCGGCGCGTCCTTCAGGAGGTAGCCGGAGGCCCCGGCTTCCACCGCCCGCACCACGTCCGACTCGGTGTCGTAGGTCGTGAGCACCAGGACCCGGATGCTCGGGTGCCCGGCGACGATGCGACGGGTCGCCTCGACCCCATCGGTGCGGGGCATCCGGAGGTCCATCAGCACGACGTCGGGCTGAAGGTGCTCGACGGCCCGCACCGCTTCCTCGCCGTCGGAGGCCTCGCCGACGACGGAAAGGGCGGGGTCGCCCGCCAGCATGCCCCGCAGGCCGTCACGGACGATGGGGTGGTCGTCGGCGATGAGGATGCGGATGGGTGGCCCGGTCACGATCCCTCCCCTGCAGGGGTCGGGATGTGGACGGTCACCGTCGTGCCCCCGCCCAGCTCGGTCTCGAGACCGAGGACCCCACCACAGCCGACCACCCGCTGGCGAAGCGCTTCGAGCCCGTAGCCGCCTCCCGACCCGTTGCGAGGGGCGTCGGGGTCGAAGCCGCGGCCGTCGTCGTGCACATCCAGCACGACCGCATCGCCGAGGAACGAGAGGGTGACCGTTACCGACGTGGCGCCGGCATGCCGTGCGACGTTGGCCAGGGCCTCCTGGGTGGCCCGCAGCAGCGTCACGTCCACCGCCGCCGGCAACCGGTCGGGGCGCCCCGTGACGGTGACGCCGGCCGCAACGGCGCTGTCGTCGGACCACCGGCCCACCACGCGCCTGATCGCGTCGGGCAGGGTGGCGGCCTCGAGGGCGTCGGGGCGCAGGGCGTCCACCGACCGGCGCGCCTCCCCCAGGCTGGAGCGGGCGATGCGGCTCGCCCGGGCCACCCGCTCGGCCACCTCGGCCGGGGCGTCGCCCAGCGATGCCCCGGCGGCCTCCAGCTGGGTGAGGATGCTGACGAGACCCTGGGCCAGCGTGTCGTGGATCTCCCGTGCCAGCCGCGCCCGTTCCTCCGCCACGCCGCGCCGGCGGGCCTGGTCGACCAGCTCGAAGTTGGCCAGGGCGAGCTCACAAGAGGTGGTGAGGGTCTCGAGGGTGCGGCGGGAGGCGTCGCTCAGCGGGGGGCTTCCCGAGACCTCCAGCACCGTGGCCGGGTCGGGAGCGGACAGGCCGACGGTCGCGGTCGTGGACGTCCGGTCCGACGAGCTCCTCGGGGAGTCCGGGGCGTGCCAGATGGCCACCGTGGCGGTGCCCGCCCGCAGCGTGACGGTGCCGACGCCGGAAGGAGCCAGGCACGTGCCCACCGCCGCCACCACGTCGGCCGGGGTGCGGGCGCGGCTGATGGCGAGGCTGGCCAGGAGCAGCGCAGCGGCTTCGGCCTGGGCAGCCTCGAGGGCGAGGATCGCCTCGTGCCGCTGGTGGCTCTGGCGGCTGATGGCGGTGATGAACCCGCCGATGGCCGGGCCGAGAAGAGCCGAGCCCACGACGGAGACGACGAACCCGGATTCATCGAGGGCGGAGACGCCGTGGGCGCCGACCAGCACGCAGGGCACCACGGCGGCGGCGACGACGATGGCCCCGACCCGGGGCAACATCATGAAGGTCTGCGGGAACAACCCGTAGACGGCGAAGAAGAAGGCGCCCTCGGCGTCCACGAGCAGGACCATCGCCGGCAGCGTGACCGCCGCCCACACCAGGCCGACAGCCAGGTGAAGGCGGCTCTCCTCCTCCACGCCGACAAGCCGGCGGGCGGCCAGGTGCCGGGCACCGGACACCACTGCCACGGCACCGAGCACGACGGCGATGCGCGATGGGTCGGCCCGGAACCGGGCGATGACCAGCACGGTGGGCACGGCCAGGCCGATGTGGAACAGCCCGACCCACATCCGCTCGAAGCGGTCCCAGGCGTGGACCGTGCCCGCCGGCATCGTCGCAGTCTGTCTCATTCCCACCGGAACCAGCGTGCCGCAGCCGCCGCGCTGGCGACGGCGGTGGCGGCCAGCACTGCCATCGCACCGGCGTTCCACAGGCCCGCCCGCCAAGCGTCGCCCAACGCCTCGACGGCGTAGGTGAGGGGCAGGAAGTCGCCGACCCGGGCTGCCACCCCCGGCAACTGGTCACGGGGCCAGGCCGCTCCCGACACGAAGATCATCGGGAAGAACACCATCGATGCGAGGGCCTGGGTGCTGCGGGCCGGCAGCGGCAGCGAGGCGAGGAGGAAGCCGAGCGCCACGAACGCCACCGTTCCGAGGGCGAATGCGGCGACGGCCGCCATCGGCGCCTCGGGTAGGTCGAGGCCGAGGGCGGCCAGCCCCACTCCAACGAGGAGGATCGCCCCGGTGACGGTGACGGCCGAGGCGACGAGGATCTGGGCCCCGAGGACGACGGAGGGCCGGATGGGCGTGGCTCGCAGGCGGCGGAGCACGCCCCACTCCCGGTACCGGGCCAGGCCCTCGGGCAGCCCCATCACGGTCATGGTCGCCATGACCATCGCCAGCAGGCCGGGGACGAGCAGGTTCATCTTCCCCTCGCCGCCGTAGTCGGACATCGGCCGGTTGCCGCCGTCGCCGTTGAGCAGGAGGAGCAGTACCGGGAAGGCGAGGGTGAAGAAGACCCCCGCCGGCTCCCGGAGGTAGAGCCGAAGTTCTACCCGCGTGGTGTTCCAGAGCGCCTTCGCCGTCATCGCACGTCCACCTCCGTATGCCGGCCCGTGCGGGCCAGGAACAGGTCCTCCAACGAGTCGGCACCGATCTCGTCCACCAAATCGGCGGGCCGCCCCAGGGCCACGATCCGACCTCCGTCGAACACGGCCACCCGGTCGCACAACCGTTCGGCCTCCTCCATGTCGTGGGTGACCACGAGCACGGTGCGGCCACCCGTCCGTAGGGCCTCCACCGCCCGCCACGTCTCCCGCCGGGCACGGGGATCGAGCCCGGTCGTGAGCTCGTCGAAGCAGACGATCTCGGGTTCGTGCAGGAGGGCGAGCGCGATGAACAGCCGCTGGCGCTCCCCGCCAGAGAGGTCGCCCACCGCGGCCGACCGCCGGGCCTCCAGCCCCCATCGCTGCAGGAGGGCGTCGGGGTCCTGCGTCCGCGGGTAGAACGACGCGAACCAGATCAGGGCCTCCCGCACCTTCAGCCGGGGCGGCAGCTGGGCCGCCTGAAGCTGCGCGCCGACCCGGAGGCGCAGCTGTTCGCCCTGAACGGCGGGATCGAGTCCCAGCACCCTGACCGTTCCTGCGTCGGGGCGGCGCAGGCCGAGTATGCATTCGAGCGTCGTCGTCTTGCCGGCACCGTTCGAACCGACGACGCCGAACACCTCGCCGGCCCCGACCGTGAACGAGACGCCGTCCACCGCCGTCACCGGCCCGAAGCGCTTGCGGATCCCGGCCACCTCGATGACCGGGTCGATTGGAGATGTCATGGCCCAGACGATGGGACCAAGCCGGCCGGCGGCACATCCACCGGGAGGCCACTCCTTCCTCAACCGATCGGTTGATCCGGGTGTGGCCGGTCGGGCGATGCCCGGCCCGCCAAGAGGGGCGGATGCTGAGCCCATGACGACTTCGGAGAACACCAGCACAGTCCGCAGGAACACCCTGGCCGCCTACCTGATCGCCATCGTCGCCGTCGCCAGCCTCGCCGTGCAGGCCGGCGGGGGCGCCGTCAAGAGCATCAAGGACGAGAACTGGGCGGCCATGGGCCTCGCCACCGCGAGTGCGGTGACGCTGGGCTGGCTCGCCTCCTACCTCGTGTCCGCCTTCCGGGCGGCCCGCGCCGCCTAGCGGCAGGACGGGCCCGATCAGAGGAAGCGGAGGGTGGTGACGGCTCGGTCCACCGTGTCCTTCCACGCCTGGTACTGGGCCAGAGGCTGGTCGGGGAACCAGTAGGTCGAGACCCCGAAGGCGATGCCTTCCCGCTCCACCAGATAGCCGTAGAAGCGCGATCGATCGGGATGGTAGCCGGAGGGGCTGCGGACCACCTCGACCTCGTAGCGCACGGCGCGCCGGCCGCCGACGGTGATCTCCTCGTGGATCAGCGCCCGGGAGTCGGCGCCTCTCACGGGGCGGCGGGCGTCCTCGAACGACCGGTTGTCGCCGCCCACCATCAGGGCGAACAGGAAGCCATCGCTGTTCGGGATGTACTCCACCGGCTCGGGGTCGAAGTACACGCACGCGGACCTCCCGGGCGTGTCGGTGTGCCAGGTGGCCGGGTACCCGATCGAATAGCCCTGCGCAGTGCTGCTGCAGGTTCTCCAGGCCGGTGAGGCGGGTGTGCTCGTCGGCGGTGCAGTCGTAGGCGGCGCGGCGGGGCGGCTGGTGACGGGCTCGGCCGCGGTGGTGGTTGCCGGTGCCATCGTCGTGACGGGGACGGTCGTTCCCGTGCCGGGTTGAGTCGGTTCGTCACTCGCACAGGCGGTCAGCAGGGTGGCGGTGAGGGTGAGTGCTCCCAGCGTGCGCTTCATGGGGCCATCCTGGGCGCGTCGGGTCGCAACGCGGTCGCCATCGGGTAACCGATCGGCAACAGGGCTCGCCGATCTACGCCGGCTCGGGAGCCACCCCCGGCGCCAGCGGCCTGGAGGCCGCCACCACATCGTCTGCGGCCGGAACGTGGCGGGCGGGGAGGAACATCAGGGCGAGCACGGCGCCAACCAGGGTGGCCCCGGCGGCGACCCACGATCCGGCGTGCATACCGTCGAGAAAGGCGGTGGAGGCGGCGCCCAGGATGCCGTCGTGGGCCAGGGCCGGGGCCTGGGCGGCGACTGCGGCGGCGGCCGTGACCGACTCCCGGGCCACCTCCACGGCCGAGGCCGGCAGCGGGGTGCCGGCCAGCAGGTCGGCGATCTTGGGCCCGTAGACGGAGCTGAACACCGACCCCAGCACGGCCACGCCCAACGTGCCCCCCAGCTCCCGGGTGGCGTCGTTCACGGCCGAACCCACGCCCGCCTTCTCCCGGGGCAGGGCGCCCATGATCGCCTCGGTGGCGGGGGCGGTGGTGAGGCCCAGGCCGACGGCGATCAGAAGCATGGAGCCGACGACCGGTCCCCAATAGGCGGTCTGGCCGTCGAGCGTGGTGGCCCACACGAAGCCCAGCCCCATCATCAGCAGCCCCGCCGCCACGACGCCCTTGGTGCCGAGGCGCAGGGCCAGCTGGGCGCCGACCGGCGACGCGATGCCGGCTCCGAAGGCGAACGGCAGGGTGTGGATTCCGGCCGTCAGCGTGGAGTAGCCCCGCACCAGTTGGAAGTACTGCGTGATGAGGAAGACGAAGCCGAACAGGGCGAAGAATGCCACCGCGATCGACACGCTGGCGGCGCTGAAGCGCGGGTTGCCGAAGACGGTGACGTCCAGCATGGGGTCGCGCCGTCGCCGCTCCCAGAGGACGAACACCGCGAGCAGCCCGACCGAGCCGACGAAGCCGGCGATGGTGCGGGGCTCCGTCCAACCGTGGCGGGGTGCCTCGATGACGGTGAAGACCAACAGGGTGACGGCTGCCACCGACGTCAGCAGCCCGACCGGGTCGAGCCGGCCCGCGTCGGGGTCCTTCGACGAGGGGAGCAACCGGCTACCCACGAACAGGGCGAAGGCCACGATGGGGACGTTCACGAAGAACACCGACCCCCACCAGTAGTGCTCGAGCAGCCACCCGCCGCTGATCGGACCGAGGGCGACGGCCAGGCCGGCGGTGCCCGCCCAGATGCCGATGGCCTTGGCCCGCTCCGAGGGGTCGCGGAAGACGTTGGTGAGGATGGCCAGGGTGGCGGGGAAGACGAACGCGGCGCCCACCCCCATGGCGGCCCGGGCGGCGATGAGCTGAGGGGCGGTTTCGACGAAGGCGGCCACCACCGAGAACAGGGCGAACAGGACCAGCCCCAGCTGGAGGGCGCCCTTGCGGCCGAAGCGGTCGCCCAGGCTGCCGAAGGCCAGCAGCAGGCCGGCGAAGGCCAGGCTGTAGGCGTCGACGATCCACTGGAGGTCGCTGGTTGAAGCGTCGAGATCGCGTGAGAGGGTGGGCAGGGCCACGTTGACGATGGTGTTGTCGACGACCACGAGGAACACGCTCAGGTTGAGCACCCCGAGGATCGCCCAACGCCGTTGATGGATGGTCTCGTCGTTCACCCGCACTCCTCGGCCTTGTGGAACATAGTGCCATAAATGTAGAACGCCGTGCTAGAGTCGTCAACCGTGACCTCGCGGACGCCCAGCCTGCACGTGGAGGACGCGCTGCTGGCTGCGGCTGAACGCATTCTGGCCACCGGCGGACCCGAGGCGCTGTCGGTGCGGCGCATCGCCGCCGAGGCGGGGGTCGCCCCCATGTCGGTCTACAACCGCTTCGACGGCAAGAACGGGATCGTCGACCGCCTGTTCACCAAGGGGTTCGACGACCTGGCGGCCGCCATGCGGGCCGTCGCCGAGGCCGACCCGGCGACCGATTTGGTCGGCTGCGGCGAGGCCTACTGGGCCTTCGCCACGGCCCGGCCGGCCACCTACGCGGTGATGTTCGACCGGGCAGTGGCCGGGTTCGAGCCGTCGCCCGAGGCATGGGCCCACGCCGCCGACTGCTTCGGCGTGCTGGTCGCCCACGTGCGCCGGGCCATGGCCGGGGGCGTGGTCGGGGCGGGCGACGAAGTCGACGTGGCCCAGCAGCTGTGGGAGTCGCTGCACGGGCTGGTCTCGCTCACGCTCCGCTCGCTCGGGTTCGTGACGGACATCGACGCCCATCGCGGGCGGCTGTTCACGACGCTGCTGCGGGGGCTGGCTCCTCCCACTCCTGCCGGGTGACGCCCCAGAAGAGGTGCCGGCCGCTCTGGCCGGGCGTGCCGATCCCCATCGGGCGCTCCTCGAGCAGCCGGTAGCCGAGCCTTTCGGGGATACCGGCGCTGGCCCGGTTGGCGGCGTCGCAGTGGATCTCCACCCGCCCGACCTCGGGGAAGTGGGCGAAGGCGGCGGCGTGAGGGCCCGGGCCGTCGCCGTGCCGTAGCCCCGGCGGGTGCGGTCGGACCGTACCCAGTAGCCGATCTCCAGGGCGCCCGGGCCGGCCCGGTCGTGGAGGCCGAAGCCGCCGACCAGCTCGCCGGTCGCCATCTCCCACAGTCCCCAGCCCATGACCTCGCCCGTCGCCACCCTGCGCAGGAACTCACGCTCGTTGTCGCCGAGGGGCCGCACCGCCCACGGCATCCACTCGTGCAACTCGTCGTAGCTGGCCTCGACGGCCGCCATCAGGGCGTCGTAGTCGGCCAGCGACCACCGCCGCAGCACGAGGTCATGTGCGCCGACATCGATCTCCTCCAGGCCCGGGCCCATGCGCCATGCTGGCTCCTCGGCTCGGTGCAGGCGAGCGGGTTTCCGTCCGGAGGTGACGGTGCGACCATGCTCAGCGGCCCTTGTACCACCGGGTGGCAGGCCGCTCCGGCCGGGGCGCAGTTCGCTCAGACCGGAGTGACCACGGCCAGGTTGAGGCCGGTGGCGGCCGCAACCATCCGCTCGTCATACGTCACGATCGCTCGAAGGTCGGCGCCGAGGAGCTGTGCCGACGCGAGGTGTATCGCATCGAGACTGCGCAACAGGGCACCCGGGGCGAGCGAGGCGGCGGAGTCGAGGAGCGACGGGTCAAGGCTGATCTGGTGCAGCCGACCGAGTTGACGCTGAGCCTTGGCCACGGCGACGGCGCCGCCGGCCTGGACCGCTCGCACGACCTCGACTCGCGAGAGCGCGCTTGTCGCCCGCACGTCGGATCGATGGCTGCGCAAGTAGCGCCTCAGGACCTCGGACTCCGCCTCCCTCTGCACGAGCTTCACGATGGCGGAGGAGTCGAGGTAAAGCCTCAGCGCTCATCCTCCCGGGTCGCAGCCAGCGTGGCAGAGGCGTCGACACCGAAGTCCTCTGGCGCCTCGTCGAGCACATCGCCCTCCTTCGTGGGTGGAATGATCCGGCCGCTCGCAAGGAGGTGCTGCCACTCGTCGGCATGAATCGGAACCAGCATCGCAACCGGCCGCCCGCGATCGGTGACCTCGAGCGTCTCGCCACCGGCGACGCGAGCGAGGTACCGGCTGGCGTGCTGGCGCAGTTCCCGAACGCCGATCCTGTTCATGTGCTACATGGTAGCACTCGTCAGCCGGTGCGCAAGGCCCGCAGGTGGGCGACGACGGAGGCGAGGGAGGTGACGAAGGCGTCCACGTCGGCGGGCGTGGTGGACCAGCCGACGGAGACCCGCAGCGACCGTTCGGCCTCCACGCCCATGGCCTGCAGCACGGGCGACGGCTCGAGCGACTCGGAGGAGCAGGCGCTGCCCGAGTGGACGGCCAGGCCCGCCTGGTCGAGCCCGAGTAGCACGGCCTCGGCCTCGACGCCGGCCACGCCCAGGCAGGCGATGTGGGGAAGCCGGCCGGCCGGGTCCCCATAGACCACGACGCCCTCGAGAGCGGTGGCGCCGGCCAGGGCGGCGTCGGTCAGGGCCCGGCAGCGGCCGGCCTCTCCCGCGCCCAGGGCAGCGGCAGCCCACTCGGCGGCGGCGCCGAAGCCGACGATGCCGGCCACGTTCTCCGTGCCCGCCCGCCGGCCCCGTTCCTGCTCGCCGCCGACCAGCAGCGGCCGCAGGCGGAGACCCCGCCGTACGAGCAGGGCGCCGACCCCCTGGGGCCCGGCCAGCTTGTGGGCCGAGACCGAGAGCAGGTCGGCCCCCAGGGCGGCGAAGTCGACGTCGACACGGCCGGCGGCGGCGGCCGCGTCGACGTGGACGAGCACGCCTCGCTCCCGGCACGCCGCCACCACCTCTGCCGCCGGCTGCACGGTCCCCACCTCGTGGTTGCCCCACTGGACGTGGACGGCGGCCGTCTGGCCGGGGCGCACGGCGGCTGCGACGGCGGCGGGGTCGACCCCTCCCAACCGGTCGACGCCCACGACGGTCGTGTCGAAGCGGGCCGCCGCGTCCCGCACGGCCGAGTGCTCGACCGCGGTCAGGACGTGGTGCCGCCCCC
>Ga0187892_10009405_pt1 | contig 12887 bp, 11 predicted proteins | sample MA1701073metaG_FD_139345 | JGI IMG/M metagenome (GOLD analysis project Ga0187892, IMG submission 139345) | Bio-ooze microbial communities from a basaltic lava cave in the Kipuka Kanohina Cave System on the Island of Hawaii, USA - MA170107-3 metaG ...
CCCTTCCGGAACACAAAAACCCAAACTTAGGGGGAATGGATCACTATTCGTTCAAAGAAAGCTCCCTCTCTCTTAAACCCGGGGACTTGCTCATTTTCCACACGGATGGTCTGGAAGCACCCATCACCCAAGGGAAAAAATCGGCATCTCAAGTTATCTGCGAGATCTTAAAAACCAAGGACCTATCGCCGGAGCCGCTTGATTTGCAAAACGAGCTCATGGCGCTTATCGACCACCACCTCGAAAAACAGCCATTATCGGATGACCTTACCCTAATTGAATTTTCCATCCACGAACACGCTCTTTACGTTGCTTCCAAGCAAGATTCATAGGACTTACCGGTCAGTCGAGATAAATCCGTGGGACGCGCTTGGAAATTCCGCATAGAATTTCGTAGGGAATTGTTTGCGCCCAAATGGCCAAATCCCACGCCGAAATATCGTTTCCGATCAGTGTCGCTACCGTCCCTTCTCGGACACCGCTCACGTGAGTACAATCAACCGTCGTGAGATCCATGGAGATCCTTCCTCTGACAGGTACTTTTTTTCCACCAATGAGCACGTGCCCGCGATTGCTTAAATGTCTTGGATATCCGTCGGCGTATCCAATGGGCAACACCGCTATTTTTTCGTTTCGTCGTGCCCGATAGGTTCTCCCATACCCCACCGTCGCGCCTTTTTTCAGATCCCGAATCGACAAAACCCGCGTTCGCCATTGAAGGGCGGCTACCAAATCCGCGACGTTCGCAAGCCTTGGATTTGGCAAAATACCATAAAGCGCAATACCCGGACGGACCGCATTCGCGACACTTATTTTTCGCCTGAGAACTCCCCCTGAGTTCGACAGATGAATCTTGGCGTCTGTTTGCAAAAGCTTTCGTGACTGCAGTTCCCGGTAAAGCTCCTCAAAGGTGTTGATTTGGGTATCGATGAAGGAAGAAGTAAGGGCCTCACTTTCCGCAAAATGAGTCATGAGTCCCGCAATCTTATCGGGGAGCGCCGAAAGCGTTTGCAACACCTCGGGCATTTCATCGACGGTTAGGCCCAATCGATTCATTCCCGTGTCCAATTTTAGGTGAATCTGGGGCAGCGTTTTTCTATCGACGAGACCTTTCAGGTGACTCAAGCAATGGATCACCGGAGTAAGGCCGTATCTAATATAAGCATCGACCTGATGAGGGACAAACCCCGACAAAACCAAAACCGTCACGTGCTGCCGAATGCTCTTTCGGAGCTCAATAGCTTCTTCCAGTGTGGCTACGGCAAATGTATGGCAGGATCCACGGGAAAGGAGGACCTTAGACACGGGAATCATGCCGTGACCATATGCATCCGCCTTAACCACCGGAATGACTTCGAGCTTCGATAATCCACGCAGTACAACAAGGTTCTTCACCAAAGCTCGTAGCGACACTTCCGCGGTAGTCCGATAGGGAAACTCAAAAACGGTCGCCATAGAAGAGAGTTATTCTCGCAGTCCACGAATTCGCCGTAAACACTTTTGACTTTCCCGCGCATTGTTTCTGATCTATGGATAGAGCTGTGGAGAGTTCACCAGGCGATCGCCAGCTAAACGGCTGGAGGAAAGTCCGGACACCATAGGGTTCCGTAGCGGGTAACGCCCGTCCAACGCGAGTTGCGGACCAGCACAACAGAAAGGAAGTACAGGGCGTCATCTTTAGCCTTGGCAAAGCTGAAGGGTGTTGAGTCTAACGACTCATAAGCCGCTGTAGTGAAATCCGGTAAGCTCTACGGGGTGCAAGGTCAAACAAGGAAGCGTGTCTCCTTTAAAGAGGAACTGAAAGTGGCCCGCTTGAAGACTTCCGGGTAGACCGCTTGACTCTGCTGGCAACAGCAGAGCTAGACGAATGATCGTCTCAAAGAAACTCGCCCTCAAACCTTGGATTAAAGGTATGGGGACGATTTTTTGACAGAATCCGGCTTATGGTGAGCTCTCTACTTTAAGATCGCTGGGTGCCGAATGGAACAAAAGAACTCATATTGGATGCGCGCCGCCGTTCTTGGAGCTCTTATCGGTGGATTACTCGCCACCTGGCTCGCTCCGAAAGCCATCGCCTGGTATTTCGATCCCCCCGTCTCGTTTGGAGTCACGTGCAAGGCCCCCATCGAATGGGCCTTACGGCGCCTTCAGTGGTCGCAGCTCATAGGGATCATCGCCGGCGGCACCGCCGGGTTAGTTCTGTACTTTCTTGTCTTTAAACGAAAAAAAGAGCCCCTACCACCCGAAAATATTTAGAAAAAGTTGCTTAAGATATCTTGTATATTATAGATATATGAAGAATATTCACATGAAAACCTCCGTTGAGCTTCAAACGGATAAGGTAGAGCTTGCGCGAAAACTCGGGCGAATCACGACACTTAAGCAATTGTTGGACAAGGCGCTGGACGCCTACATCGCTCAAGCCCGACGCCATTCAATGGCGGAGCTTCTAGGCACGGGATTCTTCAAGGGTGGTCCAAGTCGGATGAGACAAGTCCGTGGCCGTACTCATCGATAGTTCAGTGCGGATTGCGGCGGCAATTCCCAAGAACCGTGAATGCGCGCTTCTCAAAAAACTCATTCAAAGAAACGAGCTCATTTATCTGACACGCCCCATACAGGTCGAAGTCTGCCAAGGAGCGCGCAGTGAAGAAGAATTCCATAAACTTTGGGACGCTTTCCTAGGGTTCGAATTTCTCGAAATCACGACCCGACATTGGGGGGTGAGCGCGTGGAATTATTTTCGGTGCCGAAAAAAGGGAAAAACTGTCTCGACATTGGATTGCCTGATCGGTTCGTTAAGCACCGACTATGGCGTCCCGCTTTGGACCTTGGATAAGGGTCTTCTCGGAGCCCGAGACATCATCGGTTTCGATCTTTACCACTAAGAAAGATTGACGTTAAAGCTTTGAAGTAGGCTACCGCACAAACGCCTCGCCCTGAAAGCGATAGCCGTCCTGAATGCGGACGGGATGCGATTTGAGCATCGGCGTTGGCAATTTTTCCACCGAAAACCATCCCCACTCGTCGACTTCATCGTTAGGTGAAACGTGTCCCTCGTATTCCAGGATCAAGAAAGCGACCACCACGAATTGCCCATAATACCCGGCAGGAAGTACTTCCGCCGTCACGGTGAGTGAAGGATCCGAATACACGCCCAAAAGTTTAATCGCTTTCGCCGTCAAACCCGTCTCCTCCTGCACCTCTCGCTTGACCGCCGTCGCCCAATCTTCTCCCCCTTCCAGATGCCCTCCTGGCAGGCACCACTTTCCCGCCTCCCTGATTTTAGGAGACCGCCTAGTCAGAAGAATTTCGCGCTCTTCGTTAAAAATAAGCCCATTAACGGCCGGCAGTGGAACTATCGAAGCCATGACTCCCTTCCTTGCGGTTTTTCCCATCCTAACATAAAAGGTCTCTCGATGAACGCATTTGAGGTGCTTAAAAAGGAGGGAAGCGCAAGAGCCGCAAAGCTCTCTCTCGCGCACGGCGTGGTGGAGACTCCCGCATTCATGCCGGTTGGAACAAATGGTGTGGTAAAAACACTTTCGTCTGAGGATTTGCGCTCCGTTGGCTCGCAAATCGTTCTTGGAAATACCTATCATCTCTATCTTAGGCCGGGCACCGAATTGTTAGAGCGTTTTGGGGGACTCCATTCGTTCATGAGGTGGAACGGACCCATTCTCACCGATAGCGGGGGCTTTCAAGTGTTTAGTCTCGCAAAAATCCGTACGGTGACGGATGAGGGAATTTCTTTTCAATCGCACCTTAATGGTGACTCTCTTTTCCTCACGCCGGAGCTCTCGGCCCAAATCCAGCAAATCATTGGCTCCGACATCGCGATGGTGCTTGATGAATGTGTCTCCCTTCCCAACTGCCCGCAAGTCATCGCACAAGCAGTTGAGCGAAGCCTTCTCTGGGCAAAGCGTTTTCTCGATGTCCCCAGACGCGATGGCCAAAAACTTTTCGGCATTGTTCAGGGCGGTACCGACTTGCCACTTCGGATGAGGAGCCTTGAAGGAATCCTGGAGATGGGTTTTGATGGAATCGCCATCGGAGGCTTAAGCGTGGGAGAGCCACATTCTCAGATGATCGCAATGTTGTCACAGCTCAGCCCTCGTCTTCCCGAAAACCTGCCCCATTACCTCATGGGCGTAGGCACCCCCAAGGACTTGCTGGAGAGCGTTCGCCTCGGAATCGATCTTTTCGACTGTGTACTGCCGACGCGAAACGGAAGGAATGGCGGTTTTTTTACACCCGACGGTCTACTAAACATCAAAAATCAGGCCCATTTGAGTGATGACAGGCCCGTGGATCCCACCTGCCGCTGCCTCTGCTGCCAAAATTATTCCCGGGCGTATTTAAGGCATCTGTTTCAACTGAAAGAAATTTTAGGTTGCCGCCTTGCCACACTCCATAACCTCCACTATTATCATCGCCTTATGCGTGACATGCGGGAATTAATCCAAGGCGGCACATTCGAGGCATACTATGGAGAGATGTCAAAACGGCTAGCGGTTGCTTATCCGGAGCGACGAGGAGTGAGTATCGAATGAGAGTCATGTTCTTTCAGTTTTGTTGTTTCCTTAGCACGGCCCTGGCAGAAGGCGAGCCTGCCCCCGGCATGAAGCAAGGAATCGCTCCCTTCATCCCCCTCATCGTTATTTTTGCCATTTTCTATTTTCTCATCATGCGACCGCAGCAGAAGAAGGCAAAGCTGCACCAAAAATTTGTTACCGATTTAAAGCGGGGGGACATGGTGGTCACAAACAGCGGTATGATTGGAATGATTAAGAACTTGAGCGACAAGATTGTCACCCTTGAAGTGGACGAGGGGGTCTGCATTAAACTGCTGAGAAGCCAGATTCTAGAAGGCGCGAGCACGCTCAAAGATGAAGTGAAAGGGAAATGAAAGGTCTTACCTGGCGCATTGTGGTGGTGGCTGGCTCCATTGCATTCGCCCTCTATCTTCTTCTGCCCACTTACCTGAGATTTCAATACGGAAAGCAGATCCCGAAAGTCGTTAAATCCGATGATCCTTGGTACTACCGTCTCCTCCCTTCGGAGACCCTGAAACTGGGGCTTGATTTGATGGGAGGCTTGCACCTCGTGGTGGGAATTGACTTTGAGGAAGTGCACAAGGATGCGGTCAGCAAGCTTAAGAACCAACTGAAAGAAATCGTCGAGCGAGAAAAGATCGAAGGGGTCACTTTCGAAATCACCAATGATCAGAGGATTCTCGTCCACTATCAAACGGATGAGCAGTGGAAAAAAGTCGATAAGCTCATCGGCCAGGAACTAGGGCAATATATCGATTTCATCGGCCAGACTAAAAACGTTGCCAGTCTTCAGATGACAACGCTTTATGAGACGGAGGTTCGCAAAAGGGCGGTCGATCAATCGTTGGAGACCTTGCGAAACCGTATCGATGAGTTCGGTATCGCGGAGCCCACCCTGCAGCGACAGGGCGATGAAAAAATCATGATCCAGTTTCCGGGCATCAAGGAGCCCGGACCCCTTAAAGAAATCATTGCTAGAACGGCAAAGCTCTCCTTTCAAATGGAAGGAAGCGGCCCGGAAGAACCCGGGGGCCCCCCTGCGGTGGAAGAGCTCAAGGCGTGGGTATCGGAATTCGAGAAAGAAAAAAAGATGAAGCCCGACCCCTCTCAGCCGATGTCAAAGTATTTGCGCGAGCTCAATGCTTACCTGCAGAATAAGCTTCCTCAGGGGACAGAGATTCTGTTCCACAAGCGGGTAAACGTGAACACAAAAGAGGTAGAATATATTCCCTACGTTCTAGAGCGCGAACCCATCGTCACTGGTGAGGACCTGCAGGACGCATTTTACAGCTTCGATCCGAACACCAATGAGCCGATTGTGAATTTTCACCTTACCCCCATCGGCGCAATGAAATTTGAAAAGGGAACCGGAGAGAACGTAAATAAGTACATGGCCATTGTTCTCGATAACAACGTCCACTCCGCCCCTCGAATCAAGCAACGAATCGGCGGCGGCAGAGCCATGATCGAGATGGGCTCCATGGGCCGATCCCAGCAGGATATTCTTAATGATGCTAAGGATACGGCGCTCGTTCTTCGATCGGGAGCACTTCCGGCTCGCCTTGAGTTTTTGGAAGAAAGAACTGTCGGCCCCTCTCTCGGAGCCGATGCGATTCGAGCAGGCACCATCTCTCTCGCGGCGGGCCTCGCTTTGGTTTTTATTTTCATGGTCATTTACTATCGCTGGGCGGGAGCGGTAGCGGATTTGGCCCTTCTATTGAACGGCCTTTTTATCATCGCGGCACTTGCAGCCTTTGAGGGCACCCTGACGTTACCGGGTCTTGCCGGCATTACTTTAACCCTGGGAATGGCTGTCGACGCTAATGTGCTTATTTTTGAACATATGCGAGAGGAATTGCGTGCGGGAAAGAGTGTGAATATGGCGATTGCCGAAGGGTACAGCCGTGCGTTCAGCGCGATCTTTGACTCCAACGTCACGACGATCATCGCCACGGTCGTTTTGCTGAATTTTGGTTACGGGCCTATTCGAGGCTTTGCCGTCACCCTTCTGATGGGAATTATCGCTTCAATGTACACGGCCGTGTTTGTTACCCGTGTCGTCTTTGACTACTTTATCGTCTCCAAGGGAAAGACGTCGGTGAGCGTATGAAATTCTTTCAAATTATCCCTTCCGAGACGCACATCAATTTTATCTCCAAGTTCAGGGTCTTCCTTCTGTTCTCGATTCTCGCGGGCGTGGCGATAGTCGCGGGTGTCGCCACCAAGGGGCTGAACTACGGCATTGATTTTACGGGCGGCACCGTGGTGCAAATAAGATTCAATGAGTCCCACAATGCGGAAGCGGTCAGAAAATTGCTGAGCGGCATGGGTGAGCCCGATGCTTCCGTCGTTGCTCTCGGCCAAGAAAGCCTTGAATATTTGATCACGGCACGAACGGCGCAGGACATTAAGGGGCAGGAATCTCTCGATAAGAAGCTGGGCGCGCTTACCGGTCTCGACAAGCTCGAGGTTCAGAAGGTGGACATCGTGGGCCCGAAGGTCGGTGCCGAGCTCAAACGTGCCTCATTGCTTGCACTGTTTTACTCGATCGTTTTCATCACGATTTATATTTGGCTCCGATTTGATTTCCGATTCGCTCCGGGCGCCACCATTGCCATGGTTCATGATTTGATTATGGTAGCGGGCTTTTATCTGGTCACGGGAAAAGAATTTACCATTACCGCCGTAGCAGCGTTGCTCACCATCGCGGGCTACAGCGTCAACGACACGATTGTCATTTATGATCGCGTGCGGGAGCTCCTTAAGAAAGGCGGTGAAGCCCTGCCCATACCCGAAACCATCAATAGAGCCGTTAACCTCACTCTCTCTCGAACCCTGCTGACCGCGGGGGTGACGTTTATTTCAATCGTTCCCATCATGTTCTTCTGCGAGGGAGAGATTCAGAGTTTCGCAATGGCCATGTGCTTTGGAATCTTCGTTGGTAGCTACTCCACCATCTATATTGCATCGCCCTTTGCCATTTATGTTCAAAAAATCCTCGCGAAACGAAAAAGTGCTGGCGCCGCGAGAACCGTCACCGCTTAAATGTCTCAACCGACTGAAGTACGAAATCTCTCAAAGCACATTGGAAATACAGTGGAGTTGCGCGGCTGGGTTTACAACAAGCGCAGTTCCGGCAAGATTCGCTTTTTGATTCTCCGGGATGGCACGGGCTTGGTCCAGACCGTTCTTGCGAAAGGATCGCTTCCCGAGGAATATTTCGATGGTTTTGAAAAGCTTACCCAAGAATCATCGATCATTGTTCAGGGAAAAGTCAGAGAAGATAAACGAGCCAAAGGCGGAGTGGAGGTGGATGTGCAGTCTTTTCAGGTCATCCAGATCGCACAAGAGTATCCGATCGGCCCTAAAGAACATGGTCCCGACTTTCTGCTTTCGAATCGGCATCTGTGGCTTCGAAGTGTCAGACCCCATGCGATTCTCAAAATCCGGGATTGCTTTGTAAGAGCGGTTAGAGACTTTTTCGCACGGGAGGGATTTGTTCTTATCGATACCCCCATTTTTACTCCATCCGCCTGCGAAGGTACGACCACTTTGTTCGAAACAGAATATTTCGGCGACAAAGCTTATCTCTCTCAAAGCGGACAGCTATATGCGGAAGCAGGCGCCATGGCCTTTGGAAAAGTTTATTGTTTTGGCCCGACTTTTCGCGCGGAGAAAAGTAAAACCCGACGCCATTTGACCGAGTTTTGGATGGTGGAACCGGAGGTGGCGTTCATGGATCTCGATGGCGACATGAACCTTGCCGAAAAGTTTTTGGAGTACACCATCCAAGCGGTGCTGACGGAATGCGCCGAACAACTGGCCACCTTGGAAAGAGACACCTCGAAATTAAAGAGTGTGCGCGTGCCCTTTCCGAGAATTAGTTATGATGAGGCTGCAAAAATTCTTAGAGACAAAAACGTTCCCTTTGAGTACGGCGGTGATTTTGGCTCGCCCGAGGAAACCGCGTTAGCAGAGCAGTTTGAGCGGCCGGTTCTTGTCCACCGTTTTCCAGCCGCCATTAAGGCGTTCTACATGAAACAAGATCCGCAGAACCCAAGCTTAGCCTTAGGTTTTGATTGCCTGGCACCCGAGGGCTATGGGGAAATCATCGGAGGAGGACAGAGAGAGGATGATCCCCGCGCGCTTGAGAAGCGCATCGTGGAACACGGTCTTTCGGTTAAAGACTTCGATTGGTATCTCGACTTGAGAAAATATGGCTCGGTCCCACACGCCGGCTTTGGTCTAGGCATTGAAAGAACGGTCGCCTGGATCTGCGGTCTCGACCACCTCCGAGAGGCTGCCGCTTTTCCCCGCATGATCCACCGCTTAAAGCCTTAAGGTGCCCATCTACTTTCCCAGGTAAAGTTTCCTTAAGTTGACGCTTCGTATTATAGCGAAATATACTCTGGCAAATGGTTCCGAGAATACTCCGAATGACGGCCCTTTTAGGGGTAGTTACCACCGCGCTCGCAAACCCTTCACCTACTAGAGGCGGGAGATCCCATTATGAAAATCCAGAATTAGAAATGACGCCAGCAACTGAAGCCGCCTGCAGGGAGCATTTGGAAAGAAATGATTTACAGAAAATCGGGCCTGAGTTTGGCAGCGGGCAAATTCGATTGCCCTTTGGCTTTACCAGTCTGACGCTGAATGAATTCTCAAAGAGCTTTGTCGATTTCGTACTGCACGCCCCCGGGGGGATAGTCTTGGATGTTGGTGCTGGACTTGGAGCGGTCACTCTGCCCGCGCTAAATAAGGGAACCAAAAAAGTGATTGCCAATGATGTGAATGACGGGGTCTTGCGGCTTATTCACAAACGGATCATTCAAGAAAAAATGGAGCTATTTCTACCGAACTTGGAGCTCATTGCCGGGGCCTTTCCGGAAAAATTAGACTTTGCACCCAGAAGCATCGGGGCCATTTACATTGGTGCCGTTCTCCACTTTTTAGACCTTCCAACCATACAACGAAGTCTTCAAAAATGTTTTGATTGGTTGGCCCCGGGGGGAAGGCTCTTCGTCTGGTCGGCGACAAAACATCTCGGCGGGAAGCTGGCGGGATTATCGGGGTTTATTTCGGACCTTGCCGCCATCGATCCCGTGCTTGCCGATATTTACGGGCCTTCGTTGAATCTTTTAGATCTTCCGAGCTACATTGCGCTCTTCAAAGAGGCGGGCTTTGTTTTTCCCAAGGATGCGCCGCCATCCTATTTCTCCCGAACGGGCGTTAAATTCATTGAATCCGCTGGAACACTTGACCAGGGCTCGTCATCGAGTGTTGTCCTGGACGGACGAGAGTACGTGGGCATTGTCGGGCTAAAGCCTTAACACCAGTCTTCACCATCCACCATTTTCCACTTGGTGAGTGGGACGGGCATCGATATGATCAGTCGCGTTTTCTAAACGTTTTACCGTCAAAAAGTTTTTTGGGGGGGCCATGAAAAAATCTTTCTTTATTCTTTCGCTCGGTATCGCTTTGTCCGTCGTTTTCCAGGGCGCGGAAGCGATACCTAAAAGGGTTAAATTTAAAGCGAATGAAACTCCTCTCACGGCGAAAATGGGGCAACTTTTCGACCTCGATCTTCGCACGCTCTTGGGTGAGCAGGGAAGTGGACCACTCATCTGGAGTATTCCGGCTGCGGAAAAGCCCGGGTGGTTAACGATCGATTCAGCCAATAACCGAATGTTTGGGACACCGAGCGTGGCCGATTTGGGAACTCAAACTTTTAAGCTCTTCGTGCAGGACGGGGAACAGGGCGCGAGCACTCGAGTTACGATGACCATTCTCTCCCCACCCCAGTGGAAACAGGAAAACTTGGATCTCGGCCTGCAAAATGAGGATGTCCCCTGGAGCTTCGATCTGAACACGGTCATCACCAACCCCGCGGGCGGCACGGTCACATTCACGGCTGAAAACCTGCCGAAGTGGATGCAGATTGACGGACAGAAGGGAATTTTATCCGGAATACCGAGACGTGCCGATGTGGGGAACTATTCGGGCATCATTCTTAATGCAACGGGCATTGGCGGATCAGCAAAGGCAAATGCGTTTGGAAAAGTTCTCAAGACCATTCACCCGCCGAAATGGACAGGGAACCCGATCGTCTTGGACAACGCGTATGAAGACGCTCCGTACTCGAACAAAGTGTCGGGTCACGTTCTTAACTACGAACAAACAGAGCTCAATTTCGAAATCGTCTCGGGCGGAGCGACCTGGTTATCGATCACGCCTCAGGGAACTTTATTGGGGACACCCCGGCAGGCCAATGTCGGCCCGGTGGCGATTAACGTGCGATTCAAGACTCAGATTGACGGCCAGCTTTATGAAGGAACCACGACCTTTAAATTCAACGTCATTCATGTCAACCATCCCCCCTATTGGCTCGCGGATCCAATTAGGCTTCCGGATGGTTTTACCGGGGTGGCTTACAAACAGGATCTGAGTAAATCGGCGGTGGATCCGGACTCCGGAGACACATTGATGTTTAAGCTCGTTTCAGGGCCTTCGTGGGCACAACTTTCTTCCAATGGAATTCTTTCTGGCACACCGGACAAACCGAACGTCGGCATCAATACGTTCGAGGTGAGTGTGTCCGATCAGGACGGCTTGAATAGCAAGGCCACCGTTCAACTGGTCGTCGTCAAGTCCAATGAACCGCCCTATTGGGTGAGTAAGCCCACCGTTCTTGCCAATGCGAACGAAGATTTTTCGTACACAGCGGACCTATCCGCCTATGCCCGGGATCCCGATAACGATCCCATCACCTTTACCAAACTTGACGGTCCCGCCTGGGCCACGGTGAGTGCGGCAGGCACCCTCTCCGGAAAGCCACAAGCCGGTGACGTGGGGTTGACGAAGCTTGTTGTCCGAGTGTCCGATAACATTTCCGGCAGTGATAAAGGAGACATCCTCATCCAGGTCGAGCACACAAACCATGCTCCTCACTGGGTCTTAAATCCCATCCGATTTTCGGTGAAAGAGGAAGCCCCCATGAACGTGAACATCGCGGGCTACGCGAAAGATCCGGATCCCGGGGATAAACTTGCTTTTAGTCTGATTAGTGGGCCCTCCTGGGCGCAACTTTCCCCTGCGGGCATTTTCACCGGCACGCCCCAAATGCAGCATGAGGGAGAAAATCAGTTCGTCGTTCGCGTGGGTGATGATAAGGGGCTCGTGTCCGATGCCACGGTGATCATCACGGTCTTGCACGTCAACCACAAGCCCTATTGGACACAAAATCCCGTTACGCCTCCCAATGCGAAGGAAGATGCGGCTTATTCAGCAAACATCTCAGAATTTGCAAAAGATCCCGATCCGAATGATGTCCTGACTTTTGCAAAAGTCTCGGGACCCGCGTGGATTAGTGTCAGCGCCGCCGGCGTAATCACCGGCACCCCCTTGAGAAAAGACGCGGGGCTAAACTCCGTTCAAATCCGAGTGATGGACCCCTCGAGTGAGTTCGCCGTCACCACGGTTCAAGTCACGGTGGACAAGGTCAATCACCCGCCGCGCTGGCGTCAAAATCCCGTGCTTCTCTCGGATGCGTTCGAGGATACGACCTATAAGTTCAATCTCTCCGAGTATGTAGTCGACGATGATGGAGACAAGCTGACGTTCAAAAAAGTAAGCGGGCCTGATTGGCTTTTTGTCGGAGAAAAGGGAGACATCTCAGGCGTGCCTTTAAAGCAACATATTGGTGATTTCACCGCCACGCTGGAAGTTTCCGATGGCCAAGCCCAAGCGCAGGCCGGCGCAAAAGGGCGCGTCCTTCACAAGAATCACCCGCCCGTCATTTCGCCTGAAGGGCCGAGCTTCGTCGTGAAAGAGCGGCAAGAGCTCAAAGACTCCCTCACGAAATTTGTCAGCGACAGTGATGGGGACAAGCTCAACTTCACCCTGATTGACACTAAAGATTGGGCCACCCTTTTTTCGACGGGCGATATCGTTCTAAAGCCCTTGAACAAACATATCGGAAACCACTCACTGAAATTCCGAGTGGATGATGGCGAGTTCGCGGTGGATGGTGTGATTAAAGTGCAGGTGATCCGCGATCCCCGACCGCCCGTTTGTGAAGATCCCATTCAATTTGTGGCGAAAACCAATGAGCCATTTTCCGAAAATCTAGCAACCAAGTGCAAGGAACTCGATGGTGTAAAAATCACTTACTCGAAAAAGACGGGACCCGACTGGCTCAAAGTGGCTTCCGATGGGTTTCTTTCAGGCACGGCAACGGATGCTCACCTCGGGGAAAATACCTTCGGCCTGTCTGTTTGTAACGATGCCCTGTGCGTCGACCCGAAACTCATTGTGCTCGTCAAGCCAGGCACG
>Ga0187892_10009406_pt1 | contig 12883 bp, 12 predicted proteins | sample MA1701073metaG_FD_139345 | JGI IMG/M metagenome (GOLD analysis project Ga0187892, IMG submission 139345) | Bio-ooze microbial communities from a basaltic lava cave in the Kipuka Kanohina Cave System on the Island of Hawaii, USA - MA170107-3 metaG ...
ACTGGAAGCAGGGCCAGGACGTGATCATCCTCGCCTCGGTGCCCGAGGAGGAGGCGAAGCAGCGCTTCCCGGAGGGCTGGAAGGCGCCCAAGCCCTATCTGCGCATCGTGCGGCAGCCGAAGTGACGGGGCGGGCGATGCCGAGCAGACCGTGGACCCTGCCCGCGGCCCCGGCTCGCGACGAGGTCGGCGAGTTCGTCGCCGCGCTGCGGCGGCTGGGCGCGGAGGACCGCGACGAGCGGGGGATGCTGGACGCCGTTCGCGAGCTCGCGCTGCGCCTGGCCGTGAGCCAGGACCTCTGGCTCGAGGAGCGCATGTGCCGGCCCGACCCCGAGCAAGGCTTCGGCATTCACGTCCTCCACGAGGAGCCGGAGCATGCGCTCGCGGTATTCGTGGTCAGCTGGCTGCCGCAACGCGGCACTGCGCCGCACGACCACGGCACCTGGGCGGTGATCGTAGGGCTCGACGGCGAGGAGCGGAACGAGCTTTGGCGGCGCGTGGACGACGGGACGCGGCCGGGTTACGCCGAGATCGAGAAGCGCGGCGAGCGCGTGCTCGGCCCGTACGCTGCCCTCGCGCTCCCCGCCGGGGCGATTCACAGCGTCCGGAACGAGACCGACCGCCTCAGCGTGTCGCTGCACGTCTATGGCACGCACGTGAATTTCACCCGCCGGTCGCAGTACGATCCCGACGCGCGGACCGAAACCCCGTACAAGGTGAGAACCTACGCGTAGGCGGCCGACATGGCGCTACTCGCGAATTCCCGCCACGGCACCGACTCGGAGCTCGTCGAGTCGCTGTGCGCCCGGCTGCGCGAGCACCTCGAGCGGCAGGCGGCGCTGCTGAACGAGGAGATCCGGAGCTACCCGCGGCCGATCGCCCGCTGCGACGACCAACTGACCGGGCTGCTCGAGCGCCGCGCGCGGACCCTGCTCGAGCTCGAGCGCCTGCGCTCGCTCACCGCGCACGATCTGGCGCGCGCCGACGGCACTGCCCTGACGCGTGCGCTCCTCGACGCGCTCCTCGATCGCCCCGACGCCTGATCGGACACTAGCCGTCGATGTCGAGCCCGAGCGCCATGCGCGCGGCGTACTCGCGCTGCACCGGCCGCGACGGACCGCGGCGTCGACTCAGGGCGCCGCGGCGTAGCTCGGCTGCAGCAGGCCGTGCATGAGCGCCTGCAGCTCCTCGGCCTTGACCGGCTTGTGCAGCACCGGATATCCGGCGTCCTCGAACTCGCGCAGCTGCTCCGACGCGGTGTCGCCGGTCACCAGCACCGCGGGCACGAACCCGAGCTCGGCGTTGAGCGCTTCGATGACGCTGATGCCGTTCTCGCCGTTCGCGAGCCGGTAGTCGACGAGCATCAGGTCCGGCCGCGCGCCGCGCGCCGCGAGGCGCGTCCGGGCCTCGGCGAGCGATCCGGCGGGGATCGGGCGGCAGCCCCATTCCTCCAGCAGCAGACCGACGACCGCGACCACCTCGGGCTCGTCGTCGATCACCAGGACGGCCGCGCCGTCGATCGCGGGGCCGGAAGGCGCGGCGGCGGGCTCGCGCACCGCCGGCCCCGGCGCCGCCGCCTCGCTCTCCGCGATCCGGACCGTGAATCGCGAGCCTGCGCCCGGCGCGGACTCGAGCTCGAGGCGATGGCCGAGACGGGCGACCAGCCGCTGCACGATCGCGAGCCCCAGGCCGAGCCCCTTGCGGCGATCGCGGGCCGGGTTGTGGATCTGGTAGAACTCGTCGAAGATCCGCGCCTGCTCGGCCGGCGCGATGCCGATCCCGGTGTCGGCCACGGTGATCGCGACCTCGCCGTCGTCCCGGCGGCAGGTGATCGAGACCCCGCCGCGCTCGGTGTAGCGGATCGCATTCTCGAGCAGGTTGCGCAGCACCCGCTCGAGCAGCAGGTAGTCGGTGACGATCGTGGCGTCGCACGCCTCGGCCGCGAACGCGAGGCCGCGCGCGTGCGCCTTCGAGCGGTATTCCTCGCGCAGCCCCTCGATCACGTCGCGCACCCCGACGATCGCCACCGCGGGGACGACCACCCCCGCGTCCAGCCGCGAGAGATCGAGCAGCTCGGCGAACAGGTTGTCGAGCGACTCGACCGCCCGGCCGATGCTCGCGGCGACCTCGCGCTGGTCGGGCTCGCGGGCGCGCGCGCTCAGCAGCCCGGCGAGGAGCGTGAGCGCGTGCAGCGGCTGGCTGAGGTCGTGGGCGGCGGCCGCGAGGAACCGGGACTTGCTCGTGTTCGCGTCCTCGGCGCGCGCGCGGGCGGCCTCGGCCCGCTCGTTCGCCTTGCGGAGCATCTCGATGAGGGACTCGTTGCGGAACCGGATCCCGATCGAGCGCTCGAGCGTCGCGTTCAGCTCGCGCGCGAACATGGCCATCATGAACGCGAAGTAGACGAGCAGGATCGCGATCAGGCCGCCGCCCGCGCCGCCGGCGAACCCCCAGGCGACGACGAGCGGCGCGAAGAACCCCGCGGCGAACGTGTAATAGACGGGGACGTAGGCGCCGGTCGCGGCGATGGCCGCGGCGCCCCAGCCGCCGAGCAGCGTGGTGAGCAGCGCCTGGCCCTCGGGCGGAAGCGCCGGGAAGAAGAGGTACGCGGGACTGCCGCCGAGCGCGCCGTAGCCGAGGTTGAGCGCGGGGAACGCTCTCGCCCAGAACCGCGTCCGCGCGTGCAGGGCCCCGCTCGCGACGAGCCGTCGGCAGAGCGCGAGGCGCGCGACGAGTGCGACCACCATGACCAGCGCCCAGCCGAGGGCGGTCGCCGGGTCCGCGTAGCGCCAGACGACGTACACGATCGCGGCGCACAGGACCGCGATCGGGAGCGGCGTCCGGATCCAGTTGTTGCAGAGATGGACGAGCTGCTCGGCGCGCAGGCGGTCATCGGCGGCCGCCGGCGGCGGCGCGCCGCCGGGGTCGACGCTCGGGTGCGCGGCGCGCTCGCTCATCATCGGCTCCTGACGCGCGCGCCCCGGCGTTCGCGCCGGCGCCGGGCCGCGCCGCGTCTCGCGGGCTATTCAGCCACGCCGCAACCCCGGCCGCAATGAGCCGTTTGTCTGATGGCTCGCTGCGCTCGCCCCCTCACCCCTCGCCCCTCTCCCCGCTCACGCGGGGCGAGGGAATCCGAGCAGCCGCTCGGCGAGCTCGGCGAAGCCCGCGCCGGAGGGCGCGCGGGTGACGTAGGCGGGCCAGACGTCGACCCGGCCGCCGAACCGTCGCACGTTGGCGACACCGACCGAGTGCGGAAAGTAGGCGAAGAGCGGCGCGTCGTTCGGCGAGTCGCCGATGAAGACGTACTCGGCGCGCCGCGCGTCGAGGTCGACCGCGAAGCGCTCGCGCATGAGCGTGCGCGTCATGCCGAGCTTGTCGTACTCGCCGAACCAGCCGTTGACGTGGATCGAGCTCACTTTCGCGGTCATGCCCGCCGCGCGCATGATCGCGACGATGCGGTCGATCGCCGCCTCGCCGAGGCGCGGCACGTCCTCGCAGTAGTCGATCGCGAGATCGGTCTCGCGGTAGCCCTGGTCGGACGCGACCGCGGCGCCGGGCACCTCCGCGAGGATGCGATCGCGTGCCGCGGCGAGCCGGGCGCGGTTCCGCGCGCGCGCGGCCGGGTCGTCGCGAAAGCGCTGCTCGAGCCGGCGCGCGGCGCGGTCGTAGCGGAAGTAGAACGCGCCGTTCTCGCCGACGACCGCGTCGACCGGCCACATCCGCGCGATGTGGTCGCACCAGCCCGCGGGCCGGCCGGTGATCGGCACCACCGTGAAGCCCGCGTCGTGCAGGCGTTCCAGCGCCGCGTAGGCCGCGGCGGTCAGGCGCCCGTCGGTCGTGAGCGTGTCGTCGAGGTCGCAGAACGCGCCGCGGATCGGGCCGCCCGGCGTCCAGTCGGCGAGGGGCTTCACTTACCCGGCCTCCGAGACGCCGCGTCCGCCGCCAAGCCGGGGCGGTCGGCCGACGTCGCATTCGCCCTGGTCGCATCCCCACGGAAGCGTGGGGCCCCTGCTCCCGGTCTCATGCGACGACCTTCAGGAAATCGGCCACGCGGCGCCGCTGCCCGTCGGTCATGTGCAGCCCGCACTTCGTCCGCCGCCACAGGATGTCCTCGGCGTCGCCCGCCCATTCGCGTTCGACGAGGTACGCGAGCTCGCGCGCGTAGAGCCCGCCGCCGAAGCCCTTGCCGAGATCAGCCTCGGTGCGGGCGTCGCCGAGGATCTCGGCGGCGCGCGTCCCGTGCCGGCGGAGCACGCCCTCGAGCCAGGCCGCGTCGAGCTGCGGATAGCGTCCGCCGTAGGCGCGGACGAGCTCGGCGAAGCTCTCGCCACCGAGGTCGCCGCCGGGGAGCGGCGTCGTGGCGGTCCAGGGGCGGCCCTGGTCGGGGAACCATGGCGCGAGCTTCTCGAGCGCGTGCTCCGCGAGCCGCCGGTAGGTCGTGAGCTTGCCGCCGTAGATCGAGAGCACCGGCGCGCGGCCGTCGGCATCGGTCACGACGAGGTGATAGTCGCGCGTCACCTCCGAGGCCGTCGCGGTGCCGTCGTCGTAGAGCGGTCGCACGCCGCTATACGACCACACCACGTCCGCAGCCGCGATCGGCCGCGCGAGATAGCGGTTCGCCGCGCGGCACAGGTACTCCACCTCGTCCAATGGCGCGTGCGGCGGCGCTTCGGGGTTCTGATGCGGCACGTCGGTCGTGCCGACGAGCGTGAAAGCGCGCTCGAAGGGGATGAGGAACACCACCCGGCCGTCCTCGTTCTGCAGGATGAAGGCGTGCTCGCCGTCGTAGCAGCGCGGGACCACGATGTGGCTGCCGCCCACGAGGCGCATCCGTCCGCGCGGGGGCTCGCTCAGCGCACCCTCCAGGACCCATTGCACCCACGGTCCAGCGGCGTTGACGACGGCCCGCGCCGCGACGGTCTGCTCGCCGCCTCGAGCCACGTCTCTAATTGTAAGCACCCACTCCTCGCCGTTGCGGCGCCCCGCCTTGAGCTCCGTCCGAGTGCGCACCTCGGCGCCGAGCTCGGCGGCGGAGCGGGCGTTGAGGACCACGAGCCGTGCATCGTCGACCCGAGCGTCGGCGTACACGTAGCCGCCGCGGAAGCTCGGGGCGAGGCCCGCCCCCAGCCCGCCCTCGCCCAGCCGGATCGCGCGCGACCGCGGCAGCGTCATGCGCCCGCCCAGCCGGTCGTACAGGAAGAGGCCCAGGCGGATCATCCAGGCCGGGCGCAAGCCCGCGGTATGCGGCATGACGAACTGCAGCGGCTGCACGAGATGCGGCGCGATCGCGAGCAGGATCTCGCGCTCGGCGAGCGCCTCGGCGACCAGGCGGAACTCGAAGTGCTCGAGATAGCGCAGGCCGCCGTGGATCAGCTTGCTGCTCGCGGCCGAGGTCGCGCCCGCGAGATCGCCCTTCTCGCACAGGAGGCAGCGCAGGCCCCGTCCCGCCGCGTCGCGCGCGATCCCGGCGCCGTTGATCCCGCCTCCGACGACGACGAGATCGTAGGAGGCGGGCGGCGTCATGCGAGCGCCGCGCGCGTCCGCTCGATCAGCGCGTCGACGAAGCGCTCGTCGTGGTAGACGCCGAAGCCGAAGCGCACGCGGCGGTCGCGGCGATCGACGATGATCCCGCGCGCGGCCAGCCGACGCTCGACGCCGTCCGCGGCGTCGAGGTCGAAGGTGAGGAAGTTCCCCCGCGGCGCCCCGGCCGGGGGCGTGAGCGACGCGACGGGCAGCGCGGCGAGCCGCGCCTCGGCGAGGCGGGCGAGGAACCGCCGCTGCAACCCCTCGACGTGCGCATGGATCTCGCCCGGCCCGACGCCGAGCTCGCGCAGCCACCGCATCACGGCGTTGAGGCGATAGAGTCCCGACGCATCGAAGGTCGAGCCCCAGAAGCGCATGGCGCCTGCGCCGTAGCCGACCGCGGAACCCTCCTGCGCGCCGCTCAAGGCCCCGAAGTCCGCGAACCACCCGGTGTAGACCGGCCGGAGCCGGGAGCCCTCGGGCGTCGACAGGAAGCAGGCGCCCTCGCCGGCCTGGGCGTACTTGTACCCGCCCGCCATATAGAAGATCCGCCGCCCGAGGCGCGCGAGGTCCACGGGCAGCGCGAGGAACGCGTGATAGCCGTCGATCGCGACGATCGCGTCCGGCGCGGCGCGCGAGAGCAGCGTCTCCAGCCCCTCGACCACGAACGCCGAGTCGAAGAAGACGTGCGAGACGAACACCATGTCGAAGCGGCCGGTCAGCGCGTGCTGGAACCGCTCGCGAAAGGTCGCGTAGGGCTCGACCGGGACGCGCGTCACCGCGAGCCGCCCGGCCTCCTCGAGCCGCCGCGTCTGGCGGTTGAAGCTGTGGAACTCGCTCGCGGTCGTGAGGACGCGCGGCGGGTGCGACCAGTCCAGGCAGGAGTAGAGGCGGGCGACGAACTCGTGCGTGTTCGGCGCGAAGGCGACGAGCCCGGGCTCCGGCAGGTTGAGGAGCCGCGCCACATGGGCCTGCGCCTCGGGCACCACCTCGCCGAAGATCTTCGCCTCCCATTTGCGGTTGGTGAGGCGCGCCGAGTCCTCCCAGTAGGCGAGCTGCGCGGCGCGCGTGACGTCGGGCCACGGGTGGTGGCTGTGCGCGGTCGCGTGGAGCGCGTCCCCGATCGCCTCGAAGAACGTCCGGTAGTGGGCGGCGAGCATTCTCTTAGACCACCCCGCCCCCGCCGCGCGGGGGCACCCCGCCTCGGGGAGGAGGGGTGCCGCTCCAGCGAAACCCGAGCGCCCGCTCGAGCTCCTGCGGCAGCGGCGGCAGGGCCGAGCGCGGGATGAGATAGGTCGAGAGGTTGAAGAAGTCGAGGAACACGCGGTGGGCCTCGATCGTGCGCCGCAGGTAATCCTGGCCGCTCGAGCCGCCGGTGCCGATCTTGGCGCCGATCATGCGATGGACCATCAGCGCATGCCGGTACCGCCACAGCGCGAGGCCCTCGTCGATGTCCACCAGCGCGGTCAGGAGACGAAACGGGCCCTGCAGGATCGGCTCGTCGCGGTAGAGCATGATCATCAGGGCGGCGAGGAACGCCGGATACGCGAGCCGGCGCTCGCCCGCGGCGCGGAGCCGCTCGTGCTTCTCCGGGTCGAACACCGAGTCGAACGTCGCGCGGGTGCGGTCGAGCTCCGCGAGCTGCGCGCGGCGCGCCGCCTCGGCGAGCTGCGCCCGCCGCGCGATGGTCTCGCGGTCCTCGTCGAGCATGCGCGTGACGTTGGCCCGGTACTCGCGCCAGAAATCGAAGTCGCGGAACTGCACGAACGGCATGCGCGCGAGCCACGCCTCGATCACGTCGAAGAGGCTCGGCTCGCGCTCGGCCGCGTCGACCGCGCGGCGGTCGGCCGAGTCGAGCGAGGCCTCGTAGTCGGCCTCGTTGTAGCGCAGCCGTTGCGTGCGCCTCAGGCCGAGCGTGTTCTCGATTCTCCGGAACTGCGCGCTCTGGAAGCCCGAGGAGGGCGTCAGGAGATCCCGGAAGTCGAGGAAATCGAGCGGGGTCATCGTCTCCAGGACGTCGATCTGGTCGACGAGCACGTCCTGGATCTTGATCACCCGCTCGAGATAATGCAGCGCGCGGCCGAGGTCGCGCTCGTTCACGAACTCCGCGCCCATGATGCGCCGCGCGGCGTCGAGCTCGTGCAGCACCTCCTTGAACCAGAGCTCGTAGGTCTGGTGCGTGACGATGAAGAGCAGCTCGTCGTGCGCGGGCTTGCCGGCCTTCGCGCTCTCGAGCTCCTGGCACGCGAGGAGCGCCTTGAGCTTGAGGTATCGGCTGTAGGTGAGGGCGCTCATTGCCGCGCGGGCGACGCCGCGCGGGAATTATAGGCCCTCGAATCGCGGCCGCCGATCGCCGGCGCCGCCCGGCGCGCCTAGCGGCGGCGTTTCTTCGCCGCCGGCTTCTTCGGCGCCGCGCCGATCTCGACGATGCACTCGATCTCGACCGGAATCGCCATCGGGAGCGAGCCCATGCCGACCGCCGAGCGGGCGTGCTTGCCCTTGTCGCCGAGCACCTGGACGAAGAGATCCGAGCAGCCGTTGATCACCTTGGGATGGTCGGTGAACTCGGGCACCGCGTTGACCATGCCGAGCACCTTCACGACGCGCTTCACGCGGTCGAGGCTGCCGAGCTCGTCCCGCATCACCGCGAGGAGATCCATGCCGACCGTGCGCGCGTGCTGGTAGGCCTGCTCGACCGTGTACTCGCGGCCGACCTTCCCGCTCGGGCGCACGCCGCGCGCGTCGACGCGCGGGCCCTTGCCGGCGAGAAACAGCAGGTTGCCGGCCTGCACGGCGTTGACGTAGTTGGCGACCGGGGCCGAGACCTTGCCGAGGTCGATCCCGAGCTCCTTCAGCCGTTTTTCCGCGCTCATCGCTTTTCCTCCCCGGTTCACTTCTTCCGCCGCAGCCGCTGGATCGCCTGGAGCTGGGCCGCGGCGGCGGAGAGCTCGGCCTGCGCTTTCGCGATCTCCGCCGCGGACAGCTTGCTCCGCATCGCCTCCTCGGCCTTCGCCTTCGCCTCGAGCGCCCGCGCCTCGTCGAGGTCGTGGGCGCGGATCGCGGTGTCGGCGAGCACCGTCACGACGTTCGGCTGCACCTCGAGGAACCCGCCCTGCACGAAGACGAGCGTCTCTTCCTCCTCGTTCGGCACCTTGATGCGCACCGCGCCCGGCTTGATCTGGGTGAGCAGCGGCGTGTGCTTCGGGTAGATGCCGAGCTCGCCCACGACGCCCGGCAGCACGACGAACTCCGCCTCGCCGGAGTAGATCGACTCCTCGGCGGACACCACATCAACGTGTATGGTTCCCATGATTATTCCCGACCCTCGCGGCGCTCACGCGGCGCGAGGGTCGACCGCTATTGAAGTTGTTTGGCCTTCTCGAACGCTTCCTCGATCGGGCCGACCATGTAGAAGGCCTGCTCGGGAAGCTGGTCGCAGTCGCCGTTCACGATCATCTTGAAGCCCTTGATCGTCTCCTTGAGCGGCACGAACTTGCCCTTGGTGCCGGTGAAGTTCTCGGCGACGTGGAACGGCTGCGAGAGGAACCGCTGGATCTTCCGGGCGCGCGCCACCGCGAGCTTGTCCTCCGGCGACAGCTCGTCCATGCCGAGGATCGCGATGATGTCGCGCAGCTCCTTGTAGCGCTGGAGGATCACCTGCACCGAGCGGGTGGTGGTGTAGTGCTCCTCGCCGATCGTGTTCGGATCGACCTGGCGCGAGGTCGAATCGAGCGGGTCGACCGCCGGGTAGATCCCGAGCGAGGCGATGTCGCGCGAGAGCACGACGGTCGCGTCGAGGTGCGCGAAGGTGGTGGCCGGCGACGGGTCGGTCAGGTCGTCGGCCGGCACGTAGATCGCCTGGACCGAGGTGATCGAGCCGACCTTGGTCGAGACGATCCGCTCCTGCAGCCGGCCCATCTCCTCGGCGAGCGTCGGCTGGTAGCCCACCGCGGAGGGCATCCGCCCGAGCAGCGCGGACACCTCGACTCCGGCGAGGGTGAAGCGGTAGATGTTGTCGATGAAGAGCAGGATGTCGCGGCCGTCGTCGCGGAAGCGCTCGGCCATCGTGAGGCCGGTGAGGCCCACGCGCAGGCGGTTGCCGGGCGGCTCGTTCATCTGCCCGAACACCATCGCCACCTTGTCGAGCACCTTCGAGTCCTTCATCTCGTGATAGAAGTCGTTGCCCTCGCGGGTGCGCTCGCCCACGCCGGCGAACACCGAGAGGCCGGCGTGCTGCTTGGCGATGTTGTTGATGAGCTTCATCATGTTGACCGTCTTGCCGACGCCGGCGCCGCCGAACAGACCGATCTTGCCGCCCTTCGCGAACGGGCAGATCAGGTCGATCACCTTGATCCCGGTCTCGAGCAGCTCCACCGACGGCGAGAGCTCGTCGAACTTCGGCGCGAGCTGGTGGATCGAGCGGCGCTCGTCGCCCTTGATCGGGCCGGCCTCGTCGATCGGCCGGCCGAGGACGTCCATGATGCGCCCGAGCGTGCCCTCGCCGACCGGCACCGAGATCGGGTTGTCGGTGTTCTTCACCTTCATCCCGCGCCGCAGCCCGTCCGCCGGCCCGAGCGCGATGCAGCGCACCACCCCGTCGCCGAGCTGCTGCTCGACCTCGAAGGTGAGGCCCTTTTCGACGAAGCCCGCATCCCCCGAATCCTCGAGCACGAGCGCGTCGTAGATGCGCGGCATCTGCTCGCGCGGGAACTCGATGTCGATCACCGCGCCGATGCACTGGACGATGGTGCCTTGTGCTTGTGCTTGTGCCATGTTCGCTTCCTAGCTCGAAAAACCTTTCACCGCAAGGACGCAGAGGACGCGAAGAATCGCGCAGGACAACAAGGTCATTCTTTCTTTGCGCACCTTTGCGTTCTCTGCGCCTTTGCGGCGGCTTTTCCCTAAACCGCCGCCGCGCCGCCGACGATCTCGGCGAGCTCCTTCGTGATCGCCGCCTGGCGCGTCTTGTTCAGCACCAGCGTCAGCTCGTCGATGATGCTCGCGGCGTTGTCGGACGCCGCCTTCATCGCCACCATGCGCGCCGACTGCTCGGAGGCCATGTTCTCCGCGACCGCCTGGTAGATCAGCGCCTCGATGTAGCGCGTGAGCAGGCCGTCGAGCACCTCCTTCGCGTCGGGCTCGTAGATGTAGTCCCACGAGTGCGTCTCGCCCATCGCGGTGTCGACCACGGTCCCCGCCGGGGCCTGCGCGAAGTGCAGCGGGAGGAGCTGGATCGCCATCGGCTCCTGCTTCATGGTGTTGACGAAGCGGCTCGTGATCACGAACAGCTGGTCGATCTTCCCGTCGCGGTAGGCGTCGAGCTGCACCTTGGTCGGGCCCACCAGCTTGTCGACGTGCGGGCGGTCGCCGAGCTGGACGAGGTGCGACACGACCTTCGCGCCGAGCCGGTGCATGAAGCTGAAGCCCTTCGTGCCGATCGCCGTGACCAGCACGCCGCAGCCCGCGGCCTGCCACTCCTTGATGTTGGAGACGGCGAGCCGCAGCGCGTTGGTGTTCAGCCCGCCGCACAGCCCCTTGTCGGTCGTCACCAGGATCAGGCCGACGTTCTTCACCACCTCGCGCTTGACGATGAACGGGTGCCGGTACTCGGGGTTCGCCTTCGAGAGGTGGCCAGCGATCTGCCAGATGCGGGTCACGTACGGCCGCGTCTGGCGCATCCGGTCCTGCGCCTTCTTCATCTTCGAGGCGGCGACCATCTCCATCGCCTTGGTGATCTTGCGCGTGCTCTGCACGCTCTTGATCTTGTTGCGTATTTCTTTCGTGCCGGCCACGGCAGCGCGTCCTAGTACGCTCCGGATTTCTTGAAGTCTTCGATCGCCGCGGCGAGCGCCTTCTCGTCGTCGGCGGTGAGGTCCTTGGTGTCCTGGATGCGCTCGATGAGCGTCCGGTACTTGTCCTGCATGAACGCCCGCAGCGCGGTCTCGAAGGCGAGCGCCTTCTTCACGTCGACGCCGTCCAGGTAGCCGCGGTTCACCGCGAACAGCGTCAGCGCCTGGTCGGCGACCGACAGCGGCGAGTACTGCGGCTGCTTCATCAGCTCGGTGACCATGCGGCCGCGCTCGAGCTGCTTGCGCGTCGCCTCGTCGAGGTCGGAGGCGAACTGGGCGAACGCCGCGAGCTCGCGGTACTGGGCGAGCGAGAGCCGAACCCCGCCGCCGAGCTTCTTGATCACCTTGGTCTGCGCCGCGCCGCCGACGCGCGACACCGAGATCCCGGCGTTGATCGCCGGCCGGATGCCGGCGTTGAAGAGGTCGGTCTCGAGGAAGATCTGGCCGTCGGTGATCGAGATCACGTTGGTCGGCACGAACGCGGTGACGTCGCCCGCCTGGGTCTCGATGATCGGGAGCGCGGTGAGCGAGCCGGTCTTGCCCTTCACCTTCCCGCCGGTCTCGCGCTCGACGTACGCCGCGCTCACGCGCGCGCCGCGCTCGAGCAGCCGCGAGTGGAGGTAGAAGACGTCGCCGGGATACGCCTCGCGCCCGGGGGGCCGCCGCAGCAGCAGCGAGATCTGGCGGTACGCCCACGCCTGCTTGGTGAGGTCGTCGTAGATGATGAGCGCGTCCTGGCCGCGGTCGCGGAAGTACTCGCCCATCGTGCAGCCGGAATAGGGCGCGATGTACTGCATCGCGGCGGACTCGGAAGCCGAAGCGGCGACGACGATCGTGTAGGCCATTGCGCCGTGCTCCTCGAGCTTGCGCACGACGTTCGCGATCGTCGAGGCCTTCTGCCCGACCGCCACGTACACGCAGAAGAGCTCCTTGCCCTTCTGGTTGATGATCGTGTCGACCGCGACCGCGGTCTTGCCGGTCTGGCGGTCGCCGATGATGAGCTCGCGCTGGCCGCGGCCGATCGGCACCATCGAGTCGATCGCCTTGACGCCGGTCTGCACCGGCTGCGACACCGACTGCCGCCAGATCACGCCCGGCGCGACCTTCTCGATGACGTCGGATGCCTTGGCGTTGATCGGCCCCTTGCCGTCGATCGGCGCGCCGAGCGAGTTCACCACGCGCCCGATCAGCTCCGGGCCGACCGGCACCGAGAGGATCTTGCCGGTGCACTTGACGGTGTCGCCCTCGGAGATGTGTTCGTACTCGCCCATGACGACCGCGCCGACCGAGTCGCGCTCGAGGTTGAGCGCGAGGCCGAACGTGTTGCCGGGGAACTCGAGCATCTCGCCCTGCATGACGGCCGAGAGCCCGTGGATGCGGCAGATCCCGTCGGTCACCGACACGATCGTGCCCTGGGTGCGGACGTCCGCGGCGAGCTTGAGGCTCTGGATCCGGCTCTTGATGAGATCCGAGATCTCGGCGGGGCTGAGGCTCTGTTGCATGTCGGCTCCTAGC
>Ga0187892_10009407_pt1 | contig 12883 bp, 16 predicted proteins | sample MA1701073metaG_FD_139345 | JGI IMG/M metagenome (GOLD analysis project Ga0187892, IMG submission 139345) | Bio-ooze microbial communities from a basaltic lava cave in the Kipuka Kanohina Cave System on the Island of Hawaii, USA - MA170107-3 metaG ...
ATGGCCTCCGCCCCCGAGCGGGCATTGGCCAGCACGTAGCCGAACGGGCCCATCCACGCCACGTCGAGCTGGTCGCTGCCCAGGGCCACCGAGATGCCGCCCCACGAGTCGACGGCGGTCACCTCGGCTCGGGCGCCGAGCTGGGTGGCAAGCCAGGTGAAGAACGGCGCCCACGCCGCCTTGGTGTCGGTCGTCGTGGGGAGCAGGGGGCCCACTCCGAACCGGAGCGTCGCCGGAACGGCGGCCGAACGGCCGGCGCCCGCGCCCCCGACGCGGGGATCGTCGTCCCGCCCGCACGCGGCGGCCACCAAGCCGCCCGCGCCGAGGGCGCCGGCGGCGACGAGGAAGCGCCGCCGGCTCAGCGCGGGCGGGTCAGATGTGTTCATCCCTGTCCTTTCAGGCGCCGGCTATCAGGCGCCGGCGTCGAGACGCATCGTCGGGGGGCCCGACCGGGCCGGCTCAGGTCAAGCTCAACGGATGCCCATGCGGGCGTCGTCACCCGGCGGCCGAGCGCCCGCCAGCCTGGCGATCGCCGCCGCCGGCGCCGACAGAGGGTCGGTGGTGCGGGTGACGAGGAGGTCGAGGTCGGGTCGGCCCTCGCGGATCGTCGGCCCGAACGGGCTCCAGAACGCCCCGTCGGCCGGGATCGTCAGCTCCGGGGGCAGGTCGGCGGGTCCGGCGTCGACGCCCACGCCGGACTGAGCGGCGCGGCCGCGCCGGACGATGGGGCGCACGACATGGTCCTCGTCGGGCACGCCCAGCGCCCGGTGCAGCTCGCACAGGCGGGACCGCTCCTCCTCGGGGATCTCCGCGGCGGGATCCAGCGTCGTCCCGACCCGTACCCGGATCCCGAGAGACACCAGGCGGGGGATGGCATCGACCACGCGGCCGTGGTTGCCGTCGCCCCGCAACTGGTCGTTGGGAGGCGCGTCGGCCCGGTCGAGGGAGACCTGTACGGCCACGTCGGCGCCGGCCAGGGGGCGCAGCCGCTCCAGCCGGCGCCCGGTGAACAGGGTGGCGTTGGAGAGCACGACGGTGGGGAGGATGCCCCCCAGCTCCGCGAGGGTGTCGGGCATGTCCGGGCGGAGGAAGGGCTCGCCGCCCGTCACGCCGAGAGCGGCGAACCCGAGGTCGGCGGCCTGGCGAGCCACCGTGACCATGGCGTCGGCCGGAAGCTCGCGCCGCGGAGAGGACGGGGCGGAGTCGGTGAGGCAGTAGGTGCAGGCCAGGTTGCAGTGGTAGTTGCTGTAGAGCCACACCCGGCCCCCGAGGGCGCCGCTGGCGATCGCCTCGGCGACGGCGCCGGCCGTCACGCCGGGCCCTCCGCCGCCAGGCCCTCCGCCGCCAGGCCCTCCGCCGCTAGGCCCTCCGCCGCCGGGCCCTCCGCCGCCGGGCCCTCCGCCGCCGGGCCCTCCGCCGCCGGGCCCTCAGCCGCCGGGCCCTCAGCCGCCGGGCCCTCAGCCGCCGGGCCCTCCGCCGCCAGGCCCTCCGCCGCCAGGCGGTCGAGCACCGCGGGCGACGTGGGGAGGCGCAGCGCGGTGCAGAACCGGTTGAGCAGCAGCGTCGTGGCGGCCAGGAGGGTCAGCTCGACGACCAGGTGCTCGGGGAAGGACGACGCCAGGGCCGCGCGCGCCCCCTCGGGAATGGCGCCGGTGTCGACCACCGCGTCGCACCACCCGATGGCGGCGCGCTCGCTGGCGTCGGCGAAGACCCCGTCGATGTCGGCCTCTCCGCGTAGCGCCCGCACCTCCGCGACGGTCAGGCCGGCGTCGCGCGCCACGACCGTGTGGGCCTCCACGCAGTAGCGGCACGAGGCGCGCGCCGACGTGCGCAGGATCACCATCTCCTTGAGCCGCAGCGGGACGGCGGACGGTCCGAGCACGGCGCCGAGAAAGGGCGCGGTCGCCTCCAGCAGTTCGGGGACGAGCGCCAGGGCGGCGACGATGGGCCCGGGGTCGCCGCCGGCGAAGTAGGGGCGAGCCAGGAGAGGAGCGCCCCCGGCCTCGACGAGGCGCACGCCCGGCCCGAGCCCGAGCCCGGGCCCGGTTGCGGCGCCGTTGCTCGCCGGCGGCGTCATAGGCGGACCGCGGTGCCGAGATCGAGGCCGGTCGCCCAGCGAACCAGCCGTTCGGCCGGAAGGGTCCCGACGATTATCAGGTGGTACGGCTTGCTGAGGCAGACGATGTTGACCGTCCCCCGCTCGGCGACCCACGGCGATCCCGGCTCGTCGCCCATGGCGTGGCTGCCCGCGGGCACGGGGAGCGGCTCGTCGGAGCGGCCCACGGTCACGGGCCGCCCGTCGACCATGTCGTGCCACAGCGCCACCCGTTGCCCTCCGGCCACAACCGACCCGGGCGCGAGCCGCCCGTCGGCGGCCCGCACGACGGCGGCGACGGCCTCCGGGTCGCGATCCGGCCCCGGGCCGCGGGTCACAACCAGCACGCCGCCGCCGACGAGGGCCAACAGCACGAGGAACGCCGCCCGGTTCCGCCGGCGGCGGTGCGCCGAGAAGCGCCGCGCCGAAGGGAGGCCCTCAACCTGCATGCGCACCCGGTCCCGCAGGTCCGGGGGCGCCGGTTCGCGCAGGCCTTCTCCCAATGCTCGACCCCTGCGGTTCTGGGCGACCGCAGCCCAGCAGCGGTCGCACTCCACCAAGTGGGCCTCGAACGACTCGACGTCGGCGACGGTGAGCGTGCCGGCCACGTAGGAGGCGGCCCGAAGCTCGTCATGTCCCACGGCGCAGGCCCTCCCGCTCGACGAGGGCCGCCAGTTGCCGGCGGCCCCGGTGGACGCGGGCCAGCATCGTGCCGCGCGGAACCCGCTCGATTTCGGCCGCTTCCCGAGCGGTGAGACCACCCACGTCTACCAGCACGATCGCCCGGCGGTGGTGCGCGGGGAGGTCGGCCAGGGCCCGGACGACGGCGTCGCGCTCCAGGGCGGCCACGGCCGCCTCCGCTACGTCATCGGAGGCGGGCCGGTCGCCGGTGGCGTCGAGGTCGGCGACGACCCGTGGGAGCCGCATCGTCCGGCGAAGCTCGGAGCGGCAGACGTTGAGGCAGATGGCGACGAGCCAGGCCCGCACCTCGCCCGCCCCCTGGCCCGCGAAGCCGCGCCAGGCCCGGGCGTAGGTCTCCTGCACCAAGTCCTCGGCCGCAGCCGCGTCAGAGGCCATCCGGCGGGCGATGGACCACACCACGTCGAGGTGCGGCAGGGTGGCCTCGAGGAACGGTTGGTCGGTCATGGTCCGGTCATCCCTGCAAGGAGACGCCCGCGGGGGCGGGTTGATTGCACATTGCCTACCCCGGATGATCGCCGAAGGCGACTGTCGGGCGCTGGCGACCGGCCACGCCCCCGCCGGCGGTCGACCCCGGGTAGTCTCACCGTCGGTATGAGCCAGGAGTTCTGGGCAGGTCAGCGGGTCGTCCTAGGCCGCGCGGGCCAGACGTCGCTGGTGCGCTTCGAGTGGGCCGAGGAGTTCGGCGCGGCCGACAACGATTGAGGGGGGCGGCGGCCGTTTTCGCCGTGGCCGTGGCCTTGGGCGTGGCCCTGGGCGCGGCGGGTTGCTCCGGACGGGGGGAGGCGCCCGAGCCCGGTGGCGACGATCCGGCCAGCCGGGGCGTCGACACCCAGGAGATCGAGCGGCTCCTCCTCGCCCGCCAGCGGTCGCAGAGCCCCGACTTCGACGTGCGCGACCCGTCCTGTCCCGCCCGCATCATCGTGGCCGACGGGGAGACGTTCCAGTGCACGGTCGCCGTCGAGGGTGTGGTGGTGCCGTACCAGGTGACCCTCCGGGACGTGAACGAGAACAGCAAGACCGCCGGGTACGACCTGCGGCCGGCCAAGGCCATCCTCTCCATCCCCAAGCTGGTCGACGCCCTACAGGGCAACAACCCCGGCTCGCGCATCGACTGCGGACCGGAGCGGGTGAAGGTGCTCGACCCGGGGGCCACCTTCGAGTGCACGGTCACCACCCCTCCCGACCCGCCCCAGCCGGTCACCCTCCGGGTGAACGACATCGGGGGCAACGTCAGCCAGGTCGCCCCTTGAGCGCGCCGGCGCGCCGGTAGCCTGGCGACCGTGAGGCTTTCGCCGCCTCGGCACCGCCGGCCGGACCGGCTGCTCGTCCCCGTGCTCGCCGCCGGGGCGGGGGCGGTGCTGGCGCACGCCCTCGACTACCTCGTCGTCTTCCCCCGCGCCGCGGCCCGGGACGGCCACCTGGCGGCCACCGGCCACGCCTACTGGCCGGCGGCCGCCGGCGCCGCCGCCATCGCCGCCGTCCTCGTCCTCGCCGCGGTGGCCGCCGCCGGCGCCGCCCGGGCTCGCGGCCGCCGGTGGGGCGGGCGCGGCGGCGCAGACCTGCCCGTCAGCGGGCTGCTCTGCCTCCAGGTCGTCGCCTTCGTGGCCATGGAGGCGCTCGAGCGGGCGCTGGTCGGCCTGGCGCCGACGGTCCTCCTGCACCGCCCCGAGTTCTGGCTGGGCCTGGCGCTCCAGCTCCCGGTGGCCTGGGCGGCGCGCCGCCTGCTGGGCGCGGTGGACGGCGTGGCGCACCGGGTCGCGGCGGGACTGGCGCGCCGGCCGGAGCTCCCCCGCCGTCCCGCCCGGCGGGCGTAGCGGCCATCCGCGTCCCGCCCGCCCCTCAGCCGGCGCACCGCCTGCCCCGGTGGCCCGCGCGGCCCCCCTCGCCTCCTCGCCGCCGCCTGACACGCACCGGTCCCGCACCGGTCCCCGACGACAGCGAGGTCCCGCATGTCCCCTGCCCGCCGCCTGGCCGCGGCGTCGGGGCTGGCGTGCGGCGCCGCCCTGCTCTGGGCCTCGCCGGCCTCGGCCCACGCCATCCTGTTGCGCACCGAGCCGGCGCCCCAGACCACGGTCCAGGCCGCACCCCCAGCCGTCCGCCTTCAGTTCTCCGACCGGTCGAGGTCGCCTTCGGCGCCGTCCGCGTCTTCGACGTGAACGGCAAGCGGGTCGACGCCGGCCGCATCGGGCGCGCCGACGGGAACAAGGAGGTCGTGCTCCCCGTCGCCCTCCAGACCGGCACCCACACCGTGACGTGGCGCGTCACGTCGGCGGACGGCCACCCCGCCCGGGGCGGCTTCTCGTTCTTCGTAGGCAGCCCGTCCACGATCTCGGCGGTCGCGGCGCCGATCGACGCGGGCACGTCCACCTTCGTGACGTGGGGGTACGGGGTGGCGCGGTTCCTCTGGATCGGGGCGTTCGTCGCCATCGTGGGCATGACCGCCATGCGCCGGTGGGTGTGGACGCCGGCGGTGCGGGCCGCGGGCCTGGCCGCCGCACCCGCCGCCGCCGCCTTCCGCCGCCGCATCAGCCGGGCCCTGCCCGGGGCGTGGGCCGTCCTCGTGACCGCCGGGGGGCTGACCCTGGTCTTCCAGGCGGCGACCGTGTCGGGCTTCTCCCTGCTGAGCTCGGCCCGCCCCGCCGTCCTGGGGGAGCTGCTGGGCACCGCGTTCGGGAGGTACTGGCTGGCGCAGATCGGCCTGGCTGCAGCCATCGGGCTGCCGGTGTCCGCCCTGGCGTCGTCCCGGCCGCTCCTCGGCGTCCGCCCCCGGGGGTGGATCGCCGTCCTCGCCGTCCTCGCCGCCGGGCTGTGCCTGGCCACCGCCCTCAACGGCCACGCCCGTACCCTCGCCGGCGCCTCTTTCATGGTCCCCAGCCTGGCGCTGCACCTCCTGGCCGTGGCTGTCTGGGTCGGCGGATTGGGGGCGCTGGTGGTCCTCGGGCGGATGGGGTGGCGGCAGGTCGGCGCCGGGGACCGCCCGCGCCTGCTGCGGGAGCTCGTCGCCCGCTTCAGCCGCCTGGCCATCGTGGCGGTGGCCGTCATCGCCGCCACCGGCGTCCTCACCTCGATCGGCGCCTTCGCCTCCCTGTCCGACCTCTGGGACGTGACGTACGGCAAGGTCGTCGGCGCCAAGGTCGCCCTCCTCGCCGCCGCCGTCGTCCTGGCCGCGTCCCACCGGCGGCGGCCGGAGGCGGCGGCCGCCTTCGAGCGGTCCAGCGCCGCCGAGCTGGTGGCGGTGGCGGGCGCCGTCGCGCTGGGCGCCGCCCTCGTCGCCATCGTGCCCGGCACGTCCCTGGCCCTGGCCGAGAAGGGCCCGGTCAACCAGGAGCGGCGCGCCGGCGACTACACCGTCCAACTGTTCATCGACCCGACCCGGGTAGGCGACAACGAGGTCCACGTGACCTTCGTCAACGCCCGGGGCCTGGCCGCCGCCGAGGTGGCGACCGCAGAGGTCACGCTCGGCCCCAAGGCGGCGCCGTTGCCGCCCCTGGAGATGCGCCTGATCTCTCCCGGCCACTTCGTGGGCGACGCCACCCTGCCCGCGCCCGGGACCTACCAGCTGGCGATCGCTGCCGCCGGCGCCATCACGACGTTCGACTTCCGCCTCTACGCAAGGAGCCCCTGATCTCATGAAGCACCTACTGGCCGCCGGCCTGGCCGCGATCGCCCTGCTGGGCGCCGCGCCGGCGTGGGCCCACGAGGAGATCTCCCCCGCTAGCGTCCCTACCGGGATCCCCATGTTCCTCAGCTTCAGCGTCGCCAACGAGAAGCCGGTCGACATGACCACCATCCGCCTCGTGACCCCGCGCGACATGGCCTTCGGACCGACCACCCGGGAGCCGCCGGGGTGGACGGCCGCCAAAAGCAGCGCCGCCGTGACCTGGACCGGCGCCCTCGAGCCGGCCAAGTTCGAGACCTTCGGCTTCGAGACGGAGAGCGCCAACCAGCCCGGGAACAAGACCTACACCGTCACCCTGACCTACGCCGACAACTCCACCGACAACGCCGACGTGACCTTGACGGTGACGCCGGCGGTCACCGGCGCCGGGGACGGCGCGGCCGCGCCCACCGGGGGCGGTGGCAGCGGGGGCGGCGGGGACGGCGGTGGCAGCGGGGGCGGGATGGCCGCCGCCGCCCTGGCCCTCGGCGCCGCCGCCCTGGCCCTCGCCCTCGGCGCCTTCGCCCGTTCCCGCAAGCCCGCCAGCGCCACCGCCGGGGCGGGCGCCGGGGCGAAGGAGGACTGGTGAGCCGCATGCTGGCCCACTCCGGGCCCTGCCACCACGGCGCGGGGCAGGCGCGGACCACCTTCGGGGCCGTCTCGCGGATGGGGGCGGTGGTGTTGCGCCCGTGGAGGCGCGCCCGCCGCTCCGCCTGGAGCCTGCCGGCCGTGCTGGCCGTCGTCGTGGCCGCCGGCGCCTGCGGGGGCGGCTCGGGCGGGTCGTCGGGGCCCCGGCCCCGCACCGACGCCCGGCTGGAGATCGTCCAGCCCGCGCCCAGCGCCACCATGCCTCCCACCTTCAAGCTGGAGCTGAACCTCATCGGGGCCAAGGTGCTGCCCGAGAGCGCCGCCAACCGGCCCTTGCGGGGCGACGAGGGCCACATCCACGTGACCCTGGACGGCAAGCTCATCTCGATGACCTTCGGCGCCAGCCAGGACCTCAACAACCTGGCCCCGGGCCCGCACAACCTCCAGGCCGAGTTCGTCGCCACAGACCACGCTCCCTTCGCCAACCGGGTGATCGTGGCCGTGGCCTTCTCGGTGGCGGCGCCGGGCGCGCCCGGCGCGTGACCGGCGCGCCCGGCGCGTGACCGGTGCGCGCCTCCGCCGCGGCCTCGCCCTGGCGCTGGTCTACGTCGCCCTGGCCGCCGCCTACAACGCCCGCCCCCTCTTCGACGGCTTCGCCCCGCCCGCGCCGTACCGCTGGGTCAGCCCCCCGCCCGAGTTCCGCGCCGGCAACGTCGTGCCCCAACCGGCGACCGTCGAGGCGCCGCTGGGCCCCAGCGGGTCGGCCCAGGCCGGCGGGTCGAGCGGCGACGGGCAGGTCATCTTGAGCTTCGCCGCCGGCGCCTTCCCCGCCCAACCTCCGGACACCAAGGTCGTCGTACAGGTCGCGCCGGTCGACCCCGCCACCCTGGCCCCGCCCCCTGCCGGGTTGGCCGCCGACGGAAACGCCTACCGCCTCCAGTTCGCCTACGAGCCGTCCAAGTCCCCTGCCGCCGCCGTGGCCGCCCCGGCCGACATCTTCCTGGTGGTCCCCGAGCCGGCCCAGTCCCTGCTCTTCTCCGCCGACGGGCAGGCGTGGGAGGTCCTCCCCTTCCGGCCCGTCCCCGACCTTCACCAGATCGGGGGGGCCTTCGACCGGCCCGGCTACTTTCTGGCCGTGGCGCCGCCCGTGGACCGGCTGCGGCCGGGCGGCGGCGGCGAGGCGGCCGGGGTGCTCCGCGCCGTCGCCGCCATCGCCGCCCTGGTGTTGGCCCTCTGGTTCCTGCCGGTCGGCGCGCGCCGCCTGCGGGGGCGGGGCGCGTGAGGCGGGGCGCCCTCGCCCTGCTGGTGGCGATGGCCGCCGGGCTGGCCGGCGGCGTGGCCGGCGCGCCGCGTGCGGAGGCGCACACCATCGGCGGGGTGGCGGCCACCAACTACCGCTCCGAGATCACGTCGATGACGCCGCGCACGCCCGGTGTCACCGTCCGCGTCCGCGACCTCGGGCGGCGACTCGAGCTGGAGAACCGCACCGGGGAGGACGTGGTCGTGGCGGGGTACCAGAGCGAGCCCTACCTCAGGGTCGGGCCTGCGGGGGTGTTCGAGAACGTCCGCTCGCCGTCGCTGTACCAGAACAAGGTGGCGCCGGGCAGCTCGTCCCTCGTCGAGCTCCCCGAGATCGCCGACCCGCTCGCGCCGCCGGAGTGGCGGCGGCGGGGCGGGGGCGACTCCGTCTCGTGGCGGGACCACCGCGCCCGCTGGGAGGGCGACGACCCGCCCGCGGTGCGGGCCAACCCGGGGAAGGAACAGGTGGTGGTGCCCCGTTGGAGCGTCGAGCTGCGCAAGGGGGCCGGGCAGAGCCCGATCGTCGTGGCCGGACGCATCTCGTGGGCGCCCGGTCCGGCGGTCTGGCCCTGGCTGGTGGCGACGCTGGCGCTGTTCGGGCTGGCGCTGGCGGCGGGGTCGACCCGCCGCTGGTGGGTCGCCCTGAGCGCCCTGCTGGCGGTGTTCCTGGCCGTGGACATGGTGCGGCTGTACGGGTCGGCCACCCAGGGCGGGGGATCGGTCTTCGGCGGCCTGGTCCAGGCCCTGGGCCTCGGCGTGCTGGAGGTGCTGGCGTGGGGCGCAGGCGCGTGGGCCATCGGCGCCATCCAGCGGCAACGGGCGGTGGGGGTCTACGCGGCCATGGCTGTCGGCCTCTCCATCGGGTTCGTGAGCGGGGTGGGCGACCTACTCAACCTGGCCTACTCCCAGGTGCCCACCGCCCTGCCCACGCCCGTGGCCCGGGCGGCGGTGACAGTGTGCCTGGGCGTCGGTTTCGGCCTGGCGGCGGGCGGGTTCGTGGCCTTGCGCAAGCAGGGCCCCGTCCTGCCCGGCATCTCGACCGCGGCGTCCCGGGCGGGGGCGGCGTGACCGCGCTGCTCACCCGCGCCCGGCCCGGCGCATCGACCGCGGCGTCGCGGCCCGGCGCATCGACCGCGGCGTCGCGGGCGGGGGCGGCGTGACCGCGCCGCTCATCCGGGCCTGGCCCGGCGCGTCGACCTCGGCGTCGCGGGCGGGGGCGGCGTGACCGCGCTGCTCATCCGGGCCCCGGCCCGGCGCATCGACCTCGGCGTCGCGGGCGGGGGCGGCGTGACCGCGCCGCTCATCCGGGCCCCGGCCCGGCGCATCGACCTCGGCGTCCCGGCGCGGCGCGTCGACCGCGGCGGCGCGGCCGGGGGCGGCGTGACCGCGCCGCTCACCCGCGCCCGGCCCGGCGCGACCACCCGCGGCGTCGCGGGCGGGGGCGGCGTGACCGCGCTGCTCGCCCGCACCCGGTCCAGCGCATCGACCGCGGCGTCGCGGGCGGGGGCGGCGTGACCGCGCCGCTCACCCGCGCCCGGCCCGGCGCAGCGTGGGGCCTCGCCCTGGCCGGGTGCGCGGCGCTGCTGGCCCGGCCCTCGCTCCTGCCCGACGGCGCCGATCCCACGGCGCGACTGGTCGGGCTGTTCGCGGCCCTGGGCCTGGTGGGCGCCTTCTGGCCGACCGGCGCGGCGAGGCTGCTGGCGCCGCGCCGGGTGGCCTTCCTGGCGCTGGCCCTGGGGTCGGCCGCCTTCGTGGCGGGCCGCTTCGCCACCGGCGGCCTGGCGGCCGCCCACCCGTGGTTCGTGCGCTCGCTGGTCCTCAACGCCCTCGCCGCGGTGGCGGAGGAGGCGTTCTTCCGCCGCCTGGTCTACGACCTCCTCGCCCGCCACGGCGACGCGGCGGCCATCGCCGGCTCGGCTGCCCTGTTCGCCGTCGTCCACGTCACCGTGTGGGGCTGGTGGGTCCTCCCCCTCGACCTGGCTGCCGGCCTGCTCCTCTCCTGGCAGCGGTCGGTCTCGGGCCGCTGGTCCGTCCCTGCCTTCACCCATGTCCTCGCCAACACCCTGGCTCTCGTGTGAGGTGCCCATGCGCAACCGCCTGACCCCCGCCCTCGTCGCCGCCGCCGTGCTGCTGCTCGCCGGCGCCTGCACCAGCGCCGGCGGGACCGCCGGCACGGTCACCATCGGCGCCATCTACCCCACGTCCGGCCGCCAGGGGCCGGGTGGCACCGAAGAAGCCAACGGCGCCCGGCTGGCGGTCGAATACGCCAACGACCACGGCGGCGTCAAGGGCCGGAAGATCCGGCTGGACGCGGTCAACGTCGACAACGGCGGAAACGCCCCCTCAGCCATGGCCCAGCTCCGCCGGCGCGGCGTCGACCTCGTCATCGGCAGCTACGGCAGCACCATCTCGGCGCCGGCCGCCGTCGCCGCCCAGCGCCAGGGGATGCTGTTGTGGGAGACGGGCGCGGTGGGCGAGGTCAGCCCCGCCGGCGCCGGCGCGGGCGAGTCGTTCTTCCGCATGGCGCCCATGGGCGCGGGGCTGGGGCGGGCGGCGGTGGGCTTCGTCCGGGACCAGCTGCGACCGCTCCTGGCGGCGCCGTCGCCGCCCGGCGCCGGTCTCCGCTACGCCGTCGCCTACGTGGACGACGCCTACGGCCGGGCCGTCGGTCTGGGCGCGGTGGAGGAGATCGAGCGCAGCGGCCAAGCGCTGGTCGGGACGTTCCCCTACGACGTGCGCACCCTCGACGCCGCCGCCGTGGTGCGGGCGATCGCGGCGGCCCAACCGGACGTGCTGTTCGTGTCCGCCTACCTCGACGACGGGATCGCCCTGCGGCGCGAGACGGTGGCCCAGGGCGTCCCGCTGCGGGCCAGCATCGGCACCAGCTCCAGCTACTGCATGCCGTCATTCGCCCACGCCCTCGGCCCAGCCGCCACCGGCCTGTTCGCATCGGACAAGCCCGACGCCGCCGAGTTGCGCCTGGACGCCCTCGCCGCTCCCGCCCAGGCGATCCTCCGGTGGGCGCGCGCCACCTACGAGAAGCGGTGGCGCGAGCCGATGAGCCCGGCGGCGCTGGCCGGCTTCGCCAACACGTGGGCGCTGGTCGGCCACGTGCTGCCCGCCGCCCCCGGCCTGGCCCCGGCCCAGGTGGCGGCGACGGCCCGCAACCTCAAGCTGGCCCCGGGGACGCTGCCGAACGGGGCGGGGATGGATTTCGCCGGCCCCCGCGAGCTCGGCGCGGGCGAGAACCGGGCGGCGGTGAGCGTGATCTGGCAGTGGGTCGACCCGAAGACCCAGGCGGTGGTGTGGCCGCCGTCGTTCGCCACCCGCCCGCTGCGGTTCATCCCGATCTTGACCGCCGCCCCGTGACCGTCGAGCGCCGGTGGCGGGTCGGCGTGGCACTGGCCGTCGGGTACCTGGCCCTCGCCTTCGTCACCGGCGGCCGCCCGCTGTTCGACGGCTTCGCCCCGCCCGCGCCGTACCGCTGGGTGAAGCCGCCGCCCGAGTTCCTCGACAACCAGCCACCGCAGGCGGCGGAGCGGACCATCCCCGTGAGCGAGGACGGCTCCGAGGCGGCCAACGCCTCCACCACCGACGCCCAGGTCATCGTCACCCTGCCGAGGGGCGCCGTGGCCGCCCGCCCGCCCGACGCGGCCATGCTCCTCAAGATCGTGCCGTTCGACGCCGCTTCGCTGGCGCCGCTGCCCAACGACCTGCGGGCCGTCAGCAACGCCTACCAGGTTTCGCTCTCATACCAGCCGTCCCAGGCGCCCGTCCCCGCGGTCAGCCCGGCGGCGATCATCGCCCTGACCGGCGCCTCGGCCAGCGACGGCCTGCACTACCTCCCGCCCGGGGCGCGGGTCTGGCTGCCGGTGGTGTCCCGCGCCTTCGGCAGCACCCACGGCCAGACCGGGCCGTTCCAGGGCGGCGGCCACTACGTCGTCACCGCTTCGCCGCAAGTCGCCAACACCACCGTGCCCGGCCCCGCGCCGGCGGGCGGCAGCGGCGGGACCTTGCTCGTGGGCGTCGTCCTGGTGGCCACGGGCGTGGCCGGCGGCGTGGTCATGACCGCCCGCGGCCGCCGCCAAGCCGCCGCTCGTCGGACCCGCCAACGACGGCGCGAGGAGCGCCGGCCGAAGAAGACGGCATGATGAGCCGCTTCCGGCGGCACGCCGCAGGGCCTGGCACGGGCGAAGAGGAGGACGCGCCCACACAGGAGGACGAACGCGGGGATAGGTTTGGCTGGAGCTGTACTCAGCGGCCGGGTCCCGAAGCGGTCACCACCCTGATCGACGAGGGGGCTACGACGTGTTCCTCGACCGGAAGCTGCACGACATCCCCCCACGGTGTGGCGGGCGGCACGGGTCATCGGCGCTCTGGGCGCCACCTACCCCCCGCTCCACGCCCCACGGCGGCGGCGGTCTCAACGTCATCACGGGTCGATTCCTTGGATGCGGAGACCAAGAGCGGGCGGCGGAATCCACCCCCGGGCCTTGCATCCGCTGAATGCCTCGCTCGTAGCTTGCTTCACCGCCCGAGGC
>Ga0187892_10009409_pt1 | contig 12882 bp, 12 predicted proteins | sample MA1701073metaG_FD_139345 | JGI IMG/M metagenome (GOLD analysis project Ga0187892, IMG submission 139345) | Bio-ooze microbial communities from a basaltic lava cave in the Kipuka Kanohina Cave System on the Island of Hawaii, USA - MA170107-3 metaG ...
TCGCTTCCTGCACGTGTAAGAGGCCAATCGGACCAACGCCGATCACCGCAACGCGATCGCCATTGGCCCCGCCCAAGCGCCGCCACGCGTGGACGACACACGCCAAGGACTCCAGAAAGGCGGCCTCGATATACGAAAGGCTCGGAGGCTTGGCGAACAGGTGCCGGCGTACGATCCGCGCAGGCACGCGGACCATGTCGGCGTACGTACCGAGCGCGGTCTCCTCGAACAGGGTGCTACAGAGGTTCTCGCGCCCGCGCCGGCACGGCCTGCATTGTCCGCATGCCGCCGTGGGCGTGAACACCACGGCCTGGCCGGGCGTGAATGCGTCGACGCTCTCCCCCACAGCCGCGATCTCGCCCGCGCCTTCGTGGCCAAACGGACCAAAACGCAGCCGCGCGTGCTCGCGGCGATAGGTCTTTAGATCCGTGCCGCACGTCAATGCGGCGCGAATACGGACGATGACTTCACCCGGCCCCGGGTGCGGCTCGGCCAGATCGACCAGATCGAGGACTCGCGGAGCCCGCAGAACTGCCTGGCGCATCATGCGGGGGCGCTACGTGCTGACTATCGCCGGCCGTCTCCGCTCTCGGTGGGCAGTTGACGGTTCGTCCATTCGACGATGCCGCCCGCCATGTTGTACACCTGCCGGTACCCCGCCTGCATGAGCGCCTCCACGATCTTGGCGCTGCGGGCGCCGACCCCACAGTGTACGACCACCGGCCGGTTGGGATCGATCTCGGACGTTCTCTGGCGAACCTCCGCCATGGGGATCAACGTCGCGCCGGGGATATGCGCCATGGCCCACTCCCAGGGCTCACGCACGTCAATGAGCTGGGCCCCGGACGCAATCAGCCGGTGCGCCTCGTCCGGATCGACTTCCGGTAGGACATCGGCGGAAGCCACGGGCGCGTGCAGCCGGCCCGGGAGGCCGCAAAAAGCCTCGTAATCGATCAGGTCGGTAATTGTCGGATGGTCACCGCAGACAGGGCAATCCGGGTTGCGCTGCCAGCGCAGCGTGCGGATCTCGCCCTGCAGCGCATCATAGAGGAAGAGGCGGTTGGCCAGCGTCTCCCCGACCCCCAGCAGGATCTTGACTGTTTCGATGGCCTGCAGCGTTCCCATGTAGCCGGCGACGGCGCCGACAATGCCGCCCTCCGCGCACGATGGAACGACACCCGGGGGCGGGGGCGTGGGGAACAAGCAGCGATAGCATCCACGCCCGGGCAGGAATACCGTTGCCTGCCCTTCCCACTTCAAGATGCTGGCGTCCACCAGAGGCTTCTTGAGGAGCACACATGCGTCGTTGATCAGATACCGCGTGGGAAAATTGTCGCTGCCGTTCACGACGACATCAAATTGCCCGACGATCTCCAGGGCGTTCTCCGAGGTGAGCGTTGTCTGATACGGTACGACCTTCACGTCGGGGTTGATGTCTTCCAATGTCCGGCGGGCCGACTGGGTCTTGGGCCGACCAATGTCATGCGTGTAGTGAAGGATCTGCCGGTGAAGGTTGGAGAGGTCGACGCTATCCCCATCGACAATACCGAGGGTACCAACCCCGGCGGCCGCCAGGTAGAGCGACACCGGAGAGCCGAGCCCGCCCGCGCCGACGACCAGCACCTTGCTGTCAAGCAGCCGGCGCTGACCGGCGACCCCCATCTCCTCAAGAATGATCTGCCGAGAATAGCGGGTCAGCTGCTCCTTGCCGAGCAGCGGCGCCGTTGCGTGCCGCGTGTCAACCGCCATCTGATTCTCCCCCTGTGAGAGTAGACGCCCACTGGGCGATCAGTATTCCTAACACTTACACGGGGTGGTCTCGGTGTCAAGAAATGGGCAGAATGGTATAATGACGTGGTTTTTGCGTGGCGCCGCACGCTTGTTGGTCTGCGCCCGCGGATCTCACCAGGTGCGTGCATGAACGAGGTCTCCGATATCACGATAATCGGCGCCGGCCCGGCCGGGCTCTTCGGAGCCTATTACGCCGGGTTCAGAGGCCTCAAGACAAAGATCGTCGACAGCCAGCCCGACCTCGGCGGACAGGTCACCGCGCTGTATCCTGACAAGTTCATCTACGACGTCGCGGGGTTCCCCAAAATCCTGGGGAAAGACCTGGTCACCAACCTCGTCGAGCAGGCGATGCAGTACAACCCCGAGATCAGCCTCAATGAAGAGGTCCGGACGCTGGTGCACGCGGAGGATCGAACCATCAAGCTCGGCGGGAGCAGCGGTGAGTACCTGACCAGGGTCGTGCTCATCACCGGGGGCATCGGCGCCTTTACGCCCAAGACCTACCGACGACCCGAGTTTGACCGGTACGTGGGGCACGGGTTGCACTACGCGGTGCGGCGCAAAGAGGACTTCCGCGGCAAGGACGTGCTCGTAGTCGGCGGCGGCGACAGCGCCCTGGACTGGGCTCTCAACCTGCTGCCCTACGCTCGCCACATCACGCTCATGCATCGTCGCGACGGTTTCAGGGCGCACGCCGACAGTGTGAAGAGGCTCATGGATTCGCCCATCACGGTGAAGACGTTTTACGAACTGCGGGCGCTACGCGGGGAGCCCGACGTGAGCGAGGCTGTGGTCTTTCAGAACAAGACCGGGCAAGAGGAGATCCTCAGGGTCGATGCGGTCCTGGCCTTCTTGGGCCTGGTAAGCAACCTGGGTCCCATCACGAAGTGGGGCATCACCCTCGAGGATGACTCAATCGTCGTGAACACCCGCATGGAAACGAATCTTCCCGGGGTCTACGCGGCAGGCGATATTGTGACCTTTCCTGGGAAGTTGAAGCTCATTGCGACCGGCTTCGGTGAGGCGGCCACCGCGGTGAACAACGCGGCCAGGTACATCAATCCCGAGGCGTCGGTCTTTCCGGGTCACTCTTCCACGATCATGGAGAAGGCCGAGAAAGAGGTCGCCCGACAGGCGGCCAGGTAACTTGCCCACGTGCTCCGCGATCGTCGCCGCGGCCGGGCTCGGTGCCCGGATGGGCGGCCCGCAGCCCAAGCAGTTCCTTCCCCTGGCGGGACGCCCGGTGTTGGTCCATGCCCTGGAGGCCTTCGGACACTGCCCAGAGATCGCAGAGATCTGTCTGGTCGTGCGCGAGCAAGAAATCGAGCGCGTGCGACGGGTGGCGGCCGAGGCGGCCCTGCAGAAAATCACCCGTGTGATCGGCGGCGGCGAAGTTCGCCAGGATTCCGTCTACAACGGTCTTCTAGCGCTCAGCGGAAGCGAGTTTGTGGTGGTTCACGACGGCGTGCGCCCGCTCGTGGTGCCCGAGAGCATCACGGCGGTCGTACACGCGGCGCGGGAGATTGGGGCCGCCACGCTGGCCACGAAGGTTCAGGAAACGGTGAAAGTCGTGCACGATGGTCTGGTGGTGCGGACCGTGGACCGGGCTCCGTTGTGGACGGTCCAGACGCCGCAGGCATTCCGATACGCGCTGCTCCGTGCGGCGCACGAGCGCGCCCGGACCGAAGGATTCGTCGGGACCGACGACGCCATGCTCGTGGAACGTCTGGGGCATCCCGTGCGCGTGGTACCCGGGCGGATCGACAACCTGAAGATCTCCACGGCAGGCGATCTGGCGCTGGCCGAAGCCATCGTGGCCGGAAGGCTCGCGGCGGATGCTGGTTGGCATCGGCTTTGACGTCCATCGCCTGGTTTCGGGGCGGCGTCTCGTGCTGGGCGGTATCGAGATTCCCTTTGCGCAGGGGTTGGACGGGCACTCGGACGCCGATGTGTTGCTCCATGCCATCGCCGATGCGCTGCTGGGTGCGCTCGGCGAGGGCGATCTGGGGCACCATTTCCCCCCCGCCGACGCGCGGTTCAAGGATATCGCCAGCACGCGTCTCCTGGAGACCGTCGCCGGGATGATGGTCGCGCGCGGCTACCGCGTCGTGAATCTTGATGCCACGGTAATCGCGCAGGCTCCCCCGCTTGCGCCGCACGTTCCCGCCATGCGCGCACTCATCGGCGGTATCCTGCACACCGACGCGTCCCGGATCAACATCAAGGCCACGACCCACGAAGGGCTCGACGGCCTCGGACGGGGCGAAGGCATCGCGGCGCACGCGGTCGTCCTCGTGACCGACGCGAGTCGGGCAGGCAGCGGCCCGAACGCGAAATGACGCCCACCGAGCCCACGCGCCGCATCGCCATTCTCGGGTCGACCGGCTCAATTGGCCGGGCAACGCTCGAGGTGATCGCGGCCGTTCCAGAGCGCCTGCGCGTCGAAGGACTTGCCGCTGGACGGAACCTTGCGCTCCTCGCAGAGCAGGTCGAGCGGTTCTCGCCCCGGCTCGTCGCGGTAGCCGATCAGCGTTCGGCCGCGGCGCTGCGCGGGCAGGTGCCTCCGGGTGTCGACGTCATTGGCGGCCCGTCGGCTCTTCAGGAGATGGCGGTGATGGCCCGGGCCGATACCGTCGTCGTCGCCGTGGTTGGTATCGCCGGGCTGCTGCCGACGCTGGCGGCTGCGCGCGCGGGTAAGCGCATCGCCCTCGCTACCAAGGAAGTGATGGTGGCGGGAGGCGACCTAGTCACGCACGCGGTCAGCGCGTCCGGGACGAGCTTGATCCCGCTGGACAGCGAGCACAACGCGATCTTCCAGTGCCTGGTCGGCGAGGATTCCGGCGCGGTGCGACGCCTGATCCTGACGGCTTCTGGCGGACCTTTCCTGCGCCGCGCACCGCAGGACCTGGCGGGAGTCTCACCTCAGGAGGCGCTCGCCCACCCGGTCTGGCACATGGGACAGCGCGTGACCATCGACTCGGCAACGATGATGAACAAAGGCCTGGAGATCATCGAGGCCGCGCGACTGTTCGGCATGCCGCCATCGGCGGTGGACGTGCTCGTTCATCCGCAGGCCGTGGTCCATGCCTTTGTCGAGTTCGTGGATGGATCAATGAAGACGCTACTGGCACCCCCTGACATGCGCCTGGTGATTCACTATGCGCTCCATCATCCTCATCGGCAGCCGACGGCGTTCGTTTCAGGGGTACCGGAACACGATCAACCGCTGTGGGATCGTCTTTCGCCGTTGACCTTTGAGCCGCCCGATCCCGAGCGCTTCCCCTCTTTGGCCCTGGCGCGGGAGGCCGCCGAGGCTGGCGGCACGATGCCGGCGGTGCTCAACGCCGCGGACGAAGTCGCCGTGGAGCGATTCCTCACGGGTGCGATCGGCTTCCTTGAGATCCCGCGGCTCGTCCGGAGGGTGATGGATTCTCACGTTGTCGGTGCACGTCCGGGCCTGGAGGATATCCTGGCCGCAGACACGTGGGCGAGGACGGAGTCGGCACGGCTCGCCGCAAAGCTGGCCTAAGATACAGCCGAAAGGGGGCTCTTGCCACAACGTTTACTGATTGACTTCCTCGAGCTTCACCCCCCGTCCAGCGCGGACGCTGCGCCTCGCCGCCTCAATTCGCCGGAGAAAACGGGTGGATCGTCCTCCGACTCGAATCGGATGAGAAACCCGGCAGGCCTGCCCTGCCGAGTGATGACGACTTCTTCTCTTTCGGCAATCCTCAGAAACCTCGAGAGATCGTCCTTCACTCTGAAAGCGGTACCCTCTTCATGGACGTTCACCCATCCTTCCCAACCGCGCATCGGCTTCGGATTTAGGCACGATCGCCAAGATTTCGACCGCCGCATCGCGCACAACTCCGCGCGCGACGAACGCCCGCTGCCAACTCTTTGGTTGCGCCCTATCAGATCGATACCAGGAAATCCTTGCGACGTTCCAGCAGATACTCTGCGCCCTGGACCAATAACGATGAGATCGACGTCAAACTCCGGGTGCGGGTCTCCGCGCTGGAAACTTCCGATGAGCACGATTGCCCGCGCTCCTTGCGCGGTGAGCCCGCACGCTACCTTCCTGGCGACGTCCACCACTCTTGAATCCATGGCTTGCCGGACGTTGGCCTTGGGTCGCACGCGTCAGCGTTTCTCCAAGCAAGCGTCTGGACGCGTACGATGTCGAAAACTGAAAGCCGATCTGACCCGCCCGGCGCCTCTCCCCGAGAAACCGCTTGATCACACCCTTCACGGCGGCCCTACATCCGTCCGGGGTCTCGGTGCTTCCCCAGGCAAGGACCACGCCGCCGCCGCGAGGCGCCATGCCGTAGAGGCTTCGCAAGACCTGGTCTCGGTCCATCCAGTGGAAGGAGTCTCCCATCGCCACCAGCCGGAACGGGCCCATCGACGGCGTGAGATCCCCGGATGATCCGAGAATGAACTCGAGGTTGGTCGCGTTGACCGACGCGGCCGCCCGGCGGGCTTCGTCCAGCATCCCTCTGTCAGGATCTATGCAGACCACGTGCTCAAAGTCCGGGGCAAGTCGGATGCCGATCTGACCGGTGCCGCATCCCAGGTCGAGCGCGCAGCCCGAGCCGTCCAGAGCGTAGCGGTCGGCGAGATGATCGAAGAATGCCTGAGGATAGGCGGACCGGTAACGCGCGTAGTACCAGGCCGTTCCCTCAAAGAGCGTTGGATCATCCACTCAGTCGAGGATCTCGTCCGCAGGCAGGCTAACCTCAGGCAGTGCCCCGATGGTCAGCGTGCTGCCCCTGCGGACTGTCTGAACCTCTCCATAGCCTTCCGGTGTGGGCGTGCGGTACACCTCAACAGCGCCCGCTCGAGGATCGACCAGCCAGAACTCACGCACCCGTGCGCGGGCGTAGAGGGACGCCTTGATGACACGATCGTACTCCAGGGAGGACTCGGCAACCTCGATCAGCAGCAGCACGTCTTCCGGACCGGGATGCGCCGAAGTATAGAAGTCGGCGCGCGGGCGCAGCAGTGCGAGGTCGGGTTGAGGCTCGGAGTACGCGCTCAAACGAACGGGGTTCTGGACCCAGACGAAGGCAGCCTCGCCGACGCGGCTCGAAAACACCCTGGTCAGTTTGCCAACGTACCCCGCATGCCGGCTGCCGATCGGGACCATCTCGACGATTTCCCCTTCGATCAGCTCGACCCGATCGTCTTCGGAAAAGATCCCGGCTTCGGCCATGCGGTAGTACTCGTCGACGGTGAACCGCCGTCTCACGAGGGGAACGGCCATCTCTTCCTCTTTCATCGACGCGCCATGATCGAATGTGCGGAGGGAGCGCCCCTCCGCGCCTCACTCAGCCAAGGGTCTGGCTCCGAATCGGGCGCGGTGGGCGCGGACAGCCTGGGCCTGAACGTCGGCCCGATAGGATGATCGCACGAGCGGGCCGGACTCGACGTACTTGAAGCCGCGGCGCAAGCCTTCGTCGCGCAGCGCGGCAAACTCATCGGGCGCATAGTACCGATCGATCGGATGGTACTCGGCCCCCGGACGCAGGTACTGGCCCAACGTCAGCACGTCGCAGTCTACGGCGCGCAACTCGTCCATCGTCTCCACGATCTCGTCGCGTGACTCGCCCATTCCCACAATGATGCTGCTCTTCGTGAACGCGGTGTAGCCCCATTCCTTGGCCCGGCGAAGCAGCGCAATCGATCGCTCGAAGTTCCCGCCGGCCCGCACGACCTTGAACGTGCGCCGCGGGCTCTCGATGTTGTGGGCCAGGATCTCCGGGTGCGCGTCGAGCACGGTAGCCAACGCGTCCGCGTTGCCTTTGAAGTCCGGAATCAACACCTCCACGGTGCACGACGGCAACCGCCGGTGGATCTGCCGGATCGTTTCGGCGTAGATTTGCGCGCCGCCGTCCCGAAGATCATCCCGATTGACGGATGTGATGACCGCATGCCGCAGGCCCATGGCGACGACGGCATCGGCGAGCCGCGCGGGCTCGGCGATATCGAGCTCGCTGGGGAGTCCGTGCGCCACCGCGCAGTAGGAGCAATTCCGTGTGCACACGTTCCCCAGGATCAGGAACGTGGCCGTCCTGCGCCCCCAACACTCACCGATGTTCGGGCAACGCGCCTCCTCGCAGACCGTGTGCATCTGCGCGGTGCGCATGATCCGAACTAGGTCGGCATAGTTCTCGCCGCCGGGGAGGCGAACTTTGAGCCACTCCGGGCGCGCGGGATCCGGCCGCTTCACGTCAACGGCCATCGCGGAACTCCTCAAACCATGTCTTCATATGGTTGAGAAACTGCATTGCCAGCGCGCCATCAAAGATGCGGTGATCGAATGAGAGGCCCAGATGCATGATCGGTCGGATCGCGATAGCATCATCGCGCACGACGGCCCGCTTCACGATGGCATCGGTCGCAAGGATCGCGGCCTGGCCAGGGATCACGATCGGCATCGACCAGATCGATCCGAAGACCCCGGGGTTGGTGATCGTGAACGTGCCACCTTGAATGTCTTCGATGCCCAGGCGCCCCTCGCGCGCCCGCCGGATGAGATCGTCCAGCGCCGCCGCGATGCCAGTGAGACTCAGCCGATCGGCGTCGCGCAGCACCGGCACGATGAGCCCGTCGTCAATGGCGATGCCGATGCCGACGTTAATCGCCTTCCGTACAACGACCCCATCGTCGGTCCAGGACGCATTGACGAACGGATGCGCTCGGAGCGCATCGGCCGCCGCGCGCACGAAGAACGCCGTATACGTGGGCGCTGGCCCATCGCGCTTCGAGGTCTCTCTGTGAGCATCGCGCCACGCGGCCACGGCGCTCATATCGACCTCGATGACGCCGTACGCATGCGGGATCTCCCGCTTACTCTGCGCCATACGCTGCGCGATCGCCCGGCGGATTGGCGTGAGTTTGACCAGCTCGTCGCCCGCGGCGGTCATCCCCTTGCCCGGTGCCGATGGCCCGGCGGCCGCGGTATCCGGCGTGCCACCTGCGCCGCCCGCGCGGCCGGCGACATACTTCAGAAAGTCCTCTTTCGTGACACGGCCGCCCGCACCGGTACCGTGGAGTGTTTCGAGCACCGCCAAGGACACGTCGTGTTCCTGGGCCAGCCGCATCACCAGGGGGGAAAGGCGCAGACCGCTTGCCCTGGCGGGTGAGGCCGCCGCCGCGGCGCGTTCAGGAGCGGGCGACTCGTCCGATCCTGCTGGACCACGCCCCGGGCCGGACGCGGCATCGGCCGCCGGCGCGTGCACGGCGCCGCCGGCGGAAACTGCCGAGGCGGCCTCGGTTTCGATCAATGCGATGGCCGATCCAACCGCGCGTGTATCACCTTCAGCGGCCAGCAGCTCCTTCACGACGCCTGCGAACGGCGAGGGCATCTCCACGTTGACCTTGTCCGTCGTGATCTCCACGAGGGGCTCGTACTTCTCGACCCGATCACCGGGCTTCTTCAGCCATTTGGCAATCGTCCCCTCGTGGATGCTCTCGCCCAACTGCGGCAGCTTAATCTCGACCGGCATGTGAGCGCCCGGTGGCGTCGTCAGTACGCCGCGAGCCGCCGCATCGCGTCGGCAATCTTTGCCGCGGTGGGGATGAACGCGCCGGCCAGCGGGTCGGAATAGGGCACAGCGGGAACGTCGAGGCCGGCGACACGAACGATCGGACCATCGAGCGCGTCAAACGCCTCTTCGGCGATCAGGGCGCTCACCTCGGCGCCGTACCCCAAGAACCGGTTGTCTTCATAGACGACCATGGCCTTGTTGGTTTTTCTGACCGACGTGAGGATCGTCTCGGTATCGAGTGGGCGGAGCGTGCGCAGGTCGACCACCTCTGCGTCGAGACCTTCGCCCGCGACTTGCCCGGCAGCCTGGAGCGTCTCGTGCAGCATCTGTCCGTAGGCGAAGACCGATAGCGTCGTCCCCTGGCGGCGAACGGCCGCCGGACCAATGGGCACGATGTAGTCGTCGTCGGGAACCTCGCCGCGGATCGCGCGGTACAGGCGCTTGTGCTCGAGGAACAGCACGGGATCCGGGTCGCGGATCGAGGCCTTCAACAATCCTTTGGCGTCGTAGGGCGTGTAGGGTGTGACAACCTTGAGACCGGGCACGTGCGCGAAGAACGCTTCGATGCTCTGTGAGTGGTACAACCCACCATGGACTTCGACCCCGCCGCCAAAGGGCGCGCGTATCGTGATCGGACAGCCAAAGCCCCCGTTGCTCCGATACCGCATGCGGGCGGCTTCGCTGACGATCTGGTTGAATGCGGGATAGATGAAGTCGGAGAACTGGATCTCCGCGATCGGAATCAGGCCGTTGGCGGCCATCCCGACGGCCGCGCCGACAATCAGCGACTCGGCCAGGGGGGTATCGAGCACACGCGCTTCGCCAAACTCCGCGTAGAAGCCGTCGGTCGCGCCGAAGACGCCGCCTTTCAGCCCGACATCTTCGCCGAGGATCATGACGCGCTCATCGCGCTTCATTTCCTCGTACATCCCGAGGCGGATGGCGTCGAGCAGTCGCATCTCTGGCATCGCTGTCCTCCGCCTACCCTTCGAAGTACACGTGCCGGGTCACGCCGGCGGGATCCGGCCAGGGCTGCGCTTCGGCGTAATCCGTCGCATCGTTCACGACCGCCTTAATGCGTTCGTGAAGCGCGGTGTACCGCGCCTCGTCAAGGACCCCGACCTGCTCGAGATAGTGCTTGAAGACGACGAGGGCGTCTTTGCTGCGTGCGGCTTCGATATCGTCGGTCGGCCGGTACTTCTCTTGGCGATCCTCCGAGGAATGGGCGGTCAATCGTTCGACCTTACATTCGATCAGGGTCGGGCCTTCCCCGGCCCGTGCACGGCGTACCGCCTCGGCGCCCGCCGCATAGCAGGCGAGGACATCCGAACCATCGACGACGACGCCCGGGAATCCATACCCGGCCGCCCGCTCGGCCACGTCGTCGACCGCCATTTGCAGGCGAATCGGCACCGATATCGCATAGCGGTTGTTCTCGACCATGAAGATGACGGGCAGCTTGTGCACGCCCCCGAAGTTCATCGCCTCGTGCCAGTCGCCCTGGCTCGTGCCGCCTTCGCCGATCGACGTGACGCACACTTCCCTGGTTTTGCGCAGCTTGGCGGCGTAGGCAATCCCGACGGCGTGCAGGTACTGCGTGCCGACCGGGCTGCTGGTCGAGAGAATCTTGTGCTTGGGGTGGGCCCAGTGCGCCGGCATCTGCCGTCCGCCGCTGCTGGGGTCGCCCTGACGCGCGAACAGGCCGAGCATCAGATCGCGGGCGCTCATGCCCTTGACCAGACAGGCGGCCAGGTCGCGGTAAAAGGGCACCAGCCAATCTCGCTCTCGGTCCACCGCGGACATGATGCCGACCTGCGCGCCCTCGTGCCCCTGCCCGGAGATCACAAAAGGAACCATGCCAGCACGCTGCAGCACCCACATGCGCTCGTCGATCGCCCGGGCCAGCGCGATGTGGTAGTACATGTCCAGGAGGTGGTCGGCAGAGAGCCCCAGGGCTTCGTGCCTTGTCGGCGGCGCCGTCTTCGGCTTGCCGATCGCCATCGAGCTCGCCCCCTCTCTAGATGTGAATCACGCGTCCCAACGCATCTAGCGCCGCTTCCTTCACCGCTTCCGAGAGCGTCGGATGCGAATGGACGGCAGCGCCGATCTCTAGAACTGTACCCTCAAGGTATTTTACCGCCACACCCTCCGCTAGCAACTCCGTCACAGAGGGCCCCAACATATGGATACCCAGCAGTTCGCCCGTGCGGGCGTCGCTGACGACTTTTACGAACCCCTCGCGCTCACCCTCGATCGCGGCCTTAGGGGTGGCCGAAAACGGAAACCGGCCCACCTTCACCTGATAGCCTTCTTCCTGGGCTTTCTGCTCGGACAACCCCATGGTTGCCACCTGGGGAATTGAAAACGTGGGTCTCGGCACGGCCTGATAGTTCAACGGAGCGTGCTCAACGCCGGCGATGGTCTCGACGGCATGAACCGCCTCGTCGGACGCCACGTGGGCCAGCCGGAACGCGGCCCCCGTCACATCCCCCGCGGCGTAGATGGTGGGCACCGACGTTCGGAGCGCGGCATCGACGGTCACCGCACCGCGGGCGGTCGCCACGCCGGCGGCTTCCAGGCCCAGCCCGTCGATGATCGGTGCGCGGCCGACGGCCACTAGCATGTAGTCCGTCTCGACCTCGGAGGTGTCGCCGTTCTTGTCCAACGTGACGGCCAGGCGCTGCCCCCGGCGCTCCACGCGCGTGGCGGTGGCACCGGTCTGCACCCGCATCCCCTTACGGGTGAAAATGCGCTCGAGCCCTCGCCCGATATCCCCATCCTCCAGCGGAAGGAGCGTCGGGAGAAGCTCGACCAGGGTCACTTCGGTGCCCAGCGCGCGAAACAGGCTGGCGAACTCCACGCCCACAGCGCCGGAGCCCAGGATAACCATGGATTTCGGAATCTCCGCCAACCCGAGGGCGCCGGTGCTGTCGAGGATGCGGTCGTTGTCAATGGTTGCCCCGGGGACGCTACGCGGGGCGGACCCCGTCGCGATCAACGCGTGCCTGGCTTCCACCTCTGTGTCGGAGCCATCGTTCAGCCCGATGCCAATCCGGGTGGGTGAGAGAAAGCGCGCGGCGCCTTCAAAAACATCGATCTTGTTCTTGCGCATGAGATACTGAATGCCTTTGTGGAGCTTATCGATGACCTGCGCCTTCCGTTCGTGGAGGCGTGTCATATTTACCGCGACCTGCCCGAGCTCCAATCCCAACGCGTCTGCCTCGCGCAGTCGTTCCAGCACCTCCGCGGTGAAGAGCAAGACTTTGGTCGGGATACATCCCCAGTGCGTGCAGATCCCACCGAGTTTATCGCGCTCTACCACGGCGACGCGCAACCCCAGTTGCGCCGCGCGGATTGCCCCCACGTAACCGGCGGGGCCGCCGCCGATTACAGCAAGCTCATAGGGTTCGGGCACCACGCCCTCCGTGCGAGCGAGCGGGATGGAACAGTAGCGGCGCGATCAGTGACACTCCGTGCGGATCACCATTAGCAACCGTAGAGGAACGTCCATGAGGTGTTTTCGCGTGCGCGGGAGGAA
>Ga0187892_10009410_pt1 | contig 12882 bp, 20 predicted proteins | sample MA1701073metaG_FD_139345 | JGI IMG/M metagenome (GOLD analysis project Ga0187892, IMG submission 139345) | Bio-ooze microbial communities from a basaltic lava cave in the Kipuka Kanohina Cave System on the Island of Hawaii, USA - MA170107-3 metaG ...
GATCCTGCGCCCGGGCTCTGTCGAGAGCCGGACGCGTTCCCACCCGTCATCCGGGACGGCACGGTGTTCTGCGCGCCCGAGGCGGCGGCGAGTGATGAGGGAGTCGAGGCGGACGTCGGCCTCGTGATGAGCGCCTCGCCGCTGCTCCCCGTGGTGTACGTCACCCCGCTCCTGCCGGGCGTCCAGATCCTGGAGACGGGGCCCGTGGGCGACGGGGAGTACGAGGGCACGACGGCGTTCACGCGGATCTTCTGATACGCGCGTCAGGCGAGGGACGCCAGGAGCCGTTGCGCGACCGGGCGGCATTCCCAGTCCCCGGGAGCCAGCCCCATCGCGCGCTCGATGTCCGCGCGCGCGCCCGCGACGTCCCCGAGGAGCCTGCGGGCATTGCCCCGCTCCAGGAGGACCTCGGGCGCGTCGGGCTGGATCCTCAGCGACGCGTCGAGATCCGCGACGGCGCCTTGCGTCTCGCCGAGTTCGAGCCGCGAGCGGGCGCGATTCCCGAGCGCCGCGGCCTGCTGCGAGTCGAGGCGGATCGCCTCGTCGAAGTCGGCGACGGCTTCGCGGTGGCGTCCGACGCGTTGCAGGGCGAGGCCGCGCCACGCGAAGTCCTCGCTGTCCGGCGAGGCGGCGAGCGCGACGCCCAGGTCCACGATGGCCTGCTCGTAGGACTGCTTGTGGACGAGAGACCGGCCGCGCAGCGAGCGCGCGGTGCGGTGCTCGGGAGTCGCCTGGATGATCGAGTGGAGATCCGCGATGGCGCCGTCGAAATCGCCCGTGAAGTAGAAGGCGATCCCGCGGTTGAGGAGCACGGGGCCGGTCAGGCTATCCACGGGGAGGCCCCGAAGGTCCTGTGCCGCCCGCGCGGCGTCGCCGAGCTGCAGGCGCGCCCCCCCGCACGCGCACCTGAGCTTCACCTCGAGGTGCCGGGCCTCGCGCGAAGTTGGATCCTGCAGCAGGACCTGGCGCGCTTCCTCGAGGGCGAGGGTCCATTCGGACAGCGCTTGCGGCACGTCGCCGGCGCGGCCGTGGTCGTCTCCCCGCGCGCTGTGGGCGCGGGCGGACGAGAGCAGCTCCTCGACCTGCTTCATGACCGATCGATCATAGGTCGACGGCGCGGCGAGCGCCATTCCCAGGAGGGCCCTCGTGGGGCATAATGGGGTGCATGGCGGGAATCGATCCGAACAACGTGGCGGCGCGCTGGCTGAACGCGAAGATGCGGGCGTGGCGCACGCGGTTCCACGCGTCGGAAGAGAGCCCGCAGGCCCTGGCGGAGTCGGAACGAATCCTGGCGGATGCGCGGCGGGAGCCGCGGGAACCGATGCTCCACGGCCTGCGCGACATGCTGTCCGCCGTCGCCGCGCTGCGGCAGGACGCCGAGTCGCGAGGCGCGGGCAGCGAAGTCGAGGAACTGGACGAGCGGAGTCGCGTGCTCGAGGAGCTCGTCCGGGCACTGGGCCCGTAGCGGTCCGCCGGTCGGGTCGAGCGGGTCCCGAGTCCACTCCCGCGACTGGAAGAGGCCCCTGCCGCGTGACCTTGCACATGATCACAGCGTTCCTCTCCGGCGATCCCGGCATCGCCGCGGTGCGCAGGTTCGAGATCCGCCGCAGGCGCCACGGAACATCCCCCAGTCCTAGGATAGCACAGGATCAGGCCGCCGGGCGGTGCGTTCGGGGGACCGGGCGCGGCGCAACATAAGCCCCCGCCATCGGCTCATCCCGCGCGATCCCCCGCGCTCCGGCGCCCACCTCGCGCTGCCCTCCAGCTCCTGCTCTCGCGCCGCGCGTCCCCGGCTGATAGGACGCGTGCCCCCTCGAATGTCCTATCCGCCGGCCGGATGTCCACGACGTAACGGACCTGGCTCTCGCTCTTGAGTTCGCTCGCGATGAAGAGCCGGCGCGTCGCGGCGACGCTCACCCTGAAGAGGCCGCCTTCCCGACGGGCGACCTCCGCGGCCGTCGCGGGCGGAAGGACGACCTGCGACGACTCTTTGGCGCGCACCGCGTAGTTGGCGCGTTCGGTGAGCGACTTCGCGGCGCCCTCGAGGTGTTCAGGCGCAATGTACTCGGGCACTCGTCTTGCTCAGGACGCGGACCAGCCTGTCGCCGGAGTAGAGCGCGACCGCCACACAGGAGGCCTCAAGATCGCAACGCAGCGCCACCTCCAACTCGCCGCCGGCAGTGATGGTTGCGTTCTGTATCTTCTGCGCGAGCACCCTGCCCCGTTCTACGACGTCGAGCGGACATTGAAGGCGACCCGAACTCGCAGGCGTCGGGCTTGCAGGCTCCTTGTGCGAGTCACAGCCGAGGAGAACTGCGATCAGCGGGACGACCGCACGTCTGACGCTCGGTGCTCTCATCAGCTCTCCCGCTCAGCATACGGCGGCCCCTGCGGAATTGCCATGTCGCGTCGGGTTGGAAAGAGCCAAGTGATACCAGCGAGCACCCAGCAGATGAAGCCGAATGCCAGTAATTCCCAGGTGAAGCTCTTCTGGAGAACGGCCACCGACGGGTCGCGCGGGTCGTGGTAGACTGTGACCTGCTGTCCCACCCGGTACCGTGCCGCCGCGGCTTCGGCACTTTCCCTGTGTCGGTAGCCAGGTGCAATTAACGCGAATGTCCGCGACTCGTATGTCCGCTCGTTCACCGTGTAGCGGTAGCCCACGTCTGGACAGTAATGCTTGCCGTTCTCGTCCTGTTCTTCGGAGACGCGCACAGCGAGGACAAGACCGTCAACAGAAACCCAGCGGCTGTTCTGGATGGCCTCGTAAGCCACGACGCAGTGCATAAGGGGCCCCACTACAAGGCAGCCGCCGATGGCTACCTTATGGACGCGATGGAGGCGTCGTCTTGGCACATGCTGCGTGGTGTTGCCGCGAAACTCGGTGGTCCACCACCCTCCGCCGTCCTTCCATAGACGCAGGGCTCTTCACCCGGGAACGGGGCGAAGGCGATCCTAACCACAAAGCACCTTAACACGCAGACGGTAGTTCTCGAAGTTCCGGAAGCCGAAGGCGCGACGGGAGATCATCTCCATCTTGGTGTGGAAGCCCGTCAAGCCAGCCTCGTCGGCGGCAGGCGGCGAAGCAGGCTCCCGGCAGACCCGAGTTGTTTCGTCGAGGTTCACTGGCCGCCAACCCCTTTCCGGCGGCCGGGGAATTTCCGGCTACTACTTGTTCGCCGCGATCGCGCGATCCAGCGCCGACTTCGCCGCCGTCTTGAGCACCCCGTTCGGCTCGCTGTTGCCCTTCTTTTCCGTCTCCGTCACGATCGGGAACGACTTGTCGATCCGGGTCAGCTGCTCGGCGTACACGGTCGAAGGCTCGCGTTCGCTCGCGCGCGCGTTCTTGAGGAGCACCGTGAAGATGTCCTTGGCGGCCTGGTAGCCGGCGGAGCGCAGGTCGATGGACGTATCGCCGAAGCGCTTCTTGGCCTTGCCCACCCCGTCGAACAGGTCCGAAAAGACCTTGTCCGTCCGCGCCGCCTCGTCCCCCGTGAGCTCCTTCTCCTTGGCGAAGGTGAGGCGACGCGTGAACGCGTTCTTGCAGGCGGCGACCCACAGCGTGCGCTCGGCCTTCGAGCCCTCGGTGCCGAACTTCTTGTCCGCCGTGGACAGGTCGTTGAGCATGTCGCTCAGGAAATCCCAGCCCGGCTTCTCCATCTGCGTCGCGTCTTTCAGCGCGGTGTCGAATTTCGTCTTGGCCACGCCCGTGAGCTTTCCGCGCAGCTCCGCGTCCTTGGGGTACTGCTTCATCGCCTTCCCCAGCTCCCCGAGGAAATCGGACAGCGCGGTGTCGACGCTCTGCGCGCACACGCCAAGGGCAAGAGCCATCACCGGGGCGAGCATTCAGCACCTCCGTCGTTCCACACATGGTAGTACGACGACGGCGCCTCCGCTCCCGATTTCAAATGCGGTCTACCGCGCCCGCGGCCGCAGCACCAACCGCAGCCCGACGATCATCGCGCCAAGCACCAGAAGGACGACCACCGCCAGCGTCCAATCCGTCCGGCGCGCCGCCTCCGCACCCAGCTCCTTCGCCGGCTCGACGACGAGCGACTTCACGCCCGCCAGATACGGCTCCGGATCGGACAGGAACGCCGCCAGCACCGCCGCCCCGAACACCACCCCCTTGTTGCGCCACAGGAACCCGCACGCCCGGTCGCCGAACCGTTCGACCACCGCGAGCACCTCCGCCGCGCGGCCGGTCCCCCGCACCGACGGCGCAACGCCCGCCAGCTGCGCCGCGCCGTCCCGGCCCACGCCCCGCAGCGCCCGCATCCCGTCGTCGCCGAACGCCTCGATGACCCGCGCGCCCGCGCCCGGATGCCGCAGCATCGCCTCGACCGCCTCGTCCCCGTGCCGCGCGAAGAGCCGCGCCGCCGGCTCCCCCTCGTCCGCCAGCAGCCGCGCCCCGTCGTCCCCCCACCGCGCCAGCATCCGCGCGCCCGCCGCGCCGTGCGACTCCACCGCCCGCACGCCGAGCCGCGGCCCCACCCGCCGCACGGCCGCCGCCGCGTCGTCCCCGTGCGCCGCGATCAACCGCACCAGCCTCGGCTCCAGACGCTCGACCCCCTCCTCCGCCACCTCGCGCGCGAACCGCGTCTCGAGAAACCGAACCAGCTCGCGCGCCGCCTGCTTCACCGCCGCCGGCTGCGCCAGGACGACCGCCACCAGGATCGCGCTCATCGAAGACTCCTTTCCACCGCGGCCGCCACCGCCGCCTCCCGACGCTCCGCCCGCGCCAGCCACTCCCCCGCCAGCGCTCCCACAACCGCGTCCACCGCGCGCCGCCGCATCCACACCAGCTCCGCATGCACCCGCGCGCGCGCCGCGTCCTCGCCCGCCTCCCCCGCCGTCGCGTCGATGATCGCCGCGACGACGACGCCGATCACGAGCGACACGCCCGCGTTCCACCACGCGTTCGCCGCCAGCGCGCCCGCCAGCGCCCACGCCGCCCCGAGCGCCGCCGCCTCGCTCGCCGCGATCGACGCGACGTTCATCCCCGCGTCCCGCGCCACGTCCGCCCGCAGCTCCTCCGCCAGCGCCCGCACCTCCGCCGCGAACGGCTCCAGCGTCAGCGACGGCGACTCCCGCCGCACCAGCGCGTGCACGTCCGCCATCAGCCGGCTCTCCGACGCGCTCCACGCGAACGCCGCGTCCTCGCGGACGCGCGCCGCCACCTCGCGCTCGAACTCCGGCGCCGAGAGCAGCCGCCGCTCGAACGCGCGCCGCACCCACCGCTCGTAGTCCTCGCGTCCCCAGAACGCCGCGCGCCACTTTCCCCGCCAGCCGAAAAGCTCGCCGACGAACGCGTCGACGCGCCCGAACCGCACGTCGAAGAACTCCGTCACCCGCGCCGACGCCAGATCGAGCACAGGAGCGACGTCGGCCGTCCGCACGCGGGACATCTCGCGCGCCTCGCGCACCCGCGCCTCGACGTCGACCGCCGGCTCCGTCGGACGCGGCACCCTGTGGCACCCGACGCAGAGCAGGACCAGCACGCAGCCGCGCACATCCCTTGGGCGTGGGGAAGTGCTCAGTTGTTAGTCGTTAGTCGTTAGATCCCGAATCGTGTTCTAACGACGAATGACTGACGACTGACGACTACTTCCCCCCCTTCTTGAACTCCTTCAGCTCGTACGTGACCGGCGTCACGCTGCCGCCGAAGCTGAACTCGAACTCCGCCCGCACCATGCCGACGTCCGGCGCCCACCACTCCACGGCGGTCACGCCACCCGCGTCGCTCTGGTGGCTCGTCTTCAGCCTCCACGCCTTGTACGCGCCCGCGGGCACCTTGACCTCCTCCTCGGCGACCACCTCCGCCTTGTACGTCGACACCTTCCCGTCGCTCGTCTTCGACTCCCCCTCCCACGACGCGCCCTTCTCGAACGGCGCCTTCACCTTGAAGTACGGCTTCTCGATGGTCATCTTGATGTGCTTGCCGCGCAGCGCCTGGTGGACCTTCACGCCCTTCTCGTCCGACGTCAGCCACTCGCGCCGCATCAGCTTGTCCTCGCTCGTGCGCACCTCCAGCACGAAGCACTCCGTCTCGCCGACCTTCTCCGTCCCCGTGACCTCATAGATGAAGTCGACTTCCTGGTCGGTCCCGTAGGTCCACTTGGCGCCTTTCGACAGCGGCATCTGCGCCAGGAGCGCCGCCACGAGCACCGTCATCATCGCGTGATCTCCTTCAGGTTCATCGTCGCCCCGCGCCCGTCGTAGTACTTCACCGACTGCCGCACGAGCCCGATTCCTTTCGCGTACCACTCCACCTTCTCGAACACCTGCGTGCGCTCGCAGAAGCCGAACGTCCGCACGCGCGCGCACGTGAACTCCCCCGCGGGCGCCTTGATCCGCTCGTCCGCCTCGTACACTGCGTTGCACTGGATCTCGACGCTCCCGTGCCACATCTCGTAGTCCCAGCGCCCTCCCCGCTGCGGCGGATAGCGGAACCAGACCGCGGGATCCTCCAGGTCGTGGCGCGCGCTCCCGTCGCTGAAGCGGAAGAGCTTCAGTCCCTCGCGGTCCGACCGGACCCACCACCGCAGCCGCGACTCGCCGCTCGTCTCCTCGATCACGCAGCAGTCGAACCGGCCGACGCTCTCGCGTCCGACGACCGCGCGGCGGCACGTCCCGCCCGACTCGATCTCGTACGTCCACGTCCAGCCGGGCACGAGCGGCTGGTACTCCAGCGCCGTGCGGTCGACCGCCACCGTCGGCTTCACCTGCGCGGCGCAGCCGGCGATCGCGACCAGCAGCGGGAGGGCGGCCTTCATTTCACGGCTTCGTGCGACTTGAGCTCCAGCGTCGACGTCCGCTTCTTGCCGTCCGGCATCTCGATCGCATTCTCCTGGCGCACGATCCCCACGCCCGGCGCGTACCAGTTCGTCCCGGTGATCCGCGCACCCGCGTGCGTCGTGACGACCTTCACGCGCCACGCCTTGAACGCGCCCGCCGGAACGGTGACGTCCTCCAGCCCCTCGTTCGTGAACGTGAAGACGGCGTCCTGGCCGCCCGCCTTCCCCTTCCACTCCCACGAGTCGCCCTTCCGGGCGCCGGGCTTCAGCCGCACGACCGGCGGGGCGTAGTCCTCCGGCGGCGCCTTGTCACGCTCCGTGCGATGCATGAGCAGGCCGTCCTTGCCGACGGTCACATACTCGCGCGCGACGCCCCTCGCGCCCGTCGTCTCCACGACCGTGCACTCTGCATCGCCCACCTTCTGCTTCCCTGCGATGCGCACGCGCCCCTCCGACTTGTCCGACACGTACGTCCAGCTCGTGCCCTCCTTCAGCGGGTAAAGCTCCGCCGGGTCGAGCGCGTCCTGCAGCAGCAGGCACAGGGCGAGGATCATCGAACCTCCTTCAGGTCGAGCGCGAACGGCGGCGACGCGTTGCCGGTGTGCATGCGGTAGACCGAGCGGATCAGCCCCGCGTCGTCCGCATACCAGTTGTCGATCGTGACCATGGGGCTCCCGCGGAAGGTCCACTCCTCCACGACGCGATGCGCAAGGTAGCGTCCCGCCGGCACGCCGAGTTCGCCGGTTCCGCCGCTCGTGAGCTTGACCGAGCACGTCTCGCCCCCTCCCGAGAAGCGGCCGCCCCAGATCTTGCCGCGCGGCGCGTCCGGCCGCACCAGCGCGATCGAGTCGCGCGCCCCCATCGCCCACGACTCCTGCCCGACGCCGATCAGGTGCGGCACGCCCGCCCTCACCGCCACCACCGCGACGTCGTCCGCCTGCATGCGGTCGTCCGTGATTCCGACGGTGGCGCCGCGAATCACCACGCACGGCTCGCCGTTGATCTCGGTCGCGCGCTCCACCGTCGTGCGGTACTCGCGTCCCGCCGCGTCCACGTACGTCCATGTGCGGCCCACGTCCAGGCGGAACGGGGGCGCCGGCGGCGCGCCCGCGGAGCACGCGAGCGCGGCCAGCAGCGGCGCGGCCGCGAGCCGCCTCATTTGCCCGTCTTGCCTTTCATCGACCGGCGCATGACGTCGATGTGCAGCCCGCTGTCGATCGTGTCGTCGTCGAGATCGGAGACCCTCATCGCACGCTTCAGGTCCTGCCGCGTGATGATGCCGCGCTCTATGAGCAGCTCCGTCAGGCTCTCCAGCTGCAGCGCGACGTACTGGAGGTCGGTCCCCTTCCGGTCTCTCTTCTTCACGGGACCGCGTAGTATAGTCGTGGCCCTGATCCACCTCAACACGTTCATCGACCACCGGCAGCCCCTCAACGTGCGCCTCGGGGCCGCCGTGGAGACGGTGGCCCACGCGCTCGCGCGCCACGGGCCGGATTCCGCGCTGCCGATCGAGGTTTTCGTCTGCCCCGGGCCGGCGGCCGAGGCGTCGGTGCGCGGCGGCCCGGACGGGCTGGTCGTGTTCGTGTGCGTCCCTGCCGGCGGCGACCCGCTCGAGTCGATGGTGCTCGACGCGATCTGGGAGGCGCTCAAGAAGGCGCGCGAGTGCTTCCCCGCGTCGGGGCTGCGCTTCCCGCGCGACCGCGTGCGCGCGCTCGTGCGCGACGTCGAGACCGGCGCCCGCCGCCGCGACTCCTCCCGCCGCGCGGCCGCCCGCCGCACCGAGCGCGCGCGCGACGTGGTCTCCCTGCGCATCGAAGGCGCACCCGTGGACGTGCGCGAGGCGGCCGTCGTCCCCGTCCCGCTCCCCGAGCGCGCGGGCGTCCGCCGCTTCGCGCTGCGCTGGGAGGGCGCGGACGCGGCCCAGCACTTCGCGCCGCCCGATCCGAAGCGCGACCAGAGGCCCCTGCGGCTGCGCGAGCTGTACGGGGTCTTCCCCTTCCTCGGGCGCGGCGCCTCCCGCTACTTCCTCCTCGGCGTGGACGCCTGCACGGTGGACGGCCGCGGCGCTGAGCTGCTGGGGGACTGCATGACGGCCGAGGAGTACTACGACGCGCACTCGCGGCACCGCGACACCCGCTTCATCACGGGCCCGGGGGCTATGCGGCGTGAGTAGAGGCCCGGGGGGCGATTCTGAATCCTGGATTCTGAATTCTCCCGGTTTCCTGCAAACGCCCCGCCCCTTCGTATCTCTCTGTAGTGATGCCGGACACCGACACCGCGGAGGGGACGCGCACCGCGACGGACTTCGCGCCGCTCGTGCGCCGCATCGCCCGCGCCATGCTGCGCGATCCGCACGACGCGGAGGACGCGGAGCAGGAGGCGCTCTGCCTCATCCTCGCGCACCGCGCCGACTTCCAGGACCGCGGGTCGCTCGAAGGCTGGGTGCGCCGCATCGCCACCCGCGCGAGCCTGCGCCTCCTGCGCCGGCGACGCCTGTGGTCGTGGCTCGTCGTGGAGGTCCCCGCCGCGCCCGCCCCGTCCGCCGACCCCGACCGCTCCCGCCGGCTCTACGGAGCGCTCGACCGCCTGTCGGCCCGCGAGCGCGCCGTCTTCGTCCTCCACTACCAGGAGGGGCTGCCCTTCGCCGACGTCGCCGCCGCCGTCGGCTGCCGTGAGGGCACCGCGCGAAACTACGCGTTCCGCGCGTCGCAGAAGCTGCGTCGGCTGCTGGGAGACTTCGCATGACCTGGGAAGACGACCTCCGCACGACGGCCGGCGAGCTCGGCCGCAGACTCGACCGCGCGCACCCGAATCCGCCCGCGCGCCGGCGCGTCCGTCCGATCGCCGTCGCCGCCGCCGCGCTGATCCTCGGATGCGCGGCCCTCGTCGCCTGGCCTGCCCTCCGGAGCCTTCCCAGCGACGTCTGTACCCGACAGGACGGCGAAGGAGGGCCGCGCGACCCGGCCGCCGCGATCGAGGCCCAGTACGCCGACCAGATCACCGAGCTGCAGATCGACGATCCCGAGCTCCGCCGGGAGTTCCAGGCGGCGCTCGCGCAGGTCGATCGCGCCATCGCGCTGGCGAAGGACGCCGTGCGTCGCTCGCCGAATAACGCCGCGTTCGCGGAGCTCTGCCATCTCGCGCACCGGGCGAAGGTCCGCCTGATCCAGGCTTACTCGCAGGGAGGCTAGCATGCTCGCGCTCATCCTCGCGCTCGCGCTCCAGGACGAGATCGTCAAGGAAAGCGACCACGAGCTCGCGCCCGACGCCGTCGTCACGGTCCGCACCGTCGTCGGCCGCGTCCGGCTCCGCGGAACCGACAAGAAGTCCGCGCACGTGCGCACGGTGAAGCGCGGGCGCGACCGGGAGATCGTCGAGATCAAGGTGGAGGCGGACAAGGAGCGGCTGACCATCGAGGCGAAGTTCCCGGACCGCCGCAACAACATCGAGGTCGAGATCGAGATCGACGTCGACGTGCCGCGCACGGCGAAGGGCCTCGCGGCCGACGTCGTCAGCGGCTCGATCGAGGTCAAGGACGCCCGCGGCGACGCGAAGCTGACGACCGTGAGCGGTCCGGTCCGCGTGGACGGGCTGCGCGGCGACCTGACGGCGGTGACCGTCTCGGGCGACGTGCGCATCGCGGGCCTCGTCGCGGCGAAGGCGTCGATCACGCTGACGAGCGGGACGCTGGAGGGCGCCGCGGAGGTGCGCGACCTCGAGGTGACGAGCGTGAGCGGGCGGGCGTCCTTCGACGTCACGCCGAAGGGGGACGCCTGGTCGGTGAAGGCGTCGTGCATCAGCGGCGACCTGTCGCTGCGGTTCCCCGCGAAGTCGGGCGCGAAGGTCGATCTCAAGACGCTCTCGGGCGACCTGCGCAGCGAGCTTGAGCTCACGGACACGAAGCGCAGCGGAAAGTGGGACATCGACCGGTCGCTGCGCGGCACGTTCGGCGACGGCGCCGGGACGGTGCGCGCGAGCACCATCAGCGGCGACGTGAAGATCGCGGCCATCAAGTAGTCCGGGGGCGATCACCGGGCTCGGCCCGGAGCCCGATTCTCCCACTGGGTTCCGGGTTCCGGGTTCCGGGTTCTCCCGGTCACCGGCACATCGGCGGCTTCGACGGCGGGTCCCCCAGCGGCCCCGGGTACACCGTCAGGTCCATCTTCAGCGCCGTGTTGAAGCGGTTCGTGTAGTTGAACGTGCAGGCGACCGCCGCCAGCTCGACGATCGCGCGCTCGCTCCAGTGCTTCCGCAGTTCCTCCCACGCCGCGTCGGACACGCCGCGCCCCGTCCGCGTCATCTCCTCCGCGAAGGCGACCGCCGCCCGTTCCGCCGGAGTGAACTCCGCCGTCCCGCGCTCCTGAAGCGCCTCGACCTGGGCCTCCGTCGCGCCGAACCGGCGCGCCAGCCCCGTGTGCGAGCCCAGTCAGTACGACGAGCCGTTGAGATGCGAGACGCGCACTGCGATCATCTCCTTCACGCGCGTAGGCGCCGCCCCCTCCGCGAGCACCGCGCGGAAGTGCGAGAAGAACGTCTGCAGCAGGTCGGGGGCGTGCGCGAGCGTGCGGAACATGTTCGGCACCGCCCCGCGCTCCCGGATGAAATCGTCGAAGAGCGGCTTGAGCGACGCGTCGGCCGTCCCCGGATCGATTGCGGTCAGTCGGCCCATGGGTCCTCCGAATTACGAATTACGAATCACGAATCACGGTAGCATCAAGTCGACGGTATGCCTCCCGTGATTCGTAATTCGTGATTCGTGATTCGACCCCTACAACCCCCGGCGCCGGCGTCGTGTCATACAGGGTGAAGCAATGACCCTGTCGCCCGAAGTGGAGCGGGATCGGGTCAGGCGGGCCGCGGGCGGAGACCTCGCGGCCATGGAGATCCTCTACAACGAGCACAAGGGCATGGTCTTCGCCGTGGGGCTCTCGGTCTGCGGAAACGCCGCCGACGCGGACGAGGTGGTGCAGGAGACCTTCCTGCGCGCCTTCCGCTCGCTCGGCGACTGGCGCGGCGACTCCCGGTTCGCCACCTGGATCTACTCCGTCGCCATGCGCGCGGCGCTCAACTGGAAATCCCGCTTCGTCAGGCGCCCCTCCCCGCCCCCCCGCGACGAAGCCGAGACCCCCGAGCCGGAGGCGGAGCGCCGCGAGGCGGTCGACGCGCTCCTGGCGGCGATCGAGCTCCTGCCGGTCCAGCAGCGCCTCACGCTCACGCTCAAGCATCTCCGCCGCATGTCGCTGGAGCAGATCGCGGAGATCCAGGGCGTCGTCGTCGGCACCGTGAAGTCGAACCTCCATCACGCCGTCGCGAAGCTCCGCGACCTCCTCGAAGAAAGGGCGCTGCTGTGACCTGCGACGAAGCGCGCCGGACCGGTGACCTCGAGCACCTGGGCTCGTGCCCGGCCTGCCGCGCGCTCCTCGAGCCCCGCGGCACCTTCGCGGACCTGCACGTGCGGCTGTCCACGGAGGCGCCCGCGGGCTGCGACCCGGACGCGCTCATCGAGGCCGCCTACGGCGCGCCCGCGCCCGACGCGCACCTCGCCTCCTGCGCCGCCTGCCGCAAGCGCCTCGACGACTACCGCGCGGTCGTCGCCCGGCTCGACTCCTGGTCGCCCGAGTCGCACGCCGCGTTCCCGGCGGACTGCGCCGCGCTCGACGAGGCGATCTCGCTCGCCGCGCTCGGCGAAGCAGCTCCCGACCACTGCGCCGTCTGCGCCGCCCGCACCGGCCAGCGCGCCGCCGTCGTGCGGAAGCTCGATCTCCTGCCGGCCGACACGCGCCTCGCGTTCGCCGACCTGCGCCTCTTGCGCCGGCGCCTTCCGCTCCGCTGGGCGGCCGCAGCCGCGCTCCTGCTGGCGTTCGTCCTCCCGCTCCTGCGCACCTCCGCGCCGCCCCGCGGGTTTGCCGTCACCGTGCCCGCCGTCAAGCGCGTCGCCGACGCGCTCGCCTCCCCGCGCGACGCCGAGGCCATCGACGCGGTCCACCGGCTGCGCGACATCGGCGGGCCCGTCGCCGAGCAGTACCTGATCGACGCGATGGGACGCCGCCCCGCGGTCGACGGCGCGATCGCCGGCGCGCTCGCC
>Ga0187892_10009411_pt1 | contig 12878 bp, 14 predicted proteins | sample MA1701073metaG_FD_139345 | JGI IMG/M metagenome (GOLD analysis project Ga0187892, IMG submission 139345) | Bio-ooze microbial communities from a basaltic lava cave in the Kipuka Kanohina Cave System on the Island of Hawaii, USA - MA170107-3 metaG ...
TTCGAATAAAGTCTATTCGATAAAACTCCTGCGTCCCGCATCCGAGAGAAAGACTGTCGTCCGTGGTTTCGCCTCGCAGGAAACGCTTCACCCTTCCGGATGGGAAAGGGCTAAGGCGAGAAGGAAGAAAAAGACAGGACGTGGGCGCCCTAGGAATGAGCAGCCACGCTGGACCGGCCCTAACCGAAAAGATCAGGAGGAGCTCTCAACTAAGCGGAACTTGGGCAACGCGATCTCAAGTGTCATGTCCTCAAAGGTGACCTCTACTGCTGCCCCGCAAGATAATGCGTCGTTGTTGCAGCCGACGACCTGACTAAGAATCTGCGGACCTTCGACTAACCCGATGAGCGCCACGTTGTAGGGAATTTCCTCTTTGAAACCTGGATGCCAGAGTTGATGGTAGACACCAAACGAGTAGATCGTCCCCTTACCGCTCAACCGTATCCATTCCTGGTCGGCAGACAAACAGTTTGTACATGCTGGCCCTGGGGGAAGATGTACGTAGCCACAGGAACGACATTTTTGTGCGACAAACTCATGGCGCTTGGCTGCTTGCCAATAGGGGGCGTTCCATTTTTCGATCACCGGAAGGGGTTTGTTATAGTCCGCCATCATTCTACCTCCGCAGAATCAACGCACCAGCATGTTCGCGTAAGCCACCAGTATACGTACACATGAGAAGCTCAACCTCCTTAATTTGTCGCGGCCCGCATTCGCCACGTAATTGGCGCACAGCATCACAGGTATTCTGCCAACCCACCATATAGGTCTCGGATAATTGTCCACCGTTCACATTCACTGGGAGTTCACCACCGAGCGCAATACGTCCGTTCTGAATCCAACGCCCAGCCTCACCAACCGGACAGAAGCCGTAGTTTTCCACCGCTGCGAGGATCGCTGGACTGTAAGCATCTTGTACGTAGAGTGCTTGAATATCCTTCACCCCTACCTCTGCCATGTTGAAGACCATCTTTGCGACTCGTTGTTGCTGAAAACTCTGCATGACGAGGTCGGGTGTCTCATACGCCCGGAATGCTTCCTGCCGCCCTAGTCCGCGAATGTACACCGGCGGTTTACGCAAATCCTTAGCACGATCTGCAGTCGTCAGAATAAAAGCGTGGCCGCCATCAGTAATGTAGCAGTAATCGAACAACCGCAACGGTTCTACGACGTACCGCGCGCTCATATAGTCATCAAGCGTAATGGGGGTGCGTTGCGCTGCCTTGGGATTCATCAGCGCATGCGTACGTTGGTTGATAGCAATGGTCGCAAGCTGTTCTTCGGTGGTACCGTATAGATGCATGTGACGGCGGAAAGCAAATGCAAACGGAAGTGACGGGTTGAAAGCACCATAGGGAGCATGCTCCTCAAGCAATGCTTCACCAAAGCGGTTGCGATTCGTTTTCTGATTGGTGCCGTAGATTAAAAGAACATAATTCGCCATACCCGCCTGCAACAGCAATGCAGCGTGTTGGATCATGTAACAGCCAGTCGCTCCAGACCCGTCAATCGCACCACCAACGCGAGGATTGAGACCGAGCATCAACCCAACTTTGAGATAATCGCCTTGATGGCCGTAACTGCGCTGGACGAATAAGCCGTCGATATCGTCTTTCTTGAGACCACAGTCGTGCAGTGCTGTACGTGCGGCATCAATCGCTAACTCATCGCCCGTTTTGTCCGGTACCGCGCCTTGCTGCGTGTCACCAACACCGACAACACAAATCTGGTCGCGCAGGTCTTGCAGCCCCATGTTGTTCTCTCCTTCTTCTCTCATCGAGCAGTTTCCGCGAGCGGAATCACCGCGGTCAGCACTGGTTCGGAGCCCACAACGCGGGTCGTGTGTCCACTTCCGGTAGTATCTTCAACCAGACGAGCGTCACCTGGTCCAAACCGGCGGACCGTCCCATCTCCCAAACCAATTTCAAGCTGGCCCGCCAAAATAATCACATACTGCCGACGTGGAGCCGGATGCCAGTCGATGAACGTTCCCACTGGCATTTGATTAAAAACAATGTGTGCAGCGGTCTGTGGTGTTGTCAGTACCGGGTGTGAACTCAAACTCTGATCTTCAATGCGCGATTGCCCATCTGCTCCTGCGTAGAGTCGAAAAACGCCCATAGTTCAGTCCTTCCACAACAAGCAATTGAATTCGGCAAAAACGGCTACCGTGTTCCCCTATTATGCAACTCCCCTCTCAAAAAAGCCGCAATACGCGGGAATGCGTTCGAGTCCTGAATGAAGAAGAGATGACCACCCTCGAAGAGTTCGAGTTTGGCTTTAGGAATCTGACGGAGCATTGCCTCTTGATTGCTCACCGCGGCAATGCCATCGTAGCGACCGCCACAAATCAATACGGGCATCGGTAACAATGGCAAGCGGGCGTAGGTGTTATGATCCTTGCGTGCCTCAATCTGCCGCCGTGCTCCCGCAGCCCGACCGGGTTCATCTCCTCCCACCTTAAGCCCAGCGAGCATTTCATCGACCAACGTCTTGAACTCCTGCGCATGCATCGTTTGCCACGCAGCGTCACGTCGCACGTCGCTCAGTTCGACCACACGTCTCCCCCACTCTTCTAACGAGAGTCCCGTCAGTTCATGCAATGGATATGAGGCTCCACCTGCACCACCACTACTGGTGCAGGCTAATACCAGCCGTTCTATCCGCTGCGGATAGCGAATGGCGAACTCTTGTGCCACCATACCCCCGAATGACACGCCCATTACCATGCAGCGATCCCAGCCCAACGCTTGGAGCAAGGCATCTGCATCTGCCGCATAATCGGCCATTGTATATGGCACATCAGGGCGGTCACTTTGTCCCAGTCCTCGTTGATCATAAGCGAGGACCTCGAACTGCTGCGGCAGCGGTGAGTCAAACGCATTCGGCGAGCGCCGCAAGTCACCACCAGTGCCGCTAATGAAGAGGAGACGAGGTCCGGTCCCGCGAATGTCGTAATGCAAACGGATATTACGAACAGAGGCAAATGGCATAAGAGTCAATCTCCTTTCAGTAGTTTGCGAGTAATAACAACATGGCTGGAAATCGCAACCGTGACCAATACGACCGGCAGCCATACGTAAGGGAAATACAATACCCAGGTATGGAGCGGTCGCGTGCGGTGCGCTATCAGGCAACCTGCTTTCCCTCAATCTCTCAGATGAGACTCAATCCCTTCGATCAAGCGATCCATGTCTCGGTGAAAGTCGGGATCGGGCCGAACGGAAATAGCCTGCCGATACGCTAGTCCGCGCAACGTGGGAGGTAATTTATCCTCGCCTGGGGAAGTCACCCCCTGCACCAAGACAGGAATCACTGGAATATCCCGCTGTAACGCGGATTCAATCTCAATCCTGACGAAGTCCGTTGCTTCATCAAGGCGACGATGCCCATCAGGTTCCGTCAGCCAATTCTTACCGATAACAGCAAGGAGCACCTGACATTTCCCGACCGAATCTGACAAGTGTTTGCGGAAGTCCACTCCTAAAGGAATCGAGTCGACATCTTTGAAGATACTGTTCTTATCGAAACGCTGAACGAGCCGGTCATAAATCCGGCCAACAATGTCGCTGCTATCAGTTCGGCGATAGGAAATGAACACTGTCCCTAAGACAGAGGAAGGAGCACGATAAAGAGAGGTAGGATTGATGGGAGCAACGCCCCTCTGTTTTTCTCTATCGGTTTGAGGCCCTGATCGCGCCTGAGCTACGGGAGGTCGATTCGTGCTCTCAACGAAGTCAATATGGCTCTGGCTCTCGCTTCGCTGTTTGCCGCGCCACAATCTTACGGCGATAAGAATCACGCCCAGAAGAAGAATGAGAGACGGTATCAGCACCCATAGATTGGGACCAGAAGGAAGTGGCTCTGGGACTCCTCCTGCCACTACTGTAGTGGTACTGACAAGCTGAAGGAGGATGATACCAATTCGTTGTGCACGGAATCGCATGACTTACCTCTCGCTGGCTAATGGATCGTCGCAAACCCTTCCCCTATACGTGTATCTTGCGAGCCGCCAACCCGTTTAGGGATACTTCAGCACTCCCCTGCCTCTAGCGCAACACGGGGACAAACCGCTACTTTACTGTCCTATCCAAGAGACCACGAGCAGAAAGGACATCACCGATGAAAGAGATTCGTTTTGATGGTCGGGTGGCAGTCATCACTGGAGCAGGCAATGGACTAGGACGTAGCCATGCACTATTTCTCGCCTCGCGTGGAGCTAAGGTCGTCGTCAACGATTTAGGCGGTACGGTCGCGGGAACTGGCGGTTCTCGTTCCGTTGCCGATGCGGTCGTCAATGAAATCAAAGCCGCCGGTGGAGAGGCTGTTGCCAACTATGATTCGGTCGCCACCGAAGAAGGCGGACGCAATATCATTAAGACCGCACTCGATGCCTTTGGTACGGTGGACATCCTGATTAACAACGCGGGCATTATCCGCGATAAAACCTTGGCAAAAATGGACCTGGCCGACTTTCGAGCGCTGGTCGATGTGCACTTGATGGGCGCGGTCTATTGCACGCAGGCAGCATGGTCAACAATGCGGGCAAAAAACTTTGGTCGCATTGTCATGACCTCGTCCGGTGCTGGGCTGTATGGGAATCATGGGCACACGAGCTACGGTGCAGTGAAAATGGCACTCGTTGGATTTGTGAATGCGCTGAAAGAAGAAGGCCGCAAGCACAACATCACGGTGCACGCGATCGCCCCCATCGCACTGACCCGTATGACGGAAGCAATCACCGCACCGAAAATCGCTCAACTGATCAAACCAGAATTTGTCACCGCAGCGGTCACCTGGTTCTGCGCACCGGAGAATGAAGAGACCGGTCATATCATCGAAGCTGGTGCCGGCTACTACGCCAAGGTCGAAGTGCGTGAAGCGCAGGGTGTCCTGTTCGGCACTGCAACGATTCCGACGCCTGAACAGATTCGTGACCGCTATGGGGAAATCTGTGATATGAACCAGGCTGCGTCGTACACCAATACTTCAGAACTGATGCGTCGGGTCTTTCGTCTAGTCACACCCAAGGAATAAATGTTAAAAGTAAGCGCTCAGCTATCAGCTGTCAGCAGTCAGCCAGCAGAAGAAGCGCTCAGTGGTCAGGAATCAGCAGTCAGCCAAAACAAGAAAGACTAAAGACTCCTTCAGAAGCTGAACGCTGACGGCTGAGAGCTGAATGCGTTCTGACTGCTGACAGCTAAAAACAATCCAGAAGGAGGGAACCTCATGCAATTTGAAACACTCGCAACCGGGTATGGACTGCTCGAAGGCCCACGTACCGATGCGCAGAACCGACTCTACTATAGTGATGTTCGTGGCGGTGGTGTCTTTCGCCGCAATCCCGACGGTCGTATTGAGACGCTCATCGCAGATCGCAAGTTCGTGGGTGGTATCGCGTTGAATACCAACGGTGGTCTGCTTGTCACTGGCAGATCGCTCGCCCAGTGGGATGAGAAAACCGGGCAGCTTCGCGACCTGTTCTCCGAATGGGACGGTAAGCCGCTGTTCGGCCTGAACGACCTCACAATTGACGATCAGGGGAGTATTTGGGCAGGGACATTCGGCTGTGACATTCACCAATTCGACTTCAAGAGTACACCGCCACCGGGGTCTCTTTTCCGTATCGATCCACCAGGGAAGATCACCAAGCTGTGGGAAGGCGTGGAAGTCACCAACGGTTTGGGATTCAGCTCGGATCGCAAGCTGCTCTATCACAGTGACTCCACCACCCGCGCGGTCTGGGCGTACGACGTGCATCCCGATCGCACCGTCAGCCCACGTCAACTTTTCGCCCGGCTGCCCGAAGGGATGCCCGACGGACTCACGATCGATGCCGAAGGTGGCGTGTGGGTGGCGGTGGTTGCTGGACCAGGGGAGATCGTTCGCTTCAAAAAAGACGGGACGCTTGATCGACGGGTCAAAATCCCCGCAAAAACAGTCACCAGTCTGGCATTCGGCGGACCCGATATGCGCGACCTCTATGTCGTCACCGCCAACAACGACAACCGTGAACTCAAGGGTACAATTTTCCGTACCCGTTCGGATATTCCAGGGTTGCCAGTGCCACAGGCAAAGTTCTAAAGTAGGGGTGGAGAATGTAAAGCGGAAAGAGTAAAACGTAATGCGTAAGACGTAAAGCACAAAGGAGGAACGATGCACTACGATCTTCTTATTAAAAATGGGACCGTCATTGACGGTTCTGGGCTACCGCGCTTTCGTGCCGACATCGGCATTGTCCATGGCAAAATCGCCACTATTAGCAAGATTCGCGATCACGCCAAACAAGTCCTTGATGCCGAGGGGCATGTGGTCGCGCCCGGCTTTATCGATGGACACACTCACATGGATGCGCAAGTGTTTTGGGATCCATTGGGCACCTGTTCTTGCTGGCACGGTATCACCAGCGTGGTGATGGGCAACTGCGGCTTCTCGCTGGCCCCCTGTAGCGAGAAAGACAAACTGCTGGTGATGCGCAATTTGGAGCGGGCGGAAGATATTTCTCCTGAAGCGATGGAAGCCGGTATCAAGTGGAGTTGGACGACGTATCCTGAATATCTCGATGCGGTTGATCGGCTTCCCAAAGGAATTAACTACTCCGCCTATATGGGCCATTCTGCGTTGCGCACCTACGTCATGGGCGAGCGCGCCTTTACCGATGCCGCGACACCCGAGGATTTAGAGGCAATGAAACGCGAAGTCCGGGATGCCATTCGCGCGGGTGCCATCGGCTTTACCACTTCACGCACCCGCAACCATCAGACGCCGGATGGTCAGCCTGTCGCCAGTCGCCTCGCGACCTGGGATGAAGTGCGGCAGCTCGTCGGCGTCATGGGAGAGATGAACGCCGGCGTATTTGAAATTGCCGGTGAGGATACCGACATCAACCCGGAACTGCGTCCAGATTATCTCGGACGATTAAAAGCGCTGGCGGTTGAAACCGGAGTACCGATCACGTTCGGTGTCTTTAGTCGCCGCAATGCGCCCGGCCTCTGGCAGGATTACCTCACCACCATCGACGAGACCGCGGCTGCCGGTGGGCGGATGTTTGCTCAGGTGCACAGCCGTTCGATCAACGTTGTCCTGTCCTTCCAAACGGTGACACCATTCGACAAACTGCCGGTCTGGCGTGACATCCGTAAATTGCCCTTAGCGGAACAAGAAGCGAAACTACGTGATCCAGAAATCCGCCGCCAGTTGATCGCCGCGGTTTATAACACCCCACGCGAGCAAGGCCGTGAAGTTGGCACCGAACCGCGCCGAGCCAATTTCAAGTGGTTGTTGGCGTTGGAAACCCCGACCCCACCGCATCGCTCGATTGCCGAAATCGCCGAGGCACAAAACAAGGACCCCGTGGAGGTGTTCATCGACCTTTCATTAGAAAAACATCTGAAACACTTCTTCCTCCAGCCGCTGGTCAACGAAAAAGACGAGTACACCTTGGAGATGATGAAACACCCACGCGCGGTGGTGACGTTCTCGGACTCCGGCGCACATGTCTCCCAGATCATGGACTCGTCTCTCCAGACGCACCTTTTAAGCTATTGGGTGCGACAGAAACAAGCTGTGCAATTGGAAGAGGCGGTACGGATGTTGAGCTTTGTGCCGGCGTCGCAGTGGGGACTGACAGGACGAGGCTTGCTGCGTGAGGGCTGGAACGCGGACGTGGTCGTTTTCAATCCCGACACCATCGCCCCGATGATGCCGGAGTTGGACTATGATTTACCGGCGGGCGCTCGTCGCTTGAAGCAGAAAGCGACGGGAATCATGGCAACGGTAGTGAACGGTGAAGTGGTCTTGCGTAATAACGAACACACCGGCGCATTACCTGGACAGTTACTGCGTGGGCCATTGGCTCGGAGGTAAAGAGTCTTGACAAAAGTAACTACTCAGCCGCAGAGCGGCGACCGAAGGTAGGCCGGCCTTTTAAGGCCGGTGGAGAATGCCACGATGCCCATCGCGTCGCTGCGCGACGCGATGAATGCTCTGCCATCGGGTGCAGGCCGTAAACGACCTGCCTACCTTCAATCGTCCCTACGGGACGAAAAAGACTGAGTGGTTACAAAATGGAAATAATATTGCCAAACCTACCGAAACGTTCGGATCAGGTTGGCATAACGTTCAAGCGTAGGCCATTGTTTCTCAGGAACAGTGGCATCAATAAGGAACAGAATGCGATTAAATCCAAGCCCGATCAATTCACGAATCCGGGCTTCAATTCCTTTACTGCCAGCCAACCCGTAGGCCGTAATTACACTCAAATCAAACTCGCTCATGGGTCGTCCACGCCGTTCAGCTTCCGCACGCAGTGCCGTCAGCCCCTGCGCCAGATCAAATCCCGCATCCAGCGGGAACCATCCATTCCCGTACTCCGCCGTCCGCTGAATCGCCCATTTGGACATCGCTCCAATCAGAACGGGCGGCCCCCCGGCTTGCACCGGCTTTGGCCAACACCATAAGGGATCAAAGTTCACAAACTGACCGTGAAACTCCGCTACATCTTTCGTCCAGATTTCCCGCATTGCCAACACCCGCTCTCGCGTGACTTTCCACCGATCCTTAAAGGCGACGCCGTGATCGGCCATCTCCTCCGCATTCCAGCCCGCGCCAATGCCAAAGAGGAAACGACCATTGGAGACGCGGTCCAAACAGGAGACCGTCTTCGCCAGCGTAATGGGAGGGTGTTCTGGGATCAAACAGACAGAGGTACCGACTTTGAGTTTCTGTGTAACCGCTGCCGCTGCGGTCAAGGCAATAAACGGATCAAAGAATTGTTTGTAACACTCAGGCAGTTCTCCACCCAAAGGAAATGGAGTTCGACGACTGGTAGGAATATGCGTGTGTTCACCGAACCACACCGACTCAAAACCATGATCCTCCGCCCAGCGCCCAAATTCCGCTGGCTGGATCGTCTCATGCGTTGGGATCGTAACCAGTCCAAAGTCTGCCATCTCTGTATCCTCCTCATAAAAAAGTTATCAGTCGTCAGTTGTCAGCTTTCAGTTGGGTCATTGAGTCATTGCATCATTGACGATTGAGCCATTTTTTCATTGACTCAATGACCCGATGGCTCAATGATGCAATCAGCAAATGCTTCAACGAACAAATGACGGGCAGAAAACTAGCGACTGATCGCTGAAGGCTTGCTCAAAGCTGATAGCCGAACGCTGAAAAAATTACCCTCACCCGCAGCCGTTTGCGCGACTGCTGCCCCTTCCCTTCTTAGAAAGAGGCGTAAGGTGAGGGGAGGTGAGGATTCTTGTTTTACTTTTGCCTTTTGATTTGTCTTTTCTCTACGCCGCCTGTCCACCACGGAGCAACCGTCCTCCAGTGGCACCAGTGCACTTGTTATCCTCAAAGGTCACCTGGCCATTCACTAACAGCCAGCGGTATCCTTCCGACTTCTGCACCCGCCGCCATTCACCCGCCGGTAGATCGTGGACCACTTCCGACGGGAGAATTTTCAGCTTTTCGAGATCGTAGACAACGATATCCGCTGCCAATCCTTCGCGCAGACAGCCACGGTCTTTGATCCCAGCCGCCCAGGCAGTCAAATAACTCAGACGGTAATGCGCCTCTTCAAGTGACAGAATGCTGGAATCCCGCACCATCCACGTCAGCATATCCGTGGAATAGGTCCCAGGGGTGATGAACTTAATGTGCGCACCACCATCGGACACCCCAGGAAGTGTGTACGGCGAGGCCATGATCTCACGGTAGTTTTCGACATTGGAATTGATGACGGGACCACGCCAGACGGTTCTGATGTCTGCCGCGGAGATGTCGAGCATTGCGTCAATAGGATGCTTACCCTCTTCCTGCGCGATCTGGCCAACTGTTTTACCCTGATACTTGTTCAGCTTGGCATCGAAAAGCGTGTCACAGACAAATTCTGCTAATTCACCAAACAAAAAGTCACGTGACTTGGTACCGGCATCGTACTCCTCGCGCAGCGCAGCGCGGATACGCGGGTCGGCCAGTTTCACGCGCTTCTCTTCGATCGTACCAGTGGTGGCTTCACGCCAGTTCGGACTATCGTCGAACAGGTTCCAGTTTTCAAAGGTGATGTGATTGGCGGCACGGGCGGTGACTGCTTGCCCGAAGACCGGCTTGCCTTGCTTGTTCGCCTCTGCCAACCAGCGCAACTGGGCGCGATAGACATACGGAAACTTGTCGTTCACCGCAATCGCATTGAACAACACCGGGCGACCACTCTCTTCGGACAGCAGTGCGTTAAAGTCGAAATCATTGTGCATACCCGCACGTGGGTCATCGACACCGACGCTAGAACGCGTGAACTGAATACAGCCGGACCCTTTTTCGCTCAGCACACGGGCCATACGCACGTAGAATGAGTCTGGCAGCATATCGGAGATCATCGGGCTGCCGTCATAGTCGCACTGCACCGCAGAACTCCCACCGGGGACCAATTGTTGTGCTCCCCAACCGACAGCTCCGGCATCCATTGCCTCACTCAGGAGTTTGGCGACTTGCTCTGTCTCTTGCTCGGTGGGACGACGACTCTTCGCCTCAGCGAAGCTGCCCATGACATACGCCACCGCTGGTGAGACCGGGAAGAGATGCGAGATGTTGATGCCTAACGGGAGGCGTTCGATGCGGTCCAGGTACTGCGGGAAGGTTGACCACTTGAAGTCCATCGAGACACGCATGGGTTCCATTGGAATCGCCTCATTGCGCGACAGGGCCAACATTGCTCGTTCTGCATCCGCGGGATGCAATGGCGCAAAACCGAACCCACAGTTCCCCATGGTAATAGTCGTGACCCCGTGCCAGCTTGACACGCTGAGGTACGGGTCCCAGTGGATCTGGGCGTCATAATGGGTGTGAAGATCAATGCCGCCGGGGGCAACGATCAGTCCACGAGCATCCAGCACTTGTTTGGCGTCGTTGCTCTTGAGGCGACCGATTTTCGCAATTTTGCCATTCTTGATGCCGATGTCCGCTTTGTAGCGCGGTACGCGAGTCCCATCGACCACCGTACCGTCTTTAATAATAGTGTCGAACTCAGCCATAATGCCCTCCTCATCTAAAAATCTGTTGACTACAATGGAATATCCTATGTGTTGTTGTCAAGGGTCAGGCATTAGACAATCGGACCTTCTTGGCACGCCTCCAATAGGACGTACAAGTCTTCCGGTTTTGCATTCCCCCAATCGGCGGCCTCATGGGGATTCCGTCCCATCGCTTTGACCGCAGTCACTGCATCCTCGACTGTCAAACCCCGCCCAAATACTAACCATGCGGCCAGGACATGCCCAGCGCGCCCGCGCCCTCCTTGGCAATGCACCACCACAGGTTCACTTTTTGTGTCTGCTTCTTGTAGGAACGGCAAAATGCGCTCTTTTAGCAGACCGACATCGCACAAGTGATAATCAGGTATCGGGGCCCAACATACATTGTCCGCGCCGAAGTCACGGCGATACGCTGCAAGCAGATCTTCTTTATACGCTTTGAGTTGTTCGTAATGGAGCAAGCAACAGATACGCCTAATACCCTGCTCCTTCATATAGGCAATCCACTCACTGATACGCAGCACCGAATAGGCTGGTCCTTGCGCGCCAAATACCAGGGGCTCATGCTCCGCCGCCGGTCCTAAACGAAATTTGCGCATACCGTTCTTTCGCTCTGCCTCTACTGTTACTGCGCGATGTACCCACCATCGACTGGCATAGCTAACCCAGTCACAAACGAGGCGGCAGCGGAACATAACCAGACTGCGGCTTCAGCGATCTCCTCTGGCTTTCCCAAGCGTCCGTTCGGTTGTGCGGCGACCATTTTCTCTACGATCTTCGGGTTTCGCATCGCGCCTTTTTGCAGCATCGGTGTATCAATCGGCCCTGGGCAGACCGCATTCACGCGAATTCCTGCCTTGGCATATTCCAATGCTGCGGTCTTCGTCAGTCCCACAACGCCATGCTTACTGGCAACGTATGCGCCCGTGCGTTTCACACCGATCAGGCCAGCATCAGACGCAGTGTTCACAATTGCTCCACCTCCCTGCTTGAGCATGATCGGCACTTGATACTTCATGCACAGCCACACGCCTTTCAGGTTGATGGCGAGAATGCGGTCCCAGTTCTCTTCGGTATCGTCAGCCACAGTGAAAGTTTTCCCAGCAATGCCAGCATTATTGTGGGCACAGTCCAACCGTCCGTAAGTAGAGACGGTAGCGTTGACCAACGCCTCTACTTCAGCAGCTTTAGAGACATCGCTTTTTATGAAGGTGGCCTCGCCACCAGCCGCTTTGATGAGACGGACCGTTTCTTCGCCACCCTCGACGACGACATCAGACACAACCACCGTCGCACCTTCTCTAGCAAAGGCGAGGGCTGAGCATCTGCCAATACCTGAGCCTGCACCGGTTACTACTGCGACTTTGCCGGTAACGAGTCCTGCCATGATTTTATTCCTTTCTATTCTCTAGTGGTCTGGGAATATCGTATTCTGACGTATGATTCGTATGGCACCTGCTCCCTGCTGTCAAGGAAAATGCGAGAAGGGAACAAAACCGCAAATGTTCAGATGTCAGCTTTCAGCAGTTAGCCAGACCGGGGAACGTCGTGCTACGCAAAAAACGGCAAACAATTTTGGGTCATGTTCTCAATTTGTTGATGGCGTGGATTAAAGCGGAGTCCCAAACTCAGAGCGGTTTACAAAGAGACCAACCCCCGTATCGTGCCTGAAGAGCGAGTGCGAGCAACAAATGGTTTTGCGGGCCAGTCGCTTGCTCCGCGTCCGCAGGGTCAGATGGTTGCACTCGATCTGCTGGGTGTGGAGGTTGCCGACGGGATGGGCAGCAGCGGGCAGGTGACGGTCATAGACTCTTGCCGCAGCGCTATAAAAGTGCACCAGCCCAA
>Ga0187892_10009412_pt1 | contig 12878 bp, 10 predicted proteins | sample MA1701073metaG_FD_139345 | JGI IMG/M metagenome (GOLD analysis project Ga0187892, IMG submission 139345) | Bio-ooze microbial communities from a basaltic lava cave in the Kipuka Kanohina Cave System on the Island of Hawaii, USA - MA170107-3 metaG ...
AAAGTGGACCGCGCGCACCGCGGGGTGCCACGCGCACGCGTCCGCGAGCGCCACGGCGTTCTCCTGGTGCACGCGCAGGCGCGCATCGAGCGTGCGCAGGCCGCGCAGCGCGAGAAACGAGTCGAACGGCGAGCCCGAGAGCCCGAGCGCGTTGCACCACCACGCGAGCTCGTCGTGCGCGGCGCGGTCTTTCGCGATGACGGCGCCGCCGACCACGTCGCTGTGGCCGTTGAGGTACTTCGTGGTCGAGTGCACGACGAAGTCGGCGCCGAGCGCGAGCGGCGTCTGCAGCGCAGGTGACAGGAAGGTGTTGTCGACCACCGCCAGCGCGCCGGCCCGGTGCGCGGCCTCGCACACGAAGCGGATGTCGGTGATGCGCAGCAGCGGGTTCGACGGCGTCTCGATCCACACCAGCTTCGGCGCGAACGCAAGCGCGTCGGCAACGCCGCCGGGCTCGGTCAGGTTCGCGAGCGCGAGGCGGAAATGGCCCTTCTTCGCGAGCGCGGTGAAGAGCCGCCACGTGCCGCCGTACGCGTCGTGCGGGATCACGACGAGGTCCTCGGGCGACAGCAGCGTCGCGACCAGCGCGACCGCCGACATGCCGCTCGAGGTCACGAGCGCACCGGCTCCGCCTTCGAGCTCGGCGAGCGCAGCGCCGAACTGGTCGCGCGTCGGGTTGCCGCTGCGCGTGTAGTCGTACGCGCGCTTCTCGCCGAAACCCGCGAAGCTGAAATTCGTCGAAAGCACGATCGGCGGCACGACGGCACCGTGCGCGCGGTCCGAGTCGATCGCGGCGCGGACCGCGACGGTCGCGGGCTCGAACGTGCTCATGCCGCACCCCGCAGCGCGCGGCACAGCACCCGGTCGATCGCCGTGGGCTCCTTCAGGAACGCGTCGTGCCCGTAGCGCGACGAGAGCCGCACGAGGCGCGCGCGCGGCGCGAGCGCCGACGCGAGCGCCAAGAGATCCGCGAACGGGACGAGCCGGTCCTCCTCGATCCCGACCAGCGTGGTCGGCACGGCGATCGCTGCCGGATCGACGCGGTGCAGGTCGATCGATTCGGAGAGCCGCACGAACGCGCGCGCGGGAAAGCGTGCGGCGAAACGCTCGCCGCATGCGTCGAGCCAGTCCTCGCTCGCGCAGCGCACGCGCCCGTCGACGACGCGCGCCGGTGCGTCGAAGCGCTCTCCGAGCTCGGCCGCGCTGCGGTAGCCGAGCATCGCGAGCGCACGCGCGAGCGCGACGCCCTCCGCGCTGTCACCGCCGAGCGCGACGATGCGCCGCTGGATCGCGCGCCACGCGCTCGCGTCGGGATGGGCGCGGTCGGCGCCGGAGATCGCGACGATGCGCCCGACGCGCCGCGGCGTCCGCGCCGCGAACGCGAGAGCCGTCATCGCGCCGTACGATGCGCCGACGAAGGCGGCGATGCGCGCGACGCCAAGCGCGTCGAGCACGGCAGCAATCGCGGCAGCTTGGTCGGCGGTGTCGATCGGCACGTCGAGCGCGCCATCGGCACCGAGCCAGTCGATCGCGAGCAACGCGCGACCGCGCGGCTCGAGCGCGCTGCCGCGGGCGCCCTGCGTCTCCCACCAGCCTGGCGACGGGTCGAGCGCGTTCGCGACGACATGGCGGTCGGCGGAGATTCCGCCCTGCACGACCACCAGCGGCGCGTGCTCGACGCCGACGCGCTCCCAGCGGATCTCGACCTCGGTCGAACCCGCGTGCACGAGCTCGAGGCGTGTGCGCAGGACGCCGCGCGCCGCAGGCGCGAGCGCTGCGGCGATCGGCGCCGGCTCGGGAACCACGCGCACGGGACGGTGCGGAAGTGTTTCGGTACAGGTCGCGACGTGCATGGGCGCTCGGGTCCTCGTCCGTTGGATCCCGGCGAGCCCTGCGAAACCGGAGTACGTGTCGCACCGCCCGGCGCACCGGACGATTCGACCCATCTTCCGGCCGACGTTGCCGTCGCCGCAGGAATTGGCACCGATCGCGGCTCGCACCGCGCGGTTGCCCCGGCTTCCAAGGGCCTGTCCCTCAGCCGGTCTCGATGGGATGTCGGGGTCGACTCTACGGCCCCCGTCCGGCAGTGTCAATCCTTTCATCGCGATGAAGAGATATTACCGCGCGTCATGTCGGCGACCTCGCTAGAATCGCGTCATGCGCACGATCACCCTCGCCGCCGCGACGCTGATGCTCGCCGCGGGCGGCGCCGCCGACGCCAAGCGGATCTATCAGTACCGCGACGCCTCCGGCGTCCTGCACTTCACCGACCGCAAGCCGCCCGATGCGACGCGCGACGTGCGCGAGACGCTCGTGCGTGTCGAGAACCAGCCGATCGTCGACCTGGTCACGAGCGACGCCGGCACCACCCGCCGCCTCATGTTCCGCAACCGGCTCGCGGGCCCGGTCGAGCTCGAGGTCGCGTTCGGCACGCTCGAAAACATGGTCAGCGAGCCCGAGTCGCCGGTCCGCGTCGTGCTCGCACCGCAGCGTGAGACGCCGGTCGCGACGCTGCGTCCCGCGCAGGTCGGGCAAACTTCGCGCTATTCGCTCGGCTACAAGGCGGTTCCCGGCGATCCCGCTGCGAAACCGCGCCTCGATTACGGCTACGGCGTCCCGCTCGGCGGCACGAAATACGAGATCCACCAGGGCTTCGGCGGCCGCTTCAGCCACGACGACCCGCAGTCCTTCCACGCCGTCGACCTCGCCGCAGACGAAGGCACACCCGTCGTCGCCGCGCGCACCGGCGTCGTGATGCAGATCGAGGAGGACTTCGAGGGCTCGGGCCTCGACGCCGAGAGATTCGGCGCACGCGCGAACCACATCCGCATCCTCCACGAGGACGGCACCATGGCCGTCTACGCGCACCTGAAGCTCGAGAGCGTCAACGTCGGCGTCGGCCAGTACGTGCGCGAAGGCCAGCAGATCGGCCTCTCCGGCAACACCGGCTTCTCGTCCGGCCCGCACCTCCACTTCGCCGTGCAGATCAACGCCGGCCTCGAGCTCCGCACGATCCCGTTCCGCTTCGCCGACCTCGACATCCCCGACACCACCGCACGCGGCAGCCCACAACCCGCGCAGTAGCGAAAGCGAGACGGGGCGGGCTCTCCCACAAGCGCGTCGACGATCCGCGCGGCGGACCGTAGCCAGCGAACGCCCGTATAATTCGCGCCGACCTCACGCGCCGCAGCACGCATTCGTCCGCCGGCGCCCTGCCCTCGCTTCGAAACTCATGTCCACGCATCAGACCGAAACCGCGCGGCGGCGCACGTTCGCGATCATCTCGCATCCCGACGCCGGCAAGACCACGCTGACCGAAAAGCTCCTGCTGTTCGGCGGCGCGATCCAGATGGCAGGTTCCGTCAAATCGCGCAAAGCCGCGAAGCACGCGACCTCCGACTGGATGGCGCTCGAGAAGGAGCGCGGCATCTCCGTCACCTCGTCGGTGATGCAGTTCCCGTACGAAAACCGCATCGTCAACCTGCTCGACACACCCGGCCACGCGGACTTCTCCGAGGACACCTACCGAGTCCTCACCGCCGTCGACTCCGCCCTGATGGTGATCGACTGCGCGAAGGGCGTCGAGGAACGCACGATCAAGCTGATGGACGTCTGCCGGCTGCGCGACACGCCGATCATGACGTTCATCAACAAGCTCGATCGCGAAGGCCGCTCGCCGATCGACCTGCTCGACGAAGTCGAATCGGTGCTGAGGATCCAGTGCGCGCCCGTGACCTGGCCGATCGGCATGGGCTCGCGCTTGCGTGGCGTCTACCACCTCGTCGACGACGAGGTGCACGTGTTCGAGCCGGGCCGCAACTTCACGCGCCAGGACTCCACGATCTTCAAGGGCCTCGACGATCCCGAGCTCGCGAAGCGCCTCGGGCCCGAGGTGCTCGCGGAGCTGCGCGACGAGCTCGAGCTCGTGCAGGGCGCTTCGCATCCGTTCGACAAGCAGGCCTACCTCGCCGGCAAGCAGACACCCGTGTTCTTCGGCTCCGCGGTCAACAACTTCGGCGTGCAGCTGCTGCTCGACTTTTTCGTCGAGCACGCACCCGCGCCGCTCGCGCACGAGACCACGACGCGCGAAGTCGCCGCGAACGAGGAACCGTTCACCGGCTTCGTATTCAAGATCCAGGCGAACATGGATCCGAACCATCGCGACCGCGTCGCGTTCCTGCGCGTCTGCTCGGGCCACTTCGAGGCCGGCATGAAAGCGTTCCACGTGCGCGCCGGCAAGGAGCAGAAGCTCGCGAACGCGCTGACCTTCATGGCCAGCGACCGCGAGATCGTGGAGCGCGCCTATCCCGGCGACGTGATCGGGCTCCACAACCACGGCACGATCTCGATCGGCGACACGTTCACCGAGGGCGAGGCGCTGTCGTTCACCGGGATCCCGAACTTCGCGCCCGAGCTGTTCCGCCGCGCGCGCCTGCGCGATCCGCTCAAGATCAAGCAGCTGCAGAAAGGCCTCGCGCAGCTGTCGGAGGAAGGGGCGACGCAGTTCTTCCGGCCGCTGATGTCGAACGACCTGATCCTCGGCGCCGTCGGCGTGCTGCAGTTCGACGTGGTCGCGTACCGGCTGAAGGACGAGTACAGCGTCGACTGCGCGTTCGAGAACGTGCAGGTCGTCACCGCCCGCTGGATCCGCTGCGACGATCCGAAGAAGCTCGCGGAGTTCCGCGAGAAGCACGCGCCGAACCTCGCGCTCGACGCGGCCGGCGAGCTGGTCTATCTCGCGCCGTCGCGGATCAACCTGCAGCTCGCCGAAGAACGCTCACCCGGCGTTCGTTTCAACGCGACGCGCGAGCACGCGCACGCGGTCGCGGCCTGATCGGTCAGGCGTCGAAGTCGTCGGTCAGTATCGCGTCGTCGCGCGCGGATTCGAAGCTGTCGCTGGTGACGACGGCGACCTCCTCGAACGAGCCGCCGTTGATGACGTCCGGCGTCGCCGCGACCGGCGCGACGTCCGGCGCGACCGGCGCGGAGAGCTTCAGCATCAGCGCAAAGCCCGTTGCGATCGCGGCCGCGGCGGCGAGCCACGGCATCGGCACGGCGCGCGGACGGCGACGCGCGGCGGCGGCGTCGCGCCAGAATTCGCGCGCGAGCGCGTGCGCGTCGTCGCCCGAGGCGAGCGCGAGCGCGAGCGCGTCGGCGCCGGCGCGCGATGCCGCGACACGCGCGAGCGCGTCGTCGTCGCGTTCGCCGGCGGCGAGCCGCACGACCGTCTCGGCCTCCGGGGATTCGCCCCGTGCGGCGAGCTTGCGATAGAGCGCTTCGAGCCTGTCAGTCATTCGTCGTCACCGATTCCGAGCTCCCGCAATCTCGCCTTCAATTCCTCGAGCCCGCGGGAGACGAGCTTCCGGACCGCTTCGTCGCTCGACGCGGTGAGCCGCGCGATCTCGACGAGCGAAAACCCCTGAAGGTGGAGCCTGAGCGGCAACTGCCGCCGCTGCGGCAACTCACCGATCGCCCGGGCCAGCAGCGCGACCTCCTGCTCGGCGCTCGCGCTCCGGTCGGGCCTGCCGGGCTCGACCAGGTCCTCCGCCTCGCCGGGCTCCGGGAGCGGATCCGCCGCCCGTACCTGAGCCCGCCGGTGGGCGTCGATCACCGCGCTCACCACCGCCTTCTGGATATAGGACGCACTGAAGGGGGCGTTCCGGTCACGTTCCAGCGCCTGCCAGAGCCGGATTCGGACTTCCTGTTCGACATCATCGGGGTCGATCTGCCCGCGGCAGCGGATTTCCACCAGTCGGCGGAGCCGGACCCCGAACGTGTCGATCAGGCGCGCGTAGCGCTCGTTAAGCGTCTCGCTCATCCGTGAGACGGGCCGGTCAGGACGCGATGTAGCGCTGGAGCTGGGCGATTTCCTGCTGCTGCGACTCGATCACGCTCTTCACGAGGTCGCCGATCGACAGCACGCCGACGACCTCGCCGCCGCTCACGACCGGGAGGTGCCGGATCCGCTTCTCGGTCATCAGCATCATGCAGGTGTTGACGCTGTCTTCGGGCGCGATCGTCGTGACCGGCGTCGACATGATCTCCCAGACCTGCGTCTCGGCCGAGGAACGGCCGCGCAGGATCACCTTGCGGGCGTAGTCGCGCTCCGACAGGATTCCGACGAGCTCGCGTCCGCGCATCACCAGCACGGCACCGATCGAGCGGTCGGCCATCATCTGGATCGCTTCGAGCACGGGCTCGTCCGGTGCGATCGCGTGCACCGCGGCCGGCTTTCCCGCCAACAGGTCCCGCACCGTCGCCATCGGCACACCTCCATCGCCGCCCGCGCCGCATCCCGGCGGGGCGCCGCTACATGTTACTCCCGCCGAGATAGGCCGGACCGCCGAGCTGCGCCGACTGCCGCTCGATCCACGCCGCACGCCGCGCGACGTACGCCGACGGGCGCGAAGCATGCATGACGCGCGGATTCGGCAGCACCGCCGCGAGCAGCGCGGCCTCGCGCCGCGTCAGCGCCGCGGCGCTCTTGCCGAAGTGGTGACGTGCGGCCGCCTCGGCGCCATAGACGCCGGGCGCGAACTCCGCGACGTTGAGGTAGACCTCGAGGATGCGCCGCTTCGGCCAGCAGAGCTCGATCCACAGCGTGAACCACGCTTCGAAACCCTTGCGAACCCAGCTGCGTCCCGACCAGAGGAACAGGTTCTTCGCGACCTGCTGCGAGATCGTGCTGGCTCCGCGCGGTCGATCGCCGTCGTCCCACGCATCCTCGATCGCCTCGACGTCGAAACCGTGGTGCGTCGGGAACTTCTGGTCCTCTGCCGCGACCACCGCGATCGCGAGCGACGGCGCGACGTGCGCGATCGGCACCCAGGTCTGTGCGGGCGCGCGGTTCCCGTTCTGGATGCGGTACGCGAGCATGAACGCCGTCGTCGGCGGCGGCACGAACCGGAGCGCCAGCACGACGAGCGCCGTCGCTACAATGCACCCGACGATCGCGAGCGCGCCGATGCGCCACCAGCGGCGGCGACGTGGCGGGGGATTCAGGCTTTCGTTCACCGCGGCGAGCCTACGGTAGCGGCGTACCGACCGGAAAGAGTGCGGCGATGGCTAGTGGGCTGTCTCGTCTGATTGGCATCTGCATCGCGAAGGTATCGGCGCGCGCAGCTAGGCGCGCCGACGAGGCGTACCGGGGGTACGGTGAGGAGGCGCAACGACGCTGTGCGCGTCGAGACCGAGCGAGGCGGATGCCGATCAGATGAGACAGCCCACTGGGGACTGGCTGCGACGATTCCATCTCGAGCACGCGGGTGTGCGCGGCGTGGTCGCGCGGCTCGACCACAGCTGGCGCGAGATCGTCTCGCACGCGCCGTATCCGGCGCCGGTCGCGGCGCTGCTCGGCGAGACCCTCGCCGCGAGCGCGCTGTTCGCCGGCAACATCAAGCTCTCGGGTTCGATCTCGCTGCAGCTCAAGAGCCGCGGCGCATTGAGCCTCGTGTTCGCCGAATGCAGCGCCGAGGGCGAGCTGCGCGGCCTCGCGCGCTACGACGGCGAGTTCGACGACGCGCGCATCGAGCCGCGCGCGCTCGGCTCGGACGCGGTGCTCGCGATCACGATCGAAGGCACCGAGGCGAACGCGCGTTACCAGGGCCTCGTGCCGCTCGAGGGCGAGAGTTTCTCGGCCGCATTCGAGTCCTACTTCGCGCAGTCGGAGCAGCTTCCGACCGCGATCCGCATCACGGTAGGCCCGCAGAGCTGCTCCGGCATGCTGGTGCAGCAGATCGCCACGAGCGGTGGCCACGCCGGCCGCGATGCAACGCCGGAGTTCGAACGGGTGAGCCTCATGTTCCGCACGCTCACCGACGAAGAGCTCGCGAGCCTGCCGCCCGAGACGCTGTTGCGGCGGCTCTTCGCCGAGGACGACGTGCGCCTGCATCTCGAGCTGCCGCTGCGCTTCGGCTGCCGCTGCTCGCGCGAGCGGGTGGCGCGGATGCTCCGCACGCTCGGGCGCGACGAAGTGTTCGCGTCGCGGCTGCACGACGGCGTGGTCGAGGTCGAGTGCCAGTTCTGCAACCGCCAATACCGCTTCGACGAGAACGAGCTCGAGGCCCTGTTCGCCCCGCGGGTCGAAGTCGAGGGGCCACGCACCCCCCAGTAGGCCCATGCCCTGGCGGTGGGGGCTGGCCGCGCCCGCCGCGTCTCGGGGATGCGCGAGCGATCACACAACCGACCTCGCGTATCTGGTTAATCTTTCGTTGGAACGCTATGATTCGTCGGCGGGAAGGGATTCTGCGGTTAAGAGACCGGGAGCGGAACCTTATGGGCCCGTTAAGGGTCGAAGGGTAACGATGTCAGGTATTCCGGCCATGGATGCGCTCAAGACACTCGGGGTGCTCGCCCTACTGGCGTGGGGCTCCGGAGTCCACGCGCTCGATGCGCGCGACGCGCAGACGGCACCCGCTTCCCAAAACAGCTACGTGTGGCGGCTCGCCGCCGGCGGCGACCTGCTCGCGGCCGTGCCCGAGTCGGACGCGCCCGGTGCGACGCTCGTGCTCGCACCGCTCGAGCCGGTGCTCGCGACCGACGGCGGCAACGTCGCGACCGGCATCAACAGCATTCTGAGCCTTCCGCTCTCGAACGCCTCGCGCGTCAATTTCGGCACCGGTCAACAGTGGGTCGTCTCTGCGGCGCAGCGCTCGGCGCCCTGGTGCAACAACCTCGCCGGCATGCTCGTGTACGGCGCTTCACCCGCGGACTGCCAGGCGATGTCGGACGACGCGCGCGAGCCGGTGCTCTCGCGCAATCAGGCGGTGGTCGGCTACGCGACCGACCGTTTCGACGTGACGCTCGGCTACGGCGTGACGTCGGGTGTCTCGAGCACGCCGTTCTCGGGCGCAGCGACCGCGCCGCTCGGCGTCGACTATCTCGGTCTCGGCGCGCTGCGCGGTCGCGACGCAACCGGCCAGGATTTCGCGCTTTCCGGCACGTGGCGCTTCGACCCGCTGACCGCGGTGCGCGTCACCGCGTCGGTCGGCGAGACGCTGATGCGCGAACCGCTCGCGCCGGTGTGGACGAGCTTCGAGCATGCCGCGCTCGGCGTCGGCGTTTCGCGCGGCCCGTTCTCGGGCAACGTCGTCGGCCGCGTCGTGCGCGGTCCCGCGACCGCGATCGAGCCGGCCTGGGGCGGGCTCGACATCGGCGTCGCATGGCGGACGCCGTGGCGCGGCGAGCTCTCGTTCGGTGCGCGCAATCTCCTCTCGACCGGCCCCGAGCCCGGCACGAACCCGGCCGAAGCCGAGTTCGATCGCGACACGTCGCGCACGCCGTACGTCCAGTACAAGCAGGATCTCTGATCGCACACGCGGTCGTGCGCACCGTCGACCGGCGCGCATCGTTCTTCCTTCCTCGAGACCTCGTTCTTAGCGATCGCGTCGACGCGTGACGCGCGTCGCAGTTCGCTGTCGCCCGTCGCGGTTCACGATTTCGCAGCAACGGTGTTGCAAGTGCGTTAGCGCGCCGTAAAGCACCCATTGCGAGCGAACGCTGAGAATCACCCGGAAATCCAAGTGTGGCGCGGGTTTGAATGCATGTTGCACATCTGCAACAAGGGGTTTCGCCGCGTTGCGAATGTTGTTACCATCGGCCGCTGCCTAGGGTTCAGGTGGGCCACTTTCTGGCTGTCCCATGGACGGGAAGCATGTCCCGAACTTGTCACAACTCTGACGTTGGAGAGAGTAATGAGACTTAACAGCAACGAGCTTTTCAAAGCCGTTCGTCTCGCGCTCACGCTCGGCGCCGTTGGCGGCATTGCCGCCACCTCGGCTCCGGTGTTTGCGCAGGACCAGGACGACGCGGAAGAGCTCGAGACGATCACCGTCGTCGGTTCGCGCATCAAGCGCACCGACATCGAGACATCGCAGCCGGTGTTCGTCATCGAGCGCGAAGACCTGCAGAAGACCGGCCTCGTGTCGATCGGCGACGTGCTGCAGAAGCTGACCACCAACGGTGCGACGCTCAACACCACGTTCAACAACGGCGGTGACGGCTCGACCCTCGTCGACCTGCGCAACCTCGGCTCGAACCGCACCCTCGTGCTCGTCAACGGCCGCCGTTGGGTCTCGACGATCTTCGGCTCGGTCGACCTCAACACGATCCCGGTCTCGATCATCGAGCGCGTCGAAGTCCTGAAGGACGGCGCCTCGGCGATCTACGGCTCGGACGCGATCGCGGGCGTGATCAACATCACGACGCGCGACACGTACGACGGCGCGGAAGCGTCGGCCTACCTCGGCGAGAACGAGGAAGGCGACGGCCGCCAGGAAGCGTACGACTTCACCGTCGGCTCCTCGACCGACCGCGCATCCGTCGTGCTGAACGCGTCGTACGTGAAGCAGGAGCCGATCTTCGCGGGTGACCGCGAGATCTCGGCGGTTCCGCTGTTCGGTTTCGGTGGCAACGACAACCGCGTCGGTGCGTCCTCGACGACGCCGTTCGGCCGCTTCGGCTTCGGCACCACCGGTGGCCGCCTCCCGAACGGCGCCCCGGGCACGCTGACGCTGATCCCGGGGCGTCCTGGCACCGCGGCGGGTGACTATCGTCCGTTCGTCGCGGCGACCGACGGCTTCAACTTCGCGCCCGACAACTACCTGTCGACCCCGCAGGAGCGCACCGCGATCTACGCGCAGGCGCGCTACAACATCACCGACAACGTCAGCTTCAACGCGACGGTCCTGTACAACGAGCGTCGTTCGGAGCAGTTCCTCGCGGCAATGCCGTTCGTGTTCGGCACCGCGGGCTCGGGCCTCGCCCGCTTCACGATCCCGGCCTCGAACGTCTTCAACCCGTTCGGGCAGGACGTGACGCGCGCGCAGTTCCGCAACCGCGCGCAGTTCCGCCAGTTCCGCAACGACGTCGACACGTTCTACTTCGGCGGCGGCTTCGACGGCTCGTTCGACCTGTGGGACCGCTCCTGGTCGTGGGACGTCAACTACATCTACACCGACAGCGAGCAGCACGACATCACGCTCGGCCTGTTCGACCTGAACCGTCTGCGTACCGGCCTCGGCCCGTCGTTCCGCAACGCCGCCGGCCAGGCGGTCTGCGGCACGCCGACCGCCCCGATCGCCGGCTGCGTCCCGCTCAACATCTTCTCGGGCCCGGACGGCTTCACCCGCGCGATGGTCGACTACTCGTCGTTCACGGCGCAGGACAATCTCTACAAGAAGCTCTACAACTACACCGGGAACCTGACCGGCGACCTGTTCGAGCTGCCGGCTGGCCCGCTGTCGTTCGCCGCGGGTTACGAGTATCGCCGTGAGTTCGGCTACGACCTGCCGGACGCGCTGATCGCCTCGGGTGCGTCGACCGGCAACATCCGCCAGCCGACCGAGGGTGGCTTCTCGCTCGACGAGTTCTACGCCGAGTTCAACATTCCGATCCTCAAGGATCTCGCGTTCGCCGAGATCTTCGAGGTGTCGGTCGCGGCGCGCTACTCGGACTACTCGAACTTCGGCGACACGACCAATCCGAAGTTCGGCTTCCGCTGGAAGCCGTTCGCCGACCTGCTCGTCCGCGGCAACTACGCCGAGGGCTTCCGCGCGCCGGCGATCACCGAGCTCTTCCTCGGTCAGTCGGACAACTTCCCGGAAGTCGTCGATCCGTGCTCGGCTTCGGCCCGCCCGACGGGCGACGTCGCGTCGCGCTGCCGCGCCGGCTTCGGCGGCATCTCGGCGGTTCCGGCCAACTACGAGCAGAACAACACGCAGATCCGCATCACGATCGGCGGCAATCCGGATCTCGCGCCGGAAACCGCGACTTCCCGAACGCTCGGCGTCGTGTACAGCCCGAGCTGGCTCGAAGGCCTCGACGTCTACCTCGACTGGTACAACATCGAGATCGTGGACGCGATCGGCACGCCGACGGGTCAGTTCCTCATCAACGACTGCTACCGCCGCGGCAACCTGACGTCGTGCGCGCTGATCACGCGTCAGGCCGACGGCAACGTGCTCGACCTGTTCGCGGGCTCGCAGAACCTGCCGGGCGGCACGGAGACGGAAGGCTACGACCTGACGGTCAACTACCGCTTCGATACCGAGTTCGGCAAGTTCAACATCAACTGGGACACGGCGTACGTCACCTACTACGGCGACGTGGGCCAGCCCGAGTTCGGCGACGTGCTTCCGAGCGGCAACACTTCGATCGGCAACCAGTCCGGCATTTCGTTCGACCGCGGTTCGCAGTTCCACCGCATCAAGTCGAACATCACGACGAACTGGCAGTACGGCGACTGGGGCGCGACGCTCGGGTTCCGCTACCTGTCCGACCTCGACGAAGACTGCACGCTGCCGGTTCTGTTCGGCCAGCCCGACCTGTGCTCGAACCAGACCGGCTCGCCGCAGTACCCCGACGGCGAGAACAACATCGACGACACCTGGTACGTCGACCTCCAGGGCACCTGGGACACGCCGTGGAACTCGCGCATCGCCGCGGGCGTCCGCAATCTCGCTGACGAAGATCCGCCGGTCGCGTACAACACGTTCGCCAACAGCTTCCACCCGGAGTACGACATCCCGGGCCGCTTCCTGTACGTGCAGTACACGCAGCGCTTCTGATCCACGCGTAGCCGCGGCGCGAGCCGCGACCTACGGCGCGCAAGCGCATTCGAACGGCCCCGGAAACGGGGCCGTTTTTTTTGGGTCTTCTCCCGTTTGCGGGGACGGCGGCTCGGAGCCGTGCGACGCGGGCGAGGCGCGTCACGCCGCGATGCGAGCGCGTTCGGTTTCCGGAAGGCTGCCGAACGTGGTCGCGAACGCGCCGGGTGCGGGTACGTCCTCGCGAACCGCGGTGCGGGGAGCAGGCGAGGCGGCTGAACGTTTGCCTTCGCACCGCTGAGTGGTTCGCGAAGACGTACCCGCACCCGGCGC
>Ga0187892_10009413_pt1 | contig 12876 bp, 11 predicted proteins | sample MA1701073metaG_FD_139345 | JGI IMG/M metagenome (GOLD analysis project Ga0187892, IMG submission 139345) | Bio-ooze microbial communities from a basaltic lava cave in the Kipuka Kanohina Cave System on the Island of Hawaii, USA - MA170107-3 metaG ...
CTCGATTGTCTCTGGTCGATGAGCGCTCTGCATGATACACTCGTTGCGGCGTGGGGCCGGGCGAGGCGGCTACGTGAGCCGTCTGCGTTTCGGTCCCATGGGCGATTATGGCGCTTTGTGCACGCGGAGGAGATGAGAGAACGATGTCCGGTGGCGCCGGTCACAACATGCTGGAGGACGCCCTCGCTCAACTTGACGCGGTGGCAGAGCGGATCAAGCTCGATCTGGATGTCCATAAGCGGCTGCGTCAACCCCAGCGCTCGCTGATCGTTTCGGTCCCGACCCTGATGGATGATGGGCGCCTCGACGTGTTTACCGGCTATCGGGTCCAGCATGACCTGACGATGGGCCCAACGAAGGGCGGGATCCGGTACCGCCCCGATGTGAACCTGGAGGAGGTGACGGCCCTCGCGATGCTGATGACCTGGAAGTGCGCGCTGATGGGTCTGCCGTACGGGGGCGCGAAGGGCGGAGTCTGCTGCGACCCTACCCGGATGTCGAGGTTGGAGCTTGAGCGGATGACCCGACGGTATACCTCGGAGATCATCCTGTTCATCGGTCCCGATCGCGACATCCCGGCGCCCGATCTGTACACCAATGAGCAGGTCATGGCCTGGATGATGGACACCTACAGCATGCAGCGCGGCATCACTACGCCCGGCGTCGTGACCGGCAAGCCGCTTCTGCTGGGCGGCTCGCTCGGTCGCCGGGAAGCGACCGGCCGAGGCGTGTGCTACATCGTGAGGGCCGCGGCAAAGGAGCGGGACCTGCCCCTTGCGGGCGCACGGGTGGCGGTGCAGGGGTTCGGCAACGTCGGATCCGTCGCCGCCAGGCTCTTGCACGAGGAGGACTGTCGGATCGTCGCGGTGAGCGATCGGCACGGGGGAGTCTACAATCCGGGGGGACTCGACATCCCGAAACTCGTGGCCGACCACACGGCTGAGGGGCACGTCTCCCAGTATCGGGATGGCGATCGGATCACCAACCAGGAGCTTCTCACCCTCGACTGCGACGTCCTGATCCCGGCCGCCACCGCCGGCCAGATCACCGAGCAGAACGCCGCTCGCATCCGCGCTGGGATCATCGCCGAGGGCGCCAATGGGCCGACCACGCCTGGGGGCGATCAGATCCTGACGGAGAGAGGGGTCATGGTCGTCCCAGACATCCTCGCCAATGCCGGGGGTGTCGCCGTCTCCTACTTCGAATGGGTGCAGGGCCTCCAACAGTATTTCTGGCACGAGTATGAGATCAACGAGCGTCTGGCGCAGATCATGGGTGTCGCATTCCAGCAGGTGCTCGCCCTCTCCGGGACGGAGCGGGTGGATCTTCGCACGGCTGCCCTCATGCTCGGAGTCAGGCGGGTGGCGGAAGCCCAGAAGCTCAGGGGGTTGTACCCGTGACGCGCATCGCGAAGCTCATCGCCAGGGAGGTCCTGGATTCGCGCGGCAACCCTACCGTGGAGGTGGATGCGGTGCTCGAGAACAGCGTGCTCGGGCGCGCCGCGGTCCCCTCCGGCGCTTCGACCGGCCGGCACGAGGCGCTGGAGCTGAGGGACGGCGATCCGGCGCGCTATGGGGGAAAGGGGGTCACTCTGGCGATCCGCCACGTGCGCGAGATCATCGCCCCGGCGGTCGTCGGCAAGGAGGTTGAGCAGCAGGCGCTGATCGATCAGACGATGCTGGCGCTCGACGGGTCAGAGAACAAGGCGACGTTGGGGGCGAATGCGATCTTGGGGGTCTCGCTCGCCGTCGCGAAGGCCGCAGCCGCCTCGAAGGGGATGCCGCTCTATCGCTATCTGGGTGGCCCCTCGGCCACGGTCCTTCCGGTCCCGCTCATGAACATTGTCAACGGTGGAGCGCACGCAGACAACAGCCTCGACCTTCAGGAGTTCATGGTCGTCCCCGGCGGGATGCCGACCTTCGCCGAGGCGCTCCGGGCAGGCGCCGAAATCTTCCACACCCTGCGGCGTGTCTTGGCCGCGCACGGGTACGGCACGACGGTGGGCGACGAGGGGGGATTTGCGCCGCGCCTCCGCTCGAACGTCGAAGCGATCGAGCTGATTCTCGACGCGATCACGAAGGCCGGCTATCGGCCCGGCAGCCAGGTCGTGCTTGCCCTCGACCCCGCGGCGACCGAGTTCTTCGACGGGCGGAAGTACATCTTCAAGAAATCGGACGGCTCGACCCGTGACGCGGAAGGGATGGTCCGGTATTACGCCGATTGGGTGCGCCAGTACCCGATCGTCTCGATCGAGGATGGCCTGGCCGAGGATGACTGGGAGGGGTGGAGGCTGTTGACGGCGGAGCTGGGGACCAAGGTCCAGCTCGTGGGCGACGACCTGTTCGTCACGAGCGTCGGCCGGCTGAGCAGGGGGATCGGCGACGGGGTGGCCAACGCCATTTTGATTAAACTGAATCAGGTCGGGACACTGACCGAGACCCTTCAGGTGATGGAGTTGGCCCGGTCCTCGGGGTACCGAACCGTGGTCTCCCACCGTTCAGGTGAAACCGAGGACACGACCATCGCAGACCTGGCGGTCGCCACCGGCGCCGGCCAGATCAAGACCGGCTCCGCCAGCCGCACCGACCGGACCTGCAAATACAATCAGCTCCTCCGGATCGAGGAGGAGTTGGGCCCCCGCGCGACCTTTGCATCTCCCTTTGCCATGCGGCGCTAGAGGAGGCTTACGGGAAGCGGTATGAAGGACCGCAAGACCAAGATCGTCTGCACGATCGGCCCGGCCTGCAGCAAGCCCGAGATCATCGAGCGAATGATCGAGGCCGGCATGGATGTGGCTCGGCTGAACTTCTCGCACGGGACCTGGGAAGAGCACCGGGAGGTGGTCCAGACGGTCAGGGAACTGTCAGCCAGAAGCAAGCACCCGGTCGCCATCCTGCAGGACCTCCAGGGGGCGAAGGTCCGACTGGGCCTGTTCCAGGGCGGGTCGGCGACGATTCGCTCAGAGGATGTGTTCACGCTGACGACGCGGGACGTCGAGGGCACAGAGAAAATCGCCTCCGTGACGTACGATCGGCTTGCCACGGAGGTCAAGGCCGGCGATCAGATCCTGCTGGACGACGGCCTGATTGATCTCGAGGTCCTGAGGACCGACGGGGTGCATGTCGTGTGCAGGGTCGTGCAGGGAGGGGTCCTCACGAACAATAAGGGGTTGAACGTTCCCGGCGTGGCGATCAGCGTGCCTACGGTGACCGAGAAGGACCTCGCGGACCTGGAGTTCGGGATCGAGCAAGAGGTCGATTACGTTGCCCTGTCGTTCGTTCGAACGGGCAGGGATATCTCGCGGGTCAAGGAGCTGTTCAGGAGGCGGAGAATCGACATCCCGGTGATCGCGAAACTCGAGCGACCGAAAGCGCTTCGCAACCTGGAGGCGATCCTCGATGTCGCCGATGGGGTGATGATTGCCAGGGGGGACCTGGGCGTCGAGATGCCGCTGGAGGAGGTCCCGCTGTTACAGAAGGAGATCATCCGCAAGGCCAACCAGCGTGGGGTGAGCGTGATCACGGCGACGCAGATGCTCGACTCGATGATCGTGCACCCCCGGCCGACCCGGGCCGAGGTCTCGGACGTTGCCAATGCCATCTTCGACGGGACCGATGCGGTCATGTTGTCGGGCGAGACCGCATCCGGGGCCTATCCCATCGAGTCCGTCCGGGTCATGGCCCAGGTGACCGTCGGGGTGGAGCGGGGCCTGCCGCCGCGACCGCCGTCTCCCCATGACCCGGCCAATCCCGTTCCGTTTCCCGATGCCATCAGCGAGGCGGCCTGTCGCGCAGCGGTGGAGACGAAGGCCCGCGCGATCGTCGCCTTCACGAAGACCGGCACGACGGCGCGGCTCATTTCGCGTTTCAGGCCGGCTACTCCCGTGATCGCATTCGGCCCCAACGAGCGGATCCGGCAGCGGCTCTGTCTCTACTGGGGCGTCATTCCGAAGGTGATGGCCCCGACCGCCCACGTCGATGAGATGATTCAGAAGATCGACGAGGCGCTCCTGGAGAGCGGCTACGTCCAGAAGGGGGATGTCGTGGTGATCGTGTCGGGGGCCGCCATCGGCGTGAAGGGGCGGACCAACATCCTGACGTTACACCGGGTCAGCGAGCCCTGACCAGTGCCGGTCCAATTAACGTCGCCTAGCGGTGTTGCGACCCCCGCGGCCTCCCTGCGACGTACCTGGAAACGTACGCCTCGATCGGCCTCGGGGGCGGCGCCTTGCTATGCTCGTTTCTTGGCCCGGCACGTTGTTCATCAGCTCTGATTACCTCGGGGGAACACGCGGTGGCGAAGTACACCTGCTCGCTGTGCGGAGGTCAGATTCACGAGGAGCTTCGGCCGCTCCACGAGGACGCGGAGCGCCCAAACCCCTCTCAGGGCCGGCGGACTCTTCGGACGCTTGTCCCTTCCCCGGTTCGCGGCTCGTTGTCCGGAGGGCCAGGACTCTGACTGAGACCGGACACCTGGCGGAGGCTCTCCTCGAACTCCTTCAGTCTGGCCATCTCGAGGTGCAGCTTGCTCAGTTGCTCGGCTTGCCCTTCAAGGAGCGAGGTCATCGCGCGATTTTGCTCCTCCAGGTATCGCATGCGGGTCAGGTAGTATTCGCCCCGACCCAGTTTGAGCAGAGTGAGAGTTGACCCGACAGCCATCACCATGAGGAGAATGCAGGACAGGGCAACGACTCGCTTCGGGAACCGGAACTGCCGCATCCAGCCACTATCGGTAAACGCGAGGATCGTGACCACTCCGCGAAAACCGCCGGCGATCGAAGACCGAAGATTTCGAAGCCGGCGAGATGTCGTCCGCAAGACCTGCATGTCCACCCCCCTTATTCCTGAATCGCCGTCGGTCCATTCTTGACGAACAGTCGTCCTGGTCGCGCGCCGACAGGCGAGGCGCGCCCGTTGTCATGATCGGCGGAAGTGGTCGTACCCGCCACTGAGCGGGACCATCGCGCCGCTTCGCTGCACCAGCACGCATCCTTCAGCCGGCGCCGTCACCTCTCCCACCTCTGTCATGGCCTGGCCATTCGCAACGAGCCGCACGATACCATCGGCATCTGCGGGAGAGCTGAACAGCAGCTCGAAGTCCTCGCCCCCGGCGAGCGCCATCGCCATCGTATCCTGGCCGAGAAGGTTTCCGATGATCGATGCGACCGGATCGACGGGGATTCGATCCTCCCTGATTCTCGCGGACACACCGCTTTCACGACAGAGCTTCGCCAGGTCTGCCGCGAGCCCATCGCTCAGGTCGATCATGGCGGACGCGACCCCGGCCGCTGCAAGGGCACGGCCTTCTCGGATCCTCGGGGCGGGACACAGATGTCGTTCCAGGGCCTCGCGAATGGCCTCCGCAAGCTTGCCGGTGGCCTCAAGCGGGCCCTCGACCTGATCGTTGCTGAGCCGAAAGCCGGCCTGCAGCGCCGCCAACCCCGCGGCCGACCCGCCCAGCCGGCCCGTGACCCAGACCCGTTCGCCCGGTTGTGCTCCGGCCCGCGTGACGGCCCGTCCCGATTCGGCCTCTCCCAACACGGTGACTCCGATCATGAGGGTCGAGGACGCGGAGATGTCGCCGCCGATGATCTCCACGCCATGCTTCGCGCCTTCCTTCTGGAGGCCTCGATAGAGGTCATCGATGAACTCGGGTTCCATGTCCGGCCGGAGCGCCAGCGTGACGAGTGCCGCGCGCGGTAGCCCGCCCATGGCGGCGATGTCGCTGAGGCTGACCGCCATCGCCTTGCGGCCGAGCCGGAATGGGGTGGTGGTCCGCTGCGTGAAATCGACCTGCTCCACGAGTAGGTCGGTGGTCACCAGCAGGTCTCGACCGGCCGTGGGGCGCACAACGGCGCAGTCATCGCCGATTCCGAGAATGGCGTGGGTCGGCCGCGGCACGATGCCCCTGATCCGCTCGATGAGGCCGAATTCCCCAACGCCCGAGAGCCTGATCATAGCAAAGCCCCACCTGTATGGCTAGGCAAGCTGGAAGAGATACGCATCCTCGTCTTCGGCGCTCGCATCGACAACCTCGGATCCGTCAAGACGATCGGCAAGCCCGGCGAATTCCCGAAGGTCCAGAGTCTCGCCCCGGCGCTTCGGATCGATGCCCTCCTTCAGTAGCGCCTGTTCAAGTACCGGCGCGTCGGGGAATAGGCCGGAGTTCAGCAGGGCGTTCCGCAGGGTTTTCCGGCGTTGCCCGAAGGCCGCACGCACGATGCGGAACAGGAGGTCCGGGCGTCTGGCCGGCACCCGGGGCTTGGGAAGCAGGTCGAGTCGGACCAGCGCAGAATCGACCGCGGGCCTCGGGTAGAACGCCGCCCTGGAGACCCATCGAACCACGGAAGCGTCCGCGTCGTAGCGGCAGCGCACGGTCAAGGCACTGTAGCCTTTGGTTCCTGGCGCGGCCACCAGCCGCTGCGCGACCTCGCGCTGTACCATTACGAGGAGGTCGGAGAAACACTGTTTGAGCCGAATCAATCGGAGGATCAGCGGAGTCGCAATCGAATACGGCAGGTTAGAGACCAGTCTGGCCCGTTGATCTCTGCGAAGCATCGTGCCGAGGACCGTCGCGTAATCGAACGCGAGGGCGTCGGCCTGGATCAGGACGAGCCCGCGCCGATCGCCGAGCCGTTCCACGAGCAGCCGATGGAAGCCTGGGTCTCGTTCGATCGCCACCAGCCGGCTGGCCCGATCGGCAAGGACCTCGGTCAGGACGCCCGTGCCCGGCCCGATCTCCACGACCAGGTCATCCGGGCTGACCCGTGCCGTTTCAAGAATCAGTTCGCGGACCTTCGCCGCGATGAGAAAGCTTTGACCGAGGCCCTTGCGAGGCAGCAGATGGTACTGGCGGAGGAGCTGGCGCGTCTCGCGCTCGAGAGAAGGAGGGCGCGGCAAATCGACCATGCATGCCTCGTCCCGACCTGCTCTCAGTAAGGTGCCCAGGCCTGCCAGATATCGCTGTCGAGGACGGCGCCCTTGAGCTCGGAAAAGGTGTCTTTCACGGTGGCGAGCACGCCGCTGAAGAACCTGGGGGGCGGCTTTCGCGTGGCCGGATCCTGGACGAGCGTCACCCCGATCCGCTTCGCCGCGAGCGGGGCCATGTCGGACTCGGGGAACTGCGCGACCAGCTTCTGGAAGGCGGCCTTGGCGGCCGTTGGTTGCTCCAGCTCCCACAGCGACTCCCCGAGGTAGTAGAGCGCATGATCGTCGTACCCGGACCCGGGGTAGTCCCGCAGGATCTTCTCGAACCTCTTGATCGCCGCGCCATAGGACCCACGGTGAAAGTAGAACCTCCCGACGTACAGCTCCCTCTCGGCAAGCTGTCGGCGACACTGCGTCAGTTTGGCCCTGGCGTCGGCCGCGTACTGCGAATCCTTGAATTCGCTGGCCACCGTCTGAAACTCGGCGAGCGCCTTCCTTGCAAAGGACTGATCGCGGTCCATCTTGTCCATCTGTTTGAAGTACGACAGCCCAATATAGTAGTGCGCCTCGTCAACCCGTTCGTGCTGCGGGAACAACTCGAGGAATCGCTGATACTCGGCGCGGGCCTCATCGTACCGCCTTTCCGTGAAATAGGAGCGGGCGACGCTCAGCCGCGCCGCCGGAACCATCTCGCTTTCCGGGAACTGATTGATCAGGCGCTGGAGGTTCTTGCGTCCCTCATCGTGTTTCTTCGTGCCTATGGCCGCCTCGGCGCGGCTCATCAACTCCTGGTCTGAGCTGCCCAGCGCCTCGGCCCGCTTCGAAGTGAAGCGATCGAGGATCGAGCATCCTGAGACGGTCACCAGAAGCAGCACATACCCCGCCGCGAGAACCTGCCGCCGTAACCAAGTCGTCACCTGAATCACCCCCGGTCGCTCGGATGAACGAGCGGCCCCCCTCATCACGCTGACTCCGCCTTCTTTCTGTACAGCACGATCGGGGCCTTCCGCTCGATCACCGATTCGCGGTTGATGATGCACTCGGCGATCCCCGATTGCGAGGGGATGTCATACATGATGTCCAACATGATCTCTTCGAGGATCGCCCGCAGCCCCCGGGCCCCCGTCTCTCTTCTCGCCGCTTCCTGGGCCACCGCGCCGATGGCGTCCTCGGTAAAGGTCAGTTTCACGTGCTCGAAGTCAAAGAACTTCTGGTACTGTCGCAGGAGCGCGTTCTTGGGCTCCACCAGGATCCGGACCAGGGCCTTCTCGTCCAACTCGTGGAGCACCGCCACGACCGGCAGCCGGCCCACCAGCTCGGGGATCAGGCCGTAGCGGAGCAGGTCTTCCGGCTGCACCTCGGCCAGCAGCTCGCCGATCCGCTTCCCGCGCCTCCCCTGGATCTGGGCGCCGAACCCCATCGCCTTCTGCCCGACCCGGTGTTCGATCACCTTCTCCAGGCCGACGAAGGCCCCGCCGCAGACAAAGAGGATATTGGTGGTGTCAACCTGCAGGTACTCCTGTTGGGGATGCTTGCGGCCCCCCTGCGGTGGGACGTTGGCCACGGTCCCCTCCAGGATCTTCAGGAGGGCCTGTTGGACCCCCTCGCCCGACACATCCCGCGTGATGGACGGATTTTCGGACTTTCGCGCGATCTTGTCGATCTCATCGATGTAGATGATCCCTCGCTCCGCCCGCTCGACGTCGTAATCCGCAACCTGCAGCAATCGGAGGATGATGTTCTCCACATCCTCCCCGACGTATCCCGCCTCGGTCAGCGTCGTGGCGTCGGCGATGGTGAAGGGCACATCCAGGATCTTGGCCAGCGTCTGGGCCAGTAAGGTCTTGCCGCAGCCGGTCGGCCCGACGAGGAGGATGTTCGACTTGGTCAGCTCGACATCGTCGAAGCCCATCCGCGCGTTGACGCGCTTGTAGTGATTGTGGACCGCGACGGCCAGGCTCTTCTTGGCCCGCTCCTGGCCGATGACGTACTGATCCAGGATCGACTTCATCTCGGCCGGCTTCGGGAGTTCGCCGAAGCTTCTGCTTTTCTCCTCCTCCCACTCCTCGGCGATGATGTCGTTGCAGAGCTCGATGCACTCATCGCAGATGTAGACGGTGGGACCGGCGATCAGCTTTCGCACATCGTCTTGGTTCTTTCCACAGAAAGAGCAGGTAAGCTTCCCGCCCCCTTTGACCGCCCTGGCCATCGATCCCTCCTCCTAGTGCCGGTGTAAGGGTATGACGAGACGGGCCAAGCGACGGACGACGCATCGGCTTGCCCGTTCGGACATTGCGGTCATCGACGTGAGGATCGGCATGTCGCCATCATTCGTCATCTGGCCGAACGCGCGGTGCGCGGCCGACTCGAGCTGGTGTCCGACTTATGCTGGGAGCATCGCCGGGGCCGGCGGCGCCGCCCCGACTCGCGAATGGATGACCTCGTCGATCAGACCGTAGGTCTTGGCCTCTTCGGGCGACATGAAGAAGTCGCGATCGCTGTCTTTCTCGATCCGCTCCAATGTCTGGCCGGTGTGGGCGGCCATGATCCGGTCCAGTTCCTGTCGCATCCGGAGGATCTCCTTGGCCTGGATCTGGATGTCGGTCGCCTGGCCCTGAGTCCCGCCGTACGGCTGGTGGATCATGATCCGCGCGTGGGGGAGCGCGAATCGTTTCCCCTTGGCGCCCGCCGCCAGGAGCAGCGCTGCGCCGCTCGCCGCCTGCCCCATGCAGATCGTCTCGATGGCGGGCTTGACATATTGCATCGTATCGTAAATGGCCAGTGCGGCGGTGACCGATCCGCCGGGCGAGTTGATATAGAGGTGGATGTCCTTGTCAGGATCCTCCGCCTCCAGGAACAGGAGCTGGGCGATCACCAGGTTGGAATAGGCGTCGTCGATCGGGGTGCCGATGAAGAGGATCCGATCTTTCAGGAGTCGGGAGAAGATGTCATACGCGCGTTCTCCCCGGCTCGTCTGTTCAACCACCATCGGAATCAGGTACATTCGGTTCTCCTGTCGCTCAGGCGAGGGTCACGAGGTTGACCCCCTCCACCACATTGGCGCGCTGGTACAGGAACTCGAGCGCCTTCCGTTGCTGGAGCCGCCTCCGCATCCCCTCGAGCCGCTCCTCTTGGCGCAGCCTCTCGCCGAAGGCCGTTGGTTCCTGGTCGAGGGCGGCGGCGAGGGACTGCACCTCCTGATCCAGTTCCTCTTCGGGCACCTCCAGCTTCTCTTGTTTCGCCACTGCCTCCAGGAAGAGCGAGGCCCGCACGCGTTTCTTGGCCAGCTCTGTCGCCCTCGCCAAGCCGCGCGCCACTTCTTCTTCAACCCGGTCGGGAGCCGCGCCCCTTGCGGATCCAGACCGTTGCAAGTCGCCCACGATATCCTCGACCTCGGCATTCACCAACGACTCCGGAGGATCGAAGGGGTGAGCCGCCAGCAGCTTGTCGAGTATTTGTTCTTTGAGGCGATTCCCCTGTTCCCGTTCCTTGTGGAGCAGCAGATCCTTCTTAACCTTCTCCCTCAACCCACGGATATCCTCGCACCCGCCCACTGATTTGGCGAAGTCATCGTCCAGGGGAGGCACCCGCTTCTTCTTGAGGTCTTTCACGTGAACCCGAAACAGGACCCGCTTTCCGGCCAGTTCGCGGCGCCCGTGGTCACCGGGGAACTCCACGAGGAATTCCTTGGTGTCGCCCTTCTTCAAGCCGTGGAGTTGCTCCTCGAATTCCGGGATGAATTGGCGGGCGCCGAGCACGATCGAGACATGCTGTCCCGTCACCTCCTTGAGCGGCTTGCCACCGAGGTATCCCTCATAGTCCACCACCAGGAGATCCTCGCGAAGGGCCGGCCAGCCATCCATGGGTACATACTCTGCCGCCCGCTCACGGAAGTACTCGATGGCCCGATCCACATCCGCGTCGGTGACCTCCAGCTTCTCCCTGTAGACCTCGACCCCCGTGTATCCTGACGGCTGCAGGGCCGGTCTGACCTCGAAGCTCGCCCGGTAGCTGAAGGGCTGTCCCTCCTCGCATATCACTTCATCGACCCGCGGCTCGCTGACCGGGTCGAGGTTGGCCTCCTTCAGCGCCTCCGCATAGCTCTGCGGGATCAGTTCCCGCAGGGCCTCGCGCTTGGCCTCCTCTTTGAAGTGCAGGCGCAACACCTCCCGAGGGACCTTGCCGGGTCGGAAGCCGGGGAGCCGAGCCTCCTTGGAGAGAGAACGGTAGGCTGCCTCCAGTCTATTCAGGAGGCTTTGTGGGGGCAATTCGATACGAAGCGTGCGTTTGGTGCTGCTGATCTCTTCGACCGCGACCTTCATATACGCATGTCAGCCTTGGGGTCGGAAGCCAGCCTGGTGGTGCGAGAGGTGGGAGTTGAACCCCCATCCGCCCGAGGCGGACTGGATCCTAAGTCCAGCGCGTCTGCCGATTCCGCCACTCTCGCGCCGGCTCCCCTGTGGGGGGCGTCAACAGTATAGCAAACGGCGACGCCGGTGTCCACGGGGCCTGCATCGCTCGAGGGGCGCCGCGCGCCGACCGATCTTCTAGCAGGATTTCGCGGTTCAGTCAACTCGAAAATGCCGGATCGCGGAAGGGCGGGGGTCAGCCGTGGCGGTAGATGCGCGGGAGACGCGGCGAGAACGCGGTAAGGATCTCGTACGGGATGGTCCCGAGTCGCTCGGCCCAGTCACCGGCCCCGATCGTCTCCGCTCTGTCCTGCCCGAGCAGGGTGACCGTGTCGCCCTCGGCGGCATTCGGCACATCGGTGACGTCGATCAGGCACTGGTCCATCGTGATCGTCCCCACTTGGCGAACCCGTCGGCCGCGAACCAGGAGGTCCATCCGATTGGAGAGGGCGCGCGGCACGCCATCCGCGTATCCGACTGCCACGGTGGCCAGTCGCGTCGGCCGCCCGGTCCGAAAGGTGTGGCCATAACTGACCCCGGTTTCTTCCGGCACCGTCTTCACAAAGACGATCCTCGCTCTCACCGACAGGGCAGGGTGAAGCGGCGCGGTGTCGCGAAGGTGTGGGGCAGGGTAGATCCCGTACTGCGCCAACCCAATCCGGACGAGATCGAGGTGCGCCCCGGAGATCCCAAGTGTTGCCGCCGAATTGGCGAGATGCACCAGCGGGGGTCGGGCTCCGTCCGACTCCAGCCTGTGCACGAGTTCCCGGAATCGTTGAACCTGATGGTGGGCCATGGTGGGGTCAGGCGAGTCGGCGGTCGCGAAGTGGCTGTACAGCCCCGCCACGATGAGATTGCGTGACTCCCTGAGCGCCTGCAGGAGGGCGCGGGCCTCGTCCCACGCCGCCCCGAGGCGGGACATCCCGGTGTCGACCTTCACGTGAACCCGGATCTCGCCAAGGCCCGACTCCGAGAACCGCCGTGCCTGCTCCAGGCTGCAGACCGTCGGCTCCAGCCGGTGCAGGACGACCGCCTCGGCCTCCTCCTTCGAGATCGCCGGACCGAAGAGGAGGATCGGCGCCGCGATCCCTTGATACCTCAGGTGTATCCCCTCTTCGACCGTTGCCACCGCCAACCAGGACGCGCCGGCCGACAGCGCGGCCCGGGCCACGGCATCGATCCCGTGGCCATAGCCGTTGGCCTTGACGACCGACATCACGAGGGTGCCCGGTGTGAGGAGGTGACGGATCGCCAGCAGGTTGCGGCGGATCGCGCCGAGATCGACCTCGACCCAAGCGCGATGCGTCGGGGGAAGGTGATCGGTTGGCGGGGCGACATCCCGGTGGGTCAGCATGCGTCGGTCCATGGCAGAGCTGCCGTCATTGCCCTCTCGCTATCACACAATGATCGAAAGGTCAAGCTGGTGTTTCGCGCATTGAACATGGAGCTTGACACCCTCATGCGATTCAACGTACACTCCCGCGAAACAGGCGATCGGCTTCGTCCAAACGTCGGATCGCGCAGGGTGCGACGCGGAAGGA
>Ga0187892_10009415_pt1 | contig 12875 bp, 9 predicted proteins | sample MA1701073metaG_FD_139345 | JGI IMG/M metagenome (GOLD analysis project Ga0187892, IMG submission 139345) | Bio-ooze microbial communities from a basaltic lava cave in the Kipuka Kanohina Cave System on the Island of Hawaii, USA - MA170107-3 metaG ...
ACGCACGGCACGGGGCCGTGCCGGACCGTGGACGTCGATGACGACGCGATAGGGGTCGAGCATTGGAAACGCTTCGATGGCCTGCAGTCCTGGAACATCGAGAATGAGGCGCGTTCCGCCGTCGCGCCGCGTGACCTGCAGTCGTTGCAGGGGGCCTTCTGGCAAACGAGACGGCACGCGCGTCGGGTCCTGGATGCGAGCCCCTACGAAGTCGACATATACGCGTGCCGGTACGCCAGCCGACGGCTGCGCCGGAACGCGTTGCACCCGGTAGCGCACCGGCTCGGACGTTTCGACGATCAATCGGGTGAGCGCCGGCTCGGTGATCTGGCGCACGTCGCGCATGACAGGCACCGCGTGCGCATCATTCGCAACGGCCAGAAACAACCACAGGAACCCCGCATGCCAACCCCACGTGCTTGTCGCGGGTTCGGAACAATTCATGTCGAGCCTGCTGTGGCTCGACCGATCCTTTTTCATGCAACGCCGCACCGCGTCACTCCCCCGACCCGCGAGCCAGTTCGACCAGGGCGTGCAGGCGTGCCAGCGCCTCGAGCGGTGTTAGGGTGTTCACATCGATGCGCGTCAGCTCCTCGCGGAGCCGCGGATCGGGTCCGCCAAAGAGGGGGAGCTGTCCGTCGCCGCGACCATTTCCCTGGGCAAGGCGCGGCTGGCCCGCCTCGTTGAGCTCACCTTGCTCGAGGTTGCGAAGAATCGCCTTGGCACGTTCAATCACCGCAGCCGGAACACCGGCGAGACGCGCGACCTGGATGCCGTAGCTCTGGCTGGCGGGTCCGGGCACAATGCGTCGGAGGAACACCACCTCACCTTTCCATTCGCGCACGGCAACCGAGTAGTTCTCGATGCGTGGATGCAAGCGCGCCAAGTCCGTCAGCTCGTGATAATGCGTCGCAAACAGCACGAGCGGTCGCACCGCGGCCGTGTGCACGTGCTCGGCGACTGCCCAAGCGATGGAGATCCCGTCGAAGGTGCTCGTGCCGCGCCCGATCTCATCGAGGATCACCAGGCTGCGCGGCGTCAGGTTGGCGAGGATATCGGCCGTCTCTTTCATCTCGACCATGAAAGTCGATTCGCCGGCGGCGAGATTATCGGACGCCCCCACTCGGGTGAAGAGCCGATCAACGATGCCAATTTCTGCGGCGGCCGCCGGCACGAAGCTGCCGAGCTGTGCCAATGCGACGATCAACGCCACCTGACGCAGGTACGTCGACTTACCTGCCATGTTGGGGCCGGTGATGGTCAGGATCTGCGGCCCCTCGGGATCGAGCACGCAATCGTTCGGCACAAACCCACCGCGGCCACCCATCGCCTCGACCACCGGGTGGCGGCCATCGCGAATGACCAGGCGGCGTCCGCGGCTCAGCTGTGGGCGCGTGTAACGGTTGCGCTCGGCGACGCTTGCCAGGCCACAGTAGACATCGAGCCGCGCCAGCGCCGCGGCGGTGCGACCGATACGCGCCTGTTCAACTGCCGCATCGTGTACGAGCTGCGTGAAAACATCGTACTCGAGCACCCACAGGCGCTCTTCGGCGCCGACCACCTTTGCCTCGTACTCGCCGAGTTGCGGTGTCGTGAACCGCTCGGCATTCGCCGTCGTCTGTTTGCGGTGATAGTCCGCCGGCACGAGCGGCAGGTTCGGCTTGGTGACTTCGATGTAGTATCCGAACACCTGGTTGTAGCGCACCTTCAACGACGCGATGCCGGTGCGGCTACGCTCGGCAATCTCGAGCTCGGTAATCCACTGCTTGCCGCTGCGCGACAGACTGCGCAACTCGTCGATGGACGCATCGCAGCCGTCACGAATGATGCCTCCCGCATGCGGGTTCAGTGGCGGCGCTTCAGCCATTGTCGCGACGAGGCGATCGTGCAGCTCCGGCATGGGGTCCAGCTCGGCGGCACAGGTACGCAGCTCGCTGACCGGTGCATCGACGAGCGCCGCCCGGAGCCGGCTGACGCGTTCCAACGTGGTCGCGAGGCCGACCAGGTCGCGCGGGGTCACCCGCCCTGCCGCGAGCCGACCGTTCAGCCGCTCGACATCACCGACGGCGCGCAACTCGGTCTGCAGCGCCTGACGCGCGCTCGGATACTCGCGTAGCTGCTCCACCGCATCCAGGCGGGCGCCGATCGCTGCCAGGTCGGTGAGCGGTGTCAGCAGCCACTGGCGCAGGAGGCGCCCCCCCATCGGGGTGAGGGTCTGGTCCAGCACCCACAACAATGACCCGCGCCGTTCGCCGCGCAGCGTGGCCAGCAGCTCGAGATTCCGGACCGTCGCTTGATCGAGCACCAGACGATCGCCGCTGGCCTCCACGACGCTGAGGCGCAGATGCGCCAGACCGGCGCGATGGGTCTCTCCGAGATACCACAGCAAGCCGGCCATCGCCGACTCCCCGCTTAGGGACAGCGAGTCATGTGCGGGCGCTTGGCTGGCCAGCCACTCGCGTCCGCCGGCTGGTGCAAAATGGGCGCGCGCCACGACGTTCACCAAAGCCGCAGGCGTGGCGGCGCGGACGCAATCGGCCAAGCCGGGATCGTCGTCGGCAACCAACAGCTCCCGCGGCGCCAGTCGCGCCAGCTCGTCGGCAATTGCCGACTCATTGGCGAGCGGCGTAACGCGTACCTCGCCCGTCGAAAGATCCACCGCCGCCAGACCGAGTCCGGCCGCAGCGTCCGGTGTTCGCACGATCGCGACGAGGTAATTGGGACATTTCGGGTCGAGGCATTCTTCCTCGGTGACGGTGCCCGGGGTGACGACGCGCACGACAGAGCGATCGACCAAGCCGCGCGCCAGCGCCGGATCCTCCATCTGCTCGCAGATCGCCACCTTCAAGCCGGCGGCCAGCAACTTGGCGATGTAGGGTTGCGCGGCGTGATAGGGCACGCCACACATCGGAATCGGTACTTCGTCGTGCTTGCTGCGCGTCGTCAGCGCGATGTCGAGCAACGGTGCGGCACGCTCGGCGTCCTCGAAGAACAGCTCATAGAAGTCGCCGAGACGAAAGAAGAGCAACGCATCGCGGTGCTGTTCTTTTGCCCGCAGGTACTGCTCGAGCATGGGGGTGAGCTTGAGGCGGCTGTGCGGTCGCGCCTCCGGCGAACCCTCGCACGCTGGCTCGGTGCCCCCCGCAGCCCGCTTTCCACCGTCCCACACCATCCGCGCCCAGGATTCTCGCACCTCAGGAGCAAGCCGGCAACCGCGTGCACCCGCCGCTGTTCCGGTGGGTCCGCGCGGCGCGGGTCATACCTTCTTCCGCTTCTTCCCGATGTAGTCGACCAGCAGATACTCGCCCAGATGGTCGGGGCGCGTGTACAATGCACGGCCACGGTTGATGCGGGTCATACGCTCCACGAAGGCGCGCAGGCTGGGACTGTCATCGAGCATGAAGGTATTGATGGTAATGCCCATGCGGGTGACGCGTTCGACCTCCTTGAGGGTCTCCTGCGCGGCGCGCATGCTGATGCCGCCGAACGACAGCGGCCATTCGCAATAGAGGCGGCCGCGTGAGAAGTAGGCGGTTGGCTGCCCATCGGTGATCACGATGATGTGCTGGTTGTTGCTCCGGTGGCGGTTCAGGAGGTCGCTCGCGAGTCGGAGGCCATCCTGCAGATTGGTAAACGGATCGCCCATATTCCAACTCGCTTCGGGAAGGTCCTTGGCTTTGAGCTCGACCGCGCGGGTGAAGAAGCCGACGATGCCGAAGTAGTCGCGTGGGTAGCGCGACCGAATCAGGCTTTCCATCGCCATGGCGACGCGCTTGGCGGCGGCGAAGCGCCCCTCCCAGCTCATCGACCAGCTCATGTCGAGCAGCAAGACGGTGGAGGTGGTCGTCGAGAAGTTGGTGTCGAAGATCTCGATATCGTTCGGATGCAGCTCGAGCGGCACACCGCCTTTGCGTCCCAGACTCTTCTTGAGGGTGCTGACGAGATCGAGATGGAGGGGATCGCCGAATTGATAGGCGCGCGTCTGATCCGGTCGCACTTCGGTGAGGCCTCGATGATCGACCTGATGGCTCCCAGGGCGATCGCGCAACAGACCCTGGTAGATCTCGCGCAGCGCCAGCTGGCCGATCTTGCGGATGCCTTTCGGGGAGAGGCGCGCCCGACCCTCGCGATTGACGACGTACCCCGCCTGCCGCAAGACGAGCAGCATCTTCTTGAGATCCTCGAAGTCCCGCAGCGCCCGCTCGCCCAGCAGGGCACGCAAGTCCTCGGGACTGATCCGCTCGACGTCGCCCGCGAGCAGCTGCTCTTCGAGTTGCTTCAGGCGCTCGATCTCCCGCATGAGGTTGACGGCATCCTCGAACCCCAACGGTCGCGGACCGTGAAACAGGTCCGCATACCTCCGCTGGAACTCCTCGAGGTCTTGGATGTCCTTCAGCTCGTCGCGCAGATCTTCGTACCGTTGGCGAGCTTCATCGTCCTCGAATTCGTGTGACTGTAGTCGCGCCAGCGCTTCAGCGATCCGGCGGGGCAGGTTGTCGAGAAAGTCGAGCTTCTCTTGCACGGTCGGGCGGGTGTCGCGCTGCGACTCGAGGTTGTCGTGTTCGCGCTCGATCAGATCGTCGAGCCGTTGCTGAATCTCGTCGAGGGCGGAGTTGAGGTTGTAGTCGCGATAGTGCTGGCGCAACTTGTCGCGGAGCTGCTCGAGAAAGTCGTCGAGGCCCATGACGCGGATACCATCCCACTCCGCGCCTTGGCGCATGAGCCAATCGAGCGCCTGTTGCACATCGTCGGTGTATGAGAGGTACTCCGAGAGCTTCTCGAAGACGCGGTCGGGGTCGAGGCGGACCCGCTGCGTGCCGTCCCACTCGGTATAGCGGATGCGAATCATCAGGCAGGCTGTTACGCTGTTACGCTGTTAGCTGTTCGGCGCTGCGCTGTTCGATCAAAGCCAACAGCTAACAGCGTAACAGCCAACAGCCTAGTTCCGGTACGTGAATCGTCCTCCCTCGCGGTCCTTGTTGAGCTTCTGATGGAGGTGCAAGCCTTCGAGCACGAACTCGCTGGCAGCTGCGATGAACGCCGGGCTTTCGATGCCGCCGAGGCGGCGGATGGCGTCACGCAGGCCCGGAATGGCACGCACGCCGTCGAGGTAGTCCTCGGCGCGCATGCCGTCGGACACCTCCATGCCCCAGCCTTTGGCGAAATACTCGCTCACCTCTTTGAGATCGTCGATCCGCAACCACTTGTCGAAGACCTTCAAAACAGCGCGGTTCAGCAGGCGGTCAATGATCTCTTCGCCCTTCTTGTCCTCACCGCCATACTCGAGCTCGATCTTGCCGGCCGTAGAGGCGACCAGCGCATGCAGATCGCTGATGCGCGGCACGATCTCGCGTTCCCCGAGGCGCACGGCGCGTTTCTCGGCGTTGCTGATCAGGCTTTCGTAGTTGTTGATACTCACCCGCACGCTGACACCCGAGGCTTGGTTGATCTCGTTGCACGCGCGCGCTTCAAACGTGAGTTGCGCAACGATCTCGGCCATGAACGGCGGCAGGTGCAGCGTGCGATCGAACCGATGCATGACCGAGAGCTCCTGCTGCATGATGGCGATCTCGTGCTCGAGTGTCCGCGGATAGTGGGTGCGGATCTGTACGTCGAAACGGTCTTTGAGTGGGGTGATGATCCGACCGCGGCTGGTGTAGTCCTCCGGGTTGGCGCTGGCGACGATGACGATGTCCAGCGGCAGACGAATCTTGTAGCCCTTGATCTGGACGTCCTTCTCTTCCATCAAATTGAACAACCCGACCTGTACCTTCTCGGTCAGGTCCGGCAGCTCGTTGATCGCGAAGATGCCTCGATTGGTGCGCGGCACGATGCCGTAGTGGATGGTCTCTTCGTCGGCGAGATAGCGGCCCTCGGCCACCTTCACCGGGTCGATTTCGCCGATGAGATCAGCAATCGAGACGTCGGGCGTAGCCAGCTTTTCGCCGTAGCGTGTGTCCGGCACGATCCACGCAATCGGCAGGGCGTCGCCTTCCTCATCCAGACGACGGCGACACGGCTTGCAGATGGGCTCGAGCGGGCTGTCATTGATCGCGCAGCCGGCGACCACCGGCACGAGCGGGTCGAGGAGCGAGGTCAGGCCGCGAATGAGCCGCGACTTCGCTTGGCCACGTTCGCCCAGGAACACCATGTGATGTCCCGCTAAGATCGCGTTCTCGATTTCTGGAATGACGGTGTCGTCGAAGCCGATGATTCCAGGCAAGATCCGCTCGTGCGCTGCCAGGTTGCGGAGCAAGTTGCGCCGCATCTCTTCGCGCACCGGTAAAACCTCGTAGCCCGAACGCTTCAACTCCCCGAGCGTGCTCGCTTGCTGCATACCGTCCCCGCGACTCCACGTAGCTCCAGGGGATTATATGGGCATCCCTCCGGGGGGGCAACCGTAGAGGACAGCGAGGTGGTGCATCAGTTTGATTCGTGCGAATCGGGCTCACATCGACCCAATTGTAGTTCGGCAGCGGGGTCGGTATCGGTATCGAAATCGAGGGTAACGACATGAATTTCGATTCCGATCCCGATACCGACTGCCGACCCCGTGGGAGCAGGAGGGGTGACGTCAGGTGACGAACGCCCTCGCCTCCTGCCGCCGTGAATCAGAGTGACGCACTACCAACAGCGAATAGCGAGGAACGGACAGTGCTTATCGATCTTCACGTTCCCGCTATTCGCTATGCGCTGCTTCCACCAAGCACTGGCAGCAATCGGTCGTAGATCGATTCGAGATGCGCGGGCATGACCCGAACCTCGGCCAGCAACGGCATGAAATTCGCGTCACCCACCCACCGCGGTACGATGTGCCAATGCAGGTGATCTGCAACACCGGCACCGGCCGCGACGCCGAGGTTGATACCGACGTTGAAGCCTTGTGGCTGCAGCTCTTCAGCGAGCAGCGTGACGGTCCGGTGCAACACATCGGCCACATCCGACAACTGGTCCGACGAAAGACTGGCAAAATCGGCGGCATGCGTCCGGGGCGCCACCATGAGGTGGCCATAGGCATACGGAAAGCGGTTGAGCATGACGACCGCTGGGCGCTGCACCAGCACGAGGTGCTCGCGGCGCTCTGGAGTGTCAGCGGCGATACAGAAGATACACCCGGGCGTCTTGGGCCCGGTGACGTAGGCCATCCGCCAGGGAGCCCAGAGGACGTCCATGCGGACGGAGTCTAGCTCTGTTGTGCCACCCGATCCGCTTCGGCTTCCTTACCGTCGACGCGGAGCTTCAGTTCCTTGCCTACCTTGAAGAACGGTACCCGCTTGGCAGCCACCGAGACGGTCATACCGGTCTTGGGGTTGCGCCCTTCGCGGGCGCGGCGCTGCTTGACAACGAAGCTGCCGAAGCCGCGAATTTCGATGCGTTCGCTCCGCCGGAGCGCTTCGGCCATGCTGCCGAAGACCGCATTGACCATCACCTCGGCGTCACGGCGTGAGTAACGGGGATACAGCCGGACGACTTCCTCGATCAGCGCGCGCTTGGTCATCAGCCTTCACTCCCCCTTGTCTTTGCCCGCCTCATCCTTTCCACCGCTCCGCTCCCCCTCGTCGCGATCGAGGCGCAGCTCCTCGTTCAGGATGTCCTCGAAGGAGAACCGCGCCCCAGCCCGTTCGCGCTGCATGTACGACTCCATCTCCTCGCGCTCTTCCGTACGGCGCAGCGCCTTGATGCTGAGACCGATCTTACGCTCTTTTGGATCAACGTGCGAAACCTCGGCCTCGATTTCCTGGGTGGGTTGGAACAAGGTCTGTGGCTTGTCGACACGCTCGTTGCTGAGCTGCGAGACGTGGATCAGGCCTTCCACCCCTTCCTCGAGCTCTACGAAGACGCCAAAGTCGGTCACGCTTGTTACCTTGCCCTTGGCACGACTCCCGACCGGGTAGCGTTGTGAGAGTGTCGCCCACGGATCCTCGGTCAGCTGCTTGACGCCGAGCGCGACGCGCTCGTTTGATACGTCGATGTCGAGGACGACGGCTTCGATCGGATCGCCCTTCTTGTACAGCTCGGAAGGGTGCTTGATCTTGCGGGTCCAATGGAGGTCGGAGATGTGCACCAAGCCATCGATCCCTTCATCGACGCCGACGAACAGGCCGAAATCGGTGATGTGTTTGACGCTCCCGGCGACATGCGTGCCCACCGGATGGTTGATGCGCAGCATCTCCCAGGGATTCGGCGCGGCTTGTTTGAGACCGAGCGAGATGCGCCGATTCGCCGGATCGACATCGAGAATGATCACGTCGACGTCCTGATTCGGCTCGACCACCTTCGACGGATGCGTGACCCGTTTGGTCCACGACATCTCGGAGACGTGCACTAGCCCCTCGATGCCGGGCTCGAGCTCGACGAAGGCACCGTAGTCCGCCAGGCTGACGATCCGCCCGCGCACCCGGCCCCCCATCGGGAAGCGCTCCGCGGCGCTCGCCCACGGATCCGGCATGATCTGCTTCATACCGAGCGACACGCGCCCGCGTTCGGCATCATACTTCAGCACGACCACCTTGACGCGTTCGCCGACCTGCACGACATCGGAGGGCTTGGCAACGCGGCCCCATGACATGTCCGTCACATGCAGCAAGCCGTCGATCCCGCCCAGGTCCACGAAGGCGCCGTACTCGGTGATGTTCTTGACGATGCCTTCGAGGATGACGCCCTCCTCGAGTACCTTGAGTGTCTCTTCCTTGAGCGCTTCACGTTCACGCTCCAGCACGGCACGTCGCGACACCACCACGTTGCCGCGAGCGCGATTGAACTTGAGAATGGCGAAGCGGCCGCGCTGTCCAATGTAGCGGTCGAGGTTGCGCGGCGGGCGCAGATCGGCGTGCGACCCAGGGAGGAATGCGGGCACACCCACATCCACCTTGAGACCGCCTTTCACTTTACCCGTGATGGTGCCATCGATGGCTCCATCGCGTTGGAACGCCTGTTCGATCTCCCGCCACACTTTGAACTGTTCGGCTTTCGAACGGGACAGCACGACGCCGCCGTGCTCACTGTCAGTGCCGTCAAAGTACACATCAATCTCGTCGCCCTCATGCACGCCGACGGTGCCGTCACGATCGAGGAACTCTTGAATGGCAATTTGGCCTTCGGACTTGAAGCCAATGTCGACGGTCACATGATCCCGCGAAACGAGCACGACGCGGCCCCGCACGACCTCACCGGGACGAACGGCTTGCATGCTCTGCTCAAAGAGCGCGCCGAAGTCGGTCTCGCCGGACGACGCGGCTACGTTTCTGATTGGCTCCATGTGGTTGATACCCCCTGGGGATTTCGTGTCAGTCATATCGTCCCTACTTCTGGCTTGCAAGCGCCGCGGCGCAGCGGTTCACCAGCGCCTCCAGCGTCTGCACGACCTCGTCAATAGTTTGGTCCGTGGTGTCGACAATCACCGCATCCGCCGCCGGCCGCAGCGGTGAATGCACGCGACCACGGTCGCGCGCATCGCGCTCGGCAAGCTCGCTCGCCATCGTCTCCACTGCCGCGTCGCCGGCCGTGCCATTGAGTTCCATGGCCCGGCGCCGCGCCCGCTCGCGAGCCGATGCTTCGAGGAAGATCTTCACCGGCGCCTCAGGAAATACGACGGTGCCGATATCGCGACCCTCCATGACCACACCACCGCTCGCGCCGAGCGCCCGCTGCTTCGCGACCAATCGCTCCCGTACAATCGGAACGGTCGAGACCTTCGACGCCTGCTGCGAGGCGGCCGGGGTCCGGATGGTCGCAGACACGTCGCGACCATTGGCGAGCGCCCGCACCTGCTCATCACGGTCCACGAAGTCGATCGTCGTTCGATCACACAAGTTGGCGAGGGCCTCGGCGTCGGCGAGATCGAGGCCGGCGTCGGCTGCCAGCACACCGATTACCCGATACATAGCGCCTGTATCTACGTAGCGATATCCGAGCGCGCGCGCCAGGCGGCGGCTCACGGTGCTCTTGCCGGCACCCGCCGGCCCGTCGATGGCGACGATCAGCGCGGTCATCCTCGCAGCTCCTCGAGGCGCTCAAAGAAGTCCGGGAATGTCTTGCGCACACACTGCGGGCCCCGCACACCGACGCCACGGGCGCGCAGGCCCAGGATCGCAAAACTCATGGCGATGCGGTGGTCGTCGTACGTCTCGACGACACCGGGCCGGACCGTCGACGGCTCGACGACCAATCCGTCGGGCAACTCGCGGACCCGCACACCGAGACGGTTCAGCTCGGTGGCAACGACCCGCAACCGATCGCTCTCCTGCAAGCGGACGTGTGCGATGTTGCGAATGGTGACCGGGCGGCGCGCGAACGGCGCCAACGCCGCCAACGTCGGTGCCGTATCCGAGATCGCGTTGAGATCGGCGTCGATGCCATCCAGGTCGCCGCCGCCACGCACCTCCAGGTAGTCCTCGCCCCGCTCGACGGTTGCGCCCATTTGTTCCAGGAGGTCGACGAAGCGCACATCGCCCTGCAATGAGGTCCGTCCCAATCCGTGCACGCGCACTCGTCCACCCGTGAGCGCGGCGGCGGCCAGAAAGTAATGCGCGCTCGACGCGTCGGGCTCGATGGCATAGCGCCGAGCCCGGTAGCGCTGCGGCGCCACCGACAGCATGCGATACCCGTCGCGCCCACTGGTCACGCCGAACGCCGCCATCACCGCGAGGGTCATGTCGACGTATGGCGCCGCCACGAGCCCCTCGACCGTCAAGCGCAACCCGTCCCGCATGCAGGGGGCGACCATCAACAACGCCGAGACAAACTGACTGCTCTGCTGGCCGGCAATCGCGGCCGCTCCACCCGAAAGGCCATCGGCGTCCACCACCACAGGCGGGCAGCCCGCCCCTGCCTCACTGTGGACCCGCGCCCCGATCTGGGTGAGGCCGTCGAGCAGGTCGCCGATCGGACGCTCCCGCATCCGCGCACTGCCGTCGACACGGAAGCGACCGTGTCCCAACGCAACGGCTGCAACTAGAAAGCGCATCGCGGTCCCGGCATTGCCGACGTACAGATCGGCGCCGGTCACCGGAATGGCCCCCCCGTGACCGGCGACTGTGCAGCGGGCCTCGGCCCGGTCGACGGTGACGGCGATACCCAATTGCCGCCACGCCTCGATCATATAGTGCGTGTCGTCACTGAACAGCACGCCGTCGAGCTCCGACTCGCCCTCGGCCAATGCCGCGATCAACAGGGCGCGATTGGTCAAGCTCTTGGAGCCGGGCACCCGGAGCTCACAATTCGGAGGACGGTCCAGCGGCTCGATCATGCGCACCATGTCGGTCACCCGACTCCTCCGGCGGCGCGCGCCGTCCAGCGGCGACGCGCATCACGAGCCCGTTCGAGCAATTTCGTTACTGCGGCCGCGTCGCCGGCACTGATCGCACGGCGCAGCTCGGTCAGGGTCGCCGCATAGGCGCCGACGCTGCGTCCGATGTGCGCTGCATTGGCGAGAAAGATGTCCGTCCACATTTCCGGAGAGCTCGCAGCCACCCGCGTCAAGTCGCGAAAGCTCGGGCCGCTCAACAGCGCCATCGCCTCATCGGTATCTGCAACCGCAGCGGCCGCGCTGAACGCGACGACATGCGGCAGATGGCTGGTCCACGCGACGATCTCGTCATGGCGCGCCGCATCCATCTCCTCGACGTGCATGCCCACGCCTTCCCAGAGGGCACGAATCTTGGCCAGCGCCGCAGGATTGGTGTGCGGCCCGGGCGTGAGGACGCAGCGGCTGGCGTGAAACAACTGCGCAACGGCTGCCGCGGCGCCCGACTCCTCGGTACCCGCGATCGGATGCGCGCCGACGAACGACAGGCCCGCCGGCAGCGCCGCTTCGACGTCTTGCATGACACTCTGCTTCACGCTCGCGACATCGCTGACGACGGCATCCGCGCGCAGCGCCGGCGCGCATGCCCGCGCAACCGTCCCACACGCCCGCACCGGCACCGCCAGCAGCAGCAAGTCGGCGTCGCGCGCGGCGTCGAGTGGCTCGAGGCTGTAACGATCGATGATGCCGCGGCGCAATGCGGTCTGCAGGTTGGCCTCGGTCCGTCCGTAGCCCACGACCTCGCCGATCAAGCCGGCAGCACGCGCCGCTAGTGCCAACGATCCGCCGATGAGACCGACACCGGCGATCGTCACGCGGTCAAAAAGCTTCGGCACTCGCGATGCCTCCACACATGACTTTTTCCAGTGCCGCAATGCAGCGCTCATTCTCCGTCGGGGTGCCGACGCTGATGCGCACGTGCTCGGGGAAACCGTACACCGTCATCGGTCGCACGATGACCCCCTCGCGCAGCAGGGCCTCGTACACCCGCACTCCATTGTTGACCCGCACCATCAAGAAATTCGCCCAGCTGGGCACGTATTCGATACCCAACCGCTCGAGCTCGCGCCGGAAGTATGCCATGCCCTCGCGGTTGCATTGACGCGTCCGCGTCACATGCTCGTCGTCGTCGAGAGCAGCCATGACCGCCACTTGCGCCAAGCTGGACACATTGAAAGGCTGGCGGATGCGGTTCATCACCTCGATGAGCTCCGGCTGCGCGACGCCGAAACCGATGCGCAGACCAGCGAGGCCATAGATCTTCGAGAAGGTCCTGAGCGTGATCAACAGGCGTCCAGGGCCGTGAGCCGCCAGTGAGTCCGGATACGCCGCATCGTCGACGAACTCGAAGTACGCCTCATCCATCACGACGATGACCTGCCCCGGCAACGCGGCCAGGAACTCCTCCCATTGTTGCCGAAAGAAGATCGTTCCGGTCGGATTGTTCGGGTTGGCGAGAAACACAATCCGGGTGCGCGGCGTGACCGCCTCGGCGATCGCCTCGAGATCGTGCGTGTAGTTGCGCAATGGCACGATGCGGGTCACGCCACCGGCAGCCTGGACCACCAGG
>Ga0187892_10009417_pt1 | contig 12875 bp, 12 predicted proteins | sample MA1701073metaG_FD_139345 | JGI IMG/M metagenome (GOLD analysis project Ga0187892, IMG submission 139345) | Bio-ooze microbial communities from a basaltic lava cave in the Kipuka Kanohina Cave System on the Island of Hawaii, USA - MA170107-3 metaG ...
CGCCCGGGGTGTCGGGCAGGGCCAACAGCAGGGTCATTGCACGTGCCGAGAAAGGGGCCGGACAGGGCGATCCGCTCACGACGCCGGCATAGGATGGTCCGACGGCGGGGCGTCGGGCGTCATCACCGTCATCGTCCCCAGGCGGCCGCGCACCTCGACCTCGTGGCGCTGCCAGCCGGCGATGTCCTCGCCGAGATGGGCGACGGCGTCCTCGGACACCACCACCCGTGCGTCGAAGCGCTTGGTCATCTCCTCGAGCCGGCTCGCGGTGTTGACCACGTCGCCCACCACCGTGATCCCCTTCAGCTTGGCATAGCCCATCTCGCCCAGGATCACCGGACCGGCGTGGATCCCGATGCCGATGCGCAGCGGCTCGTCCAGCTCGGCGGCGAGCGTGCGGTTGAGCTGCTCCAGCCGCTCGAACATGGCGCGCGCCGCCGCCATCGCCTGGCGGCAGCCGCTGTCGACGTCGCCGTCGAGCCCGAACAATGCCATCACGCTGTCGCCGACGAACTCGTTGACCACCCCGCCGGCGCTCTCGATGGCATGCGCCATCTCCTCGCGGTAGCGGTTGAGCACGAACACCACGTCATAGGGCAGCCGCGAGTGGGCCAGACGCGTGAAGCCGCGCATGTCGGCGAACAGCACCGCCACTGCGCGCTCCTCGCTGCGCTGGTAGTCGGCGCGCTCCATCGCGTCGGCAGCGGTCGCGCTCGCGGGCAGCAGCGGGGTGACCGACAGATCGGCCCGCGGGCGCAGCTGGCAGGCGAGCCGCACCGACGCCGCCGCCGCGATGCGCCTGAGCACGCGCAGCTCGTCCTCTTCCGGGACGGGCAAGTGCTCGGCGCCGGCGTCGATATGCACGCGACAGGTCGAGCAGCGCCCGCGCCCGCCGCAAACCGAAGCGTGCGGGACGCGGGCCGCGCGCAGGGCCTCGAGCACGGTCATGCCGGGGCGCACGGTCACCGTGATGCGATCCTGATAGCGCAGGCGCAGCTGGCCGGCGCCGGCACGCCGCGAGCGCAGCGCGCGCATCGCGAACAGCACCGCCAGCAACAGCGCAAAGCCCACTGCACCGCGACCTTCCCAGCGCAGCACCCAGTCGATCATGTCGAGGGTGAAACCCGCCTCGGCGGCGACGCTTTCGACCCAGCTCGCCTCGGCCGACCGCCGCACCGCCTGCATCCCGCCGGCGACGTAACCGGCAAGAGCGAGCGCCGGCCACAGCACCGCGAGCGCAAAGGCGAGGCGCTCGCGCGCCGCATACCACGGTTTGAGCCTTAGCCACGCGTGCAGCCCGACGCAGGCGTGCGCCCAGGCGACCACCAACAGCACCGCCTGCAGCACACCGAATTGCGGCAGCAGCAACCACAGAGCGATCAACTCGGTGGTGTAGCTGCCGCGCACCCCGAACAGCTCGTGCAGCACGCGCGTCGCCAGCACATGCCCGATCAGAGCGAACGGAATCAGGAGCCCGAGCACGCTCTGCGTCAGTTGCCACGCCGGCATGCGCAGCGTGCGGCGCAGATACAGCGACCGCAGCGCGGCGAAGACGTGGACCAGGGCGCCGCCGGCCAGCAGCACCGTGCCCGGGAGCGTGCGCCACGGCTCGATGGTGAACCGCATGCCGGCGTTCATCGCCTCGAGCGAGATCACGCCCAGCGCGTGGTTGGCGAGATGGCCCGCCAGATAGGCGAACAGGATGAGCCCGCTGTAGAGGCGAAAGCGCCCGAGCATGGGGTGTCACATCAGGAGTCGGCGCCGCGGCCACGTCCACCGCGTGGACGTGGCCGGGAAGGAGTCAGGGGACGTCGGCGGACGCCGGATCGGCGAATCGCAGAGGGCCGCCTCCCGGTCATTTCTTCAGGTAGTCGTAGTTGCCGTTGTTCCAGACGTAGAAGATGTAACCCTCGGTCTTCGGATCGCCCTTGCCGTCGAAAGTGATGTCGCCGAGCACGGTCTTGAAGGTGCCCTTCTGCATCGCCTCGACCACCTTCTTGTTGTCGGTGGAGCGGGCCGCCGCGACCGCCTGCGCGTACACCTGCACCGCGGCGTAGGTGTAGAGCACGTAGCCCTCCGGCTCGATGCCCTTGGCCTTGAAGCGCTGGACGATCGGCGCGTTGGCCGGGTCGCGCGCCGGATCCGGCGGGAAAGTCATGAGCGTGCCTTCTCCGGCCGGGCCGGTGATCTGCCAGAACTCCTTGGTGACCAGCGCATCGCCCGAGATGAACTGCGCCTTCATGCCCTGATCGCGCATCTGGCGCACGATCAGGCCTGCTTCGGTGTGATAGCCGCCGAAGTACACGACGTCGATCTTCTCCGCCTTGAGCTTGGACACCAGCGCCGAGTAGTCCTTCTCGCCCGCCGTGATCGCCTCGTAGAGCTTCTCCCGCTTGCCCGCGGCGCGCATCGACTTCAGCGTCTCGTCGGCGAGACCTTTGCCATAAGCCGACTTGTCGTGCACCACCGCGACCGCCTTGTCCTTGTAGCTGCTCGCCACGTACTTGCCGGCGAACTGGCCCTGCTGATCGTCGCGGCCGCACACGCGCATGATGCCGGCGCCCGGGCGCTCGTCGGTGTATTTGGGATTGGTCGAACCCGGCGAGATCTGGATCATGCCCTCTTCGGCGTACACCGCGGAAGCCGGGATGGACGAGCCGGAGCAGAAGTGGCCGGCGATGAACTTGATGCCCTTGCGCGCGAGCTGGTTGGCCACCGCCACCGCCTGCTTCGGGTCGCAGGCGTCGTCGCCGATCTCCAGCTTCACTTTCTCGCCCAGCAGCCCGCCCGCGGCATTGATGTCCTGCACCGCCAGCTCGGCACCGGCCTTGTACTGCGCGCCGAACGCCGCGTACTGCGCCGTCATCGGGCCGACCGTCGCGATGGTGAGCTCCGCCGCCGCAGGCGTCGCCGCCGCCAGGCCGACCGCCAGTGCCAGGCACAACGTTCGAGATGGAAACATGCTTGCTCCTCCTTCCTCCGGGTTGAAACGATTATCCTGCGGGGTTCACTCGCCGCGTGGCGCGGGCCTTGGTCTCCAGGTGAGCGGACTGGTCCTCTGGTAAAGCCAGCGATACTGCGTGGTCATCTGGCCGGTGCGCGTGATGCGCCAGCCAAGCGCGGCGGCCGACGCCAGCAGCGCGAAGTCCACCCCGAGATAGGCGAATGCGGTGCGGTTCTCCTCGGCCGAGCCGAGCGAGAAGAAGGTGTCGTCGAACAGGGCGAAGTGCAGGAAGCGCAGAGCGCCGGCGAGCAGCGCCACGTACACCGCCAGCGTCCACGCCGGCCGCCAGTCCCTGGCCACGGCGCGGCCGGTGAGATAGGCCGCCGCCCCGCCGATCGCCAGCGTCAGCACCAGGAAGCTCCAGACGGACTGCTCGTAGAGGATGCCTTGCATGGCTAATGCCTTGCACCTTCCAGATAGGCGGCTCGCACCTCTTCCCTGGCGAGCAGCTCCCGGCCGCTGCCCGAGAGCGCGATGGTCCCGGTCACCATGACATAGCCCCGATGCGCCAGCTTGAGCGCATGATACGCGTTCTGCTCGACCAGCAGCACCGCCAGCCCGCCGGTGGCGTTCAGGCTGCGGATCGCCTCGAAGATCTGCTTGACCAGCAGGGGAGCGAGCCCCAGGGAGGGCTCGTCGAGCAGCAGCAGGCGCGGGCGCATCATCATCGCGCGTGCGATCGACAGCATCTGCTGCTCGCCGCCGGACAGCGTACCGCCGCGCTGGCGCAGCCGCCCCTTGAGCCGCGGGAACAGCGTGAGGACGCGTTCCAGATCGGCCGCGAAGTGCGCCAATCCGTTGATCGCCGCCCCCATCTGCAGGTTCTCGAGCACCGTCATGGCGGGCAGGATGCGCCGGCCTTCGGGCGCCTGGGCGATGCCCAGGCGCATGATCTCGTGCGTCGGCATCCCGGTCAGCTCGCGGCCGTCGAACACGATCGAGCCCCCAGCCGCGCGCGGTGCACCGCAGATCGTCATCATCAGCGTCGATTTCCCCGCGCCGTTGGCGCCGATCAGGGTGACGATCTCGCCCTCGCGCACCTCCAGGTTCACGCCCTTCAGCGCCTGGATGTGGCCGTAGTAGGCCTGCACGCCGCGCACCTCCAGCAGCGGCCGGTTCACGGTGCGGTCCCCGCTTGCAGGGCGTGCTCGACCGCCTCCACCTCCTCGTCGGCCACGCCGAGATAGGCGGCGATCACGCGCGAGTCGTCGCGCACCTGCGCCGGCGTGCCGTCGGCGATCTTCTCGCCGTAGTCGAGCACCACGATGGCATCGGAGATCTCCATCACCACCGACATGTCGTGCTCGATGAGCAGGATCGACACCGCGTGCTGCGCGCGTATCCGATCGAGCAGGGCGGTCAGCTCGGCCGACTCGCGCGGATTGAGGCCGGCGGCGGGCTCGTCCAGGCACAGCAGCTGTGGCTCGGCGCACATCGCCCGGGCGATCTCGAGCCGGCGCTGGGCGCCGTAGGGCAGATCGCCGGCCGGGTCGTCGGCGCGCCCGATCAACCCGGCCTGCTCCAGCCAGTAGCGCGCGCGTTCCACCGCGGCCGCGCGCGCCGCGCGAAAGCCGGGCAGGCCCAGCACCCCGCCCACCGTCCACAGCGAGGCGCGCATCAGCGCGTTGTGCTGCGCCACCATCAGGTTCTCGAGCGCGGTCATGCCGGCGAACAGCCGCACGCTCTGGAAGGTGCGCGCCACCCTGGCGGTGCGTGCGATCTCGTGGTCGGGCAGCCGCTCCAGCAGAAAGGTCTCGCCCGAGCGCAGGCGCAACCGCACCATGCCCTCGGTCGGGCGATAGAACCCGGTGATGCAGTTGAACACGGTGGTCTTGCCGGCGCCGTTGGGACCGATGATCGCCGTGATCGCCCCGCGGCGCGCCTGGAACGACAAGTCGCTCACCGCCATCACCCCGCCGAAGCGCATGGTCAGGTGCTCGACGGTGAGGATCGCGTCGCTCATCCGCGGCCTTGCCCCACCAGGTCCGCCCCGATCCCCTTGCGCTGCGCGAGCTGGATCGACGGCATGCGGGTGGACACCAGCCCGCGCGGTTTCCACACCATGATGGTGACCATCGCCAGGCCGAACAGCAGCATGCGGTACAGCGACGGGTCGAAGTCGGGCCCGAACACCGCCTTCAACCAGGCGAGGTTGCGCAGCAGCTCGATGCCGCCGATCATCACCAGCGCGGCCACGGCGATGCCGATCTGGCTGCCCAGGCCGCCGAGCACGACGATGGCGAGGATCAGCGCGGATTCCATGAACACGAACGACTCCGGGCTGATGAAGCCCTGGCGCGTGGCGAAGAACGACCCGGCGAAGCCGCCGAACATGGCGCCGATGGCGAACGCGGTGAGCTTGGTGTTGCGCGTGTTGATGCCGAGCGAGCGGCAGGCGATCTCGTCCTCGCGCAGCGCCTCCCAGGCCATGCCCACCGGCAGCCGGCGCAGGCGCACGGTGAACGCCAGCGTGGCGAGCGCCAGCCCGAGCACCACGTAGTAGAGGAACACGATCCGATGCAGCGGCGAGTGCTCGAGGCCGAAGGCGGCCGCGAAGCCGCCCTCGCCTCCGGTGAACGGCAGGCCGAAGAACGACGGCCGCGGGATGCCGGAGATGCCGTTCGGGCCGCCGGTGAACTCGTACCAGTTGAGCAGGATCAGGCGGATGATCTCGCCGAAGGCGAGCGTGACGATGGCGAGATAGTCCCCGCGCAGGCGCAGCACCGGGAAGCCCAGCAGGATCCCGGCGAACGCGGTGAGGATGCCGGCGAGCGGCAGGCAGATCCAGAACGACCAGCCGAAGTGCTGCGCCAGCAGCGCGTAGGAGTAGGCGCCCACCGCGTAGAAGGCGACGTAGCCAAGGTCGAGCAGGCCGGCCAGCCCGACCACGACGTTGAGCCCCCAGGCGAGCATCATGTAGGTGAGCATCAGGATGCCGATGTCCAGCAGGTAGCGATCGGTCGTGGGCAGCACCGGCCAGGCGAGCGCGGTGAGCAGCAGCGCCGGTGCCAGTGTTTTCCCGAGCCACCCGCGCGCGACGCCCGCGGCGGGCCGCGCGGCTTTGCCGCTTGGCCGATCCGTGCGCCACACCAGGTAGCGCAGCAGGAAGCGGCCGGCGAAGACGATCGCGGCCGCGGCGGCCACCAGATGCCAGCGGCTCTCGAGCACCAGCCCGGCGGTGACGGGTACGGTCTTGAGGCCGAGCAGCGGGCCGAACAGGGCGAGCGCCACCAGCGCCATCAGCAGCGCGTCGCGCAGCGCATGGCCGAGGCGGCTCCGCGTGGCAGGCCGCGCGACTGCATCGGCGCTCGCGCTCATACCTTCTCGATCTCCTGCCTGCCCAGCAGACCGGATGGCATGAAGATCAGCACGATGATCAGGACGGAGAACGCCGCCACGTCCTTGTACTCGGCCGAGAAGTAACCGGCCCAGAAGGTCTCGATCAGGCCGATCAGCAGGCCCCCGAGCATCGCGCCCGGCAGCGAGCCGATGCCGCCGAGCACCGCCGCGGTGAAGGCCTTGACCCCGGCGACGAAGCCGATGAAGTGGTCGATCACGCCGTACAGCAGCAGGTGCATCAGGCCCGCCACCGCGGCCAGCGCCGCGCCCATGACGAAGGTGAGCGCGATGGTGCGATCGACGTCCACGCCGAGCAGCGCCGCCATCCTCATGTCCTGCGAGCAGGCGCGCTGCGCGCGGCCCAGCGGGGTGCGTGCGATCAGGTAAGTGAAGCCGGCGAGCAGCGCCACGGTCGCCAGGATCACCAGGATCTGGGTGAAGGAGATGCGGGTCTGGCCGAGCAGCGCGAGCCCGCCGTGGATCTGCGGGGGCAGCGCCTTGACCCGCGCCTCCTGGCTGAGCTGCACGAAGTTCTGCAGCACGATCGAGACCCCGATCGCCGTGATCAGCGGGGCCAGGCGGAACGATCCGCGCAGCGGCCGATACGCCAGGCGCTCGACGGTCCAGCCCCACACCGAGGTGAGCACCATGGTGGCGAACAGCACCAGCAGCAGGATCAGCGGCAGCGCCGTCAACCCGAGAGCGAGCAGCCCGAGGAAGGCGATCAGCGCGATGAAGGCGCCCACCATGTACACGTCGCCGTGGGCGAAGTTGATCATGCCCAGGATGCCGTACACCATGGTGTAGCCGATCGCGATCAGCCCGTAGATCGAGCCGAGCGTGACGCCGTTCACCAGCTGCTGGAGAAAGTACTCCACGCGCCTCCCACCACGGCGGCCTGTCGGTTCAGGCCGCCGGATTCGGAAATCGCAGCTGAACCTGACGAATCTCTTCCAGCGTCTGCGCGTCGAGCGCGAACTGCGCGGCGGCGATGTCTTCCTTCAGTTGCGCCATCGAGGTCGCACCGACGATCGATGCGCCCAAAAACCAGCGGCTCGCCACATATCCCAGGGCCAGTTGCACCAGCGTCATCCCGCGCCGCTCGGCGAGCGCCGCGTAGGTATCCACCGCCGCCGGGACCATCGGCTTGCGGAAGCGGATGCCCAGCGTATCGAACAGGGTGAAGCGCGCGCCGGCCGGCTGCGCACCGCCGCGGTATTTCCCGGACAGAATTCCTGCCGCGAGCGGGCTGTAGGCGAGCAAAGACATGTTCTCCCGGAACAGCGCCTCGGCGAGGTCGTTGTCCACGTTGCGCGAGATCAGGCTGTAGCTGTTCTGCAGCGTGACCGGCCCGGGGGCGCCCAGTTCTCTCGCCGCCTGCCGGAATGTGCACACGCCCCAGGCGGTGTCGTTGGACAGCCCGTAGTGGCGGATCTTGCCGGCCTTGATCATCGCCGCCATGCCTTCGACCTGCTCGTGAATCGAAGGGCCGCCCTTTTCCTTGGAAGGATCGAACTCGGTTGCGCCGAACATCGGCACGTTGCGCTGCGGCCAGTGGATCTGGTAGAGATCGATGCAGTCGGTGCGCAGCCGGGCGAGACTCGTGTCGACCGCTTCTGCGATCACGTCCGGCGTGAGGTCGGTACGCCCGCCCCGGATCCAGTCGCGGCGGCCGGGCCCCGCGATCTTGGTCGCGATGACCAGACGGTCCCGCGGCTGCCGTGCCAGCCAGGTGCCGAGATACGTCTCGGTGCGGCCCTGGGTCTGCGCGTTCGGCGGCACCGGGTACATCTCCGCGGTGTCGATGAAGTTGATGCCCTGTGCGACCGCGTAGTCGAGCTGTTCGTGCGCCTGCGCTTCGCTGTTCTGCTCGCCCCAGGTCATGGTGCCGAGACAGACCCTGGAGACGTTCAGGTCGGTGCCGGGAAGCTTCCGGTATTGCACTTCTGCCTCCGGTTGAGAAATCTCGCGAAACGGCGGTTACCCTGCCCTAGAATACCACCGAGGAACACCAGGCCTTTCAGGTCCGACCCATGATCCTGCTGTTCACCGACTTCGGTGCCGACGACATTTACGTGGCCCAGGTGAAGGCGGTGCTGGCGCAGCACGCGCCCGCCGGGACGCTCATCCTGGATCTGCTGCACCGCGTGCCGAGCTTCGACCCGAAGGCGGGTGCGCACTTGCTGGCGGCGCTGCAAGCACGGTTCCCCGAGGGGTCCGTATTCTTGTGCGTGGTGGATCCGGGCGTGGGCGGCGCGCGCGATCCCGTGGTCCTGCAGGCGGACGGCAAGTGGTATGCCGGCCCCGACAACGGCCTGCTGGCGGTGGTGGCCGCGCGCGCCGGCAAAGCGCGCACCTGGCGCGTCGTCTGGCGCCCGCAGGCGTTGTCGGCGTCGTTCCACGGCCGCGATCTGTTCGCTCCGGTCGCCGCCTGGCTCGCCGCAGGGAATCTCGACGGCGACAAGATCGAAGAGATTGCGGGCTTGAAAGCGCAGCTCGGGGCCGACGATCTGGCCGAGGTGATCTACATCGATCACTACGGCAACGCGCTCACCGGCCTGCGGTCGGCCAGCGTGTCGCACAGCGCGAGGATCGAAGCCGGCGGCCGTCTGCTCCCCAACGCACGCGTCTTCGCAGAAGCGCCGGCCGGCGACGCGTTCTGGTACGAAGACAGCATCGGTCTGGTCGAGATCGCGTTGGCTCGAGGCAGCGCAGCGGAGTTGCTCGGGCTGCGCGTCCGCGATCCGATCGCAGTCGTCGGCTGAGCACCATCGCCCCCCGCCGGGCGGGGGGCACCGGCGGGTCACGATCCTGCGCCGCGCAGGTGGGCGGTGGCCTCTTCCTCCGCCCGCGCCTTGACCTCGAGCGCCAGCGGCTCGCGCATCTCCTCGCGGATGTGGCCCACCAACCCGATGGCCCGCGCCATCACGCCGATGCCGCGCACGATCTGCCACGGCAGCCTCAGCTCGCTCGCGATCGCTCCGATGGCGCCGGTGGCGTTCACCGGCAGCGATCTCCCGTAGCGCGCCTCGGCCTCCTTGGCGACTGCCTGCATCAGCTTCACGTACGGCCCGTCGTAGCCGTTGCGCGCGGCGATCTCGAACAGCCGCGGCGCGCGCGGATCCACCGGCTTGTGCAGCGGATGCCCGATGCCGGGCACTGCCTGCTTGGTGGCCTGGAAGCGCTCGACGATCCCGTGCGCGAGCGGCTCGGGGTCAGCGTGGGCCGCGGGGTCGGGAATCGCCTCCTGCAGCATGCGCGCGGCGGTCTCCATGCTGCCGACGAACACGCTGCCGAGCCCGCACAGCCCCGCCGCGACCGCGGCCTGCATCGCCTCCGGCGCGCCGACGTAGGTCATGCGGGTGGCCATCGCGCTGGGCGTCAGGCCGTGCTCGACCAGCGTCACCGCGATGGCGTTGAACACGGCCGACTCGCGCTGCGTCGGCAGGCGGTCGGTCAGCTCCAGGAACGCCATGTCGCCGAGCGAAACCTTGCCGAGCAGGTCCCGGCACAGGTCGAAGCCCTTGACCGTGATGCTGGAGGGCGTGCTCCAGGCGATGTCGCTGCGGATCGATTTGCGCTTGCTCATGACGGGCGGGTCCTCGGCTCGGGAAGTTGGTCCGTCCGGCAATGTTACCGGACGCAGGGGTGGGACAGCGCGGACCGCAGCCGCCATGATAGGGTTTAGGCAGGCGCACCACAGGAGGAGCGACGCCATGCGCATCGAGACCGTCGGCCTGATGACCCCCGGAGACATGGGGCAGGCGTTGGCGCTGCAGATCAAGGCCAGGGGCTTGACCGTGTACACGGCGCTCGAGCGGCGCAGCGAGCGCAGCCGAGCGCTCGCGCGGGAAGCCGGCTTGACCGACCTCGGTGCGCTCGCGCGCCTGGTTGCCGAATGCGACGTCGTGCTCTCGGTGATGAACCCGGGCGCGGCGCTGGACTTCGCGCGGGAAGCGGCGGCTGCACTGCAAGACAGCGGCCGGCACACGCTGATCGTCGACTGCAACGCCATCGCGCCGGAGACGGCGCAAGCGATCGCCGGGCTGATCGAGAGCGCGGGCGGGCGTTTCCTCGACGCCGGCATCATCGGTCCGCCGCCGCGCGGCCAGGCAAGAACCAGTCTTTTCGTGTCGGGCCCCGGCGCCGCCGATCTCGAAGCGCTGGCCGGACCGCAGCTCGCGGTGCACGTCGCCGGCGAGCGCATCGGCGATGCGAGCGCGCTCAAGATGTGCTTCGGCGCCCTCAACAAGGGCACGCAGGCGCTGTGGCTGGAAGTGCTGATCGCGGCGCAGCGCCTCGGCGTGGCCGGCCTGCTGGAGCGCGAGCTGCGAGAGTCGCGCGCCGAGCTGCTCGACTGGGCGCTGCGCCAGTTTCCGGCGATGCCTCCCAAGGCGTATCGCTGGGCGCCCGAAATGGTGGAGATCTCCAGGACGCTCGCTGCCGCGGGCCTCACCCCGTACGTATTCCAGGGCGCGGCCGAGATCTATCGCTTCGTCGCGGGCACGCCGCTCGGTCAGGAGACGCCGGAGAACCGCGACAAGTCGCGCACCGGGGCGGACGTTGTGCGCCTCCTGGCGGGGCAGCGCAGCCGGCCCTGATCGCCTGCGTCCAAAGACATCCGGCCGCCCTGGCCGGCCGGATGGAGCCGATCCGCCATCGCCTCATTGCATCGCTTTGATGTTGGCGAACTTGATGATCCTGCTCCACTTCGCCGTTTCGTCCTGCAGGAACACGGCGAACTGCTCGGGCGAGTTGCCGACCGGATCGGAGCCTTCCGCCTTCAAGCGCTCGACCAGCTCGGGGGCGTGCAGGACCTTCACGACGTCCGCATTGATCCTCGCGATCACCTCTTTCGGCGTGCGCGCCGGCGCGCTGAGTCCGTTCCACCCCACCGCCTGGAAGCCCTTCAGCCCCAGCTCGTCGAGCGTCGGGACCTCCGGAAGCGCGCCGGCGCGTGTCAGGCTGGTCACCGCGAGCGCGCGCAGCTTCCCGGCCTTGATCAGCGGCATGGCGGAGGTCAGGCCGTTGAATGCGATGTCCACGTGACCGCCGACCAGGTCGTTGAGCGCTGGCGCATTGCCCTTGTAGGGGACGTGCACCATCTTGACGCCGGCCATGACGTTGAACAGTTCCCCTGCGAGGTGGCTGGAACCGCCGTTGCCGGTAGAGCCGAAATTCAACGCTCCGGGCTTCGCCCTGGCGAGCGCGATCAGCTCCTTGATCGACCTCACCGGCACGCTCGGGTTGACCACCACCACCAGCGGCGTGGTGTTGATCAGCGTGATCGGCTGGAAGTCCTTCGCGGGATCGTAGGAAAGCTTGTCGATCAGACTCGGCACGATGGTGAAGGGCGCCGTCGTCATCAGCAGCGTGTGACCGTCCGGCGCGGACTTGGCGACCAGGTCGGTTCCGATGATCGTGCTGCCGCCCGGGCGGTTGTCGATCACGACCGGCTGGCCCCATGTTTCGCTCAACTTCTGGCCGAGCGTGCGACCGATGATGTCGGTGCTGCCGCCGGCCGGGAACGGCACGACCAGGCGCACGGGTCTGTCGGGAAACGCTCCCGCGTGCACGGCGAGCGCCACGACCAGCAGGGCGCAGAGCGCAGCGGCGCGCTTCACCCCCGTCCTCGCCGGGTCTTCTTCGCCACCGCCTCGAGCGGCGTCCTGGCCGTCTCGGGTACGACGCGCGAGCTGTCCAGCCGCGCCAGCGCCGCCCGCGCTTCGTCCTCCAGCCGCGCCACGATGTCGGCGAGCGGCTCGATCCGGTCGGCGTACGCCACCGATTGCCCGAGCGACAGCACCGCCTGCTCGTAGTCGCCGGTCTCGTAGGCCCGGCGAGCGAGCTTGCCGGCGATGTGCGGGAACAGCATTTCGATATCGCCGCCGTGCTCGCGCTCGAGCGCGGCGACCAGCTTCGCTTTCTCGTTGGCCAGCGTGCGCTGGGTCTTCCTGAGCGAGCCCAGGATCAGCGCGGTCTGCGTCTCATCGAGCCCGACCAGGCGCTCCTTGTAGCTGCGGTGCGCCCAGATCTCCTCCGCCACCAGGAAGCGCGTGCCGATCGCCACCCCGTCGGCGCCCAGCGCCAGCGCCGCGACCAGGTGCGCGCCGGTGCCGATGCCGCCGGCGACGATGAGCGGAATGGTGATGTCGCGTGCGGCGATCCCGGCCTGCACCATGGTGCCGACCAGATCCATGCCGGGATGGCCGCCGGCCTCCGCGCCGATCACGGTGACCGCGTCCACTCCCACCGACTGCGCCTTGCGCGCGAAGCGCACCGCCGGCACCTTGTGCAGCACCTTGATGCCGGCATCCTGCAGGCGCGGCAGCAGCGCCTGCGGGTTGTGACCGTAGGTCTCGACGAAGCGCACGCCTTCGCCGATCACGATGTCGAGCACGCGCGCGATGCGCTCTTCGCTTTTGTCGGCCGCCTGCACCCCGATGTTGACGCCGAACGGCTTGCCCCGGGTGATCTCGCGGCAGCGGCGGATCTCCTTGCGCAAGTCGCCGGGGTCGGGAAAGCTGGCCGA
>Ga0187892_10009418_pt1 | contig 12871 bp, 11 predicted proteins | sample MA1701073metaG_FD_139345 | JGI IMG/M metagenome (GOLD analysis project Ga0187892, IMG submission 139345) | Bio-ooze microbial communities from a basaltic lava cave in the Kipuka Kanohina Cave System on the Island of Hawaii, USA - MA170107-3 metaG ...
AGGGCGACGACGAGGAGCCACGCCCCCGCGTAGGCGAACAGGCTCGCGGCATGGCGACAGCGCGCGTGACCGATCTCGTGACCGAAGACGGCCTCGACCTCTCGCGGCGGCAGGAGGTGGAGGAGGGCGTCGGTCAGGACCACGTATCGCGCGGCGGGGACGAGACCGACGACCGCCGCGTTCGCCGCCAGGCCCCCCGTATCCCAGACGAGGATCTCGCGGCCGCGAAAGCCGAGTCCCCGCGCGATCGAGTCGAGCCGCTCGCGGAGCGGCCCGCGCTCGAGCGGCCGCGTCCTCCAGATCCACCGGACGAGGAAGGGAAAGCCGAGCGCGAGGAGGACGAAGAAGGCGAGTGCCGAGAGCCACGCCCCCAACCTCCAGGTCTCGAGGAGGATCGCCGCGGCGCGCCAGCGATCGAGTGCGTCGAAGGCCCCCGCGTAGAGAAGGAAGGGGGCGAGCGCCAGGGCCGCCGAGCGGTAGTGGAAGTCGAGGGCCGCGCGAACGGGGCTCGCCGGCGTTCCGGAGAGGCTCCAGGCGCGCGCCCACACGATCCCCTGGAGAGCGAAGAAGGGAACGAGCGAGGCGAGCATGCCGAGGGAGGCGATGCGGGCGACCCCGATCGCCTCCACGACGCGGGACCAGTGGAAGGCGTGGATCGCGAGCGCGTGGATCGCGAGCGGCGCGAGCCGGAAGAGGAGGAGGGCGCGGGGCGGGATCAGTCGCGCACGGGCGCGACGCGCCAGCGCCGCGCCCGCGAGGAGGGTCGCCCCGAGGGCGGCCCCGACGAAGGCGAGCGCGCCCGCCACGCTCCCGCTCACCTCCTCGGTTCCCCACCGGAGCAGGACGACGAGGATCGCGGCGACGACGGAGCCGAGCCCGGGCAAGGGACGAACGCCGCGGTGGGTTTCGGGTGGGCGGAGGTGGCGGGATCAGAACTCGACCTTCACCGGAGCGCGCGCCGCCTCTTCCTTGATCTCGAAGAACTGGGAGGACTCGAACCGGAAGGCGCCCGCGACGAGGTTCGTCGGGAAGGACTCGAGCCGCGTGTTGTAGGTGAGGACCTGGTCGTTGTAGTGCTGGCGCGCGAACCCGATCCGGTTCTCCGTCGAGACGAGCTCCTCCTGGAGCGCCATCGCGTTGCGGTCCGCCTTGAGATCGGGGTAGTTCTCGACGAGCGCGAAGAGCTGGCGGAGCGCGCCGGTGAGGATCCCCTCCGCCGCCCCCTTCTCCGCGGGGGACTGCGCCTGCATCGCCCCCGCGCGCGCCGTCGCGATCTTCTCGAAGACCTCCTTCTCGTGCTTCATGTACCCCTTCACCGTGTTCACGAGGTTCGGGATGAGGTCGTAGCGGCGTCGCAGCTGGACGTCGATCTGCGACCACGCCTCCTTCACGCGGTTGCGGAGCGCGACGAGGCGGTTGTAGGCCGCGACGAGGTAGAGGCCGAGGACCGCGAGGACCCCGACGGCGATCAAGAGTTCGATCATGAAGACGCTCCTTTCGAAGGAGGAATGCGGCGGCGTCGCGCGCTATTGAACCGTGGGGCGGTCCCCCGCGCCTCCCCGAAGCGGCCACTCCCCCCGGGAGACCTCGACGGCGGGGCCGGTGAGCCGGACGGCGCCGCGGCCGTCCCAGGCGACGCGGAGATCCCCGCCCCGCGTCCGCACGAGGACCTCGCTCGCCGCCCGCGCGCGGCGGATCGCCGAGACCGCGCTCGCGCACGCCCCGGAGCCGCACGCGAGCGTCTCCCCCGAGCCGCGCTCCCAGGACCGCTGCTCGATCGCGCCGCCGTCGAGGAGGCGCGCGAAGTGGACGTTCATGCGGTTCGGGAACCTCGGATGGCGCTCGAGCGCCGGGCCGAACCGCTCGACGGGGAAGGACTCGAGGGGCTCCTCGAGGAAGACCACGACGTGGGGATTGCCGAGCGCGATCACGTCCGCGCGGAAGGAGCGGCCCTCGGCATGGATCTCGATCCCCTCCTCGAGCAACTCCGGAGCGCCCATGTCCGCCGTCGCCTCGACGACGGCGCCCCCTCGCCGTCGCACGCGCACCTCCCGGATTCCCGCGTCCGTCTCGAGCCGCACGATCTCCCCCGTGACGCGCCCGCGGTCGGCGAGGAACTTCGCGGCGCAGCGCAGCCCGTTGCCCGACGTCTCCGCGCGGGAGCCGTCCGCGTTGAAGAGGACGAAGCGCGCGTCGGCGACCTCGGAACGCACGAGCAGGACGAGGCCGTCCGCCCCGACCCCGGCGCGCCGGTCGCACATCGCGGGCGCGAGGCGCTCGGGAGCCTCGGGCGGCGGGGCGTCGATCCCGTCGAGGAGGAGGAAGTCGTTCCCGGCGCCGTGGAGCTTCGTGAAGCGAAGGGTCGTCACGCCGGGATCACGGCGAACCCTTCTCGCCGCGCCGCCGTCGCGAGTCGCGCGTCGAGCGTGACGAACTCCCATTCGAGAGGATCGTCCACCGCGACGGCGAGTGCGGCGCCGAGCTGGAGGGCATCCCCCGCCGAGAGCGGGTGAACCTCGAGGAGGCGCTTCGCGCGCACCTTCGCCGCGTCCACGACGGTCACGACATGAACCCCCTTCCAGAACGACTCGACCCTCGTCGTCGCTTCGCCGAGGTCCTCTCCGCTCATCCTCCCGTCGCGCCCCATCCTGCAGAGCGCGGAGCGGATCTCGACGTCGCTGAGCAACCAAGCGAGCACCAGAGGATCCTCGTCGTACGCCCGCCGGAGAGCCGACGTGTGGGTCTGCTCGACGTGGAGGGCGACGAGGGCGGAGGAGTCCCAGAATCTCACCGCCGCCGCCGTTCTTCGACGAGCGTGGCGGCGACGTCTCCCCGGCAGGGAATGGGAGGCTTCCGGACCAGCTCGGAGCCGTGCTTCCCCGACGGGGGAGAGACGACACCGTCACGGATGAGTCGTCGCAGGTGGGCATCGCCCCCCCGCTGGCCGGGAGCGACCCCCTCGATCCGGGCAATCGGCACCGACCGCTCGAGGACCTCGAGCGTCTCTCCCTGTTTCACGAGGCGCAGATAGCGGCTGAGCCGGTTCTTCAGCTCCGTCACGCTGACGCGCTTCATTCGGGCTAGAATAGCCCGATCCAAAGGGTCTGACAAGCCCCTTGGACGATTCGGCCCCGGGCCTCCCCCCGCTACGCGTGGAGGCGGCCCACGAACCCGATCTCGACGAGAACCTGGAGGCCGGACGCGAAGATCATGAGGAGGGCGAAGGACTTCTCCTTCATCTTCATCAGGACGAAGAGAGAGAGGAGGAGGATCGCGGAGGGGAGGAGGATGCCGGGTCGCCACGACGATCCGGCGGGGATCCAGGCCTCCTCGACGGCGACATAGAGCGCCGCGAGAACGAGGCAGATCACGGAGAGGACCTGGCCGCTCTTCTGCGGGCCGCTGCGGAGCACGGCGGTGAGAGCGGCGGCCATGACGACGAGGGCAAGGAAGACCGTGAGGGGCATCTAGATCCGGCTCGGCCGCCCGGGGCGCGCGGAAGGTATCCCCCCTCGGGGAACCGGACAAGGCGCCCCCCTCCGGCCTCCCGTAGAGCGGGCGGCTACGCCTTTCCCGCGGGCGGGACCAACCGGAACCCTTCCGCGGCGAAGTGCGCATCGAGCGCGAGCACGTCGGTGAGCCCCTGCGACCGCATGAACTCGAAGCTCACGCAGTCGACGAGGCTCAACGAGCGCCGATCCTCGCGGATCAGTCTCTCCATCCCCTTTCGGTGGAGGAGCTCGGAGACCCACTGGACCCGCAGCACGGGAACGAATGCATCGTGGAGGTCGCGCACCGGGCCGAGTCCGAATCGGTGCTGGAGGAGGGCCGTCGTCTCCACGAGGACGTAGCTCGTGACCCACAGCTCCTCCCCCCGCTGGAGCGCGCGTCGGAGCGAGCGCACGACCTCTTCGTGGCGACCTTCGCTGCGCACGAGCGCCGCGTAGAGACCCGACGTGTCCAGGAACAGGCTCAACCCCGGTAGACTCGGGCGAGGTGACGGTCGTGTTCCGCGGCGACCCGAGACCGCCCCCCGGGCTCGGTGTACTTCCCGCAGATTTCGAGGGCGCGCCGAATGCGATCGGGACGGCCGAGCCCGCCGTCTTCCCGCGACAAGCGGTCCTCCACGCACCGCCGGACCGCCTCCGCGAGGGAGATCCCGAGGCTCGCGGCCCATCGCTTCAGGCGCCGGTGCTGGTCCGCGGTGAGCTGAATCTGTGTACGCATCATGATGGCATTAGAATAACATCACTCGATCCCCGCGCAAGAGAAGGTCGCGAGGGGCCGTCGCCGCTCCTTCCCGAGGGGGCTATGCTCGTGGGTGGCTTCGGTATGTCCCGCGTTTTCCAATCGCTGTTCGCCACCTGCCTTCTCCTGGGAAGTCCTGCGGGCGCCCAGACGGTGCTCTGGCAGAAGACGGGAGTCACGTTCGACGAGATCTTCGGGGGCTCGGCGTCGGGGATCGGCGATCTGGACGGCGACGGCCTCCCCGACGTTCTCGTCGGAGCCCCGGGCCAGGATGGGCCCGGCGGCCTTCCGAACGTCGGCCGGGTGGACGCCCTCCGAGGAACGACGGGCGCACTCCTGTTCCAGATCTCCGGCTCTTCGAACCTCGAGTCTCTCGGTGTGAGGATCGCGGGGGTGGGCGATCTGAATGGAGACGGAACCCCGGACTTCGCCGCCACGAGCAACCTCGGCGTTCAGGCTCGATCGGGGATCGCCGGGGCCGTCCTCTGGATCCACCCGATGATTCCGAGCTCCGTCTCGGGGCTCGGTGATCTGGATGGCGACGGGGTGCCGGACGTCCTTGCCGGGTTTCAGTTCGGGGGGGGAGGACCAACGGGTTCGACCCGCGCGCTCTCCGGAACGACAGGGGCCATGCTGCTCGAGATCGCCGGCGCGGTCCCCGGAGGACTGTTCGGTTCCTCCGTATCGGGGACCGGCGACCTCTCGGGAGACGGAGTCCCCGACTTCCTCGGAGGAGCACCGAGTTGCCTCACATTCTGTGGGCCATCCCCCATGGCGTACGCGGAAGTCATCTCGGGCGCGATCGGAGCCCCGCTCTTCCTGGTCGGTCCGTTCTTCCCCGCAAGCGCCTTCGGACGGGCGGTCACCGGACTCGGAGACGTCTCCGGAGACGGGATTCCCGACTTCGTCGTGGGCGCGCCGTGGCTTTCGAGCGCTCCCTCCTTCACCCCCGGAGAGGTGCGGGTCTACTCGGGGGCGAGCGGCCTGCAGCTCTACGTTGTCGGGATCGGTGCATCGCCTCTGGTCGACGGGCTCGGCTGGTCGCTCGCGGACCCCGGGGACGTGAACGGCGATGGAGTGCCGGACGTCTTGGCCGGCGCCCCCTACGGCGGCAGCGATCGGTTCGGCCGCGCCGTCGTCCTCTCCGGCGACACCGGAGCCCTCCTCATGACCCTGGCGCCCGGACCTGCGAGCTCGCCGGGATCCTTCGGGCGAGCGCTCGCGGCCCCCGGAGACTGCGACGGCGATGGATTCCCCGACCTCCTCGTCGGGGAGACCCGCGCGGGTCTTCCAGGCAGGGCCTACCTCTTCTCGGGCGCTCCGGAAGGGATCACGAGCTACGGCGCTGGCTGCCCCGGATCCGCCGGTGTCGTGCCCAGGATCGGGGCGACCGGGGTGCCCTCGACGGGGGCGACGCTCTCGATCCACCTCTCGAGCTCGCCTGCGCTCACGGACGCCGTCCTCCTCGTAGGCACCTCGAACGCGACTTGGGCCGGCGTCCCCCTTCCGCTGAACCTGGCGTTCTTGGGGATGCCTTCCTGCCTCCTGCTCGCCGCCCCGGACTACGCCTTCGCCACGCTCACGGCGGGCCCCGGGCTCGCGGCAGGATCGGCGACGTTCGACTTCCCGATTCCTTCCGCCCTCTCTCTCGTCGGAACGGTCCTCCATGCACAGTGGTACATCGTGGATCCCGGGCCGGCTCCCGTTCCCGGCACGGTGACGCGCGGGCTCTCGATCACGATCCAGCCCTGAGGAGCGGCGACCCACATGGGTCGCCGGCGCGGCCCCCGATTCGCGCTCAGATCGCGAAGGACGCGCCCCGCGCGGGGACCTCGACGCGGCGGTAGCCGGCGTCGCGCAACGAACCGGCGAGGGCGTCGGCCGCATCGGACTCGCCGTGGACGACGAAGGCGGAGCGGGCTCCCTTTGCGAGCGGCGCGAGGCCGGCGAGGAGGCCGGCGCGGTCGGCGTGCGCGCTCCAGCCGTCCATGGAGAGGACGCGGGCGCGCACGTCGATCTCGTCGCCGAAGATCTTCGCCGTCTTCGCCCCCTCGACGAGGCGGCGCCCGAGGGTGTTCTCCGCTTGATACCCGACGATCAAGACGAGGCTCGCGGGATCGGGGAGCGCCCTCTTGAGATGGTGGAGGATGCGTCCGAACTCGCACATCCCCGAGGCGGAGACGATGACGAGCGGCCCCTTCTCGTCGTTGAGGCGCTTGGAATCCTCGACGGACTCGACGTAGCGCACGCCGCGGAAGAAGAAGGGGGAGCCCTCCTCCGCGAGGACGGCGCGCGCCTCCTCGTCGAAGACCTCGGGGTGGGCCGCGACGACGCGCGTCGCGCGCGTCGACATCGGCGAGTCGACGACGATCGGGAGGTTCGGGACGAGCCCGTCGCGGTAGAGGCGGTGGAGTGTGTAGATCAGGTTCTGGGTGCGTCCCACGCTGAAGGCCGGGATCACGACGCGGCCGCACCCGCGCGCGCACGCGTTCAGCGCCTCGGCGAGATCGCGCTCCATGTCCGGGAGCGGGGGGTGGTCGCGGTTCCCGTAGGTGCTCTCCGTGATCACCACGTCGGCGGGGGGGAGCGGGACGGGATCCCGCAGGATCGGCATCCCCTCCCGGCCGAAGTCTCCCGTGAAGACGATCCGCCGCGAGGACCCGTTCTCGCTCGCCTCGATCTCGACGAAGGCGGACCCGAGGATGTGCCCGGCGTCGTGGAACCGCGCGCGCACGCCGCCGGCGACGTCGAACCACTCGCCGTACCGGCGCCCCGCGAACTTCGGCAGCGTCTCCTCGACGTCCTCGCTCGTGTAGAGGGGCTCGACCTTCTCCTTGCGCTTCCGGCGGAGGAACTCCGCGTCGCTCTCCTGGATGCGCCCGGAGTCGCGCAGCATCACCTCCGCGAGGTCGACGGTGGGGGTCGTCGCGTGGATCGTGCCGCGGAACCCCGCCCGGACGAGCCCCGGGAGGTTCCCCGAGTGGTCGATGTGCGCGTGGGAGAGGAGGACCGCGGCGACCTCCTTCGGCGGGAAGGGGAACTCGCGGTTGCGGTTCGCAGCTTCCGCGCGCCGCCCCTGGAAGAGGCCGCACTCGAGGAAGACGACGGCGCCGCCGACCTCGAGCGCGTGGAGGGACCCGGTGACGGAGCGCGCCGCGCCGTGGAAGGAGAGTCTCACGGCGCACGAGGGTATGCGCCCCGGCGGCCTCGCGCGAGGCTCGCCTACTGGATCGTGACGCGGAGCGTGTCGGACGCGACGAAAGGAATCCCCCAGGCGGGAGGTGCGCATCCTCCCGTGCCGCCGAGATTGAAGCCCTGCACGGCGACCGTCGCGCCGACGAGGCTCGGATCGCAGGGGATCGTCGTCTGGAGCGAGTTCCCCTGGACGATCGCGACGATCAGGCCCACGCCGAGGACGCATCCTCCCTGGGACGGGCAGAGCGAGATCACACCGGGGAGGCCGACGACGAGGAGGGGGGGGCCGGCCGACATGCTGACGAACACGTTGAAGGGGAGGCCGAGCGCGGGGGTTCCTGACCAGAGGAGGCTCGGCTCGGGGGTCCCGCAGCCCGTCTGGACCAGCGTCGTACCGCCCGTCGGCGCCATCCCGTCCCAGAGGGCGCCGTGGAGATCGTGATTCGTCAGCGTCGCCTCCCGATTCCAGGCGATGAACGACCGCAGCGGCGCCCCGCCGGCGCTCGCCTTCGAGGCGATCGCGGGGCGCTCCTCCCACTCGGGCGCGGTGCCCAGGGGGACGTGCCCGTCGTGGAACACGGGGAAACCGGAGCCGGGAAAGGACACGACGGCCGCGTACGTGTCGAAATCCGAGAAAGGCAAGCCGAAGGTCCCTTCGACGTAGACGTAGGTGTACCGGCAGCCCTCCTTCGCGACGGCGGGCTGATGCTGGTATTCCGTCGCGAACGGCACGCCCGGCTCGAGCACGCTCAGGTTCCCGGCCCAGTCGACGTTGAAGGCGAGCCCCTGCCGGCGGACGACGGCCCCCTCGACGTCGTTGTTGCCGAAGGAGCCGGCGCGGCCCCAGACCGTCAGGAACTCGTCCCCGTCTCCGTCCACGTCCGGCTGGAACACGGTCCCCGGCGCGCCGGTGAGGTCCGTCGTTCCCTGGACGACGTTGCCGGCCGTCCCGACGGCGGAGAAGGAGATCGCGAGACCGCGGACGTAGGCGACGACCCAGAAGCCGCTCGGACCGGCCGACTTCGAGACCGCCGGGTCCAACTCGTCGGCGCCCGTCGACGCGAGATCGAACACGGATCCGAGGATCCCCCCCGTCGTGACGAGCCTCGCCCGCACGTCGGGATCGCCGAGGGCGGAGGCCTCCCACGCGACGAGGTATTCGCCCCCCGCACTCCGGCCGCCGACGTCGGGGTCCGTCTCCGCGTCGAGCGTCGCCCGGATCGTGAAGGGAGCGCCCATCGACGTGCTCCCCGCGTCGCGCGTCCGCCCGCGGATGTCCAGCCCCGTGACCGCCTGCTGCTCCTCCCACACGATCAGGAACTGATCCGCGCCCGCGTGGTTTGCCACCGCGGGGTCGCGCGTGTCCGACGTCGTCGTGTCGACGGCAAGCGTCTCCACGAGCGCCCCGGCCCCCGTGTAGCGGCGACTCCAGAGGTCGCGGTCCGTCGACGAGAACACCGCCTCGTAGACGACGAGCCATCGGTCCGTCGACGCGTCAAAGGCGATGTCGGCGTCGAAAGTGTCCGTCCCCGAGTTCGTGATCGTGATCGTCGTGACGATCGGATCGACGACGAGCGGGAAAGCCGCCTCGTCGAGATACGTCGCGGGAACCTCGATCTCGATCCCCCCCTCCACGAGCGCCGCCGGGCGCGCGATCGAGACTCCGCGCGCGTCGAGGATCGTCGCGTCCCCGTAGCGCACCGCCCCGAGTCCCGGCGCCTCGAAGAGGAGGCCCGAGCCGTCGTGCCCGGCGAACGAGAGATCGGACTCGACCGCGAGCCGCACCCGAAGGTCGCCCGGCGCGACGCGGGTCGGCAGAACGAAGCGCTGCTCCACCTCCTCCAGGCGCAGATCCCAGGTTTCGAGGAAGGCGCCCCGGTCGTAGGTCACGCGCTCCCCCTCGAGCACCGGCGAGGCCGGCGCCCCGTCCGCGATCTCGACGGATCCGAACGCCACCTCCTCCACCCGGAAGGTCAGCGGGAAGTTCCGCGGCGCCGCCGAGCCGAGGAAAGAAATGTACTCGACGCCGTCCGCGCCGAAGCGCGCCTTGTACGTGCGCCCGCGCGCCCAGACGTTCCCGTCGCCGGGCTCGTCGACGAGGACGGACTCGAGCTCGCCTCCGAGGCCGGAGATCGCCTCCGGCCGAGAAGGCTGCGGGAGGGGAGACTGCGCCGCGGCGAGCGCCGGCGCGAGGATCGAGAGGATCGTCGGGAAAAGGTTCATCGTTCGCTCCTCGGATCGGGGGGAGGCACACCACGCGCCTCCCGAAGCGGAATCCGGAAACGGCCCGGCTCGGGGACAGGGAATCCCGGCGGGCGAGGGGCCGGGAAGAACTACGCGGGGCGGGACCGCCCGCGCGAGCGGCGCGCGAGGAGCTCGAAGGTCTTGCGGAAGCGCTCGATCGCGCGCTGCCGCGCACGCTTCGCCGCCTCGTAGGAAAGGCCGAGCCGCTCCGCGGTCTCCTCGACGGAGAGGCCCGCGCCGAAGCCCTCGAGCAGCTCCCGGTCGCGCGGGAAGAGGACGGCGAGCGCTTTCATCGCGAGCGCCACTTCCTCGCGGCGCGCGGCGACCGTCGAGGGGCCCTTGCCCGATCCCGCGGGCTCGACGCCCCGCGTCCCCGCGCGCGTCCGCGAGCGGTCGAGCGTGATCCGCAGCACCTTCCCGGCGTTGCGACGCAGCGCCGACCAGTACTCGTGCCGGCTCGCGATGTGGTGCCGCGCGATCTTCGCGATCCAGGCGAAGAACTCCTTGTCGCTGCGGTACTCGAATCGATCGGCGATCTCGACCGCGCGAAGGTGGACGCCCTGGACGAGGTCCTCGGCCGTCTCGAACCGCAGGAGGCCGCTCCCCTGTCGCTCGACGAATCGGACGAGCGCGCCTCGATGCCGATCGAGGAGTCTCGCGAGAGTGGGGGCCGGCTCGACCATCAGTTCCCCGACTCTCGCCGCGCGACGAGACGGAAACCCAAGTTCGTGTCGACGAACGACCTCGTCGCGGAGCTTCGGTACGCGCTGCGGAAGCTCCAGACCGCGGCCCGTCCCCAGCTCCCCCCCCTCGTCGCCCGCGCGCGCCCCTCCCGCGTCTCGTCCTCGCACCACTCCTGGACGCCCCCCGCCAGATCGCGGACGCGCCAAGGGGAGGCGTCCGCCGCGAATCGCAGCACGGGCTCGGGGTGCCGATCCGAGGGGCGCGACAGGCCTCCCTTGCAGAATCGCCAGTCGAATTCGTCCCCCCAGGGGAACGCCCGGCCGTCGACGCCCCGCGCCGCCTTCTCCCACTCGACCTCTGTCGGCAGATCGAAGGTCCAGGGCTCGCCGGCGTCCCGCGCCCGCGCGGTTCGCCACGCACAGTAGGCGACGGCATCCTCCCACGAGACGCCGAAGACGGGCCACCGCGGCGAGAGCGTGGTGCGGTAGCGATCCCCCTCCCGGGTCCAGCCCGGAAGCGGGCGCTGCGTCGTCCGGGGGATGCGGAGGGTCTCCCCCTTCTCGTCGGCGGCGTCGATCTCCGCGATCGTCGCCGGATCGTTCAGGAACTCGAGGTACTCCTCGACGGTGACCTCGCGCTCCGCGATCCAGTAGCCCTCCGTCTCGCGAACCTCGCGGTCCCAGGAGCGGGGCGCGTCGGGGTCTCCTCCGGCGAGGAACGGTCCCGGAGGGATCCAGAAGAAGCCCGAAGGGCTCGTGTCGTGCGGATGGAGCCGGGCCTCGAGGCGCGCTCTCGACCCGGGCTCGACCCGCACGGGAAGCCGAAGGTGCTCGAAGCCGCCCGCGCGCACGAGGAAGAGGTAGGACCCCGGCGGCAGCGACGCGGGCGGGATCGGCGATCGCCCGAGGAGACTGTCGTCCGACAGGAAGAGCGGGTAGGAGGTCGGCGACACCCGGAGCCCCGAATCCCGCGCGCCGGGAAGGACGACCTCCCTCGCTTCCCCGTCCGAGACGACGCGGAGGGGAATCTCTCCGGCGGGAAGCCGCCCCTCGAGGAGGTTGACCCCGCGGAGGAGACGAACGCCGAAGTCCTCCCCGAGCTCCCGGCTCGCCTTCTTCGCGGCGACCCGCGCCCCTCCGGAGAACTCCGCCTCGTAGTCCTCCCCCGCGCGAACCTGCGAGTGCGCGAGCTCGAGATCGTAGACGCTGCGGATCGCCGCGCTCCCGAGCGCGGTCAGCCGCTCGAGCGGGCGCACCCCGGCCCCGGAGGCGGGGCCGGACGCCTCGAGGACGAACGGCGACTCGTCGACCGCCCCTCCCGCCAGGTCGAGCACGTGATCCCCTGCACGGATTCCCGCGAGATCCGCGGGGGAATCCTTCTCGACCCGATCGACGAGGAGGACGGCGTCCCCCGGGAACGCTCCGCGGGTCGAGGAGGGGCTCCCCGCGCGGAGCGAGAACGGCACGGGCACGAGCCGGCGGTCCCCGCCGGGCTTCACGCTCGAGTGGAGTTCGTAGCGGAAGAGGTGGATCTCGGCTCCGGCGGGCGTGCCCGCGATCTCGACCGTCCCGTCTCCCTCGATCTCCGAGCGCCATCGGCCCTCGAGGTCGTGCTCGAGGACCTTCTCGCGGAAGAGGGCGGCCCCCGTCTTGTCCCGCTCCGCGGTCGCCGCCCTCCATTTCTCCATGTAGAGATCGGCGGTCGTCGCGGAGATCGCGGGGAGTTCGGAATGAAGCCGACCCGCGCGGTTGAGCGCCTCCAGCACGGCGAGCTCCCGCGTGCGGAGGTCTCGCCGGAGGCGCTCGAGCGCGTCGCGATCCCCGAAGAAGGCGGCGACCTCTTCCTCCTTCATGTAGGCGGACTCGAACTCCCGCTCCTGCGCGAGGACGCGCGCGCGCAGCGGCTCGAGGTCCGCCTGGAGCCCTCGGTAGGCCTCGAGCCCGCGCCGCGCCTCGGCGACCGCGGCCTCCGCGCGGGCTCCGCGATCCCTGCGGCGGAGGTCCTCCCGCCGGAGGAGGGTGGGCGCGTCGTTCGGGCGGATCCCGAGCGCGCGGTCGAGCGCGGCGATCGCGGCCTCGAACTCCCCTCTCGCCGCGAAATTCTCCCCTTCGGAGATCTCCGCGTCGAAGGCGCGCGCGCTCCGCCAGTGCTGCGCGAGGAGGACGCCCGCCGAGGCGAGCGCAGCGAGGAGCGCGACCGCGGCCGCCGCCGCCGACGGGCGATTGCGCCGCGCCCACTTGACCGCGCGCGTGACGGCGCCCGCGGGCCGGGCCCGGATGGGGCGCACCTCGAGGAGGGCCTCGAGGTCGTCGGCGAGCGCCGCCGCGGAGGGGTACCGGCGCGCGGGCTCCTTCTCCATCGCGGTCGCGATCACGACCTCGAGGTCGCGCGGGATCGCGGGGTTCCGGCGGCGGGCAGGAATCGGATCCTTCGAGAGGACGCCGTGGAAGATCTGCTCCGTCGTCGTCCCCTCGAAGGGGACGGCGCCCGTGGCGGCCTC
>Ga0187892_10009419_pt1 | contig 12869 bp, 12 predicted proteins | sample MA1701073metaG_FD_139345 | JGI IMG/M metagenome (GOLD analysis project Ga0187892, IMG submission 139345) | Bio-ooze microbial communities from a basaltic lava cave in the Kipuka Kanohina Cave System on the Island of Hawaii, USA - MA170107-3 metaG ...
GCTGGCGCTTGGGCGAAGGTGGTGGCGCTGAAGACCAGCGCAATCGCCACGACAGAGAGATTCATCAGCATGCGATTCATTGGTAGAGCCCTCCTGATGGCTAAATCTTATCGAATCCGTTGGTTTTGTCTAGCACGAATCTCTGGTCACTGTTTCATACGTTCTGGACTGGCTTACGCCGCCTTGACCTCGGAAGTACAGTGCGCGCAGCGTGCGGCTTTGATCGGAATCGTTGACAGGCAGTGAGGGCAATCCTTCGTGGTCGGGGGGCCGGGCGGAGCTCCTGGCTTTCTGGTCAATCGGTTGACCTGTTTCACGAGCAGGAAGATGACAAACGCGATGATCACGAAGTCGAAGATGGTTTGGAGAAACACGCCATAATTGATCGTTGGCACTCCCGCTGCCTTGGCCGCCGCAAGCGACGGCTGAGACTGTCCGGACAGATTGATAAACAAACTGGAGAAGTCAACTTTGCCCAACAGGAGTCCGAGTGGTGGCATCAGAATGTCGCTCACCGCAGACGAGACAATTTTTCCGAATGCGCCTCCAATGATGATCCCGATAGCCATGTCGAGCACATTGCCCCTCATCGCGAACTCTTTGAACTCTTTGAACATCGTAGCCCTCCTTCCACCTAGGCAGTCGGTTGCCTTGAGACCGCGGTAAGGCTCCTGCGACGGGATCCGACCTATGGCGTTTGGCCAAGAGGATTTTTCATCAGGTCCTTCACCTCGCCTTTCATGGCCTCGCCTTCCTTTTTCATCGCTTCCCTTTCCTGCTTCAATCCCTCGCGTTGTTCTTTCAACCCGCGTGCCTTTTCTTGCAAGGCCTGTCGCTCTTGCTTGAGCGACTCACGTTTGGCTTTCATCTCTTCGCGGGCCTTCTTCACGGCCTCAGGATCTTCCTGGCCGCTCTTTTTCAGTTCTTCCATGCGAGCTTTGCCTTCTTCTTTGAGCGCTTTGCGTTTCTCTTTGAGGGCTTCGCGTTGCTCCTTCAAGGCCTCACGCTGTTGCTTCAATCCTTCGCGCTGCTGTTTTAGAGCATCGCTTGGTTGGCTGGACTGACCTTGGGCCCGTATACTGTCTAGCCCAAGACTCATGAGCCCCACTAGGAAAAAGACTGCCGCGAGAATCCAAATGGAGGCACGTTGAATGAGAGTCATGACACGCTCCTTTCCTACTCTGTAAAGTGAACTGCTCGTTTCAGGTTAAGACTCTGCGAGCATCCGTACTTCTTGCTGCGGGAATGGGATTTCGATATTGCTGGCACGGAACTGCTCCAGGATCGCTTGGTAGAGCTCCCCCTGAGCCGCGCCGTAATCCAGCACTTGGACCCACGCACTGATCGACAGCACGATGGCGGAATCCGCCAGCGTCTTGACGCCCACGCCCGGAGCCGGGTCTTTCAACACGCGGGGATTCTTTGCGACCAGGTCACGCAGGATGGCCATCGCCTTGTTCAAATCCGTGTCATAGGCGACGCCCACAGTGAGGCTGAACTGGCGGATGGTGCCGAAGTTGTGGAGGATTTCGCCGACGATCTTGCGGTTCGGAATGACGACGCGAGACCGATCCGGGTGAGACAAGATCGTCGAGAAGATGTCAATCGCCGTCACATGCCCTTGCTCACCGACGATGTCAATATATTCGCCAACCCGATAGGGTTTGGTGAAAATAATGGTGAGTCCGGCCATCACGTTACTGAGTACGCCCTGGAAGGCAATGCTGATACCAAGCCCGGCGATGCCGATGCCTGCAATAAGCGGAGTAATCTGCACGCCGAGCTTGTCCAGCACGATCAAGAGCGTGAAGGCCAGAACCAGGATCTTGACCACCCGGACAATCAGCATCCGAATCGGCGGCTCCATATCCTGACGCGTCAGCCACTGTTGGACGAAATTTCCAGCCCATCGTGCGATGACGAAGCCGGCCGCGAGGATGACGAGCGCACCGAGGACCTGAAATCCGTATCGGATGACCAGATCGAAGGTGAGGTCTTTCACCGACATGGTGTGTTCCTCCTATCGTCCGAATAATTGCTTCAGCGCCTCCTGACCTTTCTGCAGGGCCTCCTCGCCGCTCTTACTTTTCAGGATCTCGCCCACTTTCTCTTTGACCTGCTCCTTCACTTGTTCTTGCAGCTTCCCGCCGATGGCCTTGGTGTCAAGCGAGTACGATGGCGCCTGCGCGGTGCCGGTAATGACCAGAGGTACGGCGATTCGCCCTCCTGTGAGGACCAGCTTGGCGGCCGGCGATTTCCCGGCGATCTGATTGCTCAGCGCTTCGGACAGGTTGAGACTGGCCTTCAGATTGAGGGTCTGATCAAACCCAATCGTGCCCAGCGCGGTCGCTTGAAAGTCGTGGCTGTCCATCAGCAATCGTTGCAGGTTGATAACGCCTTGCTTAATGGCGACGTCTCCCTCGATCGTCGAAAACGCCGTGGCCTTTACGTTGTCCTGCATGATCCCGACGACCTTCAGCAGGGTCAAGACTTCCTGCATCAGATTGATCCCTTCCAGCGTGCCGTCCTTGATGGCCAGATGGCCGGTTCCCTCGAGCCCCTGGGTGAGCTCCGGCATCGAGAAGCCACGGCCGCGCAAGGCCAGCTCGGTGACCGCGGTTCCGCTGGCCGACACCTTATCCGTCCCGACCGCCTCCAGCACCGGCCCAAGCTGCAGGCCTTGGATTGCAACTTTCCCGTCGAACGGTGCAGAGGGAGTGCTCAAGGTCAGCCCACCCTGTGCCTTAACCTGCCCGTCGAAGACCTGAAACGAAAGATTGTTCACGCGAGCCTGTTGGCCCTTCACCTCTGCCGCGACCCGCAGGTCTTTCACCTCGACTGGTTTCTTCAGCGGCAGCGTCAGCGGGAGATCGGCTGTGTTGATGGCTTGCGACGTGACGGTCAGTTTGGCGTCTCCGCCCACGGCGCTGCCTTTGACCGCCAAGTTTGTTTTCCCCAGCGTGATGGCTAGATCCATCGCCTCGATGTCGGGCGTCTCTTTGAGGGGCCCGAACGTGCCGTCAACCTTGATCGGAAAATTCAGCGGCTGAACCAGCGTCGCCATCTGCAGGCTGGGGATCTTGCCGAGACCGACGTCCTTGAGCAGAAAGTTGAGGTCTTGCAGCACGTATTCGGTTGGCTTTGTCGCCGAAAGATCCCGGTAGGTGAGCTTGCCACCGGTGATGGAGACTCGGTCCACTGCCAGCAGCGCCAGGATGCGCAGCGGGCCTTCCGTCGTGGAAGGCTCTGGCGCTGGGGCGGCACCATCCGGCTTCGGCGCGCCTTTCTTGCCTAAGGTGGACGCATTCAGGATACCTTCGCGGTTCTTGATGGCCGTGATAAGGGGATCATGCAAAGTGATTTCTTCGACCTCAATGCGTTTGCTGAACAGGGGCCACAATTTGATGCCGACATCCAGCGAGGCGAGCGACGCGAAGGGGCCAGCGCTGAAGGAAGGATCGTCGAGAACGGCGAAGCCTGCGATACGCACGCCGAGCCTGGGAACGATCGTGAGGCGGATGTCCTTCAACTCGATCTTGCGATTCAACGCGTCTTCGATGATCGGCCGATATTGGGCCTGGTATTGGTTCAGGTCAACGATGAACGGGAGGAGGATGACAAGGATCACCAACAGGACGATAACCGCGCCAATGCCTAACAGGATTTTCATCACGATACCTCCTCTCGCTGTGGCGAGCAGTATAGGAAGAGGGTTACGGCGGGTCAAGGCGAGGGGCTGTTACCGGCGTGCGGTGACGCAAATGGCCTCGTTTCGCAACTTCAGCACGCCGTCCAGGCCTGCGTGTTTTCGCGCTGCATCGGTCACGGCTCGCCAGATGTGCTCCTGCCGCTCGATGGGTTCATTGGCGAGCAGAGTCTTGATCGGCGCTGCGATCGCCTGCTGGAATCCAGTGTAGGCCTCGGCGGATGTCCATTCAAATGTGACGGTCAGCCGCTCGCTGTGGAGATCGGTGAATCCGGCCTTGGAGAGAGCTTGTTCCAGCGCGGTCACGTCAGCCAGTCTGAACGGTCCGGGGGCATCCGCTGGTGGTGGCGGAACCTTGAGTTCATACCGCACTGTGTTCATCGCTACGCTGATCAGCGGAACATTGGCTGGTGGACCCCAGACGGCCGCAGCCAACCGCCCATCAGCCGTCAACAGCCCGCGCATCCTCCGGAGGGCAGCCGACAGATTCGGAAGGAACATCAGGCCCCATCGGCAAAGGATACTGTGATAGGTGAAAGCAGGAAACTCAAGCGCCTCCGCGTCCATTTCCACGAAGTCGATGTTTTGCAATCCGAGGCCGGCCGCGCGTTCACGAGCGATTGCCAGCATCTGAGGCGCCTGATCGATCCCCACGACGCGGCCTGTCGGACCTACGATCCGAGCGGCCGTGACAGCCGGCTCGCCGATGCCGGTGGCTAGATCCAGCACTCGCTGCCCTGGTTGAATGCCGGCTAGTTCAACTAAGCGGTCGCTGACCGGCTGCGCCCCTTGTTCAATAGTCTTCCACCACTGTTTCCAGCCAGTAGCAGCTGCATCCCAGTTCTGTCGTTGCTCCGCCTTGTATTGAACCGGATCAAATGATTGAGGAGTCATGAGATAGCTACCGTTTGCGCAGACAAAGAATGTTCGCTTCTCTCAATTGAGAAAACCACACCCCAGTGCGCGCCGTCAAGCCGGCCTCTCATTACGTGGCTCACCCGCCTTGCCGCTGAAGGGGTCGCGTGCTAAGATGCCTCCTCTTTGAAAACGGATGGCGCGGAGAGGTGCGAGAGCGGCCGAATCGGCGTGCCTGGAGAGCACGTGTGCTGGCAACGGCACCGTGGGTTCAAATCCCACCCTCTCCGCCAACTTGGCGCGACAGAAACCGCCAGTTCACCAGCCGACGGGCTGTGACGCGCCACGTGTACCAAGGGGCCATGAATTTCCATGGCCGTGAAAAGGTGTCGCTTCGCGACAAGGATCATATGGAAAAGGGCAACCGGCAGTGCGAGCTAAAGAGGTAGGGAGATTGAGGCAGCGCCGGAATAACCGCAACGACTTGTGATCATGTCGCGCAGCGCGACACCGCTTTACGGCGTTCGTCGCTACTGCCTAAAGGTACTTGTGGCGCGTCACTGCCCAATGGTTCACCGTCGGAGCGTTTCTAGCGCGCCAAGGAAAAGGGGCTGGGCCCTGTGCAACAGAATCCTGTGAACCCCGCCAGGTCCGGAAGGAAGCAACGGTAAACGGGCCCTTCTGTGTGCCGCAGGATCACCTGGCCCCGCTTCTCTTTGGCGCGAGAGAAACTTTCCGATTGTGAGCCAGCAGGCAATGGCGCGCCAGTTGTACCATAAGGCAGTGATTGTCCTGGCCCATGAAAAGGTGTCGCGAAGCGACTTTTCGAGTTGAACCAAAATAATGGGCCTCATCCACTTCCAGGCTGAGCTGTTCACGACCTGTGCTACGGGTCTGCGAGCGTTGGTCATTCGATGTAGATGCCTTAAATCGAGCAGAGGATGATGGATTATCAAGTCTCCGCGAGAAAATACCGGCCCAGCACTTTTGAAGAAGTGATCGGTCAGCCACACGTCGTTCAGACGTTGGTGAACGCCATCACGAGTAAGCGGATCGCGCACGCGTTCTTGTTCTCCGGCACGCGCGGGGTCGGTAAGACGACGGTCGCGCGCATCCTCGCCAAGGCGCTCAATTGCGAGAAGGGGCCCACCGACACGCCTTGCAATACTTGCCCTGCCTGCGTCGAGATCGCCCAAGGTACGTCGGTGGACGTCATCGAGATTGACGGCGCCTCGAATACGGGCGTGGATGACGTCCGGGAAATCCGCGAGAACGTCAAGTTCACGCCGTTCCGCGGCATGTACCGGATCTACATCATCGACGAAGTGCATATGCTGTCGAATTCGGCGTTCAACGCCCTGCTCAAGACGCTCGAAGAACCACCGGCCCACGTGGTGTTCATCTTCGCCACTACTGAGATCCACAAGATCCCCGCGACGATCCTCTCACGTTGCCAGCACTACAATTTCCGGAGGATCCCGCGGTCCGAGGTCATCCAGCGCCTTCGTCACGTCGCGGCCGAGGAGGGCATCGCTGTGGAAGACCGCGGCCTTGCCGCCGTGGCGCGGGCCAGCGAGGGCAGCATGCGGGATGCCCTCAGTCTCTTGGACCAGGCTGTGGCCTTTGGCGGGAAGACCATCCGGTACGCCGATTTAGAGACGTTGCTAGGGGCAGTCCCTCAGGAACACGTTCGAGCCATGATTGCAGCCATCATTGCGCAGGACAGTCCAGCGGCGGTGCGGACCGTCGCCCAGCTTCTCGACCAAGGTCATGACCTTCGGGCCTACTGCAGCGATCTGGTTGAGTATGTCCGCAATCTGCTGGTGGCTGCGGTGGTGCTGCCGCCACAGGGACTTCGTGGACTGATTGAATTGTCTGAGGAAGAAATCCTCCAGATTGCGACCGATGCCAAGGCCTTCACCGCCGAGCAGCTCCAGGAGTTGTTTCGGGTTTTTTCGCAAGCCGAGGATGGATTGCGGGTGAGCGCACACCCGCGGTTCGTGCTGGAAGTCGCCGCCGTCCGGGCCACGCGCTTCCTACGCGGCGCGAGATCGGCTTCGTCCGATCGTGCTCCGGCTGTCCAGCAACAGTCCGACACTCGTGGAGCGACACAGCCCTCCGCTCCCCTCACCAATCCCTCTGCCCCCAAAGGGCCGGCGCATGTAGGACACAGCTCGTCCGCCGACATAGCCACCGTGCCATCCGAAAAATCGGCTCCACGATCCGAGAAGATAGCTGCTCCATCCAGCTCCGGTCCGCAACCTGTGTCTGAGGAATCTAGTCCGATTCATGATTCGAGTCGCGGTAGACCGCTCAGCCGATCCGAGGGCTCACTGCTGAATCCGCTCAGTGCGAATGAGGCGCGCAACGCGACTCCTCCGTTTCAATTCAATTGGGAACAGGTCCTAGAACGAGTGGCGAGCGTCCATCCGAACATCGCCCCCTTTTTAGAAATGGGCACGCTGGTCGGCGTCGAAGGCAACCTGCTGACGATCGGCTATCCTAAGAGCGCATCGGTAGCGCTCGCGCGAATTCAGAACGAGGAAAACATTCGCGTAGTCACCGACCTCTGTGCTGAATTGGCTGGACAAGCTGTTCGACTGCGCGTGATGGAATTGGGTGATGGACAGCCAACTGGCCCGAGCCCGGCTCAGATCCGCGCGGCCAAGGAACGAGACCAAAAGCAGATCCTTCTGGAACAGACTCGTTCCCATCCGCTGGTCAAGCGCACGCTGGATATCTTTGGCGTGGAGGTCGTCGAAGTTCGTCAGGTCGCTCCGCAGGAGGAGGCTTGTGAATGACCAAGAATCCGTTCGGCAATATCGGCAACATCATGAAGCAGGCCCAGGCTATGCAGGAGCAGTTGGCCAAGCTCCAGGAACAGGCTGCCGGAAAGACAGTGGAAGGCACGGCCGGCGGTGGGATGGTGGCCGTGACCGCCACCGGCGCGATGCAGGTGGTTGCCGTGAAGATCGATCCGGAGGTGCTCAAGTCCGGCGATATCGAGATGGTGCAGGACCTAGTCGTGGCGGCGACCAACGAAGCCTTGCGCAAGGCGCGTGAGATGATGACGGAAGAGATGAAGAGCCTCACGGGAGGCCTCCATATTCCGGGCCTGTTCTAAGACAACGCTGACGATCGGTCATCGCTTAGCATTCCACATTCATCACTGGCTCATTCATGGGTGTTGATCAACAAGGCCTACTGTTCCGACTGATCCGGGAACTGGTCCGGTTGCCGGGAATCGGACAGAAGACCGCCCAACGCCTGGCCTTCCATCTGCTGAAGGCCGAGCGAGAAGAGGCCCTGCGCCTGGCGGAAGCGATCCAAGCCGTCAAGGAAGGAGTGACCTTTTGCCGTCGGTGCCGGAATATTGCCGAGGGCGAACTCTGCGAGTTTTGTCTCGACCCCAAGCGCGACCAGACCAAGATTCTTGTGGTCGAAGAACCCAGCACCCTTTACGCCATCGAACGCACCGGAGGATACCGTGGTCTCTACCATGTTCTGCTCGGCGCGCTGTCACCCCTGGATGGGATCGGTCCCGCTGACATTCGCGCGCAGGACCTGCTGGATCGTATGAAGGAGGGAGGGGTTGAGGAAGTGATCGTTGCCACGAATCCGACCATCGAGGGAGAGGCGACGGCCATCTACCTGACGAGGCAGTTGAAGCCCTATGGCGTGAGAGTCTCTCGGATCGCGTATGGCATTCCGGTCGGGATGGATATCGAATACGCGGACGAGGTGACACTCATCAAATCCATCGAAGGCAGACGGGACCTGTGAGAGTCCTCTGACCTGCGCAACAACTGGTGGACGCGAGGAGCTCTGTGGCAATTGACGGCGCATACGCGAGGCTGTTATAGTTCCCGCCCCATGGCCATGCCAGCACGCAAGCCCAGCAAGAGCAGAGTCTCTCCAAAGCGTATTACGAAATCCGCTCCGGCCGCGCACGCAAAAAAGCTCAACCGGCGACCGGCCGGCAAGTATGGCGACATCCGCAGTGACCTCGAACGTCAACGGGCTGTGCTAATCGAGGAAGCGGGCGGGATGTTGGTGCACCGACCTGAACTCGAGGCGTTCCCCGACCAGAGCGACCAGGCCACGGCGGAGGTGGACCAGAACTTTGCGCTGAGACTGAAGGAACGCGAGCAGAAACTGCTGAAAAAAATTGACGAGGCGCTCGACCGAATGGAAACGAACACCTACGGCATCTGCGAACGTTGCGGGCAGGAGATCCCCTACAAACGCCTCAAGGCCCGGCCTGTGACGACCCTCTGCATCGAGTGCAAAACCCTCCAAGAGCAGGAAGAACGAATCCGCCGGTAGCCCCCTCGCCTTGGCGCTCCGGTGGGGCCACCTCTGCTACCTACCTCGACCGGCTTCCTAACGGGTTAACTCCTTCAACCGCTGCTTGGCTCTGGCGGCCCGGCTGGCTTCTTCTGGAATCCCTTCCACGAGCGCCAGGTAGGTTTCATACTCGGAAATAGCCAGTTTGGGGTTGACTGTCTCATAGGCCTCCGCCAAGTTGAACCGAGCGAGCGGGTAGTTCGGCCGGAGGGTCACGGCCTTTTCAAAGGCCTTGCGCGCTTTTTCCTGTTCGCCAAGCTCTCTATAGACATCGCCGAGATTGTTCAGCACCTCGGGTCTGCTGGGTTGGATCACGAGAGATCGCTGGATCGCGTCCCTCGCTCCTTCCAGTTGCCCCTTCCCCTTCAAAGCCAGCCCCAGCTTGTGGTGCGCTTCCGCGAGTTGTACCTTATTGGAGAAGCCGTGCGTGATCGCCTTCTGGTAAGCCACGATCGCGACGTCGTCGTTGCGTGTGCCGCAGTAGGCCAAGTGAGCGGCCTCCCCCCTCGCAAACTGTTGTAGCGCTGGGAGGAGCTCTTTCTCCTCGTCGCCCTTACTATCCGTGCGCAGGCTGCTTTTGCTCTTGTCGGTCCCCCCGACTCGGGCCAGGAACTCTTTTCTGCGTGGGGACAGCAGTGTTGCGTAGGGGTCTAGCGAAAAGGAAGCCAGAAGCAATGACGGAACGTCGGCCCCGCGAAGCACGATGTATTGAGTCGTGCTTTTTTCGTCGCCGGTCATGTACAGCGCACTGGTATCGAGGTCGGCTCGGCTCGCCAGTTGGGCGACGTTGAGGTAGAACTCGAGGGTGGGCTTGAGCTGGCTCAGAGTCTCACGCAGAACCGGATAGGGCTTGAGATTGAGACCAGTTGGAAAGGTAAAGAGCGCGCTGACTAAAAGCTCATCCTCGTCGAAGAAAAAGGACTCGTCAGCCCCTGACTCACTTCGGCTAGCGGCGATCCGTAATTCCTCACCGCTTCCCCAAGCCTCTCGACTGAGCGCACCCGCATCTCGACGTTGGAGGAAGGCCGCCTTCTTATCACATAGCCGGACCGATTTGAGCAGAGTGAGGTCGCTGGCCGAAGGGGGAAGATTCGAGGGCGGAGCGCTAGCCGCGCAGGCAAAAGAAAGCAGCCCTCCAGCGAGAGCAGATAGAGAGAGAACAGCCCGATGCCAACCCTGGATTTCGCTCAAGCAAGAAGCCATTACCCTGCAGCGGGTCCCGGAGAGGCCTTTACCCTAAACACGAAGGGCCCTTGGAAGGGCCCCTCGAAACCGAACCGATGACCGAAACCTCAAATGGACTAGGGATTCAGCAAAGTCCACCGCTGCGAACTGACCATCGCGTCTTCGCTGGTGTACCCAAACACGCCCGGGGCCAAAGACGCCACGAAATAGAGCGGTCGATTGAGGAAATAATCTAGAGCCACCCCCGGTGGGTTCAAGACGAACCCCACCCAGCGGAGAGGATGGTCGTACACCTGCGAAGCAGCTCGAGGATTCGTATAGATCAGGGACGTGCTATCCATGGTGGCGTAAATGCTGATCCCTTGGGCATACTGTTGCGACCCCGCGCAGCCCCCTGCGAGCAGAGCGACCACCACAGCCAGTCCTGCCAAGATTCGTAATTCCCGCATGCGACACCTCTCTTTTTCTTGAGAGACTAGCGACACTCTGGAGATATGAATAAGTTTAGCTCAAGCCTGCCAGTCTGTCCAGTCTAGCGAGAGATGCGGGCAGCGGCCGGATGATCGCTCAAAATTCAGCACTTGCGGCTCTCCTCCGGGGGCACGCGGTGTCCAATGCTTGTCTTTTCGTGGTCATGGTGGGCGATACTGGTATCGAACCAGTGGCCTCTTCCGTGTGAGGGAAGCGCTCTCCCACTGAGCTAATCGCCCATGTGCGCGCGAGTCTAACACGCTGGTCGGAGGTCAGTCAACGAATCCGCACCCATCTCTGTTCCCCGCCGATTGCTCTCAAAAATCTTCTCGTCATCCGCCCGCTTCGTGACTGCCTCGCTCACCCTCCGCAACTTGACATCATTCAAATACGGCCCGTACAATCGCTTCTCCATGGAGATTCAAACAGATGCGCGATGACGCGGTCATCGTGGGAGGAGGTCTGGCTGGGTCGGAAGCAGCCTGGCAAGCGGCGACGCGCGGCGCGCGGGTGACGCTCTACGAGATGCGTCCGAAGGAGCAGACCCAGGCCCACAAGACAGGGCTGCTGGCCGAACTGGTCTGCTCCAATTCCTTGGGATCCGGCGACGTTCTGAGCGCGCCGGGGATTCTGAAGGAAGAGATGCGACGCCTGAACTCCTTGGTCATCCGGGTCGCGGATGAGGTTCGTGTACCGGCTGGTTCGGCTCTGGCCGTGGATCGCGAGCTGTTCGCACAACGGATCACGCAAGCCTTGGAGAGTCATCCGAACGTCCGGATCATTCGGGAGGAGATCAAGGAAGTTCCGACCGACTGCGTCTGCATCGTCGCCACAGGCCCCTTGACATCCGACAGCCTCACAGCCGCCATTCGAGATCTCACGCATTCCAAGAATCTCTATTTCTTTGATGCGATCTCGCCCATTATCGACGCGGACTCCATCAATATGGATGTGGTGTTCCGGGCCTCTCGTTATGAGAAAGGAGGGGCTGATTATGTGAATTGTCCCATGGACGAGATGACCTACGATCGGTTTCACGACGCGCTGGTCAAGGCGGAAAAAGTCCAGCCGAAAGACTTCGAGAAGACTCCCTATTTCGAAGGCTGCATTCCCATCGAAGTGATGGCGGAACGTGGGCGCCAGACCATGCAGTTCGGGCCCTTGAAGCCTGTGGGGCTGAAAGATCCTAGAACGGGCACTCGCCCCTATGCGGTCGTTCAGCTTCGGGCCGAGAACATCCATCGCTCCTGCTACAACATGGTGGGGTTTCAAACGAAGCTGACCTACCCGGAGCAGCGTCGGGTGTTCCGCATGATCCCGGGCCTTGAGCAGGCCGAGTTCCTCCGGTATGGGAGCCTGCACCGGAATACTTTTGTCAACTCACCGCAACTGCTCAGAGACACGCTGCAGCTCAAGGCTCGCGGCACGGCCTTCTTTGCAGGGCAACTCGTGGGGGTGGAAGGTTATACGGAATCCGCCGCGATGGGAGGGTTGGCCGGCATCAATGCAGCCAGGGGACTTGCAGGGCTTCCGCTGGTGCCCCCTCCGCCCACGACAGCCCATGGCAGTCTGATCACGTACATCACCACCAGCGATCCCCGTCACTTCCAGCCGATCAACACCAACTTCGGTCTGTTCCCTCCTCTGCCAAGCCTGATCCGCGACAAGGACCAGAGGCGGCGCTTGATTGGTCAGCGTGCGCTGGAGGATCTCGAGGCATGGAAGACGCGATTCGGGCTTTCGTGACGTTTCTTGAGGTAGAACGGGGAGCGTCCCGCGAGACGATTCGCAACTATCAATCAGACCTGCGTCAATTTTGCTCCTTTATGAGCACGTTCCGTCCGGTCACTGCTCCTGCGATTTCGCCCGATGACGCGGACTCGTTCGCCATCCGCAGCTACCTGGCGTGGTTGGACCGGAAAGGAGAGAAGAAATCCTCGCTGGCGCGGAAGCTGGCCACGCTCAGAAGTTTCTATCGGTTCCTGACGGAGGAGGGCCGAGCCAGGCAGAATCCGGCTGCCGAGGTCAGGACACCGAGACAGCCGCAGCACCTGCCGCAAGTCCTGACCAAGGACGACGCCGCTGCGCTCATGGAGTTCCCCGAGGGAGACACGGTGCTGTCACTGCGGGACCGTGCGATCCTCGAAACCCTCTATTCCACCGGAGCTCGGGTGAGCGAACTGGTCGGCATGAATCTGGATGACCTCAACCTGTCCGACGGGTTGGTCCGGCTCCGGGGCAAAGGGCGAAAGGAGCGCCTGGTGCCGGTCGGGGCGGTGGCAGTGGAGGCGATTAAAGAATATCA
>Ga0187892_10009421_pt1 | contig 12869 bp, 12 predicted proteins | sample MA1701073metaG_FD_139345 | JGI IMG/M metagenome (GOLD analysis project Ga0187892, IMG submission 139345) | Bio-ooze microbial communities from a basaltic lava cave in the Kipuka Kanohina Cave System on the Island of Hawaii, USA - MA170107-3 metaG ...
ACGGCATACCACTGCACGGCGTCGGGCTGCGTCCACGGAAACCACGGAAAATGCCAGCCGCCCAAAAAGAGCACGGCGATCAGCGCACTGCTCGTAATCATGTGGGCATATTCCGCCAGGAAGAACATTCCGAATTTCAGGGCGCTGTATTCCGTGTGGTACCCTCCGACCAGTTCCTGTTCCGCCTCGGCCAAATCGAACGGCGCGCGGTTGGATTCCGCCAGTGCCGTGATGAATAGAATGATGAACGCCCCCGGATGGAGCAGGACGTTCCACTTCGGCACGATGCCGCCCCAGTACGCCGTTTGCTGAACCGTGATCTCTTCCAGGCGTAGCGTTCCCATCGTGAGCACGACGACCAGAATGCACAGTCCGAGCGGGATCTCATAACTGAGCATTTGCGCGGTGGCTCGGATCGCGCCGTAAAACGAATACTTGTTGTTGCTCGACCAGCCTCCAAGCACGACGCCGTACACGCCCATCGAGCCCACGCCGAGCATGTACAACAGCCCGACGCTGGGGCTGGACACCTGTACGTCCACCAGGTGATCGCCAAGCTTCCATTGCCCGCCCCAGGGAATAGCCGCAAAGCCGATGAAGCCCACGAGGAACATGATCGCCGGCGCAAGAACAAACAACGGCTTGTCGACGTGGTCTGGGATCACATCCTCCTTGAGCAAGAACTTGATGCCATCGGCGATCGGTTGGAGCAGTCCGACTGGCCCGACGCGATTGGGCCCGATACGGTCCTGTGTCCACGCGGCGATCTTCCGCTCGAAATAGATGCAGTACGTCGCCGCGCCCTGCAGCACGCCCACCAGGACGACGGCCAGCAGAACGCTGATGCCAAACTGACTGGTTACGAATTCCCACATACAACCACTTAGGTCAGTGCGCAAACTCCGGCGTCGGCGGCGGTTGATAGACGTCCGCGAAGGCTGGCATCGTCGCCGACATCATCGCCCGGACCTTGGCGGCACGGTAAACGCCTTCATACCCCGCTATTTCGTAGAGATATTGCCCGTCCCGCCGCGCGCCGTCGGGCGGGTCCACGGCACGATCAAACGGCTGAACCAGGCCGGCCGTGTTGACAAAACTGCCCTCACGTTCCGCCCATGCACACGCCGGTAGAATGACCGCAGCCCCGGCCAGCAAATCGCTTTCGAACATGTCCTGCACGACGAGCAGGCGGAAGTTGCCGGCAATCTTGGACGTCTCCTTGTCCACCCATGTCGTCGGGTAGCCCCCGGCGATCCAGGCTGCGGTGAAATCGCCGGCGATGCTTCGATTGACAAATTCTTTGAACGAAAGCGCGACCCCACCGGCCTGGTCCCGCAGCATCTCAATGCCCCGGCGATTGGGGCACTTCTCCTTCAGGATCGTGAACTTGACCGCCGAGTCCGTCGCTCCCACCGGGAAGCGCTGATCCGAGCCGCTCATGGGCACCGGTCCCACGGCGATTGCGGCCTCCGGCGCGACCTGCCGAACGAAACGGATCAGCAGCCACGCCTCCTCACAGGCCAGGAACGGCGACAACATGAGGGCGACCGTCGCACCGCCGTGCTGCCGAACGTGCTCTTCGAACCGGAATCGAAGAATTTCAGGAAGTTCTTCCCATCGGGGCGTGGTCGATTCCAAGCCCCTCCGGGCAACCGGCTTCGTGATTCGCTTCTTGTCCAGAATGTATGAGTAACCGAACCGACCCTCGTCGCACATCCACCATGCGTTCACCTTGGGATTGAACCGCGGTCGAAGGCGATGGACCACATTCTCGTTGTGATCCACGTGGATCGCGCAGCCGGTGGCGCAGCCTGGACAGATCGAACGAGTCGGGGTCAAGAGCCACACTCGCTGCCGAAAAAGAAATTCCTTATCCAGCAGGCATCCGACGGGGCACAAATCGACGACGTTTCCTTGCAACGGGTTGTCCAACGGAAGGCCGGGGAACACGTCGATCTCGCTGCGCGCCCCGCGATTGACGAAGCATAGTTCGTGCGTTCCGGAGATCTCGTCGGTAAACCGCACGCAGCGCGAACAGAGAACGCACCGGTCGCAATACAGCAGAGTCTTGGGGCCGATGTCCTTCTTGGGGTTTTTCAGTTTCTGATCGACCATTCGCGACTCCGCCTTGCCGAACTGAAAGCTGTAGTCCTGAAGGTAGCATTCGCCGGCCTTGTCACAGACCGGGCAATCCAGCGGATGATTCAGCAGGTAAAACTCCATGCAGTCTTCCTGGTTCTTCCGCACGCGCGGCGAGTTGAACCGAACGGTAAGACCGTCGCGCACCGGCGTCTGGCAAGAGGGCATAAGCTTGGGCGACCAGACCATTTCGCGGGTTTTCGGATCCGGCGCCTGCATTTCCATGAGGCACAGCCGGCAGGAGGCCACAACCGACAGGCCCGGGTGGTAGCAATAGTGCGGCACGTTCCAACCGGACTCCAACGCCGCCTGAAGCACGGGAATGCCTTCGCGGCATTCTAGAGTGCGGTTGTCGATCGTGATCTTGGGCATGATTCTCCCGGGGTCGCCGCTAGAGCTGATCCGCTTTCCTCCTTCGGCTCGAGATGGAACCGGCCGGACCCGACACCCATGGCGATACGTCACCCATAAGAGGCATCTGTAGCGGAAACAACTCACGTCTCAGCGGATTCAACGCCAATTCCATCGCCTCCAGCGTTGTCGCCCCGAGTAGGGAACTATCTCCTGGCTCGCCAAAGACAACTGGAGCCGCTCCTACACTCTTTTTATAGATAAAGTGGGCGACTCCCACGTCTCGCTCGATAGAGCCACCGTTGGCCAAGACAAAAGACGTCCTCTTGAACGGCTTGACACCGAGCGATCGCAGCACCGTTCGCGGCATGACGGAATGGATAGCGCCGGAATCAATAAGGAACTCTACCTCGCGCTCCTTTTTCGCGGCGGCATCCTTCTTGACCCTGAGTTTTAGCCGTGTCAACCCCAACTTCGCTCTTCCGATTCGGCGCCGCTGGCGCCGGTGACCCTAATTCAATACGTGGAGCAGTTCCTGCGTTCGATTGGGCGGCTGGGCCAAAATGGCCGCCTCCAACTCCGTCCGGAACTTCTTCACGATCGTCTCAATCGGATACGTCGCCCCGTCGGGAAGGCCGCAGATGCTCAATCCGGGCATCATGCCCATATGGCGCGAGGTTTCGAGGATCGTGTCCAGGTCCTCGATCCGGCCGGCCCCAAGCGCGATCCGCGTGGCGATCTTGTTCATCCAGCTCGTGCCTTCCCGGCACTGCGTGCACTGCCCGCAGGATTCACTGGAGAAAAAGCGTGTCAGGTTGCGGAGCACCACGCGAATGTCGGTGCCTTCATCGATCACGACCGCCGCGGCCGTCCCCAACCCCAGAAGGCCGTACTTACGCGGATCCTCAAAATCCATCTTCATATCGAGTTCGTCAACCGTGATCGCACCCATCGACGCCCCACCCGGAAGCACGGCCTTCACTCGCCGGCCCGACAGCATCCCGCCGCCTAGGTCGGGCCGCTCAATCAGATCGCGGACGGTGATGGTCATCGGTCCCTCGTAGCACCCGGGCCGCTTCACCGGCCCGCTGATGCAGAACAGCTTTGGACCCGTGCTGTGCGGCGGGCCGATCGTGGAAAACCACTCCGCTCCGCGCTCGATGATATGCGGTACGCAGCAGAGTGTCTCCACGTTGTTGACCACCGTGGGGCGGCGGAACAGTCCCTCGACGGCCGGAAACGGCGGCTTGATCCGTGGCCAGCCGCGCTTGCCCTCCAGCGATTCAATTAGCCCGGTTTCCTCACCGCAGACGTAGGCCCCTGCCCCACGATGAAGAAAGCACTCAATGCCGTAGCCGCTCCCGAAAACGTTTTTGCCCAAATAGCCGGCGGCGTAGGCCTCATCGACCGCTCGCTGCAGAATGTGGAACGGTTCATGGAACTCAACGCGCAGATAGACATAGGCGACCTGAGCCTGCGTCGCGTACGCGGCGATGATGGTGCCTTCGATCAACTGGTGCGGATCGGTCTCCATCAGGACGCGATTGCAGAACGTCGGCGGCTCGGACTCGTCCGCGTTCACGCAGAGCAGCGTTCGCGTGCGGTCCTTCGGCAGAAATCCCCATTTCACTCCGGTCGGGAAACCGGCGCCGCCTCGGCCGCGGAGGTTCGCCTTTTTGACCTCCTCAATCACCGCCTCCGGGGTCATCTTCAAGGCTTTGCGGACGGCCCCGTACCCGCCGCGCGACTCGTAAACCTTCAGCGACGCCGCGCCGCCGACCTGCCGATTGCGAAGCAAGATAGGTTCAAAGCCGTCCATAACGTCGGTTTCAGTCCGCCTCGCGCATTTCACGCACGTCCGAAGTACGTTCGAGCACCGAATCCGGGGATGTCGTCGCCCGCGGCCCCTCACCGTGCGGCCGAGGCGCGTCGAACAACTCGCTGCGCGGGACGCTGATGCGATCATTCTCTGGATCGGCCAGCAATCCGGCGACGTCCGTCGGCCTCACACACTTGTGCAATCGCTCATTGATGAGCAGACACGGGGCGTGATCGCAGCCCGCAAGACACTCTTCGGTAGCTACGCTGTATCGGCCGTCGGGCGTAGTTTGATGCTCGCCGATGCCAAGCTGGGCCTTCACCTCATCCAGGACCGCGGCTCCGCCCATGATCTCGCAACTGATGCTTCGGCACGCGGTAATCACTTTCTTCCCCCTGGGGTGCGTCCAAAAATGCGTATAAAAGGAGATCGTGTCCATTACGTCGGACGGATGAATCTCCAGCAAAGCCGCGATCTCCACCATCGCTTGCCAGGAAACGTGTCCAAGTGCGTCTTGGACCACGTGCAGCGCCGGCAACAATACCGCCCGCTTCGTTTCGTAGCGATCAAAGAAGGAACGGATCTTGGCCCGTACCGTCTCCGTAAGCACCGGGGGCGCCGACGGATCCACCACCCGCGGATTGCGATTGATCGCTTGCCATGCCATCCAACGCTACTCCGACGCTACCGGTCGAGTTCCGCCGCGATGATGTTCAGGCTGCCCAGGACTGCGACTACGTCGCTCACCCGATGTCCGACCACCAATCGAGGGAAGCACTGATAGTTGATGAAGCTCGGCGGCCGGCACCGCGCACGGTAGGCCTTATTGCCGCCGTCGCTAGCCAGATAAAAGCCCAGTTCGCCGTTGGCGGTCTCATTGGCGCCGTAGGCTTCACCGATCGACGGCTGATATCCGCGGTTGGTCATGATCTGCTCAAAGTGATGGATCAGGCCCTCGATGCTGAAATACACCTCACCCTTATTGGGAAGCGTTTTCTTGTCAGCGGGAAGGACATCCACCGGCCCGTCGGGAATGCTGTCGACCAATTGCAGGACAATCTTGGCCGACTCGCGGGTCTCGGCCAGGCGGATCAGGTATCGTGCGTAACAGTCGCCTCCGGTACTGATGGGCACCTTGAACCTCACCGCCGGACGGCCGGCGCCGTCCCAGTTGTCCGCGTAGCAAAGGTATGGCTCGTCTTTGCGGAGATCGCGCCGGACGCCGCTGGCTCGCGCCAAAGGACCGGTCAAGCCCCAATCGATGGCGTCATCGTGGCTGATGAACCCTATGCCCTTTGTTCGCTCGATGAAGATCCGGTTGCGAGTCAGCAATCGCTCGAAATCCTCCAGAACCGGCGGGAGGGTCTCAGCGCAAAAGTTCTTCACCTTGGCAGGCCAGCCGGGGGTTATGTCCTGCATCAATCCGCCGACGCGCGTATAGCTCGTGGTGAACCTCGCCCCGCAGATCTCCTCGAATAAGTCGTAGATGACTTCCCGGGCGTTGAAGGGATAAAAGAACGACGTGAGCCCGCCCATGTCCAGCCCCGTCGCCCCGAGGGAAAGTAGATGATCTTGCACTCGAGCCAACTCTGCGATAATCGTCCGAATCGCCTTGCAACGAGGCGTGATCTCAATGCCGAACAGCCGCTCACAGGCATGATGCCATGCGATGTTGTTGGCCATCGGCGAGATGTAGTTCATCCGGTCGGTGACGACGACGTACTGGTTGTAGTTTAGGTCTTCGCCGAGCTTTTCGAATCCGCTGTGCAGGTAACCGATATGCACGGTGCAGTTCAACACTTTCTCGCCGTCGAGCTCTAAAACGTGGCGCAGAGTGGTGTGCGTCGCCGGGTGCTGCGGGCCCAGGTTGAGGACCCATACATCGCCGCCGGGCGTCTCCGGCGCATAGGTCGTTGACCCGATCGCCGGCTGGTCTGAAGGGGTTGAATGCATCTTGGATCCCGCTTGTCGGAGGCTTAGTACGCCGGCGAGGCCGCCCGCCCTAGGCGCTGTCCCGTGTCACCAGGCGATAGTCTTCCCGCTCACCACGACCGCGCAGCGGATAATCCTTTCGGAGTGGATGGGCTTCAAACCCTTCCCAGGTGAGGATGCGGCGCAAGTCCGGATGCCCGGAAAAGCGCACTCCGAACATATCGTAGACCTCTCGCTCCAACCATTCGGCGCCGCGCCAGATGCCCGTCACGGACGGCACTTCTGGCGACGGGTCATTGACGAAGCACTTGGCCCAAAGTCGATGCCCTTGCGATACGGATAGCAGCGAATAAATCACCCCGTAGCGATCGTCGGCGCCGGGAAAGTTCAAGTAGTCGATGCACGTCAAATCGCACAACTGCTCGAATCGGCACCGAACATCGCTCCGCAGAAATTGCATCACGTCCAAGAGCCGATCCGGCGCGACGCGGATGCACATTTGTTCCGTCGAGTGATCTGCACGGGGTATGAGCGGTCCGGACGCAAAATCAACGCCGGGAAAATGAGCACCGAGGGCGTCGAGAATCGTTCGTACCGTTTCGATCAATGCAACGCCGCCCTGGCCGACCCCGGCCTAAAACCCGCCCCTCGGATCAATTCGCCGACGGCTCGGGAACCTCGATCTGCACCGTCGGGTGGACCACCATGCCCAAGCCGCGGCCGCGTTCCTTCCTCGGTTTCAGCCCGTCGGCGTCGATGATCCGCTGAATGGCCATCACGCCTTCGATGAGCGTCTCCGGACGCGGCGGACAGCCCGGCACGTACACGTCCACCGGGAGGAACTGGTCAATTCCCTGCACGACGGCGTACGTATCAAACACGCCGCCCGTGCTTGCACAAGCTCCCATGCTGATGACCCATTTGGGCTCGGCCATCTGCAGATAGATCCGCTGCAATACTGGCATTGACTTAATGGCCACGCGGCCCGCTACGATCAAAAGGTCACATTGCCGCGGCGAAAACCGCATCGCCTCCGCGCCGAAGCGAGCGATGTCGTAGCGGCTGGCGGCCGTCGCCATCAGCTCAATGCCGCAGCACGCCGTCGCAAACGGCATCGGCCAAAGCGAGTTTCTACGCCCCCAATTGACGCCCTTCCGCACCAGCAAATCCATCAGGTGGCTATGCTTGGTGGCGAGGTACTCCTCTTTGCTTGCCTGGTAAGAAGCGTTGCTGGTCTCTAGTCCCACTGGAACGCCCCTTTTTTCCATTCATAGAGTAGTCCAAAGACCAGCAGCACGAAGAAGATGCTCATCGCGATGAGCAAGAACCCCTTGCCCGCAGAACCGCCGCCCTCCAGCGGGATACCCACATTCGACGTGCTAGCTCGGTAAAATGCCAAGGCCCAAGGCCACAGGAGAACTACCTCAACGTCGAACAGAAGAAACAGGAGGGCCACCAGGTAAAAACGAACATTAAAGCGCTGCTGCGTCCCCCCGATAACCGGCATGCCTGATTCGTAGGGGCTGTCCTTAACAGCCCCGTGCCGATGTCGGGGGCCGATGGCGTGCGCCGCGATCAACATGCCTGCGGCGACGAGCACCACAAGCAGAACCGTCACGCCGATCGCGGCATATGGCTGAATCCAAACGGACATTCTGCCCTCGTTGCCGAGACCTCCGTTCCGCGCCGGCTTCCATCGTCCGTATTGCGCCGGATATCAGAAGTCCATCGTACTTCGATCCCGTTTCACTGTATAGGAAAGCCGTAGGAAATCAATGAAAAATTTCACAAAGTTGTCGTAAGCCCTTGTTGCAACTGACCTTAATGAGTTGCCGATGATGGATGGGTAATCATGCGCAGAATCGACTACAATCCCACGACACGATGAAGGTTGCACTTGGGCAGTTGAATCCGACTGTCGGCGACATTGAAAGCAATGCTGCCCGTATTGGCGAGCAAATCCTTTCTGCTCGATCTGCCGGGGCGACCCTGGCAGTCTTTCCGGAGGTAGCAATCTTCGGCTATCCGCCGAAGGACCTGCTTTTGAGGCAGGGAATGATCCGCCGCAACGTCGCGGCGCTTCATCAAGTGGCGTCGCAATGCCGGGATATTACCGCCGTGGTCGGGTTTGTAGAGCCGGATCCCACGCGCGCCGGCAAGGGTATTTTCAATGCGGCGGCCGTTTGCCGAGACGGCGCCGTGACCGCCACCTACGCCAAGATGCTGCTGCCGACGTACGACGTATTCGATGAGTCGCGTTATTTCAACTCCGGCCGCCAGGTGAGGACCATCACCCTGGGCAGACACGCCGGCGCGGATCGGATCGGGCTGACCATCTGCGAGGACCTATGGAACGACCATCAGTTTGAAGGTCGCCGCGTCTACGGAGTCGACCCGATCCAAGCCACGGCGGCGGCCGGCGCTACGGCGCTGGTGAACATCTCCGCCTCGCCGTATCGAGTCGGCAAACAACCCTACCGCCAGACGCTCTTTGCCCAGCAAATGCGGGCCCACGGCCTCCCGCTGATCTATGTCAATCAAGTCGGCGGCAACGATGACCTCGTCTTTGACGGCGCAAGTATGGTTCTTGACGCACGTGGATCCGTGGTCGCTCGAGCGAAGGCGTTTGAAGAGGACTTGCTGATCGTAGACCTCTCTGAGGCGACGGCCAACCGGATCGAGCCGTATCCCGAACCGGCCGAGAGCATTCGTCGCGCCTTGGTCTTGGGCGCGCGCGATTACGTACGCAAATGCGGCTTTCGTGATGTGGTTCTAGGCCTATCCGGCGGGATTGACTCAGCGCTGGCCACCGTGCTGGCGGTGGAAGCCCTGGGGGCCGATCACGTCCACGGCGTGGCCATGCCCTCGCGATACAGCAGCCCCCACAGTCTCGAAGATGCGCAAGAGTTGGCCGCCAATTTGGGCATCCGTCTCTCCATCGTTCCTATCGAGTCGGTGCATCGCTCCGTGGAGGAGGCCATGCTTCCACATTTTGACCAGCAGCCGCCCGGCGTCACGGAGGAGAACATGCAGGCCCGCATTCGCGGCGCCATCTTGATGGCCCTTTCCAATCGCTTCGGCCGGTTATTGCTGACCACGGGGAACAAGAGCGAACTTGCCGTCGGCTACTGCACGCTGTACGGCGACATGTGCGGCGGGCTGGCGATACTCAGCGACGTGCCCAAGACGATGGTCTATGAGTTGGCCAGGCTGGTAAACAAATCCGCCGGCCGGCCGTGCATTCCCCACCGCTCCATCGAGCGGCCGCCGTCCGCGGAGCTGCGTGCGAACCAGTGCGACCAAGACACGCTGCCACCCTACGATGTCCTCGACGCCATTCTCGAACACTATATCGAGCACGAGACTGCTCCGGAGGAGATCATTGCCCTTGGTTTCAACCGCGATGTAGTTACGCAGGTCGTTGGCATGGTGGATCGCAGCGAATACAAACGAAAACAGGCCGCAGTTGGCCTGAAAGTCACCAGCCGCGCGTTCGGCACCGGCCGGCGCATGCCCATCGCCGCGCGGTATTAGCAGGAATGCAGCAGACCAATCCGCCGGAGCACCAACCTATAACCACAGAGGGCGCAAGGGGTTCCACAGAGGCTCAGAGACACAGAGCACCGATGATTTTGGTTTGCTCATCGATTGAAACTCATTGCAAAAACATACCGTCCGTCAAGTTACGACACCCGGAAGTGCCGAATCCCCGGCGTTCCAGCCCCCTCTGCGTCTCTGTGCCTCTGCGCCTCTGTGGTTATAGTCAGACACGAGCGGCCGCGGCGGTTCCGCCGCTGGGGGCGCGAACCAGGGGATCGACGAGCTTGGCCGCCAGGAACGCTTCGGCCCGGGCGTGCATGATTCGCAGCGGCCGCAGGCGCGGCGGGCCGGCGATGGCCGCGCCGAGGCTCAACGCTGGATGGTCTTGAAAAGAATCGAATGCGTCGTTAAACTGAGCGCATGGCAGCAGGACTTTCCATCAGTGACTTGCTCGCACTCAGTGTCGCCGAGCGGATTCTGCTTGTCGAGGACATTTGGGACAGCATCGCCAGTGTTCCCGAGGCCGTAAAGCTCACCGAAGCGCAGCGAAGGGAACTGGACGCCCGGCTGGATGCGTACACCAAAGACCCCGCGGCGGGCTCGCCCTGGGAGGCGGTCAAGGCCCGCATTTCGCGTCGGCCATGAGCTATCGGCTTGTTCTTCGGCCAGAAGCCGAGTCGGACTTGGCCGAGGCGTTCGAGTGGTACGAGCAACGCCGGCCGGGGTTGGGCGAGAGCCTGTTGCTGTCCGTCGAGGCGACGCACGTGGCGATTCAGGAAACCCCATTCCTGTTCCCAGTGGTTCATCGAAACATCCGTCGTGCCTTGACTCGTCGCTTTCCGTTCGGCGTGTTCTACGTTCTCGAGGGCGAGGCCGTAGTGGTCGTCGCCGTATTCCACGCCAGTCGCAATCCGAAAGGCTGGCAGAGCCGGGGTCAATAGATCGCTGGTGCGAAGCCCTGGACATCACTGCGCGAGATCAACGGTGAGCGGGATTGACCGGACAGAATAGGTGTATGATTCGATCGACAGGCGAGGCATCCATCAGGTGCGAGCGGGCGTCGCGGCGGCCTTTTGGGCATGAACGAGCGGGTCGACGAGTTTGGCCGCCAGGAAGGCCGCGGCCCGGGCGGTGCATGATTCGCAGCGGCCGCAGGGGCGGCGGGCCGCTGTGCGGCAGGTCCGAAGTTTGTCGAGCGGCACATGGAACCGTTGTGCAAGCTGGATCACTTCGGCGTAGGTCAGGTCCATCAGCGGCGATTCCACGCGGACTCCCGTCCGCTGCGGCGCCAGAGTCTCCACCATGATGTCAAAGGCGTGCAGGAACTCGCGTAGGCGATCCGGTTGTCCCGCGCCTGCCGCCGGCAACCCCAGGTGCGAGGCGTCAATCAGCCGGGAAATCCCGGTGGCCACGGCCGAAGCGCCCAGCCGCGCGGCACACTGGGCCGCCACGGACACGAGGACCGGGAACAGCCCGCGAAGCGCCGGAATGGAGTGGCCGGCGGCCAGCGAGCTCCCGGCGGAATCGAACGACCCGGATTCGTTCAATGATTCGTGTAGTTGGCCGACATGCGGCAGGTCGAGCGCCAGGACTCTTGCCGCGGGGAACGTCCCGGCCAAACAACCGGCCGCGTTACGCTCGGATTCGGCGGACGGCTGTCCGTAGTCCAGATGTAGAAGGATCAACTCGTGGTCCGGCGCGTATCGAGCCGCCACCGCCGCCGATTTAATTCCGCCGCCGGTCATGCAAACGATCGGGGTCACCGGGTTTCTCCTGATCTGCCACGTCCGCGGCTTCGTAAATTCAGCCGCTCCAAAGCGGGGGGCGTCGTCCGAGTCCGCGGACCACGTCGCCTGCGTTCGATTTTATCGGCAATTCAACATTGCGAAGGGAGTTTCAAAACGGCGGTTCTTCGGGGCGATAACGAAGAATTCCCGGCTCCGGCTCGTGGGAGATGTTACCGAAGCGAGTCGATTTCTTGTGGAAGCTGAGTTGGACGATGCCCGTCGGGCCGTTCCGCTGCTTGGCGATAATGACTTCCGCGATGCCGTGGACCTCGGGCTTCTCCTGTTTGTAGTCGTAGTATTCCTCGCGGTGCAACAGCAAAACCACGTCCGCGTCTTGTTCGATCGCCCCCGACTCTCGCAGATCGCTCATCAGCGGGCGCTTGTCGCTGCGTCCTTCGGGCATGCGGTTGAGCTGCGCCATGGCGATCACCGGAATCTCTAGCTCACGCGCAAGACTCTTGAGGTGCCGGCTGATTCCAGCGATCTCGACCTGCCGGTTCTCGGCCTTGGGTGTGTACATCAGTTGCAGATAATCGACGAAAACGGCGGCCAAGTTGTGCCGCATCTTCAACCTGCGGGCTTTGGCGCGAAGCTCCATAGCGGTCATACCCGGCGTGTCGTCCACGAACAGCGGCGCCTGCTGAAAAGCAGCGCAGGTATCGCACAGCTCCCGCATCTCCTTGTCCGACAGGGTCCGACGGCGCACTCGGTGCGAATCGATTTCGGTATGGGCGCACGCCAGGCGCTCCGCAACCTGCTGGGCGCTCATTTCCATCGAGAAGAACACCACCGGCCGCCGCTCGTCGAGGGCGATGTTCTTGGCCATCGCCAGCCCCAGGGCGGTCTTTCCCATCGACGGGCGGGCCGCGATGATGACCAGGTCGCCGCGCTGCAGGCCGGCCGTCATTTCGTCCAGGTGATGGAACCCCGTCGAAAGGCCCGTGCATACGCCCTCTTCGCCAAGATCGAGCTGCTTGGTGAGCCGGACCATCGCCGTGTAGATCTCGATAGAGTGACCGCTGACCCGCCGCTCGGTGACCGAAAAGATACGTTGCTCGGCTCGGTCCAGAATGTCGCGGGCTTCGTCGATGCCGCTGTAGGCCTGTTCGGCGATTTCGCCGGTGCAGCGAATCAGTTCGCGAAGCATCCCTTTGTCCCGGACGATGCGGGCATAATGCTCTGCGTTGGCCCATTCACCAAAGCTTTCGGCCAGTTGGATCATGTACTCCTGGCCGCCGACGAAGTCGAACAGGTCGCGCCGCCGCAGTTCGTCCGATACGACGATCAAATCGATCGCCTTG
>Ga0187892_10009423_pt1 | contig 12867 bp, 10 predicted proteins | sample MA1701073metaG_FD_139345 | JGI IMG/M metagenome (GOLD analysis project Ga0187892, IMG submission 139345) | Bio-ooze microbial communities from a basaltic lava cave in the Kipuka Kanohina Cave System on the Island of Hawaii, USA - MA170107-3 metaG ...
AACTTCCCCATTTTGATTCAGAAGATTGACGCAGAGCGAGTTGGAGGGTCACGCTCCGTCGTGACCGTCCCGCGAAGCGGGAGACGCGACAGAGCGCGTCCCTCCAATTTGGGGAAGTTCTGGCACCCCAAGCCCACCCTTGACAAGACATCTCCAAATGATGGATTTAGAGCCTATCCTAAAACCCAATCCTAACAATCGGTGGCACGGGCGTCCCTGCCCGTGTCAGCCACAGGCACGGAGGCCTGTGCCACCAGGTTTTAGGAGAGGTTCTTAAGTCAGGACGCCTCGCGGCGTGAGGAACTCAGCGATGGACATCTATTTCATGTGTCCCAAGTGCGAGCAGCGGCTCGTCGTGGACGCCGTGGGCGCGGGGTTGCACATCAATTGCCCCAATTGCACGCAGCGTCTCATCGTGCCCGATCCTCCCGTGATGCGATCAGTGGACGTGGAATTTCTGCCGCCCGAGGAAGCCGACGACGTGGTGATAGGCGAAACCCTGCCGCCAACCCCGCCTCCGCCCCCCCGCCCCGCCGCAACGCGAGCGGCTCGACAAGACCGTTTTCATCCCGCAGCCTGGCGCGGCTGAATCGCCTCTACCCAGCGCCCCGCCTGTCAACCGCCCCAACGTCCCGCCCAACCCCGTCGAGATCACACTCACGCGCGCGCCTAAAATCACGCTGCCGCCGCAACCCTTGCCCGCCGACGAACCGATTGCCGCTAAAGTCACGCCCGCCGACGTGCGCCCCGACCAGACGGTGAAAATTTCCTTCGAGCCGCCGCCGTTCGAGCCGCCGCGATTGCGTCCCGATGTCACGCCGCCGCCGAGCGGTCCGCAAATCAAGTTCCGCAAGAACGACGCGCCCGCGCCGTCACGCAACGGGTTCTGGGGGCGGCTGGCGCGGCTGTTTCGATTCTCGCGCTGAGACGCGACCTTGACCAACCGCGCTGATAATGTTTGATTAACTGGCTGCCTTCGCTGGCGCAGGAATTTTATGGACATCTATTTCCTATGCCCGAAATGCGACACCAAATTCGCCATTGACGAATCTGGCGCGGGGATGATTTTCCGCTGCACAAACTGCAACACGAAAATCATCGTCCCTGAGCCGACGAAACCCGCGCCCACCGTCCCCAAAGTCGTCCCGCCCCCCGCCCCCTCTCCCATCGCCCCGCCTCCGCTTGTCGCGCTTTCTCCCGCAGTGACGCCCGTCAGTCCGCCTCCACCCACGTCGCCGCCTCCGCCGAAGAGCAAGACGGAGAAAATCCCAGAGTCTCAGTTGCCGCAACAGGCTGCGCCGCCGCCCCCCAAACCGCCCGCGCCCTCCCCCGCAACGCAAAAAGTCGTCATCCCGAAAATCTCCGTCGAAACTCCCCCGCCCGCCGTTGCACCGCCGCCGTCTGCACCCGCGAAGCCTGAGCAGCAACTTTCCGAACGTTCCGCCGCCCTTGATTCCGCCAACGCACGGATTGCCGCGCTGCAACGCGACCTCGACACGCGCAGCAATGAATTGCAGGAAACCGAGTCCACCGCCCGCGCCGCGCGCGAGGAAGCGGCAAAGGTGTTCGAGTCGCTGAACAAACAACTCGCCGAGGCGCGCAGCAAATCCGCAGAGACCCAGGCGCAAGTCGCGCAGTTGCAGGCGGCGGTTCAGTCCGCGCCGAACTCCGACGCGTTGCAGTCGCTGCGCCAGCAGCTTGCCGCGCAGCAACAGCGCGTGTCTGAGTTGGAGCGCTATGAGCAGCTCAGCGTCGAGCTTCAGGCGCACATGCGCGACCTCAAGACCGACCTTGCGGAGCGTGAGAAGCAGTTCACCGAGCAGCAACAGGCGTTCTCCAATCTCCAATCTCAACTCGCGCAGACACGCCAAGCGCACCAGAAGAAACAGTCAGAGACGGAATCGCGCGTGGTCGCGCTCGCCACGGAAAAGGCGGAGTTGGAGCGCCGCCTCGAATCGCACGAGTCACACATCCGCCAGCTTGAAACGCTCGCGGCGCAGGCGCCCGCCGTCAGCGAGATGATGCGGTTGCAGGAGGAATTGCGCCAGCGCGCCGCCGAGATTGCGGATTTGCGCCACGCCAACGAGGACCTCGCTGCGTCCAGCCACGCGCAGTTGACGGAAACGCAGGAGCACCTCGCGGCGCTGCAACGCCAGCTTGAGCAATCGCAGTTCGCCTCCGCCGAACAACTTCAGCGCGCGCAGGCGGAGATTCAGTCGCTGCACTCCGACGCGCACCAGCAGCGCGCCAGTTTCGACGAGGAACGGGCGCGGCTCGCGCAGGAAATCGCCACATCGCTGAGCCGCGCGCAGCAGCTTGAGGCGCGGCTTTCCGACCGCGAGAAGATGCTCGCCGCCGCCGCGTTGACGGGCGACCAGCGGTTCAACCAGGCGCAGGACGATTTGCGCGCCGTGCGGGAGGAATCGCAACGGCAAGTCGCGGCGCTCCAACGCGAGTTGGACGCGCGCAATTCGCAGCTTCAAACGCTCCGCGCGCAACTCGCGGAGAAGGAACAGGCGTTGTCCGTCACGACCGACGACGCGCAACAGAAACTTCAGCAGCTCGAGTCCGCGCTCGACGCGTTGCAACGCGAGACCGCGCACACGCTCGCGCAGGGTGCCGATGAAAAATCGCGCCTCGCCGCGCAGGGGCGGGAGGCGACCGAGGAACTCGCGTCGTTGCGCGAGCATCTCGCCACAGTGCCGACCACCGACGAGGTGAAGAAACTGCGCGCCAGCCTCGTATCGGCGCAGAAGGAAAAGTCCGCAGCCGAGGAGAAACTCGCCGCAGCCGAGGAGTCCGCGCGCACCGCGTCGTCGGATTTGTCGGCAAAACTCAAGCGCGCGCTCGACGACAAGTCGGACGTGCAGGCGCGGTTGCGCGCCACGGAGGCCGACCTCGCCATCGCGCGCGAGAAACTCCTGTTCTTCGAGCGGCATCCCGCGCCGCCAGCGGAGGAAGGCGCTCCTGAAATTTCGGAAACAGAAAAGCCCGCTGCGGATTCGTTCCCGCCGCCCGCGCCGATTTTCTCGTTCAGCGGCGCAACCGAGGCGCCTTCAGTTTCCCCAGAGGATATCCCCGAGACGGATGACTTAAAATCCGACACGCCGCCGCCGTTGCGGTTCAAGACCGCGAGCGAACCGTCGGCGCATCCCGCGCTCCCCGAATCGCGCCACGCCCCGCGCGGCAACGGCGAGTCGTACGTCGCCGTCGCCGAAGCGCCGACCGCTTCGCAGCAGGCGCCCAAACTCGGCGAGATTCCATCTTACACGCCGCGTTCGCGTTCGCGCCCCAGTCGGTTGCTGGTGATGTTGTTCGTCGGGCTGGCGTTGGCGTTCGCAGGCATCGGGTTTCTCTTCTGGTATCAATATGCGGGGCACACCGCCCTGGTGGACGCGGCGAAGTTCCAGCCCGTGTTCGCCTCGGCGCAACAGATCGAGGACCACACGCGCACCGGTCCGCAGCCGCATCACTTCGCGGAACTCCTGGGGAAACTGGAGGCGGACGTGAACGCCACGACGGAAAAAGCCGACCGAGGAAACGAGCGGCGTCTGGCGGAACAGATGCGCGGCATCGTCAGCACTTACAAGGACAGCCAGACGCTTTGGGATTTGACCCGCCAGAACAACAACATCGCGCCCGTCACCGACGAGCGCATCCGCGCGCTTGCAGCGGCGTATAATCTCAGGCTGTTCCGCATCCCCAACCGCGACGAGGAATTTGTGGACGGGCGCGAAGGCGTGCCCATCATTTGGGCGCAGGCGCGGCAACAGGTCATCGAGGCGAAGGATTTCGTGCGCGCACATCAACCGCCGCAATAGGCTCAGCCGCGAACGCATAGCGCCATTCCTGGCGAGAGGAAAAACGGCGGCAGAGATGCGCACAGATTGGAGAATGGGAGGACTTCTGGCTTGAGGCGGATGCCGAGTTGGTCACGCATGAATTTTCTGCGCGCCTCGATGCGCGACCACGTTTCAGGATATTTCTGGGAAAATTCCGCGCGCAATTTTTCGTCGGCGAGCGCGATGCCGTCTTCGATGTTGGTCGTGAAATAATCTGTCCCCGTCGCGGGAATGATGTCGCATTGGAGCGCCATGCCTGACGCGAGTTTCAGCTTCGAGCCCCGCGAAATCGGTGAACTCACCCATTCGTCGAGATGAATGAGATGGCCTGGATTCAGCGTCACGCCAAAGAACGGGTCGCCGATGATGTTGTGCACCGCTTTGTAAGTCTCGCCGCCCGTCACGCCGATGCCGATGGTTTCATACCACGCGACCGCCGCGCGGAAATATGGCGCGACTAGTTTTTCAACGTAATCGCGAATCTTCGGCGGCAAATCCTTTTCGTCCCTCGCCAAAAATCCCGCGCGCGCTGTCAGTCCGCCCCACAACCCGACCGCCATCGTGATCGGGTCGCCGAGTTGCATCTTGCGCGTGGACGGACTTGCCAATCCGACCCGCGCGCGTTCGCCCGCCGTCAGCATCAGGTGACACGACATCGGCACGCCGCAATACCGCATGTTGCGCACCGCGTCCTGCTCGGTCATCCCGACGCGTAGATTGAAAAGCGCATCACGCACCATCTGCGAGGCGAGCGTGGCGCCGAACTCGAATTGCGCGAGTTGATGCACGCTGTTGGTCGCTCGCAAACCGTCCGTCGGGTGCATGAACAGCGCGGTCGCGTTGGCGTGTGTCCACACGGGCGCGGCAGCGATGATTTCCTTCAAGATGAACGCGGGCAGTTCGCTGGCGAGCTTGGGATTTTTTGTTTCCGTACGGTCAAAATATTTCCAGCCGACCACGCCGACGCCCGAACTTCGTTTGACGCCCGCACTGCGCAGGATTTTCCGCAAGGGAATCAGTTTGTCGCGCGGCTGACTGAGCAGACTGAACGTCTGGAACAGTTCAATCCGCATTGTAGTCGCAGGCTTTACGCCTGCGTCCGCCGACGCACCCGTAAAGGGTGCGGCTACAAGACTCAATCCCGCGTAACCCGCGCCCTCGTTGCCGACGATCAACGTCAAGTTGCCGTCATCGCGCGTGAGCACAGCGACGGATTCCTCAAAACGCGGGTCGTATCCCGTCAGCCACGCGAGATTGGCGAAATGTTCGCGGTCGCCGTAGATCACGAGCGCGTCGAGATGCTCGCGCTTCATCGCTTCCCTCGTCGCGGCGTTGCGCGAGTCATATTCCTCTCGCGAGATCCGTGGCTCAACTGTTGGCAGTCCGAAATCAGGCAGCGCAACTTCAGAAAGTCGAATGGAAGAATTCATCGTGATTGTCTCACTTCTTCGCGGCAATCAGCGGCGCGAACTGCTGCGCGTCGGGGTCGTATGCAAAAAGCTCCGCCGTGGCGATTTTGAAGAACCACGCGTGAAGGCGCAGTTTTTCCTCGGCGACCTTTTGCGTCACACAGGGATACGCGCGCAAATTTTCCAGCGCGAACAGCACGTTCTCTTCAGCAGCCGCTGTGGCGCGGGCTTCGGCATCTGTGAGGTGATTGTAATTGCGCCCGATCACCTCGCGCACGGGCGCGGCGAGTTCGAGCCATTCCGCGAGGTGCGGCATTTTCTTCGCGTCGGGCGTTCCACCCAGTAACGCCTGCATCGCGCCGCATTGCGAATGACCGCATACGACGATGTCGCTGACGCCCAGCACTTCCACGGCGAACTCGATGGCGGCGGCGGTCGAGTTGGTGCTGCCGACGACGCGCGACGGCGGGACGATGTTGCCGACGTTTTTGACGACGAACAGGTCGCCAGGTTTGCTCTGCGTGATGAGTTCGGCGATGACGCGTGAGTCGGAGCACGTGATGAACAGCGTCTGCGGCGATTGCCCTTCGCGCGAGAGTTTCTCGAACAACTCACGGTAACGCCCGAACTCGCGGTTCTGGAATTTGTGGACTCCTTCGATGAGACGTTGCATACGGAAAAAACTTGGACGCCAACGCGCGCGCGCTACATCGCTGCTTTGAGCTTGGCGTGTTTGGCGCGCGATTCCTCGGCGAGGCGCTCCTTGAATTTCAGGTATTTCGACAGCATCACCTTGTCGCCCGCCGCGATGATTTGCACGGCGAGCAATCCCGCGTTCCGCCCCGCGCCGATGGCGACGGTCGCAACGGGCACGCCTGGCGGCATTTGCACCATCGAAAGCAGCGAATCAAGTCCGCCGAGCGATTTCGTTTCAATCGGCACGGCGACAACGGGCAACGGCGTGAACGCGGCGGCGACTCCCGCCAGATGCGCCGCGCCGCCCGCGCCCGCGATGATGACTTTGATGCCGCGCGTGTGCGCCGCGCGCGCGAAGTCCGCCACGTCGTCGGGCGTGCGGTGCGCCGACATCACGCGCACGTCGCACGCGATGCCAAATTCACCGCAAGCGTCGGCGGCAGCTTTCATCGTCGGCCAGTCGGAATCGCTGCCCATGATGATTCCGACGAGAGTCTGGTTTTCGGTGGTCATTGTTCCTTTCGTGGTTTTTGATTTTACTCTGCTGCGCAAAACTCCTGACGGAACGCTTACGCGTTCCGCTCCAAGGATGGAGCGGAATCGGTAACGATTCCGTCCGTTCGTTGAACGCGCATGCTGCACATAACAGCGCCCTACCCCGTGCTTTTCATCCCGAACGCGATGCCGTTGACCGTGAGCGCGAGGAGTCGGCGCAATTTTTCGACGCGGCGCGGTTGCGTGGCGGCGCGCCATTGCGGGAGGAATCGGATTTGGATGAAGTTGAGCGGGTCAACGTATGGGTTGCGCAATCGGATGGATTCGGCGAGCACGGGCTGGTTCGCCAGCAGCGCGTTGCGCTGGCTCACGTTCAACGCCAGTTTCACCGAACGCCGATGCTCCTCCTCGATCATCCCGAAAATCTTCCGCCGCACCGCCGCGTCGCGCACGAGAGTGGCATAGCGACCCGCGATATACAAATCCGTTTTCGCCAGCGACATCTCCGCGTTGTCCAGCACCGACGCGAAGAAAGGCCAGTGCGCATACATCTCGCGCAAGTGTTGCAAGCCGTGCTCGTTCGCCGCCGCAAATTTTTCCAACGCGTGCCCCACGCCATACCACGCGGAAATCATGTGGCGCGATTGCGTCCACGCAAACACCCACGGGATCGCGCGGAGTTGCCGCAAATCCTCCGTCTGCCGCCGACGGCTCGGGCGCGACCCGATGCGCAGATGCTCAATCAAATCAATTGGTGTTGCCTGCCAGAAATAGTCCTGAAATTCTGGCGTGCGATAAATCAACTGCTGATAAAACTCGAACGAATCGCGCGCCAACTGGTCCATCCACCGCTCCCACTGCGGCAACCGCGCCTCGTCCGTCTGCGACGGCAGGCAATTTACCGCGATGACGGCGGTCGTGAGTTGTTCCAGGTTGCGCTGCGCGATGACGGGGTTGGTGTATTTCAGCGAGATGACCTCGCCCTGTTCCGTGATGCGGATGCGGCCGCCGCGCGCCGCGTCGGGTTGCGCGCGCAAACTGCGGTGACTCTGCCCGCCGCCGCGGTCAATGCTGCCGCCCTTGCCGTGGAACAGCCGCAACTTCACGCCGTGCTCGCGCGCGCCCGACGCCAACTCTTTTTGCGCGCGATACAAGAACCAATTTGCCGCGAGATAACCTCCGTCCTTGTTCGAATCGGAATATCCCAGCATCACCTCCTGCACGTTGCCGCGCGACTCGATGTAACGGCGATACTCGGCGTCCTTCCACGCCGAGCGCATCACTGCGCCGCAATGCTCAAGGTCTTCGATGGTCTCGAACAACGGCACGATGTCCACGTGCTCCAGCCGCGCTCGTTTCGTCAGCGCCAGCAACCCGTGCAAATCGTCAGCGCTGTGCGTCATGCTCAGGACGAAATGATTCGCCGCCGCCAGCCCGTGCTCGCGTTGGATGGCGCGCACCGTGCGCATTTCGTCGAGCAATTCGTCGGGCGCGTCCTTCAACTTTCCGCTGTGGTCACGAAAATCCAGTTCCGCGAGATGAAACCCGAACGTCTGCGCCTGCACGATGAGACGCGAGAGCCGACCGCGCGCTGCGCGGTGCGCGTTCTGTTTGAGCAACCCGACGCGAAGACTTTCGAGGTCGCGCACAAATTCCGCCGACGTGCGATAACCGCCCCGAAGCTTGCGTTGAACCTCTATCAATTGACGCCGAAAAATCTCAACGGGCTGGAACGGGTCAACTTCCTCCTGCACGCCTGTCGCCCGACGTTTTTTGCGAACGCTTGGCGCGGCATGCGATAATTCCGAGAGCAGTGTTTCGCATTCACGAGCATAAAACCGCATCACCTTCTCGCGGTGCATTTTTGCGGTGAGCAAACTCATTTCGGGCGTCACCAGCGGGTTACCGTCGCGGTCGCCGCCCACCCAACTGGCAAACGTGAGGAACTGCCGCTCGCACTTCACCTCGGGATAATGCACGTGCAGTTCCCGCAGGAAAGTTTCGTGGAACTTGGCAACCGTCTCGAAGATGGCGCTGTCGAAAAAGTAGAGCAGGTTGTCAGCTTCATTGAGCGGACCGACGCGGCGCTCGCGGATTTCCTCAGTCTGCCAGAGCGTCTCAAGGACTTCATCGGGCGCGTCGAAGTGCTGCGACAGGCGCAACAAGTGATGCAAAATTGTGCGGCGCTTCGCTTCCGTCGGGTGCGCGGTGAGCACGGGCTGGATTTCCAGCGCGTCGAGGCACTGCTGAAGTTGCCCCGCAGTCACGCCCGCCTGTTTTAACGTGGGGAAAAGTTTTCGAAGCGATTGCGACGGCGCGGGCGACGCTTGTAAATGACGGACGCGCGTTCGCTCCTCGCAGAGATTCACAAGATGAAAGAACAAGCTGAACGCGTGTGCGACCTGATACGCCTCGTCACCGCGCAACGCGCCCACCGCGCGGCGTAACGAACGCACGGTCACCGCGTCGTGCTTGAGTCGAATCGCTTTGGTCGTCTTGCGGATTTGCTCGACGCTTTGAAAGACGCCCTCCCCCGCCTGCTCGCGGATAATGTCCCCGAGCCGCGTCGTCAAAAAACGGACTTCCTGTTTTTGTTGCGCGTCCATCAGGTTTTCAGCGCGGCGCGAACGGCGAGTTCCGCGCACCGCGCCAGTTGCGTGGCGGTCAGTCCGTGTTTCGCGGACTTTGATTTCACGGGCGGGACATGAATAAACCCGCACGGGATTATCAGGCGCTTGCGAGCCACAAAATTGAGCGTGCCGTAAAAGATGTGGTTGCAGATGTAAGCGCCCGCATGCGCGGAGAATTCCACTGGTAATTTAGCGCGGCGCAAGGCGCGCTCGATTTTCTCGACGGGAATCGTGGGGTAATAGCCGACAGGTCCATCGCGGCGCGCGCGATGCCAACGGACGATTTTCTTTTTCCCCTTCTTCGTTATTTCCTTGTTCAGATTCACTGCCGCGCGTTCGACGCCGATTTGCGGGCGGTCGCGCAAACCGAAGGAAATGACAATTTCGGGTTTCAGTTCGCGGATTGCCTTCTCCACCAGCCGCAGCGGTTTGCGAAATTCGACGGGAAGGAGCAGCGCCTTGACACGGCGTCCTCGAATGATTTCGCCGTCGAGCGACGACACAGCGACCCACGAGGAATTGACCTTGTGTTTGTCGAACGGCTCGAAGCCCGTGAGGAGAATGATTTTGTCGGAAGATTGTTTAGCCACGGTGTAGCTGCGCTTCTGCGAAGCGCAGAAAAAACGGTTTAAGGAAATCTGCGCTTCGCAGAAGCGCAGCTACAACATTTTGTTCATGTTGCCGCGACGGTAGCCCTGCGGGTCAATCGTCACCTCGGCGTAGCCGATTTGCTTGAGTGCTGTGGTAACCGCTTTCTGCATTTTGTCATCGAGCAGCCGAGGCAATTCGTCCGCGCCGACCTCGATTCTTGCCAAATATCTCCCATTTCCCCATTCCCCCATTCCCTCATTCTTCTGCCTATGGTGACGGACGCGCACCTCGTAAAAATCTGCGTCACGCAAAATATTTTCTGCTGCTTCAATCATTCGCAGCGATTCCTCCGTCACTGGCTCGCCGTAGGGAATGCGACTGGAGAGACACGCGAGTTGCGGCTTGTCGGCGGTGGGCAGACCGAGCGCGGCGGAAAGTTCGCGGATTTCTTTTTTCGTCAGACCGACTTCTTTGAGCGGAGCGCGGATTTGAAATTCCTTCGCGGCTTGCGCGCCAGGACGGTAATCGCCGATGTCGCTCGCGTTTTCGCCGTAGACGATGACCGCAAATCCGCGTGCCTTCGCGAGCGGAACGAGATTTTCAAACAATTCGGTCTTGCAGAAATAACAGCGGTTCGGCGGGTTCGACGTGTAATTCGCGTCGTTCATCTCGTCGGTGTGGATGACTTCGACGGGAAAACCGAATTGTTTTCCAAGCGCGATGGCTTCCTCCAACTCGCGCCTCGGCAAACTTGGCGAATCCGCAATCACAGCCAGCATTTTGTCGCCGAGCGCATTGTGCGCGACTTTTGCGAGAAACGCGGAATCCACGCCGCCCGAATACGCGACAACGACGGAACCGCACTCGCGCAGCACAGATTGAAGTTGTCGAAGTTTTTCATGCATCTGCAATTTACATACACGGACGCGGCGCAAATTGAAAACCCAAACAACGCAAAGCGCGAGCGAGACATTCCCGCTACCGAGGTTTTGGGATGACTTCTAGCAGGCTGGTCAAAAACTATTTTTTGATGGGGTGCGGAATTTCGTAAGCGATTCATTATCAACAACCGCGTTTTCGGCAAATTGCACAAAAACCGACTTTTTTAGCAGCCTGCTAGATTGCGTTCTTCAATGCCGCGCGCATCACGTCCACTGGCGCGTGCAAATTTTTCCCAGCAGCGTGCGCGTCGAGCCACAATTGCAGCGACTGGACTCCCTGATGCAACAGCATCGAAAGCCCGTTCGCTGTCTTCGCGCCCGAATCGCGCGCACACCGCAAAAATTTCGTCTCTGCAGGGCGGTAAATCATGTCATACGCGAACGGCACGCCATTGATCTGTCCGCATACAATCGGCTTCGGGTCGTGGGGATGCAGTCCCAACGAAGTCGCGTTGATGATCAAGTCCGCCTTCCAATTCGGCGGCAGGCTCACCTCCACCTGCGCGGCGGGAAAATGCGCGCGAATTTCTCCCGCCAGCGATTCCGCCTTTGCGCCAGTTCGGTTCACGAGAAAAATGCGGCGGGCTTTCTCCATCGCGCATTGCATCGCCGCAGCCCGCCCTGCTCCGCCCGCGCCGAGAATGATCACGGATTTGCCTTTGAGTTCGAGCCCGAACTTCTCCCGCAACGCGTGGACCAGCCCGTAACCGTCGGTATTGCACCCGATAAACCGCGTGCCGCGCGCCACGATCGTGTTCACCGCGCCGAACCATCGCGCCGACGAATCAACCTGATCCGCGAGCGCCAACGCGGCGAGTTTGTGCGGGACGGTGACGTTCATCCCCAGGACGCCTTCTTCGCGCGCCTGCCCGAACACGGCGGACAGCTTCTCGGGCGGAACATCCCGTGCCTCGTATCGCCAATCGAGCTTCAGGTGCGCAAGCGCCGCATTGTGCATCGCGGGCGACAACGAGTGCGCAATCGGATGACCGAGGAGCCAGATTTTTTTCGCGGTGTCAGGCATGACAGCAGATTGTTGACACGAATGCGCGAACGTTCCAACACCAGAAACGAGCCGAACCCGCGCGGGTTGTGATCTCAAAACAACCGCACGACGAATTCATCACGCGCGTAATTTCTGATAACGCGCGATGGATTCGTCCACCGACACGCTGGGGACGGTTTTGCCGATGAGATCGAGCGGCAGGTCGTCGAGCTTCTGGACGCGGACGCAGCATTTGCCCATGTCGAGTTTCTTGCCTGTCGCGAGATATGCCTTGCGGAACTGCGCCTCGGTCGCGTCGTCGCAATACGCGCACCTCAGATACACGGCCCTGTGATTTTTCTGCGACGCGAGCGCGGCGAGCATCAGCGGCTGGGCGTTGGAGGTCCTGGGAAAACGCGCCAGCGGAATTTCGCAGGAAATCATCCCCTCTTCATCGTCTTCTCGTATCCCTTCGGCAGATTTTTCAGGATGACCTTGCGCACGGCGGCGATGGCGGCGCGGCACTCTTCGGGCAGCGATTTCAAATATTCAGCAACGGTTGTTGCAGAACTGCGCGCCATAAGAACTGCGGTGTAGCGGCGTTTCTGCGAAGCGCCGATGAGTTTTGGATGCGCGCTTCACAGAGGCGCGCCCACACTAACTGGCGGAGGGAGTGGGATTCGAACCCACGATCCCCTTGCGGGGATACACGCTTTCCAGGCGTGCCAATTCAACCGCTCTTGCATCCCTCCAAACTCAAAGTGTCGTCGCAGACCTCAGTCTGTGCGTGTAGGCGCAAACAATCAAAATGCAGGCATAAAGCCTGCGACTACATTTCTTGGCGCGCTCGAAGGGATTTGAACCCCTAACCCTCGGTTCCGAAGACCGATGCTCTATCCAGTTGAGCTACGAGCGCGGCGTTTGGCTGCGGAAACTAGCCGAAGCTCGGGTCGAAGGCGAGACGAATTTCCGCTCACTCCACTTCAAGGGCGCATCTCAGTTTTTAGGGGGGAGATGAACGCACCCAATTTTCATAGGGAAATTTGGGGACGGTGTCGCGCTCGACCGCCTTGGAACACATGCAGACAGACATGGCCCCATAGGAGGATTCGCCCCACCCCCTAAAAACTGAGATGCGCCCTGACATCAATCCAGGCAGCCAGAAATTCCCCAAATTGGAGGGACGCGCTCTGTCGCGTCTCCCGCTTCGCGGGACGGTCACGACGGAGCGTGACCCTCCAACTCGCTCTGCGTCAATCTTCTGAATCAAAATGGGGA
>Ga0187892_10009426_pt1 | contig 12865 bp, 7 predicted proteins | sample MA1701073metaG_FD_139345 | JGI IMG/M metagenome (GOLD analysis project Ga0187892, IMG submission 139345) | Bio-ooze microbial communities from a basaltic lava cave in the Kipuka Kanohina Cave System on the Island of Hawaii, USA - MA170107-3 metaG ...
CTACGCTCAGGACAGGCTTTGGACCTAGAACTTTCGACCTTAGACTCTCTTCTTCGTCCGTTCTCCCTGTCGCCCGCTCGTCCCTCTGTAGCAAGAATTCGCCGTAGAGCCGGTAAATCTCCGCTTCGTAGTACCGCTCGCCGGTCTTTTCAACATGCCGGAGCGCGTCCTCGAGTACCGCTAGTCCTTCGGCGGGTTGGCCGTTGAAGATATATGCCTCAGCCAGCACGGCGAGCCGATACGATCGGTCCATCTGTGTTCCTCTCGCCTCGCATGCAGCGATACCTTCACATATATGTTTGATCGCTTCTTCTGCTTGTCCCTGGCGGGCTAATACCCAACCTCGCATAATCGCTGCACGTGCTATTCCTTCGCGAAAATCGTGCTCATTACAAAGGGCAAGGTGCGCGTTCACTTGTGCTTGCACATTGGATACCTCGCGACGTTCGAGAAAGACTTGGCTCACATAATCGAGGGTGACCGCGTGTGTGTGGGGATGGGCAAGGTGCTCAGCTAACGCCAGCGCTTCCTGTCCCGCGCGACGCGCTTGCTCGGGATAGCCGAGATACCACAGGACCGGCGCCAAGGAGACGAGGCTTATCACGGTTGGGTCATGCCCGAACTGTAAAAATTTGAGATGATCTTGCGGAGTGTACAGCAGGTGTCGCTGTTCGAAGTGTAAGCGGGATGTGGTCAACTCCCCCGTATGCCACCAGACAAACCCGAGCGCGAGATGCGCGGCGAGCTTCAGCCCCGACTCGGCCTGCCGCTCTGCGAGACGGAGGAGCCGCTCGCCCAATTCACGCGCGGTCTGAAACTTGGCGCTCACGAGATAGAAGCCGAACAGCCCCGAGAGGATCGGAAAGTGTTGCAGGTCGTCGGCTGCTTGTCGACACAACTCTAACGCCCGGTGGCAAGCCTGTCCCACTTCGGGAAAAGCGTAGCCTCGCGTGGCCGAGAGAGAGATTGCCAGCACTATGAGCAATGTGAGTTCTGATTGCGTACCGTGGGGCGAAGCGGGCAACAGGGGAAGGAGCGCGAGCCCTTTGGTGGCCAAGGCGATCGCTTCACTGTAGGCGCCGTGCTGCATCGCCTGGGTGCTTGCTTGTTGGAGATACTTCACGGCTTGCTCGTAGTCTCGGCTGTGTTCAAAATGAGCGGCAAGCTCGACGGCTACCGTCCCGACCTCGGTAGCAAAGGCTTGCTCTGGGCGTTCGCCAATCTTTTGGTGCCAGTGCGACCGCTTTAGCGGCGGAATCCGTTGGTACGATATATCTTGGTGTAACGCGTGGCGAAAACGATAGCGTGTCGCGAGTGTGGCATCGGGCCACTCTTCCGTGCCGTCACGGGAGATAAAGCGTTCGCGTCGTGCCAAGCTCTCACAGATCTCCTCTGCTTCGAGCAGTGATTTTCCGGTCGCGGCGCTGACGACCGGGACGGTGAAGTGAAGACCTGCGACGCTGGCGGCTTCGAGGACCGTTTGTTCCTCGGGCCGGAGACCTTGGAACTGTCCTGTCAGGGTACCGTGCAGTGTCGCAGGAACACGAGAGACGACCTCTTGAAGAGTTACTCGCAGTTGCCATTGCTCTTCCTGCAGGACGAGCAACTGTTGGGCTTGCAAATCCTCCACCAGGCTGACGAGAAACAGCGGATTCCCTTCCGTGCGGTGGTAGAGGGCGCGGGCAAGCGCAGCAAACGAGACACGTGTCTCCCCGGCAAGTCGGGCCTTGAGGTAGTGCTCAATGGCCGGCTCATCAAGGCACGCGAGTGTGACTTCTTGCCACTGGCGGTGCTCACGTAGCTCTTGCTGCACTCGTGGTAGCCCGTGTGCATACGTCAGGGCCTCGGCAGGGCGATAGGTGCCGATCAGGAGCATTCGCGCCGGGTGTTGCCGACGAGCCAGATACGCAATCAAGTCTAGCGTCGACGGGTCACTGTCGTGTAAATCATCGAACCACAGCACTAACAAATGTTCGCGAGTGACGACTTCGATCGCTTCGGCAAACTCGCGCAACATGCGTTCGCGAGTGGCTCCGGCAATGCGCGGGAGTAACACGTCAAGCTCTGGCGGTGACAGCACTCCCGGCATTTGTACGACCCAGGTCGGTGCATACTGCCGCAGCACCGCAAGCAACCGCTCTCCGCTTTCTTCTCTGCTCAACTGACTCAACGCCTCGAAGACCGGCAAATAGGCTTCGTCGACGCCGTACTGCTTCACGCACTGGCCTCGACCGATCCAGGGGCCGAAAGTTGAGAGCAGTTCGGAGTTCGGAGTTGGGGACCATTCGGAGTTCGGAGCTTGAAGGCTTCCTTTCTGGACTCCAAACTTTTCGTGACTCCGAACACCGAACTCTTTTTGACTCCGCACTTCGAACAAGAAGTTTTCGATAAGCGTAGTCTTGCCGATCCCCGGTTCACCAGTGACGAACACGACTTGGCGCTCACCACTATGGGCTTTTGCTAACCATTTGTGAAGATGAGTGAGTTCGCTATCTCTCCCTACGAGAAACGTTTCTTGTTTCTGATTGCTCGTTTCAAGTTGGGAAAGGGTGAGAGGGGAATTTTGAATTTTGAACTTTGAACTTTGAACTGAGGGAGGCGGGGCGTTGAGCGGGGCGATAAACCGATACCCCCGTCGATGGATGGTTTCAATATATCGCGCCGGTTTGGTCGTATCCCCCAACGCTTTGCGGAGTTCACTGATACAATTCGAGAGCGTGGTCTCACTGACATACGTCTCGCCCCAAAATGCCTGAAAGAGATCCTCGCGTGTGACTAACTGCCCCGCGCGTTCGACGAGAAAATGCAAAACATCGAACGCCCGTGGTTTGAGTTTCACGACCTGCGCCCCACGTCGGAGCCATTTATTGTGAGGATCGAGGTGAAATTCAGCAAAGAACCAGTGCGATGCGTCTGGCATGGTTTGCTTCCATCCTCGGTGAGAAAAACATGAGGAAAAGATTAGCATTTGCTGAGGACTTTGCCACTCTCCACTGCTATCTCCTTCTCCGAGGCCCTTGGAGAGGCAGAGGCAAGAGCGACCACCCCAACAGCCGAAGGAGGGATACCGTATGGCATTCGAGAAACCGAGAGGGCACTAGAGGAACGCGACAGCAAGATACGGAGTGATTCAGTTGTGAGGTATGGCGTGAGGTGCTCTCTCCCCTGGCGGGAGAGAGTCAGAGAGAGGGGGCATCAGCGGCGTTCACCCTCTCCTGTATCCTCTCCCATCAAGGGAGAGGGGAAAACCCTGCTGCCACGAAATCCACATCTTGGGGTGTTTCCCTATAGTTCACGTCAATCCACAGGAGGCCCCCTGCGGAGGAGAGCGAACCATGACTGCGAAACCTGGAATGGACGCACAGCAACAGCACGGAGCAACCTTAATGACAGCCAAGCGGCAAGAATGGGGGCGGCGATTGGTCCTCTGGGCAATCGCGACGGTCGCAAGTATCGTCCTTGCGCCACCTCCCGTCTTTGCAACGTTTCCAGGCGAGAACGGACGGGTCGCCTATGTAGGGTCCACGTTCTGCTGCCAAATTTTTCTCACCGACTCGGGGCAGCTCACCTTCCCTCCCATTCTTGTTGCTGACCACGAGCCTGCATTTTCCCCCGATGGAAAACAGGTCGCTTTTCTCCGACATACCCCGACCCCGGTCTTCCCTGGCTACTTCTACCAGCTTATGGTCATCGGCACGGACGGAGCCGGTCTCCGCCAGGTTATAGATTCCAAAGCATTCGATCCCGATGGGGTCGTGCCGTTCAATTCGATCAGTAATCCAGCCTGGTTGCCCGACGGGAAGCGGATCTCATTGGTCGTCAGAGGTCTAGGCGCTAATGACGGAATCTGGACAGTCGGGGGCTCCGGAGGGACGGTGCAGACGGTCCAGGGCAACACGAGTTCTGTGAATTGGTCTTCCGCAGACGAGATGGTCTACCCCTGCTCGACTGGTCTGTGTGTATATAACCCTGTCAAAGGCGTGCGCCAACTGCTCATTGACTGGCCGGGTCTCAGAGGCCTAGGCGAGCCGAAGTGGACCCCGGACGGAGAAAAAATCGTATTCTTCATGGAGTACATCGACGGGAAGGTTACGCGAGACGATATTTTCTCGGTGAACGCAGATGGTACGGGACTCACGAAGCTCAGCGATTCGGGGCCGGACCTCTGCCCCGACGATCCCTTGGGCGCACCCAGTTTCCTCTATCAATCTCCAACCCCGTCGCCCGATGGTAAGGCGATCGTCGCAATCAAGTGGAGAAATGTGCGAGGGGCAGGCCCTGGGTGCCGGGTTTTCACCGGCATCGAGAAATGGCTCTCCATCTTGGATTTGGATTCGGGTCAAGAAACGCTTCTCTTGGCTGGACCTTTTGCAAGCGCCGGGACCGACTGGCAGCCGATACTCGGGAACCTCACCCTCAACCTCGACGACGGGCACGGCAATCCACTCAGAGGATTGAAGGTCGAGCTCCGCAAGCTCGACGGCACCGTCGTGGACGACCACCCGGTTAACACCATCGGGGGAACCTACGTCTTCGAGAAAGAGGTGCCTCCGGCGGATTATGTGGTGCGCGCCACTCTGAAGGACAATGCCGGAAGTCCCGGTTCCTTGCCAGCGTTCGACATCCGCTATAGCCCGACGCCGTCGGAGCCCGTGTGGCTGGAGATGCTTATCACCGTGCCTGCCGGGGCGACGACACTCACAAGATCATTCTCGCAGGATAACCCCGATCTTGTTGCTTATGGACCCGACAGCTCTGCGGAGGCGGGCGACCGCCTCGACGACATGGCAAACATCTACTTCCGCACCCGCCAGTTCGTGGACTGGGTGAAGACCCATCTGACAGCCGACACCGGACAGACCGTTGAGTTCTACACGTTCGCTACCGTCGATCCCTTTGATGGAAGCACTGTCTCCAATAGGGTGGCCTACTACAACCCGCCTAATACAGCGATCGTATTTGGCATCGCCGAGTCGGAGTATGAAAATCGAGACGGTGTGATTGATTCGGCACACGGTAATGACGCGCCCGAGAATGGCGAGTGGCACGAGTTTACTCATCATCTGTTCCGTACCTTCGTGAGCTCGGGGGCAACGTGCTCGACCAACTACGTAAACCACGGCGGTTATAACAACCCCGATACCTGCGACTCGATGAGTGAGGGATTCGCGGTCTTTCTCCCGACGCTGGCGGCGCGGGATATCGAGGGTGTCACGGACGACCAGTACGACAACTTTGGGTTCTTTCTTGAGGAGGAGCGCAAGGCGTGGGGCTATTGGCAAATGTTGAGTCCCACCCTTTCTATGTTCGTGGAGGACGCCACCCAGGAGGACTTCGCGGTTGCCTCGCTGTTCTGGGATTTCGTCGACACAAATGTTGACACCGTGTTCACCGAGGTCATCGGTGCGGACTCCGTGCACAAGCCAGTGACGTATAGCGACAAGGTGACCGTCCCGATTCGGCAGCTCTGGAACCAGTTGACCTCTGCCCACCCCGCAACGGTGTTCAATCTCCGCAGTTCGTTCGGCCAACCTGCCCTCACGAGAGATCTCGATGGGGACGGAGTCATGGACATCGCTCCGGTCGACGAGGTGTTCCTGATGCATGGCTTCTTCCCGGTGGATACCGACCAGACGATCAACCTCCTCCATGCAACGTACCACTACGACGTGGGCTACGCGCAAAGGCTTAATCCTTCTGCCCCCCGCAACGGCTCCGTGGGCACGACGTCGCACCGTGCGTTCAACACCTCCGGTGGGCTGACCGGGGTCTTCATCCCCCGGTTTCACACCCCTCTTGATCCTCGTGCAAACCTGGAGATCCACGTCGTGAACACCGCCGGCATTCCTCTTGCCGACGCGACGATCACCATGACCATCCGCACCCCCAGTCTTGAGCGTACGGTGAGCCGTCGCCTGGCGAGCGGAGACGGAGCCCTCGTGCACCTCGAGCTCGCTCCCTATTTCGATTACCTGCTCCCGACCGGGGCGCCGCTCCCAGCCTGCGATCCAATACACGATTTTCACGTTGACGTAATTGTGAGCGCGACCGTCAACGGCGTCTCTTCGGACACCTACTCGTTCGACAACTGCACGTACCTGCAAGCGATCCATGCGGCGACGGGACCTGCGGCGCTCTCGTTCACCTTAACGGTTCCTACAACAGGAGGCGGTTCACCCGAAGTGTGTGACGGGATCGATAACGATCTGGATGGACAGATCGATGAGGACTTGGGAACGTTGTCGTGTGGCGTTGGAGCCTGTGCCCGCATTATCAATGCCTGTGTCAATGGAGTCACACAGACCTGTACGCCAGGAACGCCAGCAGCAGAGGTATGTGATGGAATTGATAACAGCTGTGACGGTCAAGTCGATGAAGGCTTGGGGACGCTGTCATGCGGCGTGGGTGCCTGTGCTCGCACGGTTAACGCTTGCGGGAATGGTGTACCACAAACCTGTACGCCAGGCGCACCGGGAGCGGAGATCTGTGGCGATGGGATTGACCAGGACTGCAACGGGTCAGATTTGATCTGTACGCCACCGCCTACTAGTCTGCCGGGAGATCTGACGTGTAACGGCGACGTCGATTTGCATGACGTCAACATTCTCAATCAGAATCTCAACAAAACTAAGAGTCAGAGTAGCTGTGGGTTGACGACGTGTAACACGACCTGTGATCTCGATGGAGACGGCAAGATCACTGTGTTGGATTCGCGGAAGCTGGTCAACCTGTGTACCCGCCCGCGGTGTGCGGTGCAGTAAAGGGAGGCCTAAATACAGTATGAGGGTGTCATTGCGAGTCCCCCAGAGTGCTGCGCACCCAGCACGTCAACAGAAACAAGGTCTTCCGTCATTCCCGCGTAGGCGGGAATCCAGCGGGCGGTTCCTGGATTCCGGGTCGCGGCCTGCGGCCTTGCCCGGAATGACGGGCGGGTCGTGTTCGTCATTCCGGCGGAAGCCGGAATCCAGGGGAGGTGACACGGGTTGGGTATTTTGTTTCTGAGCAGCGGAGCGAAGCAATGACATGGGTCATGGGATTACAGAGAGTGCCGAGACTAACACGTGCAACAAATCGATGGCCAGCGAAAGGAGTCGAAGATGAGGAAGCTAATTTTCCTGCTTACAATCCTAGGGCTTTCTCTGGGAAGTACTGAGAGTCAAGTGTACGCGGTCGGGTTGACCTTCGTGCCAGCCTCCCAGGATGTGAATACAAACGATCTTGCTGTAGTGGACCTGCAAGTGGTCGGGATCGGCGATCATACCTCTCCCTCGTTAGGAGCGTTTGACGTGACGGTGAACTTTGATGCGTCAATCCTGAGCTTTGTGGGGGCAACATTTGGTGGGTTTCTAGGAGACATCGGGTTAGGCGAGGCCGTAGGTGCCGTTACCCCTCCACCGCCGAGCGGGATGGTGAACCTGTTTGAGGTGAGTTTGCTGAGCGGAGGGGAATTGGCGACATTGCAAGGGGCGAGTTTCGTGATTGCATCACTAACCTTTCAAGCACTGGCGAGTGGCAGCAGCGGGTTGAGTCTGAGCCAGGTGATTTTGGGGGATGAGACCGGCGAGGCGTTGAATGACCCGGATTTGCTCGGAGCCGTCATCACTGTCAAAGGGGGAGTGACAGCCGTACCGGAGCCGTCCACCCTCGTGCTCGTTGCGTCGGGTCTGCTCGGGCTCGCGGTGCAGCGATGGTACCACTCGTGTGAATCATGCAATAAGAAAGTGACTAACGAGAGTTGTTACCCTGAGTGAAACGAGGCCTGTCCTGTACCATGCGGAGGGCGCGAGCGACCGGCTGAAAAGATTTTCTCTTTCGTCTATGATTGACCCTAGTCTACAGTTCGGTAGGAGCCAATTATGGATTTTCACTTCACTCCACAAGAGGAGACCTTTCGCCAAGAACTGCGTTCCTGGCTGGCCGCTAATCTGCCTATGGACTACGATCCCGAGCAGTTCCAATGGGAAATGAATGCGGACGAGCGGTTCCGTTGGCAACTAGCATGGCACAAAAAGTTACACCAGGGCGAGTGGGTCGGCCTGCACTGGCCAAAGGAGTACGGTGGGCGTGGGGCGACACTGATTGAACAGTTGATTTTTCATCAAGAGCTGGAACAGGTGCGAGCGCCAGGGCCGACCAACTTCCTGGCATTGATGATGGCTGGCCCCATTATCATGCACTGGGGCACAGAAGAGCAAAAGCACCGCTATCTGCCCAAGATCCTTTCAGCGGAAGAGATCTGGTGTGAGGGCTTGTCCGAGCCGAATGCGGGCTCGGACTTAGCCTCATTGCAAACGCGCGCGGTCGAAGATGGCGATTATTTTGTGGTGAACGGCCAGAAAGTGTGGACAAGTCTAGCGCATCGGTCGCAGTTCTGTCAGTTATTCGTTCGTACGGACCCTGATGCGCCGAAACACAAAGGGATGGCATGTTTGCTAGTCGATATGAAGACGCCGGGAATAACGGTGCGACCGCTGGTCCAAATCACGGGTGACGCGGAGTTCAACGAAGTCTTTTTTAATGATGTCCGCGTGCCGAAAGCGAATTTGCTTGGCGGCAAAGATCAGGGCTGGCAAGTATTGATGACCACCCTCATGTTTGAGCGCTCAGGGATTGGGCTGGACATGCCAGTTGATCATCTCTTGCATGACTTACTCAGGCTGATACGGAAGATCGAGGTGCACGGCAGACCTGCCAGTGAAGACTCAGCCGTGCGACAGAAGCTCGCGCAGTTCGCTATCGAGTGCAAAGCGATCCGCTACAATGTGTTTCGTCACCTCACACGTAGACTCAAAGGCCATCCACCGGGTCCCGAGGGATCGATCGGCAAGCTTGCTGGGAGCGATGTGGGGTTGAAGATGATCGCATTTGCGACCGAACTGCTGAGTACTCATGGGGCACTGGCGTTAGGATCATTCGGGGCAATCGAGCAAGGCCAATGGGCGCGTGTGGCGTTGGGTGCACGAGGACTGTCCATTGCTGGCGGAACCTCGGAAGTGCAGCGCAACATCGTTGGCGAACGGGTGCTCAGTTTGCCCAAGGGGTAATGCTTCCCCATTCCTAGAGACTTTCAGACGTGCATTGCGGTCAAGTACCATACTCTTGTAGAGCAGGTTGATCTTGTTCGTACTTATAATCGTTAGGAAGTCATAAAAAGGCACCGTTTCCAGAAGGAGACAACGCGGGGGCGGCACTAAACCGAGGATGAAAAAGCTGTATGTGTAGGGTATGGTTCAGGGGAGTTCTGATGAAAGCTTAATCGCTCTTTTTAGATATTGTCCGACTTGGCCGTAAGTCTTCCCTTCGACACCCTGTACGGTCTGATGTTCGATATCCCATGCTTCTCCTAATTTACTTGTCCATTTGCCGGAGAGTAACTGGCGTGCCATATGGGTAGGGATTCCCTGAGCGTTGAGGTATATCGCAACTTTTGAATAACCATCCTCAAGTGCGCCATCTTCACAAGGCTCATAACCAAGAGATTGAAAGACACGAATAAAGTTCTCTAAGGTCTCGACGCGGGGGATACCTGTTGGCCAATAGGCATCTGGGTGAGGCCACCACCACCTTTCAGTGTCATTGGCTGCCCACGCAATGCAATTATATTCATCAGCTGAATCACTAGTTATGAGATACTGCTCATCTCTTAGCTTAAGAAACTCCCGTTCAATCCATTCCCGTGCATCCACATTCTACCTATAGACCTATAGAAGATTATGCTGTTTCCCCCACTGGAGCCATGCTTCAGTCATTTTTCTCATGCGCCCAACGTCCACTGGATTTACAGGATCCTCTTCAGTAATGGCCCGTAAGGCCCAGAACCAATGACCTCCTTGTTCCTGCAATTCTCGTAGGAGCAGCGGAACGACTGCTGGACCCATCCCTATAATTCTCTGATAAGCTGGGTGCGTCATTTTTTCAGTTGACGAAGAAATGAAAAGGGTTTCTCCACGCCACTGTTCTACCAAACGCCGGAATTTACTCCTTACTAATTCCCCAGGGAGTTCGTCCGTCAGGATCTGCGACGCTCCATCTAGATCCAGGAACGAGTCTGTTGCCAGTTCCAAAGACTCGTTGTTACTTTGCAGATCAGTGGAGTCTGAATTCCGCTCCTCAATATCCTGATTCCTAGTGCTTGGAAAATGGACTTGGTGCAACATAGTTTTTGTCGAAGGTCTTGCTTCCTCAAACCAGGACGTTAGAGCCTTCCCTTTTTCTTCCTCCCTTTCTTCTTCGAAAGACTGACCTTTGAGACCTCTAGACAAAATTCGGTTCCTGAGAATCGCATCAGTCTTGGAATCTGAGATTCCGCTATTGCTTTTTATTGTACTTAGTACTCCCATGGTGATTAGTCAGCCTCTATTTTCTTCCACACTTCATCTGCTTGTTGGCGTGCCCATTCATAGAATTTCCACAGAACCTCAACTGATAAGAATTCTTCTTCATTCTTTCGCTTGGCCTCAAACTTCATATCGGCAAGGATGGCAAAGCGCGGAATGATCGGATTTGTCCGATATACTTCATTTGCGGCTTTTCGATTAAATTCTATCCATATACCCCGAGTTTCAATCTCATCACTTGAAACTGGACCAATTTCGACCCTTTCAGAAATGAGCAGTTTGGCATATTTCTTTGCCAATTGTGGAGACTTCGGAAACTTCTGGAACTCTCCTGTTGCAGGCCAGAGACGACGCTCTACCACAAGGCCAGCATCTGTGTAATCGTCTTGAGTAAGCAAATCGAGTGTTCTCTGCGTGCAAAACCGTTCAGTGAATAGCTGTCGCGCTTCCGTGAGATCTCTCGTAGAGAGTGTTCTGATAGAATGGAATAAAACAGACGCAATGTCGGTGACTTTGAACCTTTCGGCTAAGTTCTTCACGACCACAACCATCTTTTCAAAAGCGTCGAGTGAAGAATATCCTTCCGCCTTGGCAACGAAGCGGTTAGTCTGAAATAGCACGACCTGCCGGTCCTCTCTCGCAATGAGACTAAAGTGGCTTGGCCCATGCGCCCAATAGTTAAAGGGCGAACGGTAACTTTCCTCCAGCGCCTGATCTTTTTCTGCAATGAATGCTGCTGTTGCCCGGTAGGTAACTGAGAGTGCTGTCATCAAATAAGAGATTTCTTCACTCCGTTGTTTTTTTGTTGTCACGAGGGATTACCTAATATTCTTCAGGGACCAAGAAAATAAAGATAAATGACCAATATTCCGTGCTGTCAGAACTGCCGTATGTCATCCTTACCAAATTCGTCACTCAGGGATATAAAGAAACTTAAGGAACAGAAATCTTATCAGGCGGCTCTGCTTGGAGGCAAGTGACAGTGTCCTTCTAAGCATCATTCATCTCGAAGAGGCCGGAATAGACAGCGATTAAGCCTTATAAATCCCAGCATGACTTTACTCTATGTCAAGCAACTCAATAGCGGCAATTAGGCGGTGAATCAATCCGCCAATGTTTCGCTTCGTATGCCTCCACCAACATGACAAGGACGTCGAGTCGGTCACCTTCTGAGGTGTGAAGCGCGGCGTCCATCAGGCTCTGGATTTCCGCCAATGCCGCTTCATAGTCTGCTTCAGTCCTAATAGGTTTGATTGGGGTCATACAGTCTCCGCATCAATCTCATCTTAAATCCGATCAGAACGTTGATAAACTCTCCTATTCAGTCTATGCCTGTGCTGTCCGTAGACGTGAGACACGATTGGGGAAGACGTTATGTACACACTCAAAGATCAAGCCTGTCTCGTCGGTGTCGGAGAAACCGCGTTCACGCGTGGGTCGAACAAAAGTGAATTCGCATTGATGCTCGAAGCCTCGACGAAGGCGATTGCTGACGCTGGCCTCACACCACATGACATCGACGGCATTATTCCTCCGCCGACTCCATTTGCCACTGCTGAGCATTTTGCGGCTAACCTTGGTATCGAGGATTTGCGTTACTCCACGACTATCCACATGGGCGGTGCCAGTGCCGTGACCGCCTTACAAAGTGCGGCGTTGGCCGTTGCCTGTGGTGTGGCCAAAAACGTCCTCATTCCTTTTGGCTGGAAGGGCTACTCCGGCGCACGAGTGCGGAGCATTGGCAGCGATAGTACCGACAATGTTAGCAATGCGCTGGCGAGCCTGATGACGACCGTGAATGAATACTATCTCCCCTTTGGCGCGTCGGTTCCCGTGCAGTGGTACGCCTGGCTCGCAACGAGGCACAAAGAGTTGTACCACGTCCCGGAGGAAGCAACGGGTGCCATTGCCATCGCTTCGCGGAAGCATGCACATCTTAATGACAAAGCCTATATGCGTGGACGACCACTGACGATGGATGACTACTTGAATTCGCGCTGGGTGGCGAAACCCTTTCGGTTGTTCGATTGTTGTTTGGAGACGGATGGTGCTTGTGCCGTCATTGTTTCCTCAGCGGAACGTGCCAGAGATGGCCAGCAGCCGCCAGTGTATATTTCCGGAATTGCCGAAGGGCATCCGTATCCGGCAGATGACATTCCTGCGCGACCTGACCCCTTCGTGATTGGTCTGCACTTTGCCACGCCGCAAGCGTTACAGATGGCGGACATCAGTCTGAAGGATCTGGACTTCATCGAAATTTACGACTGTTTTACCTACGTCGTACTGTTACAACTCGAAGCCTTGGGGTTCTGTGAGCGCGGTGAAATTGCTGACTTTGTTAAAGGCGGCCGTTTGGAGCTTGGTGGCGAGTTGCCGATCAATACTCACGGTGGCTTACATTCAGAAGCGCATGTCGCCGGGCTGAATCACATTGTTGAGGCGACACGGCAGTTACGCCACCAGTGCGGTGCGCGCCAAGTGAAAGATGCACAACTTGGGCTTGTGACTGGCTGGGGTGACTTTGGCGA
>Ga0187892_10009427_pt1 | contig 12865 bp, 15 predicted proteins | sample MA1701073metaG_FD_139345 | JGI IMG/M metagenome (GOLD analysis project Ga0187892, IMG submission 139345) | Bio-ooze microbial communities from a basaltic lava cave in the Kipuka Kanohina Cave System on the Island of Hawaii, USA - MA170107-3 metaG ...
CCCACACCAGAGCCGGGACCGGGTGCCAGGAGTGGGCCGCCATCTGGCTCGGGGTGGCATGGTCGCCGGTCACCACCAGCACGTCGGGCCGCAATTCGGCCAAAGCGGGCACGATCCGGTCGACGGCCTCGATGGCGGCGACCTTGGCCGAGAAGCTCCCGTCCTCGCCGGCCGAGTCGGCGCCCTTGTGGTGCACGAAGAAGTAATCGAACTCGTCCCAGCGGTTGCGCAGGGTGTTGATCTGATCGTCGAGGTCGGTCGCCTTGGGCAGCACCTCCATGCCCACCAGGCGCGCGATGCCCCGGTACATGGGGTAGACGGCGATCGCCGCAGGGTTGAGGCCGTGGCGCTGCTGCATCGACGGCAACTCCCGGTGCGTGTCGAACCCCCTCAGCAGCAGGCCGTTGGCGGGCGCGTGATCGGCCAGCAGCCGCCGGACCTGGCCGTCGAACTCGGCGACGATCCGGGCGGTGTGGTCCGCCTGGGGGACGAGCGCATACGGCGGGCGCGGCTCCACGCCGACCTTCTGGGGGTCGGTGTCGGACACCCGCGGGTCGAGGCCCTGGCCCCGGAGCACAACGAGCACCCGGTGCTGGGCCTCGTGGGCGAGGATCACCTCGACGCCGTCGAGGTCGAGTCCTGCCGCCAGCATCCCGACTACCTCGCGGGCAGACTCGTCGGGGATGCGCCCGGCCCGCCGGTCGACCACGATCCCGTCGGCGCCGAGAGTGCACAGGTTGCCGCGCGCCGCGACGTCGCCCGGCCGGATCTCCACCTCGAGGCCCGCGGCCGACAGGGCGCCCCGGCCCAGTTCGAACTCGCACGGCTCGTAGCCGAAGAGCGCCAGGTGCCCGGGGCCCGATCCGGGGGTTATCCCGGGTCCGACCGGGTCCAGAAGACCAACGGCCCCTTCGGCCGCCAGCTGGTCGAGGTGCGGCGTCAGCGCCTCCTCGAGTTCGGTTCCGTGGGCGTCGTCGGCGTAGCCCCCAGGCCGTCGATGACGACGTGCTCCATCCGCGTCGACGCGGGCTGGATGAGGCGGGCGAGGTCAACGGGCATTGATCGTCAGGTTAGGTGGGCGCTTGGGTGTCCTCGGAAGGCGCCATGGTGGCGGCGCTCGCGCAGGGGGAGGGCCAGCGGAGGCTGGGGTTCACGCCGGCCCCCCGCTTCCTGCGCTCGTCGAACACTAAACCACCGGACGGCCGCCTGGCCATGTGCTCACGTGATCTCGAGCAGGTACCCCCGAGACCGCACTGTCCTGATCGCCAGACCGAGCGGCTCGAGCCGCCGCCGCAAGCGAAGGACGTGCACGTCCAGCGCGTTGCGGCCGGTGATTCCGTCGGGCCAGCCCGCCTTCGCCAGGGCGTCCCGCCCGACGACCGCGCCCAACCGGCTCAGGAGCAACTCGGTCATCCGGGTCTCCAGGGGCGGCAGTGCGACCCACTTGCCCCGGAAGCGGAGCACGCCGTCACCGTCCATCCCCGGGGCGTCGTGGCCGTGGGCGGCGCGCCGGAACGACAAGGCTTCAACCCGGGCCCGAACCTCCTCCTCCGGCGCCGGCACGCGCACCCAGTCCTCCAGGCAGTCGAGCGGGCAGGGTGGCGCCTCGCCGTCCTCCACCAGCAGCAACCGGGGGCCCCCGGCCAGTGACAGCCGCTGCCGACGCCCCTGCTCGTCGGGCCACCGAAGAAGCGTGACCTCCATGCCACCGAACATAAGAGTGCAAGATTGCGAGCCTGTTTCGGCGGCGTGAACCGTCGTCGTCTAGCCGTCGGCACGAGCCTGGGCCAGCTCCTAGGACCGCGACCGGCCCTTGACCTCCCTCACTGCCTTGGCCGGCGTCCCGTTGGCGCGCCCGCTTCCATCAGGATCTTGCGCACCTGAGCGGCGGTGAGGTTCTGGCGTCGGCCGAGCGCGGCCAGGTCCTGGCGGACCCCCTCGACCTCCCCTCGCAACTGCTCCAGGACGGCGACCATCGACTCGGCGATGCCCAGGTCCACGGTGGCGGACAGCTGGTCCAAACGCTCCACCAGCTCGTCGCGGGTGCGCACGAACCACTGGTTGGCGCCGCTCACCGTCGAGCGCATCATCTCCTCCAGCCGCCCCAAAGTCTCGACGTGCGCCGCCTGGACGAGCGTCGCCTGGTCCTGAACTCCCTGCTGGGCATCCGCGAGCTCGAACGCCAGCGCCTCCTGCTCCCGGCGCGTCTGGGCGAAGACCGCCTGCAATGCGGCCACCTCCTCGCGGGCTTGCCCGAACTCGGCATGCAGCGTGGCCAGCGCGCCGCCCAAACCGGCCTCCCAGGACTCGCGCCGCCCGCGAGCCTCACTGCTCTCGGCCTGCAACTCGCCCGCCGCCGTCTGGAGGTCGCTGAGGCGGGCCTGGACAGCCTCGTAGGCGGCCGCCGCAGCGGCGTCCTGCACCTCGCGAAGCTGGCGGTCACGGGCAAGCTCGTCGCGCACCTGGTTCAGCCTCCCTTCGTGCGCCGTCACCAGATCGACCAGGGCCTGGCCGCGAGCTGCCTGCTTGGCCATCTCGTCCCGTACGGCCTCCACGGCGGCCGCCAAGCGGACCTGCTGGGTCTCGCTGGCGGTGTGGCGGTCGTCGGCGGCCGCGTGAGCGGCGGCCACGGCTTGGCGCAGCTCCTCCAGCTCGAACCGCCCGCGACCCACCTCCCCCTGCACTGCCGCGTACCAGGCGCCGAGGGCGTCGGCCTGGTGGGACTCGGCCGCCACGTGCCGGGCGTCGGCCGCCTTCTCGGCGTCGGCGGCCGCCTGGCGGAGTTGGTGGAGACCGGCAGCCACCTCGTTCAGAGCGGCAGCCTGCGCGGCGTCGACGGCCGCCCGGGCGCCTCGCTCGTCGACCACGTCCGACCGCAGCGCCTCCACGCTGTCGCTCAGGCCTTGGAGGACCGGCACGGCGGCTGCGTCGCGCGCCTCGCGCTGGGCGCGCTCCTCGACGAGCTGGAACTTCAACTCGTCCAGGGCGGCGCGGACCACCTTGGGCAACGCCGGTCCGTCTGCGCTCGCCGGCGGCCGCTCGATGGCGCGAAGGTCGGCGCGCAAGGCCTCCAGCCCGCTGCGGAAGGACTCCTGCATGGTTGCGGCGCCCAGCTCGCGAGCCCCGAGGTCCTGGCCGAGGGCCCGCTCGACCTCGCGCCGGACGAGCGGGACCAAGGCGCTTTCGAACCGTTGCCGCTCGGCCCGGTCTGCCAGCAGCGCGGCGTGGATACGCTCGACGTCGCCCGGCAGGCTCAGCAGTCCGTACGGGAAGGCGCTTACGGCGCCGATCGCGGCATCGCTCCCTTCCGGCATGAGGGCGGGCCGCTCGCCCAACACACCGCGCAACGCGCCGATCGCCTCGGCCACCGCGGCCGACGCCGCCGCTCCCTCGCGCCCTCGCTCGGCGCGGTCGCTCTCCAGCTCCTGGCGGAGGAGATGGACCTGTCCCCACAGGGCCCACACCGCCTCGGAAAGCTCCGGCGCCTCGTGGTAGGGCTCGGGCGCCTCGTGGTAAGGCTCGGGCGCCTCGCCGGTCAGGGCGTGCCCGACCTCGCCGACCTCATCCGCTCCCTCGACCACGTCCTCCCACCGATCGGGGCTCACCCCGCCAGGCTACGAGCGAAGCGCCGCCGAGGCACGCGTCCGGTAGAGTTCACCTGCTGCTCGCGGGCGTAGTTCAGAGGCAGAATGTCAGCTTCCCAAGCTGAAGACGCGAGTTCGATTCTCGTCGCCCGCTCTCGCAAAAGCCCAGGTCAGAGTGGGTGTGGGGCCCTCTGAGGCAGGAGCGCCGAGCCCTCCGCGGACGAGTGACGCGCAACCGCCGCGTTGTGGGGCGGCACAAGACCGACTGGGGCAGCGTTCGGAAGCTTCCGTGGGCCCCACCAGGCCCGCTACCGCGTCGAGGGCGTCGAACGCGTGGCTCCCGTGACCTTCGTCCTCCGCAAGGACGCCGCCGCCCGCCTCGCCCAGGTGCGGGCCGACCTCGGTCGAGGCGTGTGGATCGACCCGCACGCCGGCAAAGGCGCGCGGCCCCAGCACCCGACCAGCTTCCAGAGCACCGCTTCTCGGACACGGGCGATGCGGTCTTACGGGAGCATGGCGATGGTCGGACCGGCCCGCAGAAACGGCCCCCGCCTGCCCGTCCGGCACATAATCCGCTCGCCCTGTATATCACCGAGGACACCACAACGATATACAGGACGGACGGAGGTAGGTCGTGCGTACGGTCGTGGACATTGACGAGAACTCACTGCGCGAGGCGCGAGCCGCCTTGGGCACGACCAGCAAGGTGGAGACCGTCAACCGCGCACTTGCTGAGGTGGCGGCCCTCGCCGCTCGTCGGCGCGATCTCAAGCGCCTCCTCAGTGGTGACCTGTCGGATCTCCGCGACCAGGAGCTGTACCACGCCGCGTGGCGGTAGCCACCCACCTCGCCGACAAGAGCACTCGCCCGCATCGGCCACCAGGCGGTCGCTCGGCGACTCGGTCCGAAGATCGAGGCCGGTCTCGTCGGCACCTGCGCCATCATCGAACTCGAGGTGCGGTTCTCGGCGCGCTCGCATGCCGAGTACGAGGAGATCAGCCGCGATCGCGGGCTCGGCAACGAGTCGTTCCCGATGCCCGACGAGATATGGGACCGCCCCCTCGCGGTGCAGCGTGCCCATTCCGAGCATGGCCAACTTCGCGCCGTGAAGTTCCCTGACCTGCTCATCGCCGCAACCGCCGAACGTCACGGGCTCGTGGTGATCCATTTCGACTCCGACTATGACCTCATCGCCCACGTCACCGACCAGCCTTGCGAATGGGTCGCACCCCAGGGCTCGATCCCCTGAGACGAGGCGGGGGCCGTGGCGTCGTTCCCCAAGACGAGCTGCGACCGAGTACCGCCGCGGCATCGCGGCGCGGCGTCGCGGCGCGAGCGCCTCTGGGCGCAGGTCGACGGAGCGCTGTTTAGGGCCGCCTCGACGTCCCGCCGGACGGAGCGGCGGACGGGCACCACATCAGATAATCTGATCCCATGTCCGAGGTGACCGCAACCGAAGCGGCACGGAGCTTCGCCGACCTACTGGACGCGGTCGAGCACCGTGGCGAGCGCTTTACGATCGTGCGGCGGGGAAAGGCGATCGCCAGCCTGCAGCCTGTCAAGAGAGGGCACGGAGCGGCGGTCAAGGAGGTCCTCCGGCGCCGGCGCCCCGATCGGCAGTGGAGGGACGACCTGGCTGCCGCCCGGTCGGTTGTCGAACTGCAGGAGCGGACCTGAGCAAGATCCTGCTGGACACCACCTTCCTCATCGACGCCGAGCGATCCGGTGACGAGCTCGACGACGCCATTTCAGACGATGACGAAGCGGCAATCGCTGCCATCACCGTCGCGGAGCTGCGTGTCGGTGCCCTCCTGGCCGACCGCAAGCACCGGGCGGACCGCGTCGCCTTTCTCGACGACGTACTCCTGGCCATCCCGATGCTGGACTACGACCAGCCGGCCGCCGAGGCGCACGCCGAGCTTCTGGTCCAGGTGCGAAAACAAGGGACGCGGCGCGGCGCCCACGAACTCATCATCGCCGCGACTGCAATGGCGTCTGGCCGCACCCTCTTGACCGCCGACGAGGGCGCCTTCGCAGACCTCCCCGGCGTTCAGGTCCGCTCCCGTCGGTGAGAGTCCACTATGAGTCCACTTTGAGCATCGCTCCCATTCGTGCCATTTCCGTGCCATTTCGAGCGCGAAAGAGGGTGCAAAAGGCGGTACTACGCCGCTCCCGAGACTCGCTGCGCTCCCTCGTGATCGGTGGGCAGTCGCCCGGCGACAGACGCGCGACATCACGCCCGACGTGCCGCCGTTGCTGCGCCCTATGGCCCCTGTGTGGCGAGGCGAGGTGTCGTCGCCCCAACGCCGGAGGGCTCGCAGACCGAACGAGCGGCACCGGTCGGAACGCCCTGTGGCAACGTCCGGGTGACCGACCGGTCTGTCAGTCGGCGCATCGGCGTGTGGTACGGCAACTCCGACATCCGCCAGCCACCGGGCGTCGTGGCGACGGACAAGTACACCCTCGTCGGCTGGGACGACACCCGCCACGGCGACGAGACGACCCAGGCCCAGGACATCTACGCCGCCATGCTGCAGTACGAGCGGCTCGGGTCGAGCATGTCCTCGAGCGTGCAGTACGTCGTGGCCGCCGCGGCAGGCCTTGGCGTCCTCGGTCTCGTGCTCCTCGTGATCGTGTTCGCCGGAGCCGGGCCGCGAGATCCTGGGAATGAGCGGGCGCGCCAAGGACGAACCACAGTTCATGGCCATGTACGGGCTTAAAAGCCCACACCGGGCGGGAAGCTAAGAGCAGCGCGCCCCCCGGTCAGCTGGTCCTCCGGAGAACCACCCCGATTGTCCGGCTGGCCGCCCGCCCGGTAATCGGATCCACCGTCGACTGGGCGAGCATGTTGCGGCGGGACGAAGCCCTGCGGTTCGTCTGCCCTCCTCGGCCTCATGGTTGTGCGACGAGAAGCTTCCGAATGGAGGCCGGCCGCTTCGACTGCGCCAGCCACCGCCCGGGGCTTCCTTCGAGCCGAACTGATGGGGGTGAGCTTCTTGAACTCCTTACCCGGCCTGCTCGCGGTCTCGATACAGTCCGCGCAGCGCAGCCTGAGCGGGCTCGGATGCGGCGCGGTAGGTGACCGCGGCATGGGACCTGACAAGCTGGGCTAGTGCGGCCACACCAGTGTCGGTGTGGTCGACGATGGCGTCGAGATCGATCTCAACGCTCGAGTGGTGGTCGGCGGATGCCGCAAGCACTGCACCAACTGCCTTGACGACCACGGCGTCGAGCACGCCTGCGACCTTGATGGTCATCAATTCGCGGCGGCTGCGGACGAAGAGCCGGTCCGAGCTGCCGAGACACATCTCCATGGCCGGAGTATCAACCAACCGTCATGCGGGAACGTTACGGGCCGATGTCGGTTCTTTGGCGTTCGTCGCCGTGACCCGCCCCGCCGCCGCCCGATGGTGAGGCCGGTGTCGTGCGGCGCTGGCGGCTAGGGCGATGGGGCAGGCTTGGCGACCGATCTGGGACCGACATAGCTCAGTACGCCGGCGCCGATGATAGCGGCGAGGATGGACGCCGCGAGCACAGCGGCCTTCCCCGCGTCGATGATCGTCCCTTCGTCGAAAGCGAGGTCGGTGATGAAGATGGATACGGTGAACCCGATCCCACCGAGCGCCGCCATGCCGCTGATGTGGGCCCATCGCACACCGTTGGGCAAGGAGGCAATCCCGAGGCGGACGGCGAGCCAACCGCCGAGGAGGATGCCCGCGATCTTGCCCAGCACCAGGCCGAGCAGGATTCCTGTTGCCACCGCGGTCGCTCCGGGCGCGTCGAACATGTTGGCCCGCAACTCCACGCCCGCGTTGGCGAGGGCGAACACCGGCAGGATGACGAAGCTGGTCAAAGGGTGGAGACGTTCTTCGAGGTGTTCGGCGGGCGACACGCTCTCGCGGGCCACGATGGTCATCTGGCGCACCTCAGCCGCGGACGGCGAGTCGGACAGGTCCCGGGCCCACCGGCTGACTGTTTCGGACGGGGCCAGGGGTCGAGCAGGGGTGAGCGCGCCGAGCGCGACGCCGGCGATGGTGGCGTGGACGCCCGACCGATACGTCGCGTACCAGATGATGATTCCCAGCAAGATGTAGACCGGCGGCCAGTCCACGCGGCTCCTCGCCAGCCCGAACGTCACCGCCAGGCCGGCGAGGGCGACGGCGAGCGCGGTTGCGTCGATACCGCCGCTGTAGAAGACGGCGATGACAACGATCGCGCCGATGTCGTCGACGACCGCGAGCGTGAGCAGCAGCAGTTTGAGCGATGTCGGGACCCGCTTGCCGAGGACGGCCAGCACCCCCAGGGCGAAGGCGATGTCGGTCGCCATCGGGATTCCCCAACCGGAGCTGCCGGGACCGCCCGCGTTGACCGAGGCGTAGAGGAGCCCGGGGACGACCATGCCCCCGAGCGCGGCGGCGATGGGCAGCGCGGCGATGCGCATGTTGGCCAGTTCGCCGCGCACGATCTCACGTTTGATCTCGAGCCCGACCACGAAGAAGAACAGGGTCATGAGCCCGTCGTTGACAAAGTGGCGGAAGTCCTCGTCGAGACGGAAGCCACCAATCTGGACGAGGAAACGGTTCTGCCACAGCCGGTCGTACGCGCCGCTCCACGGAGAGTTCGCCCACACCAGCGCGACGACCGCGGCAGCGAGGAGCACGAGTCCTCCCGAGGCCTCCGTATGCATGAAGCGCTTCACGCCGGTTGGCAAACTGCGCGCCGGCGTCGCTCGCCGGGCACTAGGGAACTCGGGCGCGTGCGGCATTCGGCTCTCCTGATCGGCGCGGGGGCGGGACGCCGACCAGTCTTCCCGGCACCCCCAACGACTTTACCGGCTTGAGTTCATGCCTCGCGAGGTGTCAGGGGTTGACCAAGGCGTTCCGATCGCCATCGCGCTGGGCCGCGCCGGAGGCGCCGGTCAGGGAGTTGACGGGGGAGGGATGACCGCTCGGTCGATTCGGAAGTTCCCTTTGACCCCTGCAAGGGAGACGTAGTCGACCGCCACCAGTCGGCCGCCATCGAAGTAGAGGACCTCCGCCTCGTACCGGAGGTCGCTGGACACGGTGAATGCGCCGAGCCCGCTGGCCCGGGTCGTGCCCACGCTCAGGAAGCGCGTCCCTTGCCGAACGCTCGACTCACGCTTGTGACGGTGCCCTTGGATCACGAGGGGGACCGAGCCGGCCGCGTCGGCGGCCAGGAGCGGGTCGTGGACCGCGAGCACGTCGGCGCGTTGCTCGCCGGCCAGGCGGGCCACGGCCGGTGCTTCCCGCGTCTTCACCGCCGCCGCTTCGGCCGCGCTGGTCCTGTTGTCCGCCGTGAAGGTCGGATCGGCCACACCGAGGATGCGCACACCGCCGATCGCCACGATCTCGCGATCGAGGACGGTGACGTTCGGCACGGAGGAGAGGCCCTCCCGGACCTCGGGCGAGTCGTGGTTGCCGGGCACGAGATAGTAGGGAACCGGCATCGCCGTCAACTCGCTCCCGATGCGGGCTTCGATGGGCAGGCCGAAGGACGTCAGTTCTCCGGTATCGACGATGGCGGCGACGCCGAACCTCCGGGCCAGTTGGGCGACGAACTCGAGCCCGAGCGGGTTCAGGTACACGTCGCTGACGTGGAGGACAGACGTGTCGCTCGGGCCGGCTGAGGCGGCGAGGTCGCCGCCTCGTAGAGGTTCGTGAGCTGCTGGCTCAGGACATCGACCCTGCCCCGGAGGTCGTCAAAGGCGGCCACGTGGCGCCGGATGGTGCGGAGGATGTCCGGCGCCTGCTCGAGTGGTCCGTCGAAACGGGGACGTTCGAAGGCGGTGGCGTCGTAGGTCTGCCAGGTGGCGCCCAAGAGGAGGACCGGCGGCCATCGTCGATGTGGGATGAGCAAACCCATGAGCACACCCACGACGCCAGAGAAGACGAGCGTTCGGACCGCGAACCGACGCAGGAGCGGGGCCACGCCGACCGTGACGGCGCGGCGGAGCGCCTCGTCGGGGTCGGAGGTGGACAGGGTGCGCTGGAGGCCTTGGACATCCAGTTCCCGCACGGTGGCGACCAGTCTCAAGGGCGCGTCATGGGTCTTGGCCGAGCCGGCCCAGGGGCGGAAGCTCCAGCTCGGTCCCGGCGCCCGTCGACCAGCGGGCGCGCACTTCGACGGTCCCCGGGCCAACCTTCCCTCTAGTCGGCCACTCGACCGAGAGCGCCAGCACCGCCGCGGTTGCACCGAGGAGCCCTGCGGCCGCGAGCGCGAGCGCGCGCCGACGCCACGTTCGCCTCGGTTCGTCGGTGCTCAGGGCGATCCCGTGACGACTCGCTGGACCGGCGCCAGGCGGACGGAGGCGGGGACGCCGGCCTGCGTCCGGATGCTGGCGACGAGGTCGTCGAGTTCGGTCGGCGTCGCCTCGGCCGCGAGGTTGGCGGTCGCGACACCTCCGGACAAAGTCACCGAGAGGACCACCACCTCGGTGTGGGTCCGGGTCCAATCGTCGACCGACCCGCCACGCTCGTAGCGCAGCGCGCCGCTGGTGGAGCGGGTATCGGAACGGGGCGGCCGGCCGCGTCGGTCACCGCTACATCGCGGCGAGAACCGAAGCCGTCAACGCAGAGGGAACCGACCACACGCCGACCATTCTGACCTCGGCCGGGCGCCCATGCCGATCGCGCTCTGCCTCGTCGCGGAGGCTGACAACCTCATTACCACCGCCCAGAACGAGAATCGGAGGCGGAACGTGCGAGGTCTGGCGTCGCGTCCTTGGCGACGCGACTCGCCTGGCACGATGTAGGAGTTGGATGGACAGGAAAGCAGACATGGCGTGCCTCAGGACGACTCGGCCCGTGGGGTGCTGAGCCCGAGCCGGCTCGCAGCGCGAATCTGTCGGTACCCCCCCCGCCGCGGCCGCCGCGGGCCTTTTCCGCCGGTTCAAGGAAGGATGGCGCGACGACAACGTCACCGGTCTCGCGGCCGAGGTGACCTTCTTCGCACTGCTCAGCGTTTTCCCGGGACTGTTGGCGGTGGTCGCCACGATCGGCTGGCTCGACGGCGTACTTGGGGAGGAACTCGCGCGCGAAGCGGAGGCGCGCGTGGTGGACTTCCTGGAGACGTTCCTGACCGACCATGCTGCGGGCACGACCGAGGCCGTAGAGTCGCTCTTCGAACACGGAGACGGAGGCGTGCTGACGTTTGGCATCGTCGGTTTCCTGTGGTCTGGTTCGCGCGGAATGTCAGCCGTGCTGCGTGCGTTGGCGGACATCTACGACGCCGAAGACCAGCGGTCGCCGTTGTTGCGGCGGCTGCTCGCCCTCGCCCTGGTCGCCGGGAGCGCCGTCGTCGCCGCCCTCCTGCTGGCCATGCTCGTGCTCGGCCCGTTGTTGGGGCTCGGGGAGTGGCTCGCGGCGAGCCTCGGCGTCGCCAACGCCTACGGCACGCTCTGGAGCTGGCTCAGCCTCCCGGTCGCGTTCCTGGTGCTCTTGACCTGGGCGACGGTGATGATGCACGCCGCCGCGCACAACCACCGGCGCTGGCACGAGCACCTCTACGGGGCGGCGGTGACCGGGGTCGGGTGCCTGCTGGGATCGTTCGGATTCCGCGTGTACCTGGACCTGCTGGGCGGGAACCAGGTGTACGGGCTGCTCGGCGGCGCCCTCGTCGTCCTGCTCTGGCTCTACGTGCTCAGCGTGGCCCTGCTCGCAGGCGCCGAAGTTGACGCGGTCCTCACCGAGCAGCGAACACAGACGGGGGACCCTCCCGGCGGCGACGCGCTCGACGGCGCGGCATCCTCGGCCCCCCCGGCGCCCCGCCCGTCCTCCGTTTCCCGGTAGGCGTTCCCATCCCCGCTCGCCCTGACCTCGGCGCGCCGGCGAAGCGCCGCGAGGGGCCGGGCGATCAACCGAAGAACGCGTCGATCGCATACTGGTCCGGTCGGTGGAACGTCCGGACGATCACTCCGTCGACGATCTCGTGGGCGAGGATCTCGACGGAGTCCAGCACCCGACTGTTGTGATCGGCGCGCACGTGCTGGATCGGCACCGCTCCCCAGTCGCTGCCGAGAACGTCGATCAGCTCGAGCCGTAGCGTCCCCCCGGACAGCCGTACGCCTTGGCTAGGAAGGCGACGATCTCCTCGGCGCCCTTGTACTGGCCCGCGACCCGCGACCTTCCGGGGAGGTCCCACGTCGCGTCGGCGACGAAGGAGGCGCCCACGGCGGCTAGATCGCCGCGAGTGAAGGCGTCGACCAGTGAGCGGGCCAGCGTTGCGCGGGGGTGTCCGAAGTCAAGTCAATGCCCCCGCTCCGGCCGAGCGTGACGCTCAGGAGAGCGCCGAACGCCAGTCAAAACGAGCAGGCTGCCATCATGGGCGAATCAGTTCGACGTGACGACCAGTTGCTGACGCGAGCCGTTCGAAGTCGTCGAGATCGGACGTGACGATCTCGTCGCCATCGGCGGAGAGAAGAACAAGGGCGGCGTCAACGACATCGGAAGAGCCCGTTGCGCCGAGCAGCTCACCAGCGCCGCGCCCGAGTCTCTCGTCGAGCGGCTCGATGTCGATACCGGCCAAGGCACGTCCTAGGCGAGCTTGTCGTGGTCCTCCGCGCCAGATCTGCCCCAGAACGCCAGCGTGGGTGCGCGGCAGGTCACCCTTCGTCGCCGCCGCCCTAAGGCGGATCCACATGGGACGTTCGTTCCGGTCGAGAGCGATCAACGCCGCGCTGTCGAGGACCAGGGTCACGCGGACCGACTCCGTCTCGCCGGGACGGCCCGAGGCGTTCTGGGGGGCCGGCGCCCTCGGATGACGACGGCGTCCTCCCGATCAGCCCGCGCTTGGTCCACCATCTCGTCGGTCGTGATGTCGCCAAACTCCTGCTCGTAGTCGGCAATCGCGGCGCGTAGCTCCGCCAGCTTCTCGTCACGCCTGGCGCGTTCCACCAGAGCGGCATTGACCCACGCACTCAGCGAGTCCGCAGTTCCTTCTGCCACCGCCTTGTTGCCCGCCGCGACGAGTTCTGGGTCGACGGTGACGGTCAGGCGCTGCTTTGAGGTCATACGCCAATGCTAACGGTCATACGATCATCGTGCGATCCATCCGCCTGGCTCCTGGCGGACCGACGGGGGAGGCCGCCGTCGCCCTGCCCGTGTCAAGTCAATGTCCCCTCTCCTGATCTCCACGAGTCGGGTATGATGAGTGGTATGACCGCCAAGGCCAAGATCGCCGTCAGTCTCCCTGCGGAGCTCGTCCAGCGGGCACATCAGGCCGTCGCCGAGGGCCGGGCGTCGAGCGTCAGCGCCTACGTCGCC
>Ga0187892_10009428_pt1 | contig 12862 bp, 10 predicted proteins | sample MA1701073metaG_FD_139345 | JGI IMG/M metagenome (GOLD analysis project Ga0187892, IMG submission 139345) | Bio-ooze microbial communities from a basaltic lava cave in the Kipuka Kanohina Cave System on the Island of Hawaii, USA - MA170107-3 metaG ...
CCGACAGCGGCCCGGCGACGTTGCCTACTCCCCCGCACTGGGCCACCAGGGCGCCGCCCGGCCGTATCGCCCCCGCCATGTGGGTGAACAGGGCGTCGTGGTCCGGGACCCAGTGGAAGGCGGCGGTGGAGAAGGCGGCGTCGACCGGCGCGCCGAGCGGTAGCGGCGAACCTATGTCGGCGTGGACGTAGTCGACCGAGTCCCCGAGCCGTTCGCGGGCCTGCGCGAGCATGGCGGCCGACGCGTCGAGGGCCACCACCCGGCCCCGGGGCAGCCGCCGCACCAGGTGCGCGGTCACCCGGCCGGTGCCGCATCCCGCGTCCAGCACGCGCTCGTCGCCGCGCAGCGGGAGGCGGTCCAGCACGGGCATGGCCCACCGCTCTTGCGGCGCGGCGATGCGGTCGTAGGCCGCGGCATCCCACTCGAGGACCACGGCGCACAGGGCTACCACGTGTAACCGCAGGAGCGCCGCGACGTCGCATAAGGGGAACGTGCTCGGTAGAATTCGGCCCAGTCCCGCCGGTTGGGGGCGGGCGGCTGGGCCTCAAGCGAAAGTCCTTCTCATTCCCGGGCGGCCCCGTCAGGGGTTCGCTCCGGATTGCGAAGGGAGGTGAGAAAGCATATGAGTACAGCGAAGTTCCGCACGTACTTCCGGGTTGGCCTGGCGGCGATCGGCGGGGGGTTCGCGGCCATCCTGATGGTCCTCCTGGGGGCATCGGCCGCGGGCGCCCAAGCCACGTCGGGCAACTCGGGCAGCTCCGGCAACACCGGTGCGGCGACTGCCGTTGGCACTGCCGTCAGCTCGGCGAGTTCGGGCGCGGGGGCAAACTCGACGGCGACGTCGGGCTCCACCGGCAATGCCACCAACTCGGTGGGCGCCGTCGCAGCAGGTGGCAACGGCGGGAGCGGAGGTGTCGCCGTCCCCGTCGCGGGGCCCGGCGGCCCGGCCGTGAACGTCGTCGCCGCCCCTACGGGGGCAGCGTCGGCGGTGGGTGGATCCAGCGTCGCCGTCGGCAACGCCAACGGGGGCAACGGAGGGGGTTCGACCGTTCTGGCCAGCCCCAGAGCGACCACTGGGAGCAGTGGCGCCGCCACCGCCCAGTCCAGCGCCACCAACACCGGAAACACCGGAAACGCATCGTCGATCGCCGTCTCCAACCCCGTTGCCACGACCGGCAACTCGGGCGCGACCGGCTCGACGGGGGCGGCGACGTCCAACCCCACGGCCCATAACACGGCCATCCTGGGGACGGCCATCGCCATCGGCGGACCGGCCACGTCAGGCAACTCCGGCAACTCGGGCGCTACCGGCCCGGCCACTGCCGTCGGCCTGGCCAACAGCAGCGCCAGCTCGGGCGCAGGCGCCAGCTCGCTGTCGGCATCCGGCCTCACGGGCAGCGCCAGCAACGGCGTGTTCGTGGCCGGTGTCGGCGGGAGCGGCGGCCCGGGCGGCATCGCCATCCCCGTCGCCGGTCCCGGTGGGCCCGCATTGAACATCGTGGTGGCGCCCACCCTGGCGTCCACGGCGGTGGGCGGGTCGTCCGTCTCCGTCGGCAGCGCCAACGGAGGGATCGGCGGCACGGCCTCGGTGACGGCCAGCCCGTCGTCGGCGACCGGCAACTCCGGCGCGGCCAGCTCGCAAGCGAGCGCGACCAACACCGGCAACACCGGGTCGGCGCACTCTCACGGCGTCAGCAGCCCGGTGGCGACATCGGGGGGCTCCGGCGCCACGGGTGCGACCGGTCCGGCCACGAGCAACCCTGTTGCTCTCAACTTCGCCATCCTCGGCACTGCGATCGTCTTCGGGGTGATCTAGCGCCGTCAAGGGTGGTCCCCATCGGGCTCGTCGAACCGGCCGGCTGTGGTGCCGCAGGCGGCCAGGCGACGAGACTGGAGGGAAGCGGCCACGCCGGCCACCTCCGTTGGTGCCGACGGAGCGAGCGGGCGGGGCGGCTGCAACGTCAGTGGTCCGCGAGGGGGTCCTCATCGAGGGCCCCCTCGTCTAGTTTTGGCTCGTGGCTCGCAGCCCCGCCGACCTGGACGAGGAGGAGCGGGCCCGGCTGAGCCGAGCCCACCACCGCCTGCGCAACGCCTCCCAGGCGGTGGAGGCCCTCACCGCCACGCCCAAGACCCGCGGCCGCTGGGATCCCCGCCCGCCCACCGAGGAGGCCCTGGAGGCGGCCCGGGGCGAGCTGCGGGCCGCCTGGGACGCGGTCTGGCGGACCGAGGCCGAGCTACTGGGCTGAGCCGGCGGCCGCCGCCGCCGCGGCCGCAACCGCCGCCGCGACGGCCTGCTCGAAGGTCATGGACCGGCCCGCGGCCCATTCGAGGCCGAACCTCCCGTCGCCCAGCGCCGCCCGCACCTCCGCCACGTCGGCGTCGTGGGCCAGGCGCTCGTGGGGCGGCGCGGCCGCGCCGATGACCTCCCGGAGGGCGGCGGCGGCCCCGAACAACCGGGCCCCCAGCGCCGGCTCGGCGACCGAGGCCATCCCCTCCATCCACTCGGCGGCGACCGCATCGGGCGCGAGCCCGTGGTGGGCTGCGTCGGCGTAACGCCCCGCCGCCTCCGCCCGCCGTCCCCGCAGGCGCGCCACCCGGGCCTGGTGGACGAGGGCGTGCACCAGCGCGGCGGTGTCCCGCCCGGCCTTGGCCGCGCCCACGGCCTCGGCGATCAGCGCGCCGGCCCGGGCCAGGTCGCCGGCCAGCACCGCCAGGTCGGCCAGGCTGATCAGGGCGGCGGGCAGGCCGGCCCGGTCACCGAGCTCCCGGCGGATGGCCAGGCTTTCCTCCAAGCGGGCCCGGGCGGCCACCAGGTCCCGCTCGTGCATGGCCAGGTGACCGAGGGTGGCCAACGAGTCGGCCCGTCCCGCCCGGTCCCCGAGGGGCGCCCGCAGTCCCAGGCTCTCCTCGTGCCGGGCCAGCGCCCGGTCGTAGTCTCCCTGCTGGTAGGCGAGGTCGCCCAGCTGGGCGAGGACCAGGGCCGCCCCGCCTTGGTCACCTGCCTCCCGCCGCAGGCTCAACGCCTCCTCGTAGTAGGCCCGGGCCGACGGGAAGTCCGACGAGGCGTGGGCGATCCATCCCAGGTTGGCCAGAGCGGCGGCCACCAGCGCGTGGGCGCCGAGCGCCCGCCCCGCGCCCAGAACCTGGTCGTACAGCGCCGAGGCGGCGGCGAAGTCCCGCTGGAGGGCGGCCAGGTTCCCCAGCCCGTGCAGCGCCGCCGCCACCCCCGGCTCGTCGCCCGCCTGCCGTCGGATGGCGAGGCTCTCCTCCAGGCGCGACCGGGCCGCGGCGTAGTCGCCCTGGCGCTGGGCCAGGTTGGCGGCGGCGTGGTGGGCGCGAGCCCGGACGAGCGGATCGCTGGCCCCGGCGTCCTCGGCCAGCGCGGTCCGCAGCCAGTGGCGGCCCTCGTCGAGATGACCCTGAACCTCCCAGAACCGGCCGAGGGCGGCGGCCAGGCGCAGGCCGGCGGGCGTCCCCGCCCCCAGCGCCAGGGCGCCCCGCAGGTTGGCGTGCTCGGCCGAAAGGCGGGCCAGCATCGCCGCCTGTTCGGGGCCGTCGAGGCGGGCCTCGGCCTCCTCGGCCAGAACGGCGGCCCAGCGCAGCAGCCGGTCTTGGGGCCCGCTGTCGGTCCGCAGCTCGGCGGCGTAGTCCCGCAGGGTCTCGAGCATGCGGTACCGCGTCGGGCGGCCCCGCTCGACGGTGAGCAGCGATCGGGCCACCAGGGCGGCGACGGTGTCGAGCGCCTCGCCGCCCTGGCCGCCGTCCGGGCCGCCCTGGCCGTGCTCGCCGCCCTGGCCGCCCGGGCCGCCCTGGCCGCGCTCGCCGCCCTCACCGCCCGGGCCGCCCCCCCCGCCCGGGCCGCCCTGGCCGCGCGCGCCGCCCTGGCCGCCCTGGCCGCCCTGGCCGCCCTGGCCGCCCTGGCCGCCCTGGCCGCCCCCGCCGCCCGGGCCGCGCTCGCCGCCCGGTCCGCCCCGGCCGCCCCCGCCGCCCGGGCCGCGCTCGCCGCCCGGTCCGCCCCGGCCGCCCGGGCCGCCCCCGCCGCCCGGGCCGCCCCCCCCGCCCTCACCGCCCGGGCCGCCCGCGCCGCCCGGGCCGCCCGGGCCGCGCCCGCCGCCCCCGCCGCCGGTGACGGCCGCCGCCGCCTCCAGGGTGAACGCGCCAGCGAAGACCGACACCGCCAGGAAGGCGCGCCGCTCCGGCTCGGCGAGGGCGTCGTAGGTCCAGTCCACCGTGCCCCGGAGGGTCCGCTGGCGGGCGGGGGCGGTCCGGGCGCCGCCGGTCAGCAGTCGGAAGCGGTCGTCGAGCCGTTCCGCGATCTCGGCCACCGACAGCACGTCGGTGCGGGCCGCGGCCAGCTCGACGGCGAGGGGGATGCACTCGAGGCGGCGGCACAGCGCGGCGATGCCCGGGTCGTCCGCCGGCGCCAGCGGCCCGACCGCCCGGGCCCGGAAGAGGACCGCCGCCTCGTCCTCGCCCATCGGCGGCGCCACCCACACCGCCTCGCCGGGGACCCGCAGCGCCTCCCGGCTGGTGGCCACGATCTCGATTCGCGGGCAGCCGGCCAGCACCGCGGCGGCCACTTCGGCGGCGGCGGCCACAACGTGCTCGCAGTTGTCCACCACCAGCAGGAGGTGGCGTTCGGCCAGCGCCGCCACCAGCGCCTCTTGCGCCGGGCGGCCCGGCTCCTCGGCCAGCCGCAGGGCGGCCAGGGCCTGGGCGGCCACGCCGCGGCCGTCGGGGCCGTCGGGGATTTCGCCCAAGGCCACCAGGGCGGCGCCGTCCGCGAACCCGGGCGCGAGGTGGCCGGCCGCCTCGAGGGCGAGGCGCGTCTTGCCCAAACCGCCGGCGCCGACCAGCGTCACCAGGCGGGCCGGCGACCGCACCAGCTCCACCACCTCGGCCACCTCGGCCTCCCGGCCCACGAACGTCGACAGGGCCGCGGGCAGCGAGTACCGGACCACCGCGCCCGCGCGCGCCTCTTCCTCCTTGAGCAGGTCGAGGTACAGGGCTTCGGTGGCGGCCGACGGGGACACGCCCAGCTCCTCAACCAGGAGGCGGCGCATCCGGTCGTACGCCCGTAGGGCCTCGGCCCGGTTGCCGCTGGCCGCCACGGCCCGCATGAGCTGCACGTGAGCCGACTCGCGAAGCGGCGCCATGGCGACGACGGCCTCGGCGGCGCCGGCGGCGGCCGCCACGCCCGCGGGCGTCCCGATTGCCAACTGGGCCTCGGCCAGGACTTCCAGGGCGTTCAGCCGAAGCTCGCGCAGCGCCTCCTGGCGCCGTTCGACCCACCCAGCGGCGGCGCCGGCGAGGAACTCGGCGTCGAGGGTGGCCGCCGCAGCCGACGCCGCGACCACGGCGGCGACCGGATCGCCGCCGGCGAGGGCGCGGCGGGCGGCGTCGAGATGTTGCTCCGCCTCCTCCACGTCGACTACCGCCCCGGCGGGCAGCACCACCTGGTAGGTCCCGAACCCGGTCGCGACCGCCGTCGACCGGTCAACGCCCGCGCTCTCCAGCAGCGAGCGGACCTTGGAGATCACCACCCGGAGGGACGTCTCCCATGTGCGGGGCAGGTCCTCGCCCCACAACGCCTCGGCCAGCTCGCTCCGGGCCACCGGCCGCTTCCGCTCCGTGACCAGGTAGGCCAGGGCGACCCGTCCCAACCCACCGAGGCCGGCGGTGTCGACCGGCGCACCGTCGCGCGCCACCTCGAGCTGGCCCGCGAGGCAGATGCGGAGGGACGGTCCCACGGGTTTCAAGCATGGCGTAACCGGGCGCCAACCAGCTGCGCCTCCCTGCCTGTCCCCAATGCTTCGCGTGACTTCGCCGGCGCGGTCCGCTATGGTCACGCCCCGGTCGACCGCCAGTTCCGGCGTGGGCTTCCACGTCGGTGCTAGCGTTCGCTGGCCGGGCTGATGGCGGGTCAGAGGGTGGAGATGGAACGGTCGCCGACCGAGCAGTATCGCAAGGACAGGGCAGCGGGCGTCGTGTCTTCGGCGCCGGGCGGGAACGTCGCGCAACCACGTCGCTGCATACGTCGGTGACAACCGGGGTCCCCGAGATGCGGGCGCCGGAACCAGGGCGAGAGCAAAGGAGCTGCGGGTGAGGACACGAGCAGGGGCAATCCTCACGGGGTTGGCGCTGGTCGCGGCAATGGCGGGCTTCGCCCCCACGCCGGCCGGAGGCCAGGTAACCCCGACCGAGCAACAGTGGGGCGGCTACGGATCGAGCACGGTCATCGGTCTGAACACACTGGGCATCGGGGCGACAATCACCGCCAACGTGCAGGCGGCGCACGCCACCGGGGCGGTGAACTCCCGGGGCCTCACCACGTCCAACGTCGACGAGCTGGGCCAGAACATCAGCCCCCCGCGGCCGGCCAAGAACGCCTACGGGCGCGGCGCCGGCGTCGAGGTGGGCCTACTGACCGGCTCGATCCAGAACGTCGACGTCAACCAGGTCGTGCTCACCCAGCTGGCTGAGTCCGACGCTCCGCCGCCCACCGGCCCGATCGTCAAGACCACGCCGATCGACCTCACCCCGATCCTGAGCGCCACCACCGCGACCGGTGAGGCGAGGGCCACGTTCAACAGGGACACCTGCACGGTCGGCCGCCCCATTACCCACGGGCGCGGCTACGTGGAGAACCTGGTCGTCCTCAACCAGGACCCCAACCAGGGCGCGGTGTCGACGAACCTCACGGGCGACAACGTCAGCGAGTCCCGCACCCTCACCTACCTCATCCCCAACGGCGACGGCACGTTCGGCATGGTGGCGGAGATGCGCCAACTGGTGGCGCCGGTCAACCTGCTCAACGGCCTGCTGACCGTCCGTATCGCCGGCCCGCTCATCATGCGGGTCATCGCCACCGGCAAGCCGGGGGGCGCCCGCGTCGAGTACCCGGGCACGCCGGTGCTGTCTATCTCCACGGCCAACGGCACCATCCCGGTGGTCCAGCCCATCTCGCTGCAAAGCCTGCTGGGCCAGAACGGTCTGAACATCGACATCCCCGGCATCGCCACCGTGACGCTGGGCACCCCGCCGCACGCGGTCGGCGGCTCGCCGGCTACGCCGGCCTCCCTGGCCAGCGACGGCACCTCGGCTTCGGCCGCCGTCGACGCGGTGCGCCTCTCGCTGCTCCAGAGCCTCGGCCTCAACGTGGCGGACTTGCGCGTCGGCCACATGCAGGGCGCCGTCTCGGTGCCGGCCGGCGGCATCCGCTGCAACATCCCGGTGGCCAAGGCCTCCAGCCCCGCCACCATCGGCGCCGGTGAGGACTTCACCATCAGCATCTCGATCCCGAGCGACAGCGGCCTTTACAACCAGCTGTTCGGCTGCGACCTCATCAACATCGAGGCCGTCGACGTCCACACCGTCACCAGCGGCAACGTCCGTTTCGTCCTCACGGGCGCCAGCAACGGAGGGGTGATCAACGACGCCGGGGACACGGTGACGTTCACTGGTCTCGGCAACTACCGAAGAGGGGACCCACCAATCGTGCTGACGGTGTCGGGCCGTATCCCGAGCAACTCGCCGGCCGGCACGCTCCAGGACGTGGTCGACGTGACCGCAACCCTCGGCAACTGCGAGGGCGGCACCGCCGACGGCCAGGACATCGTGGGCTCCGCCGTCACCGGCGGCCGGGTCACCGGCACCCGGGTCTTCTCCGTCGAGATCACCCGCACCGGCGTGCTGCCCTCCACGGGTGGCGACGGTCGCCTGCTGGTCCTCGGCGGCGTTCTCCTGCTGTCGGCCTTGGCCGTCCAGCGCAAGCTCCACAAGCCGGCCGTCGCCGAGGCCCCGGCCAAGGCGCCGATCGAGTAGCGCGACCGGCTTCCGAGCAGTCGCCTCGCCGGGCCCTTGGGGCCCGGCGAGGCGCGTCGGGGTAGGCGCGGGGCCGCCGGTAGCATCCAAGTCATGGCTGAGATCGTGTGCGAGGTGTGCGCCCAGCCGATGCCCGCCGGGGCCAAGCCGGTCCGGGTCGGGGCGTGCGAGTTCCCCTTCCATGTCCACGAGGCGTGCATGGAGGCGATGGGCCCGCTGGCGGAGGAGATCGCGGTGATGTGCGCCGCCGCCGCCCCCGACCAGCAGCCGGAGGGCCTGTTGTGGCTGGGCTCATGGGACTCCGAGCCGGTGGCCGAGCCGGAGACGGCCGGCCCGGGCCACAGCTAAGGCAATACGCACCGGAAAACGGTACGGATCGCCTTAGCCTCGATCCACCGACCAGCTGGGGTTGCGGCGGCGCCCGTTGCCCACCGCGGCGGCGAGGGCCAGCACGGTGGCCGACCCGACGGCGGCCCCGCCGACGACATCGGTCGGGTAGTGCCAGTCGAGCCGGATGAGGGCCAGACCCATCGCCGCGGGCAAGGACAGCGCCACCGGGGCGGCGAGGGCCAGCCCCGCCCACCCCTTCCAGCGGTGGGCGAGGACCAGGATCACCACCGCCACGGACGCGGCCCCCGCGGTGTGGCCCGACGGGTAGGCGAGGCCCAGGTGGAGGCGGCGGTCGACGAGCGGCTTGAGAACACCGTCGGTCAGGACCAGGGCCAGGGCCGGCCCGAGTAGGCACAGGGCCACCGCGCCCCGGTCGCGCCGCATCCACGCCATGGCCGCAAGCCCGCCCACGGCGGCCACGGCGGCGAGCGGGACGCCGTACTGCACGAACGGCGGGGCCGCCCCGTCGGGCCATGCCTCGGTGAGCCGGAGGCTGGCGGCCGCCCGCTCCAGGCGCGGTGAGTCGAGCTTGCCGGCGACCACTGTGTCGATCGGCACGGGTCCTCTGACGCCCTGCACCCGCAGGGCGACAACGCCGAACACCCCGAACAGCGCGGCCGAAAGGGCGCCGAGGACGAGTCGCCGGCTCAGGTCAGACCTCGTCGCGCGGCGCCTCGCGGGGGCGGGCCCACGGCGAGGCGGGCGGGGTCGGCGGGGCAGGGGTCGCGGGCGGGGCCGCGGCCGGCGGCCGGTACCCATCGGGGGGCGGCGGCAGGTGGCTCTCGCCATTGGCGCCGTGGCTCTCGCCGGCCAGGGTCGGCGGCTCACCGTTGTCGCGACCACTGCCGTGACCGCTGCCGTTGCCCGCCGGCGGCGGGGGCGGGCTGAGCGGCCGCAGGTGGCTCAGGATGGCCGGCGGCCGCCGCATGGTGACGATGTCCTTGCTCCCCTCCCGGCTCTCGCCCAGCGTGTGCATCAGGTGCTTGAACTGCTCGCCGGTGATCTGCTCGTCGACCAGCAGCCGGTCGCGGATGGCCTCGACGCAGTGGGCCTTGGCCTGGAGCAGCTCGGTGACCTCCTGGCGGCACCGCTCGAGGATCGACTCGACCTCGGACCGGAAGGCGGGGTCGGTCAGCAGGGCGGATCTGGTGTCGCCACCGTACGCCGACGGAGGGATGGCCCCGTAGGAAAGCAGCGACGGGCCCATGCCGAAGTACGCCACCATCTGAGCGGCGCGCATGGTGGCGGCCTGGAGGTCGGAGCTGGGACCGCTGGTGGTGGTGTCGTACCAGAGCTTCTCGGCCACCATCCCGGCCAGGCTGACCTTGATGTCGGCCAGGATCTCCTCCTTGGTGCGGGAGAACCGCTCCTCCAGCTCCATGGAGACCACCATGCCGAGGGCTTCCTCGCGCTTCTGGATGGTGATGACGGTGACCGACTGGGCCGGGTCGAGGAACCAACGGGCGACGGCGTGGCCGGCCTCGTGGATCGAGGTCGACTCCTTCTCCCACGCGGTGTAGACGACCGGCTGCTTGAGGCCGATCTCGTCGGTGAGCATGGCCTGCCAGATGTCGTCGTAGGTGACAGCGTCCCGGCCGTCCTGGAGGGCGAAGATCAGGCCCTCGTTGATCACGTTCTTGATCCGGGCGGGGGAGTAGCCGACGGTGGCGCTGGCCAGCTTGTCCAAGTCGATGGGCTCGTGCTTGACCTTGGCCAGGTAGTAGGCGGCGATGTCCTTGCGGCCGTCGGCCGTGGGGTTCCCGACGTGGATCTTGCGGTCGAACCGGCCCGGGCGGAGCAGGGCGGGGTCGAGCACCGCGGCCCGGTTGGTCGCCCCGATGATGAGGATGTTGTAGATGGGCACCTTGGGCTTGCGCTTCAGCAGGCGCCGGATGTGGCGGAACCGGCGGCTGGGGAGCACCAGGCCGTCCATGTTGACGAGCAGCTCGTTCACGAGCAGGGAGCCGGCCCCGCCGAGCCCGCCCATGATGAACTTGTTGACCGACCAGTAGTCCTTGATCGGCGCGGGCATGATCGGGTCGTTGAAGGCGGTCGAAGTGGCGCTGACGGCGCCCCGAGAGCCGGCGACGGCGTCCAGCTCGTCGATGAAGATGACGGCGCCGTCGTAGTCCTTGGACATGCGGCGGGCCTTCCGGAACAGGGCCTTGATCTTCATGTTGCCCACGCCCATGAACATCGAGGTGAAGGCGGAGCCGTTGGTGTAGAGGAACGGCACGTTGGTCTGGCCCGCGATCGCCTTCCCGAGGAGCGTCTTGCCGGTGCCGGGCGGTCCCTCGAAGAGGATGCCGTGGGGCGGGTAGCCGCCCATCTTGCGGAACTCCTTGAAGCCCTCGAAGAGCCTCACGACCTCCTTGGTGGCGTCCACGATGGCCGGCTGGCCCCGGACGTCGTCGAAGGTGACGTCGTACTCGCCCGGATAGATCGTGTAGCTCTGGCCGCGTGAGAGGTACCAGAACAACCCGACGAACTGGACGATGATGATCATGAAGTAGAAGAGCATCATCATCAGCATCGGGAAGACCTGGCGCAGGAACTCGGGGAAGAGCTCGCCGATGTTCCTGATGGCCTCCCACGGCCCGGTGCGGACCTGGACCTGGACGAGCTGGCCCGTCAGGCTGTCGCGGAAGATCCGCTCGTAGCCCATGAGCCACGAGAACGCGAGGTAGACGAGCAGCAGGATCCCCGACAGCACCAGCGCGACGCGCATCGGCCGGGGCGGACGGAACCTGCGTTTTGTAGACGTGGCCATGCTGGCCTCCAGGTGAAGGATGCTTGGCACCAGTATCGCGGGGATTCGCAGCGCTTGTCGTCACCACCGCTGACAATTCATGATCGGCAGGAGTCCGCCCCGAACTGAGCTACTCGAGGCGCCCACAGAACCTCTCACCGGTCACCTGCCGCCGGGTCGGCGTGGGCTTCGTTCCGGCGGGGCGCGCCCTGCTCTCCCTTCTCGCCAATGACCGGCCCGAAGACGATCCACCGCCGGCCCTGGGCGATCCTCGGCGTGCTCAACCGGAGCGTGTGACCCTGCTCGTGTACACCATGATCGAGGCCGTCCCGCTGCGGCTGGGCAGTGCGCCGGACCGTCGGCGGGTTCGTCCTCGCCGCCGCCTTGCTGGCCGTTGGCAGCATGTGCCCATCGCCTTCTTCGCCCCGTTCGGTTTCGTGTTCCTCATGTCGCCCTACTTCCAAGTCGTCCGGGGCGCAGGCGGCGGATCGGCCGTCAACGACACCACCCGCGAGCTGGGCGGGCCGCGGATTCTCGAGGGCCTGGACGCGGCGCGCGAGTCGGTGGCCGTGGCGGTCGAGATCGCCAATCAAGATCCCGTTCGAGGCGGTCCGCGACGGGGCGACGTGCCCTACAGGAAGTCGGCGACGCCCCATAGGTCGGTGATCCGCGGAGCGCCCTCGCCGCCCGGTCGCCCTTCGCCCTCCCGGCACACCTGCACCGACCGCATGCCCATCCGGCGCGGGCCTTCGACGTCCGGCCCCCACGTGTCGCCAACGAACAGGGCGTCCTGCGGTGCGATCCCGCCGCACCGGTCAAGCGTCCGTTCGTAGATCCGGGGGTGGGGCTTGCGCGCCCCCGCCTGGGCCGACGTGACGACCGCGTCGAACAGGCCGGCCGCCAGGCCGCTGCCCTCGATGGCGCCCGTCAAATCCCAGTCCCAGTTCGAGCACACCGCCAGGACTATTCGGCGGGCGCGCAGGTCGTCCAGCACGTCCCGCACCTCGTCGTAGGCCACGAGGGTGAAGGCCTTGATGGCGCGGTACAGGGCTTCGACGACGGCCTCAGGCTGGGCGACGCCGCAGGCGGTGGTCAGGCGGGTCAGGCGCGCCCGCTCCCACGCGACGTACCGCGCCCGGTCGACCGAGTGCTCGATGTGCTCGACGCCGTCGGTGGCCTCGTCCCGCCAGCGGGCCTGGGCTTCGGGGTTGAGTTCCACTCCGTGGCTGGCCAGTACTTCCTGGACGGTCGGCCCCCACGAGACCGCCCGGGCGAGGGTGCCGTAGAAGTCGAAAAGGACAGCACGTATCACTTTTCCGGACCTGACACAACAGAGTGACGTATCGGCGACGACTACCCGAGCCGGAGTTGTTCGATCTCGGCGTAGGCGTCGTCCAGCTTCAGGAGCAGGTAGGCCGATTCCGCCTCGGCCCGGGCGGCGCGGGCCTGCGCCTCGAAAAGGCGATCAAGGAGCGCGACCGTGAGGTCGGTCGCCGGGGCGGCGGAAGGAGCGGGCCGCGCTGGAGCGGGCGAGGACGAGAGCGACGGAGCGGCGACGGGCGACGCGGCCGTCGCCGCTGCCACGGCCGGTCCGGTGGGCGCCGGCGCGAAGACGGCGGCCCGCCGGCGCACTTCGTCGAGTGGCACCGCCTTCTGCATGCCACGCGGGCCGACGGTGTCCCGTGTCGGCAGCCCGTTGCTGCGGTACTGCTTACGCAGCCACGAGATAGACACGCCGGCACGGGCGCTGGCGTCCTTCAGCGAGACCCAGTTCCCGTCCTCTGCGGTCGCCTCTGCGGTCGTCATAAGCACAACTTAGCTACGAGACGGTCAGCTACGAGACGGGGGACGGGCGGGCCGCGGCGACCTGCACGAACCGTTCGGCGGGCGCAGGGTCCC
>Ga0187892_10009429_pt1 | contig 12862 bp, 6 predicted proteins | sample MA1701073metaG_FD_139345 | JGI IMG/M metagenome (GOLD analysis project Ga0187892, IMG submission 139345) | Bio-ooze microbial communities from a basaltic lava cave in the Kipuka Kanohina Cave System on the Island of Hawaii, USA - MA170107-3 metaG ...
GATGGTGCACACGGGCGCGGCGGACGGCCTGGTCTGCGGCCTGAACCGCTCCTATCCGGATACGATCCGGCCCGCTCTGCAGATCATCGGCCTGCGCAAGGGCATCACGCGCACGGCCGGCGTCTACTGCGTGGTGCTCAAGGATCGTGTGCTCGTGATTGCCGACGCCACAGTGAACATTGAGCCGACGCCAGACCAGCTGGCGGAGATTTCACTGATGGCTGCGCACGTCGCCCGCTACTACTTCGACATGACGCCCAGAGTGGCCATGCTCTCGTTCAGCAATTTCGGGTCGGTCGACCATCCCCATGCGCGCCGCGTCAAGGAAGCGACTGCGATCGCGCGCGCGCGCCAGCCTTCACTCATCATTGAAGGCGAAATGCAGGCGGATACCGCGCTCGTTCCGGAGATCTGCGAGACGATGTTCCCGCACTCCTCGATTGTGGGCGACGCCAATGTCCTCATCTTCCCGGACCTGCAGTCCGGCAACATTGCGTACAAGCTGATCCAGCAGCTGGCCAAAGCGGAGCTGATCGGGCCGATCCTGGTGGGACTGCGCAAGCCCGTGAACGTGCTGAACCACTACTCGTCGGTTTCCGAGATCGCCAATATCACGGCGATCACCACCGTCATGGCGAGCGCGGGCTGAGCAGCGCGGCCCGCGCCGCGTCTATTTCTCCGCCTTGCGATTGATCGCTTCGTGCAGGCTCTTCAGCAGCTTGGCGTGGTTGGGGTAGTCCTTGCACTTGTACGCCAGCGAGCTGCAGTTCACACGCTCGGTGCCATCGCCGCCGCTGTCGCTCCACTTGATCATGTTCGTGCCCTGGTCCGTCGAGCTTGCCTTGTAACGCAGCACGTTCACCTTGCGGCTGGTCCCGTTGAAGTGCACGTGGTAGCACGCGGACTTGCCCGGAATCCTGAACAGATGATTCGAGCCGCCGTACCCGTCATCGGCCTGGATGCAGCCGCCGTACTCGAGCTGTGAGACGCCGGATCCAACCGTGATCATCGCGTCGTCATCCCTGCAGTAGTAGTAGTATCCCATGGTCCTCGTGCGGTGTGCGTGCGTGCCCGGCGGGCAACGTACGGCGGCCGCGCCTCGGGCTTCAAGGGCGCCGTGCCCATCCTGCCATTCCAGCGCCCCGAACGCGGCGTTTTCTTGCGCGCGTGCCGGGTGCAGGAGCTTCCATCGAACGTGCGCTTCGCGCGCTGGAGCAGCCGGGCGGTCTTGCGGAGCTGGCGGCCGCGCTGGGTCTCGATCCGGTGTGCCGGGACGCGCCGGAACTCGGGGCTCCCGGCCTGGCCGATTTCGAGTTCCTGACCCGTGTCGTAGTGCTGGCGGAGCGCCCGCTGGTGCGGGTGCTGTTCCTGCACGTGCGGGGCGGGTCTCTGCCGCGGGCGTTGCTCGCGGTGTCGAAGCGGCTTCGGTCGGTAGGCGGTGCGTGGACGCATCTGCTGATTGCGGCGGACGCGTCGCTCCGCCGGCTCGCGCTGGCGTGTGACGGTCCGGATGGCGAGCTGCGGCACCTGAGTCTCGAGGCGGATTCGGTTCGAGAGACCGATCTCGAAACGCTGTCGGAGCTGGTTGCGGAACCGGGAGAAGGCGGAGTCGCGCTCTGCCTGCGCTGGTCGCGCGCGCTCGATCGGTCTCGCGTGACCGCGCGCTTCTTCGCGGACTTTCGCGCGCAGCGGGCGCAGGTTGCGGCAGCGTGGTCCGGTATCCCGCGAGGCGCGCGAGCGGACCGGGATGAGCTGGCGCTGCAGCTGCTGTGCCGGCTCATGTTCCTGTACTTCCTGCAGAAGCACGGACACCTGTGCGGGGATCCGTCGTATCTTGCGCATCAGGTCGAGCGCTGGCGTAGGGCTGGAGCGCGCGGCACGTTCTTCCGCCGCGTGCTGCGTCCGCTCTTTTTCGGTGCATTGAACACGCGGCCCGAGCGGCGCACGCGGTTTGCCCGCGCGCTGGGTGAGTTGCCCTATCTCAATGGTGGTCTGTTCGAGCGCGGCCCCTGCGAGCGCCGCTGGCGCGAGCTCGACCTGCCTGATCCCCTCCTCATGGTTGTCTTCGAACGGTTGTTCGAACGGTACCGCTTCACCACGCGCGACCGATCCCTGCAGCTGGCAGAAGGTGCTGCCGCAGCGGGCGTCGATCCGGAGATGCTGGGGCGCGTGTTCGAAGGCCTGATGTCGCCGGATCAGCGCGGCGAGACCGGCACATTCTTCACGCCGCCGCAGGTCGTTGACCGGCTCATCGATTCCGCGCTGCGCGCACATGTCGCCCATCGGCTTGGCGTCAGTGCATTCACTGCCGGCACGTGGCTCGACGGCGCGGTCCCACCGCCTGAATCAGCCGCGCTCGCCTCGCTGCTTCGAGAGGTTCGCGTGCTGGATCCCGCGTGTGGATCCGGAGCGTTTCTGCTGGGCGCGCTGTCCCGGCTCGCCCGGCTGCGTGCGCGCTTCGAGGGCGGCGACCCGATCGACATCCGCCGCGACCTCGTTGCGCGCGCGCTGCACGGCGTCGACCTGCAGGCGGATGCCGCGCTGCTGTGCGCGCTGCGCCTCTGGCTCGCGCTGGCTGTGCCGGAGAACGACGAGCGCGTCGCAAACCTGCGGCCGCTGCCCAACCTGGACCGGCGCATACGACAGGGCGATGCGCTGCTCGATCCGCTCGATCTCACGGCTGGCGGCGCGTTCGGCTCGTTCGAACAGAGTGCGGCCGCGGATGTGCGGGTCCGCCGCGCCGCGGCCCGGCTTGCGCCGCTCGGATCGCGCTATGTGCTGGCCGAGCCGGGCGAGCGCGAACGCGTGCTGCGCGCGCTCAAGGTGCGCGAGCTGAAGCTTGCGCGCGTCTGGCTCAATGCGGTGCGGCGGCGGTGTGTTCACCGCATTGCGGAGCTGCGGCGGCGCGCCGCGCAGCGCGATCTCTGGGGCGAAGCGGGCGTGGATGCGCGGGCCGCGACCGAAGCGTTGCCTCGCGTGGCGGCCGACCTCGCGCGGCTGGATCGGCTCGACCGCGCCGTCCGCGACACGCACGCGCTTCCCTTCTTCAGCTTTGCCGTGCACTTTGCCGAGGCCGCCCTGTCCGACGGCTTTGACCTGGTGCTCACGAACCCGCCATGGGTGCGCGCGCACAACTGGCCCGCGTCGGTCGGACGTCTCGTGCGTAACCGCTATCGGGTCTGTCGCGAGTCCGGCTGGAAGCTCGGCGCCGCGCTCGGCAGCGGAACGCAGGCTGCGGGCGCCCAGGTCGATCTCTCGCTCCTGTTTCTCGAGCGATCGCTCCGGCTGCTCGCGCCGCGCGGCACGCTTGCCATGCTGCTGCCCGCCAAGCTGTTCCGCTCACTCTACGGCGGCCCCGCCCGCGCCATGCTGTTGCAGCAGACCCGTCTGACATGCCTCGAGGATTACAGTCTGCATCAACATGCGATATTCGCTGCGGATTCCTTTGCCGCATCGGTCGTCGCGACGCGCGCCGCGGCGGCCACTGGCGCGACGGCCGGAGGCGAAGCGTCCGGCACCGTGCACGTCTGCCTTCACCGCCGCCGCGGTGAGCCGCTCCGTTTCGAGGTCGAGGCGCGCGAGCTGTCGCTGATCCCGGGTGATGATGCGTCGCCCTGGCTCCTCGTGCCCGCCGCCGTGCGGCGCGTGCTCCGGCGCATGCAGAACCGTGGCGCGGCCGCCGGCCGGCGGCTGCGCATACGCCGCGGATTGGTCACCGGCGCCAACGACGTACTGGTCCTTTGCGATGTTGAACCGAAGATCGGCGGCCTGGCCTGGATCCGCGCGGAGGGCGCGCGCCGTGCGCCGGGCTCGCAGGCCAGACGGCCGCGACGCGTGCAGCGGCCCGCGCGCGCGCCGGACTTCGAAGCGCTGGTCGAGGCCCGCGCGATCCGACCGCTGCTTCGAGGCACGGATGTCGGCCAGTTCTGCTTCCGCGCGCCCCGTCACGTGCTCTGGGTGCACGGCGATGGCGCTTCGGCGCCAACGCCAATGCCGCGGCTGCAGAAGTATCTCGAGCGCCACCAGCAAGTCCTTTCGAGAGCTGCAGTCGGTGCGGGCGCGCATCCCGGCCGGCTGTGCGGCGTGGCCCGCGATCTGCTCGGGCCCAAAGTCGCCTGGCAGGATCTCGCACTTGCCTTGACCGCCGTGGCGGTGCCCGCCACCGTCGCAACTCCGCTCGGACATCTGCCCGTCATCCCGCTGAACTCGGTCTATTTCATTCCTGCTGCCGATGATGCTCAGGCGTTGCGTCTTGCAGCGCTCCTCAACTCGATGCCGGTTCGCGTGTTTGCGCGGTGCATTGCGGAACGCGCGAAGGACGCGCGCTTCCGTTTCTTTGCGTGGACGATCGGCGTGCTGCCGCTGCCGCCGGCATGGGAGACATCGCCGGCATTGCTGACGGTTTCGCGGGAGGCGCACGCCATGGGCGGCATGGACGCGGAACGGTCGGGCGCGCTGGCCGCGTGCGTTGCGGCAATGTACGGGCTGGGCCAGGACGATCTTGCGGCGTTAGCCGAGTTCGACCTGTGGCTCTCAGGCCGATGATGAAGGAGCCGCAGTCCATGCCGTCGCGTCACGCGGGCCAGGCGGTCGTGCTCGAAGACACGGCGTCACCCAATGCGCGATCCGCACTCGGCCTGATCGTATCACGGGCGCTGTGTGTGGATCTCGCCATCGACGGTATCCGCCTGGCGGCGTTCGATTTTCGGCGTAACGATCTCATTGCCCTGGAGCGGGCCCGTGTCGTGATCGGCGGATTCGACAACCAGTCGCTGCTGGGCGCTGTCGACACCGCGAGCGGCGTCCCTGCTCACGCAGCCAACCTCTCGGTGCTGCGCGAGTTCCTGCTCAGCCGCCGGATCGAAGTGCGGTCGGGCGGTGCGCGTCGCTGGAGCCCGGACCTGTGCGTTGCGCGCGGCCCATCGCTCGCGCGCTGGTTCGAGGGCGGCGAAGTCGCGCTCGTAGGCTATCTGGGGCTGGGCGCGGATCACCCGTTCATCGGGCCGCGCCTCACGTGCGTGGTCGCGGGGCCCGGCCCGGTCGCGGTCGTATCGAGCGCGTTCCTGCGATTGTGGTCCGGCGGTCACGACATTCTGGGCGTGGTCGCCGATGCGCTCGGCCGGTTTGGTCCCTGATGTTCGAGGATGCGGCTGCGCTGTCGGCGTGGCTGCTCGCGCGCGAGTTCCGCCTCGAGGCCCTGGCTTCAACCGAGGCGCGGACGGTCACGCTCTCCGCGTTCCAGGCGGAGGCGGCGCAACGCGCCGAGCGCATTCTCGAGCAGTATGGCGGAGTCCTCGTCGCGGACAGCGTCGGGTTGGGCAAGACGTACATCGGCGTGGCGCTCCTCGAGGCGCAGCTGCGGCGCGGCGCGCGGCACATGCTGGTGACGACGCCGGCATCGCTCCGCTCGCAGTGGTGGCCCTTGCTGCGGCGCGTCGCCCGCAATGCATCCGCCTCGCTCATCACAGCGCGAGGCGCTGCCCAGCCGGCGCGCCGGCTGGTCTGCTGGCTCTCTCACACATCGCTCTCGCGCGAGCGCTGGCCAGCGTCCCTGCAACCCGATCTCGTGCTGGTCGATGAAGCCCACGCGTTCCGCCACGCGCACACGCGGCGCTACCGCGCCCTCGCTGCTCTGTGCAGCCGCAGCCGCGTCGTCCTGCTCACTGCCACACCGGTGAACAATTCGCTGCAGGATCTCTACTGGCAGCTCCGGCTGTTCCTCGGTGACGATGCACTGTCGGGTGCGGGCGTGTCGGATCTGGGTCTGGCGTTTGCCGAAGCCGCGGCGGCAGGCCGGCTCGGGCCACCGCTCGATTCGGCTGTGGCCGCGGTGACCGTCCGCCGCACGCGTCGAATGGTCGAGCATCGAGAGCCGGCTGTGGCCGGTCGCTTCCCGCGTCGGGCCCTGCCTGCTGCGATCCCCTACGACATGGATTCGCTGGTTCCGGGATTCCATCAACGTCTGGGCGATTGTGTGGCGGGTCTCGAGCTCGATGCGTTCGGGCTCGCTGGCACTTCCGCGGCGGAGCGCGCAACGCCCGTCCAGCTGCTGCGGCTATCCCTGCTGAAGCGCCTCGAATCGAGCGTGCATGCATTCAGCGCGAGCGCGTCCGCACTCGAGCGCTATCTTCGCAGCTTCGCGCGCGCCACGCGGGATGGCTACCGGCTGAGTCCTGCGGACCATCGGGCACTGGCCGGTCCGGCGCGCGCGCAGCTTGCTCTGTTCGGCGTGGCGCTCGACCCGTTGCCACGCCGGATCCAGGGCGATGCGCTGGCCGATTCTGCGCTCGCGGATGCGGACCGGCTGTCGGCCGCGCGGCAACTCGTGCAGCCACTGCTCGCTCGGGACCCGAAGCTGGCCGCACTGCGCACATGGCTGCGGGGAACGCACGCAGATCGCAAGGTCCTGATCTTCACGGAGTATCGCGATACCGCGCTGCACCTGTGGCAATCGCTTCAGTCGTCCTTTCGTGTGGCGCTCGTGCACGGTGGCGGTGCGCGGATCGGTGCCAGTCCGGTATCGCGGCAGGAGGCCGTCGCACGATTTTCGCCGCGCTCGAACGGGCGGCCACCGCCGCCGGCCGCCGAGCGTGTGGACCTGCTCGTGGCAACCGACGTGTTAGCGGAAGGTCTGAACCTGCAGGATGCCGCCGACGTCGTGAGCTACGATCTGCCGTGGAACCCCGTGCGTTTGATCCAGCGCATGGGCCGGATCGACCGGCTGGGTTCGCCGCACGAGTGCGTCTACTGCTGGAACTTCCTGCCGGGTCGAAGCCTCGAATCCTGGCTCGGACTGATGCGCCGGCTGGCTGTGAAACTGCGCGCGATCGACTCGGTTGGAGGCGACACGCGGATCATGGCATGGCGCAGACATCGCACTCGCGTGAACGATGCGGCGCGGGGCATCGCCGCGAGGGCGGGGTCGCCGGCGGATCGCGCCATGGACCTGGATCGCGTCGCGCTGGTGGCCCGGAAGCTGGAACGCGGGGATCCCGGCCTTTTTGCGGAGATCGAGGCCGCGGACGATGGACCGTTCGCCACGCTCGAACGCGCGCGCACGCTCGCGGAACGGCTGAATCGCGAAGCCCGCAGCCTCGAATCCGGCGCGCACGGTGCGGCTCAGGGTCCCCGGTTCGCTGTCGCTCCCCGCGGGCGTGGCGATGGTTGCTGCATCGTTGCCGTCGAAGTGGCCGAGACAGTGCCACTCCGCTGGTTTGTCATGGAGCGAGGTCGGCTTCGTGAGGATCGGATTGCTGCACTGCAGCGGCTGGTGGAATGGCTGGAATGCGGCGCGCGTTCCGCGCCGCCGCCGGATGGACATCGGGAGGTGCTCGAGCGGGCTGCCGCAGCGGCGCTGACGGCCGTTCAGCCCCGCGGGGACACTCCGCTGCGCCTGCGCTGCGCGATGGGTCTGGTTCGCCGGCACCTGATGCGCGCAATAGCCCGCGAGCCTGCCGGGCTGGCCCGGTCGCTTTCGGCCCGGGCCGATCGATTGCTCGAGCGGCTCGTCGCTTCGCCGCGCGCCGGCCCCGAGCTGGCCGTGCTGCAGACTGTTCGCGAGACGCAGTCGGGTGCGCGGGCCGCCGGGCCGCGTGCCGGGCGAACCGCACGGGTCGACGCGGCGACGCTGCTCGAGCGGCTGGAGGCTGCGTGTGCCCCGGTTGCAAAGACGGTCGCGGGGCCGGAAGGAAGCTCCCGGCCCCGCGTCATTGCCGTGCTCGGGTTCGGCCCCGAGCCGGTCGCATCAGTCACCGGGGATCAACCAGGTGTTGCCGGTCCCGCTCTTGGTGGCGGACTGGCTCCCGGTGTTGGGCGCAGTGTCTGAGCGCGGGATGCTGCCGCCCGCAAACACGCGGAACGTGAGCTGGTTGACGCCCGGAATCGTGAAGGAGAACTGGATCGTGCCGCTCGGGAAATCGCCGGCCAGCTGGACCGCGGCAGAGACCTGGACGCGGCTCGCCCACGCTGCCGGCTCCACACCCGTCAGGCGGCAGCCGGCGTCGTTGCATCGCACAATGGCCGTGAACTCGGCGGGCGTCGGGTTGGTCCACTGCAGCTCGACCAGGTAGGTGCCCGGGCCGCGGAATCGCGTCGCCACGACAAAGTTGTCGGTAATCGACGTTGGTCCCATCTCCCAGCCAAACGTCGAGAGCAGGATGTCTTCGCGGCCCGTGTTGTCGCCGGCCGGATCGAGCAGGTAGCCGATCTGGCTTCGGTTGGGTTCGGCCACGAGCGGAACCGTGGCACCCGGCGCGCCGGCCTGACCGACGAGCACCTGGTTGGCGTCGCCGAGCGGATTCGTCTCGATGACGGCCGCCGTTCCTGCGAAGCCGGCCAGCGCGCACGCGGTGGCGCCCGCCGGTGCCGTCGTAACGCCCAGGAGGATGCCGCGCGGCAGCGTCTGTCCGATCGCGTAGGGCGGCAGCGGCGGCAGCGGCCCGGACCCGTGCGGTAGAATCACGAACACGTTCTCTGTAGTCGGCAGCGTCAGCGGCTGGCCATTCGCCCCGAGGAACGTGCAGTCGAGGAGACCGCCGGTGTCGAACTGAAGCGACAGGACGCGCGTGCCCGAGGGTCCCGAAAACACGAGCGGAGGGTTGGCGGTCAGCCTCGAGTAGTTGGACGGGTTCAGCGGCACAGATGTATTGGCGGCCGCGGGATCGTACAGCACGCCCATCCGATTCAGTCCCTGCGTCGCGCCGGTCGAGATCAGCCCAGCGTTCTGCGGCAGTGGCGCCACCACCAGCGACTGCGGGAACGGGTTGATGCTGGGTCCCGCGTCGGCCAGGTTTCGCGCATGTACCAGGTAGTTGCCTGCGGGCAGGTTGAAATCGGCCACGCCCTTCGGTCCCGTAAAGGCGAGCTCGAACGCACCCGTGCCAATGTTCGTCGCGGTCACCAGCACTCCGCCGGCCGGGTTCGACTGGGCGTCGCGAACGCGGACGACCAGACCGTGCATGCCGGGCGCGAGGGCGGCGGCTGGTGAATCGAAAGGTGTCGGTTCTGAGGCATCGCGAGCGCAGGCCGCGAGAGCGAGCGCGCCCGCGACTATCGCCACGATGGCGAAGCGGGTTACAGCACGAGCGTTCATTTGACCTCTGGGGAGAAGAGAGAACGAACGGTACACGAGAGGCGTCCTGCCTGTCGGACCTCCGCGGGCAACCTCTGCGCCTTGACCTGCGCCTGGCGAAGTGTCCGTTCGCAACCGAAGGTGCGGCAATGTCGCCGGCCCCTGGAACCGTCGCAAGGGCGAGCTATGTCGAGGCTCGACGCATCTCCCGGGCGCGCGGGTTTGGGCCTCAGCGCCCTGGCGGACTACATTGAACACTTGCGATCTCGTTTTGGAGTCTGACGTTGGCGATTGTCGGCAGACACGTTGAGCTGGACCGGCTGGCCGGTCACCTTGCAGGTTGCTTTGACGGCTCGGCCGGCCGCGCCCTGTTCATTGAGGGTCCGGCCGGCGTCGGCAAAACGACCCTGGTCACGGCACTCGTCGAGCGCGTGCTGGCCGCCCGCCCTGACGTCGCCATTGCGCGCGGCCGCTGCGTCCAGTCGTTCGAGAGCGGCGAACCCTACCTGCCGTTCATTGAGGCGCTGCGCGACCTGTCCGATGAAAGCGAGACCGGACTGGTCAGCCGGAAAACCGTGCGGGATCTGCTCAAGGAGCTCGCGCCTTATTGGCTGCAAGTCGTTCCACTGGTCGGCAATCTACTCTCCGCCACGTTCGCAACGGCAGCGGAAGTTGGCCGGCTCCGCAAAGGGAATGCGCCGTCTCGCGAAGCGCTGTTCGTGCAGTACCTCGAGGTGCTGAGCCGGCTGACAAAACAGAGCCCGATCCTGCTGTTCCTTGATGATCTGCACTGGGCGGACCATGCGTCCCTCGCGCTGCTGGCCTACCTCGCGAGGGGCGTTTCGAAGCTGCCCGTGGCGATCATCGGCACGCTTCGCAGCCTTACCATCGAGCAGGAGGACCCTGCCATTGGCCAGGCGCTGCTCGAGCTGGAGCGCGAAGGGCTGGCCACACGCGTGACGCTGGCCGAGCTCGACGGCGACGAGCTCGATCAACTCATGCGCGTCGAGTTTGGTGGCGAAGTCGCGGATCCGCTGCTCCGCTGGATCCGGCGGACAGCCGGCGGCAACCCGTTGTTCGCCACGGAGCTGGCGCGGCTGCTGCGTTCCAGCGGCGGCGCCGTGCTGGCCAACGGCGAGTGGCGGCTGACCGCAGCCGGTGCGCAGATCGACGTTCCACGCAGTGCCGAAGCTGTGATCGAGAAGCGGCTGCAGCGCCTGGCGCCCGATGAGTTGAACCTGCTTCAGTACGCGAGCATTGACGGCAGGCAGTTCGATTCGCTCGTGCTGTCACGCCTGCTGGGCAAGGACGAACTCGAGGTGCTCGATGCGCTCGATCCGCTCGAGCGCAAGCACGGTCTCGTCGAGAGTGTCGGCGACATGATTCTGCCCGACGGCGAAACCGCCAGCGCGTTTCGGTTCCACCATGCGCTCGTGCACACGGTGCTCAACCGCCAGGTGGTCGGCAAGCGCCGCATCCTGCTGCACCGCAAGGCGGGCGAAGTGCTCGAGGGCCTGTGGGGCGAGGGCGCCGAAACCGTGGCGGGCCGCCTGGCGCACCATTTTCATGAGGGCCGCGTTCCCGACCGCGCCTACCGCTATGCGCGCTCGGCCGCGGAATCCGCCGCCGCCGTGTTTGCCAATTGGGAAGCGATCGATCTGCTCGAGCTCGCGCGCAAGAATGCCGCGGATTTCACCGCGCACGCCTGGGTCGCCGAGCGCATGGGCGATGTCTACGGCACGGTTGGCCATTACGCGGCCGGCGTCGATTGTTACACGTCGCTGTTCGATCAGCGGGACAGCGCCGACCAGCTGCGGCTGAACCGGAAGATCCTGGTCCTCGATCGCAAGGGCGGGCTCGCGCCCGCACCGGATCTTTCCCGGCGAGCGCGCGCACTCCTCGAGTCGTCGGACGCGCCCGCCGCGGAGCGCTGCCACCTGCTCCTCGAGCTGACCCGGCTGCCCGGCATGGCCGACACGCCGGGACGCGCTCGTGATGCGCTCGCCATTGCCGAAACGCTCGGCGATCCGATCCTTCTCGCGGACGCACTCGAGCGGCTCGCCGTCTCCCATCTCTTCGCGATCGGCAGCGTCGAGGATGGATTCGCGCTGCTCGAGCGCGCACTCCACATCGCCGAGTCCGTCAATGATCCCGTGCTCCTTGCCCGCTACCACAGTATTGCCGGCGTCGCCCGCGCCAAGGCTGGCCGTTACAGCGATGCGCAGCGCGATTTCGAGGAAGCGCTCAAATCCTTCGAGCGCATTGGTGATCCCAACGGCATTGGCGCGATCTGCACGAATCTCGGCGTCGTCATGCTGCGTTTCGGGCTGTATGACCAGGCCGAGTCGATGCTCGACCGGGCCCGCGCCATCCACGAGCGCCGCGATCGCTCCAGCGCCGTGGAGTCCCTGTTCGGTCTCGCCGAACGCGCCCGCCTGGCCGGCGAGAGCGAGCGCGCGATTCAGCGCTACCAGCAGCTGCTGCGCTACGCCGAAGAGCTGAAGCACTGGACGTCGGAGGCCGTAGCCTGGGCCGGCATCGGCCTGTGCCGGCTCGAGCGCGGCGAGCTCGATCTCGCCGTCCAGGCCAGTACCGCCGTCGGCGCCGCACTCGCAGAGCGCGACCAGTGGTTCGAGGATCGCGACCTCATCGAGTTGTTCCTCGCGCGGCTCGACACGGCCATGGCCCGGACGCCTGACGCCCTGGACCGACTCCGCCGAACCGCGGAAACGCTGCGGCCCCGCGACATCTACCTCTGGGCGCGGCTCGAGCTCGAACGCGGTCGCCTGCTCTGGCCCACGGACCCTGTCCAGGCCGCCTCCGTCCTCGATCAGGTCGCCGCCGCTACCGCCGGCATCCAGAGCCCGCCGATCCAATCGGAGACGTCCGCGCTGCGCGCATTGCTCGCCGCATGACGCCCGGTGCCCAGGCCCCGGCCGCTGGTCCCGACGCCTCGCTAACACGCGTGTTGCGGGGATGCGTCGACCGCGTCAACGCCGGCACACCCATGCTGCTCCTGTTCACCGGCGAGCCCGGTCCCGTGCGCGAAGCCGTCGCCGCCGTCGCCGCCGATGCACCCGTCGGTCGGGGCGCACGCGTGGTCACTGTGGCGCCGGCCGACGGCGTCCGCTACGACCCCGTCGACGTGCTGGCCCGGTCCTGGAAACGCGGAACGCGCCGCGTCTCTCTCGATGACCGGCAGCGCGACGTCGCCTGGAACTGGATCGGGCTCGTACCGTTCTGGGGCAATCTCGTGGCGGCCATCTATGAAACGGTCGCCGCACTGCGCCGTAATGACCCGGCGCGTGATCCCGCGCTGATGCCGCTGCTGCGCGCGCACCGCCAGCGCACGCTGATCGCCGCGCTCTTCGATCTGCACACCGCCGACCGTGCCGCGGCCGCGCGGCTGTGCGCGGCGCTCGCACACGCGACCCCGGGCAGCCGGCTCCTTGTCGTGGGCGGCGCTTCCGACTCGCAGGGCGCGCGCCCGCCCATCCTCGAGCTCTGCCGGCAGCTGCCGCCCGATCGTCTCGTGCTCCAGCCCATCGCGCAGCACCATGCCGCGCTCGACAGGCTGGCCGCTCGCTCGCCCGAAGCAGCGCGCGCCCTCCGCGCGGCCGCCACGCTCGGCCTCGAGTTCGATGGCACAACGCTCGCCCGCCATCTCGGCATCGATGAACTGGCCGCCGAAGACCGCCTCGCCGTGGCGGCCGGCGCGGGCCTCATCCGCATTGTCGGTACGCGGGACCTGCCCGGCGCCGAAATCGCCACTGTCTACCGCTTCGAGTCGCA
>Ga0187892_10009430_pt1 | contig 12862 bp, 8 predicted proteins | sample MA1701073metaG_FD_139345 | JGI IMG/M metagenome (GOLD analysis project Ga0187892, IMG submission 139345) | Bio-ooze microbial communities from a basaltic lava cave in the Kipuka Kanohina Cave System on the Island of Hawaii, USA - MA170107-3 metaG ...
CTCGTAGCGAAAGGGGAGGTGATACAGCAGATCCTCGACTGTCTGGATGCCGAATTTGCGGAGCATCTCGGCGCGGCGCGGCCCTACACCGGGAACGAACTGTGCCGATTGTCGAAGGCCCTTCAGATCTTCGCTGAAGTCGCGCGTTGTCAGTCGGTACGGAGGTGCTTTTGCAGCGGCGCGGCCGGATATCTGCTCGGCGATCTGCTGGCAGCGCGCCGCCGCGGCACGCAACGGTTCGCCGGTCAGGCCTTCGCATGCTTCGAGAGCCTCGCTGAGCTCGGCGACTTTGGCGTGCGTACGTGTGTCGCTGACGGAAGCGAGGACGGCGCGGCCGCGCAGCGCCAGGGCTTTGCCCGGAATCTGGGTGCGCTCGGCGGCGGTTGTCGCGGCGCCGACGTATTTCAGAGGGCCTTTGAGGGCGTCGAGAAACTGGCTCAGGCTTTCGGTGTTGCCGGCTTTCACGACGGACTCAGCCGTCCAGCCCGTTCGTCTGCCCGCGGTGATAGTCTTGCAAGGGTGTGGCCGTCAGCGCCTCGGCACGGAGCAATTGAACGCCGGCGGCTGCGGCTGCGGCGCCGGCAACGGTGGTGAAGTACGGGATGCGGTGGTCGAGAGCCTGGCGGCGGATGGCGAAGGAGTCGAGTTGCGGCCCAAACCCCATCGGCGTGTTGATGACCATGGCGATGCGGCCGGCGCGGATGGCATCGACGACATCAGGCGAGCCTTCGCCGACTTTGTTGATCGTTTCCACTTCAACACCGTTGTCGCGGAGGAACTCCGCCGTGCCCTTCGTCGCCACCAGTCGAAAGCCGGCTGCGCGCAGGCGCTTGGCCGTCGGCAGTACCGCGGCCCGATCCGGTTCACAGACACTGATGAAAGCGGTGCCTTCCTTCGGCAGGATCGTCCCGGCAGCGATCTCAGCTTTGGCGAAGGCGGCTCCGAAGGACGCGCCGATTCCCATGACTTCACCGGTCGACTTCATCTCAGGGCCGAGTAGCGTATCGACACCGGGAAATTTCGAAAACGGAAACACGGCTTCCTTGACGGAGATGTGGACCGGCAAGATCTCCTCCGTGAAGCCGAGGTCGGCGAGCTTGCGGCCGGCCATCACTCTGGCGCCGAGCTTTGCCAGGGGCACACCGATCGCCTTGCTGACGAATGGGATTGTCCGTGAGGCGCGCGGATTGACTTCGAGGATGTAGATGTCTTCGCCCTTGATGGCGAACTGGATGTTCATCAAGCCGACGACCCCGAGCTCGAGGCCTAGAGCCACGGCCTGCCGTCGCACGTCGGCGAGGACCGTATCCGAAATCGACAGCGTCGGTAGAGAACAGGCACTGTCGCCCGAGTGTACGCCGGCGCGTTCGATGTGTTCCATGATGCCGCCGATCACGACACGCTCGCCGTCGCTGATGGCATCGACATCGAGCTCGATAGCGTCATCGAGAAACTTGTCGATCAGAATCGTGCGTTCCGGCGCGGCATCGAGGGCGCGCTGCATATAGCGGCGCAACCCGGTTTCCTCGTAAACGATCTCCATGGCGCGTCCGCCCAGGACGTAGGAGGGCCGTACGAGCACCGGATAGGTCAGCCGGTTCGCCGCCTCGACCGCACCTTCGACAGTCGTCGCGATGCCGTTCGGTGGCTGCTTGAGGTTGAGCTTCGACAATAGCTCGGCGAAACGCTGGCGATCCTCGGCGCGGTCGATCGAATCCGGCGACGTACCGAGGATCATGGCACCGGCTTGTTCGAGCGGCACCGCTAGCTTCAACGGTGTCTGGCCGCCGAACTGTACGATGATGCCGTCGGGATTCTCGCGCTCGACGATGCTCAGAACATCCTCGCGGGTCAGCGGCTCGAAGTAGAGCTTGTCGGACGTATCGTAGTCGGTGCTCACCGTCTCCGGGTTGCAATTGACCATGATGGTTTCGAAGCCGTCTTCCTTCAGGGCGAACGCAGCATGCACACAGCAATAGTCAAACTCGATGCCTTGACCGATACGGTTCGGGCCGCCGCCGAGGATCATTATCTTCTTGCGCGGCGTGACACCTGACTCGTCCTCGCTCTCGTAGGTCGAATAGAGATAAGGCGTGTGCGCCTGGAACTCGGCGGCGCAGGTGTCGACGATCTTGTAGACGGGACGGATGTCGCGCTGCAGGCGCGCCTGCCGCACTTCCTCTTCGGAGGTTTTGGTGAGTTGAGCCAGTCGGATGTCGGAAAAGCCCATCCGCTTGGCCTTGCGCAGCGTCTCGGCATCTCCCAGCGCCCCCAGGGGCACGGCGCTCAGCTGGCCTTCGAACTCGATGATCTGGCGAACATTCTCCAGGAACCAGGGGTCGATGCGCGTCAGCTCGTACAGCTGCTCGGTGGTGTAGCCCTGACGGATCGCGTCGCCCAGGTACCACAGCCGTCGGCCATTGGGCACGCGCAGCTTTTCCTCCAGGGCCGCCCGGTCCGGCGCTGCCGGACCGCGGCCGCGGTCGTCGAAACCGTAGGAATCGATCTCCAGCGAGCGCATCGCCTTCTGCAACGATTCCTTGAAGGTCCGGCCGATCGCCATGACCTCACCGACCGACTTCATCTGCGGACCGAGGACATCGGTGGCGCTGGCAAACTTCTCGAAGGTGAAGCGCGGGATCTTGGTGACCACGTAGTCGATCGTCGGCTCGAACGACGCCGGCGTTTCGCGCGTGATGTCGTTGGGGATCTCGTCGAGAGTGTAGCCAACCGCCAGCTTCGCGGCGATCTTGGCGATCGGGAAGCCGGTCGCTTTGCTGGCCAGCGCCGAGCTGCGTGACACGCGCGGGTTCATTTCGATGATGACCAGACGCCCATTGTTCGGCTCGACGGCGAACTGGATGTTCGATCCACCGGTATCGACGCCGATCTCGCGGATGATGGCAACCGCGGCGTTGCGCATGATCTGGTATTCTTTGTCGGTCAATGTCTGCGCCGGCGCGATGGTGATGCTGTCGCCGGTGTGGACCCCGAGGGCGTCGAAGTTCTCGATCGAACAGATGATGACGACGTTGTCCTTGAGATCGCGCATCACCTCGAGCTCAAACTCTTTCCATCCGGCGATCGATTCTTCGACAAGGACCTCATGGGTCGGCGAAGCATCGAGGCCCCAGCGTACCAACTCATCGAACTGCTCGCGTGTCGTCGCGATGCTTCCTCCCGTGCCGCCGAGTGTCCGCGACGGACGGATGATCAGCGGCAGGCCGATCTGTTCGGCGATCGTGCTGGCTTCCTCAAAGCTGTGGGCGTAGCCACTGCGCGGCAGATCGAGGCCGATCTTCTCCATCGCGGCTTTGAACAAGTCGCGATCTTCGGCCTTCTTGATGGCCGGCACCTTGGCGCCGATCAGCTCGACGCCGTGACGCTCGAGGATACCGAGCTCGGCGAGCTCGAGCGCCGCATTCAGGCCGGTTTGGCCGCCGATCGTCGGCAAGAGTGCGTCCGGCTTCTCCTTGATGATGATCTGCTCGATCATCTCGGCGGTGATCGGTTCGACGTAGGTACGATCCGCCAGGCCGGGATCGGTCATGATTGTCGCCGGGTTCGAGTTGATCAAAATGACGCGGTAGCCCTCCTCTTTGAGAGCTTTGCACGCCTGTGTGCCGGAGTAGTCGAACTCGCAGGCCTGACCGATGACGATCGGCCCGGAGCCGATGAGCAGGATGGATGAGATGTCCGTACGCTTCGGCATGAGTTGGCTATCTTCCTGAGCGCGAGGGGGGCCCCTCGCAGAGGGCCTGGGTGGCGCGCGTCGCCTTCATTTCCCCTCGCTGTCGATCATCTTCATGAATCGCTCGAACAAATAGTTGGCGTCGTGCGGCCCAGGCGAGGCTTCGGGATGGTACTGCACCGAGAACAGCGGCAGCTTGGAGTGCGCCAGGCCTTCGACGGTGTTGTCGTTCAGATTGACGTGCGTCAGCTGTGCAATGCCTTTCATCGATTCGACGTCGACGGCGAAGCCGTGGTTCTGCGATGTGATCTCACACTTGCGCGTGGTGAGGTCCATCACCGGTTGGTTGCCGCCGTGGTGGCCGAACTTGAGCTTGTAAGTCTTGCCGCCCAAAGCCAGCCCGAGAATCTGATGCCCGAGGCATATGCCGAAGATCGGCTTCTTGCCGACGAGATCGCCGACGATCTTGGCGTACGGGCCGACATCGGGATCGCCCGGTCCGTTCGAGAGAAAGATGCCATCGGGGTTCATGGCAAGGACCTCGGTTGCCGGCGTGTTCGCCGGCACGACGCGCACGCGGCAACCGGCACTGGAAAGGTTCCGCAGGATGTTTCGCTTGATGCCGAAGTCGTAGGCGACGACGAAGCGCTTACCTCCGTGCTGGCGCGCGTAACCTTTGTCCAGTGTCCATGTCCCTTCGTCCCAATCGTAGGGCTGCGAACAGGTTACCTCGCGTACCAGATCGCGTCCGACCAAACCGGGTCGCGCTTTCGCCTTGCGCACCAGGCTCTCGGGATCGAGATCGACTGCCGACAGCACCGCTTCCTGAGCGCCGTGCAAGCGCAGGTGGCGCACGAGCGCGCGGGTATCGATACCCTCTATGCCTGGAATGCCGTGCTCCTTCAGATACGCGGCCAAAGTCTTTTGCGAGCGCCAATTCGACGGCTGCTCCCAGTACTCGCGGACGATGAATCCCTCGACGAACGGTCGGCGCGATTCAACGTCCTCATCGTTCACACCGACGTTACCGATCTCCGGGCAAGTCATGGCGACCAGCTGACCGCAGTAGGACGGATCGGTGAGGATCTCCTGGTAGCCGGTCATGGATGTGTTGAAGACGATCTCACCGCCGGCTTCCGCTTCGGCGCCGAAGCTGCGTCCCTCGAAGACGGTACCGTCCGCCAGTGCCAACAGAGCCTTCACGCGTTCACCTTCACCCTACTCTTCTTCTCACTCTTTCGAGCGGCGCCGTCGAGCTGCCAGACGAGTTTTCCGCGCACGATTGTGTAGACCGCACGCCCGGTCAGCTCCATGCCGCCGAACGGAGAATTGCGCGACTTCGATTCGAAAGCGGTGGCATCCACCGTCCACTTCAGGGTGGGATCAATCACCGCCACGTCTGCCTCTTTGCCCTCTGAGAGCTCGCCCAGCGGCAACCGCAGGATACGAGCTGCATTGAGGCTCATGGCGGCAAACAACCGCAGCGGAGGCAAGCCGATGGCGGCCGCCATTGCCAGTGACAGGGAGAGAGAGGTTTCCAGCCCGACGATTCCGTTGAGCGCGTGGTCGAACTCGGTTTCCTTCTCGTCACGGTGATGCGGCGCGTGGTCGGTAGCGATGGCGTCGATTGTTCCGTCCAGCAACCCCTGGCGCACCGCCTCGACGTCGCGCCCGGAGCGTAAGGGTGGATTCATCTTCGCATTGGTATTGTAACCCGCCACCGCGTCGTCGGTGAGCGTGAAGTGGTGCGGTGTGAGCTCCGCGGTCACCGCCAGGCCGCGGCGTTTGGCGTCGCGGACCAGAGCGACGCCGGCTGCTGTGCTGATATGGGCTACATGCAAGCGGCCGCCGCTGCGCTCGAGCAACTGGATATCACGGGCGATCATCGCCTCCTCGGCGGCCGCGGGAATGCCGCGCAGGCCCAGGCGGAGTGACATCTCGCCCTCGTTCATCACGCCATCCCCCGCGATCGCCCGGTCTTCCTCGTGTACGATCACCGGCAGATCGAACATGCGGGTGTATTCCAGGGCGCGCCGCATCAGGCCGCCGTCCGTGATCGGCATGCCGTCGTCGGACACGGCGACGATACCGGCGCGGTGCATCTCGCCGATCTCCGCCAGCTCGAGCCCGGCGAGACCTTTGGAGACGGCGCCGATCGGATAGACGCGCGCCAGGCCGGCGGCTTCGGCACGATCCAGAATCGCCTGAGTGACTGCGGCGTTGTCGTTGATCGGCGCGGTATTGGCCATGCAGGCGACCGCGGTGTAACCGCCGGCGACGGCAGCGCGTGTGCCGGTTTCGATGGTTTCCTTGTACTCGTAACCCGGTTCACGCAGGTGCGTGTGCATGTCGATCAGCCCGGGCACGACCCAGCAGCCGGAGGCGTCGAGTTGATGGCTCGAAGAAGCGGCCGCCAGCCTGCCGGGCTCGCTGAGGCTGCGGATCCTGCCGTCTTCGATCAATACGTCGCGCGGCTCGTCCAAGCCGCTCGCCGGATCGATGACGTGACCGCCGCAGATCAGCAAGGACTTGCTCATCCGACCTTCCTTCTGAGCCGCGGCCGCGTCTCCTTGTCGTTTGCGGAGGTTGTTACAACCGGTACCTCGCGTTCGTTCTCCTCGAGCCGTGGCCGGTCGGTCTCCTCGAGCCGCGGCCGGTTGATCAGCAGGTACAAGATGGCCATGCGTACGGCGACGCCGTTGGTGACCTGATCCATGATGACCGAGTAGGGACCGTCGGCGACGTCGCTGGCGATTTCGACGCCGCGATTGAGCGGGCCGGGGTGGAGGATGACGACGTCGGGTTTCGCTTTGCGCACGGCATCCTTGGTCAGACAGAAGTAGCGCGAGTACTCATCGATCGTTGGAAAGAAGTGCTTTCCCTGTCGTTCGATCTGGAGACGCAGCATCATGATCACGTCGGCGTCGGCGACGCCCTCGTGCAGATTGCTGGTCACCTCGCCCCAGTGGCGCATTTCAGGGGGAAGGAACGTCGGCGGCCCCACCAGCCGGATTTTCGCTCCCAGGGCGTGCAGCGCGAAGATATTCGAGCGTGCGACGCGGCTGTGCAGAATATCGCCGACGATCGCAACCGTGAGGTTCTCGAATGAGCCCTTGCGTTCACGGATCGTGAGAGCATCCAACAATGCCTGTGTAGGATGCTCGTGGGCGCCGTCGCCGGCGTTGATGATCGGGCACTCCACGCGCGCCGCCAGGAACGCCGGCGCGCCGGATGAGGCATGACGCAGGATGATCGCGTCGGGGCGCATGGCCGCGAGATTGCGTGCGGTGTCGAGCAGCGTCTCGCCTTTCGTAACGCTGCTGGTGCCGCCGCTGAGACTGATGAAGTCGGCGCTCATGCGCTTGGCGGCGATTTCAAACGAGGCTCGCGTGCGTGTGCTCGCTTCGTAGAAGAAGCTGACGACGGTCTTGCCTCTTAGCGTCGGCACCTTCTTGATGTCACGCTCGGAGATCTCCTTGAAGGAGCTCGCCGTGTCGAGCAGAAACGTCAGCTCCTCCCGACTCATCCCTTCGAGACCCAATAGATGCCGGTGCGCAAACGACATCGTCATCGCTCCTCGGCGCGCTCGACCGTGACCTCGTCGCGCCCGTCGCTCTCCTGGAGCCGTACTTGGACCGACTCGTTGAGGGCGGTTGGGATGTTTTTGCCGACATAGTCGGCGCGAACGGGTAGCTCGCGGTGTCCGCGATCCACCAGAACTACGAGCTGAACCGAACGTGGGCGCCCGAAGTCCATCAGGGCGTCCAGCGCCGCACGGATCGTCCGCCCGGTGTAGAGCACATCGTCCACCAGCAGGACGTGACTGTCGTCGATCGGGAACCGGATATCCGTTCCTTGGACGACCGGTTGCTGGCTGCTGCGGTGAAGATCGTCGCGGTAGAGGGTGATGTCGATGACGCCGGCGGGAATCTCGACGTCTTCGATCACGCGGATATTCTCGGCGAGCCGGTTGGCGATGTAGATGCCGCGGGAACGAATACCCACCAGCACCAGGCCGTCGGTGCCCTTGTTGCGTTCAAGCACTTCGTGCGCCACCCGTCGCAGCGCGCGTTCGATCGCCTGTGCGTCCATGACGACGCGTTCGTTCCGCGCCATAGGCAAAAAAAGACCTCCTCGAGCGGAGGAGGTCTCAGACCTTTCGTACTGGATGTGAGAGTTGCATCGACTGCCCTTTCTGGCCTCGCGGGACCAGGTTAAAGGATTTTGCTGTCGTTGTTTAAGTACCGCTCGCTCCACTCGATGTCAATGCACTCGCGCGCGGGGGTGGTCATTTCACGGACGGTCCCGGGAAAAAATTCCGCATACCGACTTTCAGTTGAATGAAGCCCGGCGCGACGACGTCATTAGGGTCAAGCAGTTGCGGTTCCCCCCTTCCGCCGCTGCGAGCGCTGGGCAGTTCGACTGCCCAGCGCTGCCCCCTCCTTGGTGCACATCGTGCACACCCGAGGGCGGCGCCCGCGTCGCCCTCGGGGAAGCGTCCTCCAAAAGAAACGGTCAGGATTGGTTTTGCGGGTAGAAGAAACACTCTCCCGACGGAACCAGCCACATGGTTTCCGACTCGATCAGCAACTCGGTATCGAGATTGGCGAAACCTTTGGCGTTTCCGTTCCTGGATGCAGCCTCGAAGACGCCGCAGGCGTGGCGAAAATCCTCCGCCGCCCAGATGACGATGATTTCGTCGCTGCGCATCGGCGCACGATAAGCGCCAAACAGTTTCAAGCCTTCGGCTTCTGCCGCCGGTAGAACCTGGGAGGATAGGAACTGGAAATACTCCGACGATGTTCCCGGCCGCGTGCGGGCGATGGAGTGAATGCAAACCCAGGAACGCAAGCCCGACCGCAGCAATTCCGCTCGTGTCGGCGAAAACTCCGCCGGCTCGAGGATGCGATCAAAGCCGCCGCTGCGCCATTCGGTCGCCTTCGCCCACCACGGCGCCAGCGCCGCATCCTTCTTTTCGGGAACGAACTGGCGCTCGAGCGTCTGCGCCCAGTGACCCCAACTGTCCATCTCCCAGAGATTCACCACCCGCGGCCAGCGGTTGGTGCTGCCGATGACCTTCCAGCAGCCGACGAGACGCGAGATGCCCTCCCCTTGCGAATGCCGCCCACGCTCGACCACCGCCTGCATGTACTTTTCCTGGCCGGTGCCGACGATGTCGATGATTTCATGAAGATATAGCATCGCCCGCAGGGTACGGGGTTCAGGGTGCAGGGTCCAGGGGGACTTCGAACCCCGAACCCCGCACCTCGAACCCGCGCGCGCGCCAGCGCGCGCTCGTTGACTCTCCGGTAGCGTGACTGTATCGAGCGTCAACGTTGCTCACTTCAATGAGTTCGTGGCTGCCGACAACGCTCAATTTCCTATCCGTCCAAGCTCGCCGGCGCGGTGTGTGCGGCGGCCTGCGCTTCCGCGATCAACACGTGTCGTTCGGCGCCCTCCATGACGCGGCCGCCGACCTCGCCAAGCGTCTGGCGGCACGCGGACTCGGCAAGGGCGACCACATCGGCATGATGATGGCCAACGAGCCGGCTCTGGTGGCCGCAAAGTACGCGATCTGGTCCATCGGCGCCGTGGTCGTGCCGATCAGCGCCAGATCGACCGAGCCGGAGGCCTCGCATTTGCTCAGCCACTCGCGCTGCCGTTTCGTCTTGTGTGACCCGGACCGTGCCGAGGTCGCCAAGAATGCCGCACGCGCCGTGAAAGTTGGTGCCATGGTCTGTGAGCCGACGCTCCCGCTCCAACCGCGCATTCTGCACAAGCGCAGCATGGTCGTGCGCCGCGGCGGGGCGCCCAGCTCCGACGGGTTGGCGGTCATCGCCTACACCTCTGGGACGACGGGTTCTCCCAAGGGCGTCATGATGACGCACGACAACCTCCTTTGGGCGGCACTGACCTGTTCGACGGCGCGCGGTGACGACGCCGACACCGTCGGCGCCTGCCTGAGCCCACTCACGCATACCCCCGTCTTCGTTTCCCATCTTCTCTGCCGCATCCTCCATGGCTCGACTGCCGTGCTGTTGGAGAAGTTCGATACTGCCGCAACCCTCGCCGCAGTCGAGCAACACGCCATCACCGATCTGACACTGATCGGCGGGATGGTGTTCGATGTCACGCAGCTGGGCAGTGTTCCTGAACAAATTCGGCGCTCCGTTCGCAAGGTCACGGTGGGCGGCACGGCCACACCGATGGAGTCGAAGCGCTCGTTGGCCAACATCTTCGCCGGCGCCGATGTCATCGAAGCCTACGGCCAGAGCGAGTCGACCAACGGCGTGACCATGGCGCGCGGCGGTAGTGTCTTTGCGCATCCCGGAACTGTCGGCCGCATGAATCCCTACCTGATCGCCGGCGTCATGCGACCCGACGGTCACCATGCCGACGTCGACGAGGAAGGCGAAATCGTCGTGTCGGGTCCGACGTTGATGAAGGGCTACTATCGCAACCGTCAGGCGACGGCTGCCGCTCTGCGGGACGGCTGGCTCCACACCGGTGATCTCGGTCGCCGCGACTCCGATGGCTATTTCTACATCACCGGCCGGGTGAAGGATCTGATCATTACCGGCGGCGAGAACGTTTCGCCGGCCGAGGTTGAAGAAGTGCTGCGCGACCATCCGGCGGTCGCCGACGTCGCTGTGATTGGGACGCCTCATCCGCGCTGGGGCGAACAGGTGACGGCGATCGTCGTGGTCGCCCCCGGTAAAACGCTCGACGGGGCGGCGCTTAGTGACTACGCAGGCAGTAGACTCGCCGGCTTCAAGAAGCCACGGCGCGTCGAGTTCGTCGACGTGCTGCCACGCAATGCCGCCAATAAGGTCCAAACGGGAGTTCTGAAGGAGCGCTTCGGCGCAAAGACGCAGTAAGTTGCTGTACCGGCCAACGGCGCTGAATGCGGCCGTCGTATTCCTGTCCGGTATGGGAAGATCGCTCTCCCGGCACTGGCCGTTGCCGCAAGCGAGATCGCCGGCAGGTACTGACCTTCGATTGACACCCCGACAGCAGGCTTGTATCGAATGTGAACATTTGTTCACCTCGCAAGCTGCCGTCGCATGTTGCCTTTGCCGCTGATTCCAGCCGATTCAGAACGGAACACAAGAGTCCTCTCGACTCTGAGCTCGCCGCGGGCCACAAGGCGCACACCAGCTTACTGACGAAGTGGTTCGGCGGAAGGACGCAGACATGGATAATCTCGGGCCGTTGAAAGGGGTGCGGGTCATCGACTTCAGTCATCAGGCCGCCGGCCCGTGGTGCACGACACTGCTGGGCGACATGGGCGCTGATGTATGGAAGATCGAGAAACCCGGTCGCGGCGACGCTATCCGTTACGCGCGCGGCGCCGATCCCGTCGTCGGCAGCTTCAATTTCTGGGGATTGAACCGCAACAAGAAGTCGGTGGGTGTCGATATCAAGGAACCCGGCGGCGTTGTCCTGGTGAAAGAGATGTTGGCGCAGGCGGATGTCCTGGTGGAGAACTTCCGGCCCGGCGTCATGGATCGGCTGGGTCTCGGCTTCGATACGCTGAAGCAGCTCAACCCAAGACTGGTCTACACATCCATCACCGCATTCGGTGACCGCGGTCCGATCGCCCAGAACCCGGGGATGGATCTGATCCTACAAGCGACCGGTGGGATGATGGGCCTCTCGGGTTTTCCGGGCGGACCACCGGTCAAAGCGGCGGGTCCGGTTGCCGACATCTCATCGGGTATCTATGCGGCGTACGCCATCGCGTTGGCGCTCTACGAACGGCAAATTTCCGGCCGTGGGCAGAGGATCCATCTGACCATGCTCGACGCCGTCATCTCGTTGCTGGCGGACATTTCCACCGCCTATCTCAACACCGGGATCGACTACGAGAAGTTCGGCAACGGTCATCCCGACCTCGTGCCCTATCAGGCCTTCGAGGCAAAGGACGGCTATTTCATCGTTGCCTGTCTATCGAATGCCTTCTTCAAGCGGCTGGCGGCCGGGCTGGGCAAGGAAGAGTGGCTGCAGAACCCGAGGTTCGCCACCAACAATGCCCGCTGCGAGCATCGCGAGGAAATCGTCGGGTTGCTCCAACAGATCTTCCGGACAAACACGCGTGATCACTGGATCAAGCTGTGCACCGACAACGATCTGCCGGCGTGCCGCGTCAACGGCCTCAAGGATCTGTTCGCCATGGAGCAACTCGAAGCGATCGGCTCGGTCGCCGAGTGGGAGCACCCGAAGCACGGCAAATTCCGGACGATGAACGTGCCGATTCACATGAGCGCGACGCCGGGATCACTGCGCATCCCACCTCCCGCGCTGGGTGAGCATACGCGTGAGGCGTTGCGTCAGATGGGCAAGTCAGACGATGAGATCCGCAATCTGATCGAGGCTGGAATCTGCGGCTGAGACGATGAACATCCTCTACGAAGCCGGCAATGGCATCGCCCGCATTACGCTGAACCGCCCCGAAGCGCTCAACGCGTTGCTGCCGGAGATGGGCGACGAGCTCGCCGACCTGGTGGAGCGTGCGGATGCCGACGATGCGGTGCGTGTGCTCGTTCTGAGCGGTGCCGGGAAGGCCTTCTCCGCCGGCGCCGATCTCAAGCTGATGGGGCGCGACGATCGCCTTGGTCGTTCGGCGCTGGTCGGGCGGCAGCGCAATCTCCACGGCTCCGGCGTCGTCGAACGTCTACTTCGCCGCCAGAAGCCGATGATCGCGGCCCTCAACGGCGTCGCCGCGGGTATGGCCTGTGCCTACGCCTTGGCGTGCGACTTCATCCTGGCGCACGAGGCGGCGCGCTTTGTGTTTGGTTTCGTCCGGCTCGGCTTCGTGCCGGACTCAGGCACGACGTATCTGCTCACGCGGCGTGTCGGCGTGGCTACGGCGCAGAAGATCATTCTGGCCGGTGAGCCGATCGAGGCGCCGGAAGCCTTGCGCATCGGCCTCGTCAGTGAAGTCTCCACCGCCGATCTGTTCGCCGGCCGTGTCGATGAGCTCGCTACGGCAATCGCTGCTCATCCACCGCATGCAGTCGTCCTGGCTCGCGGCCTGTTGGCGCGAGCAGCAGACAGCGACTTTCGTCAGGCTGCCGAGGCCGAAGCCCTGGCCCAGGGCATCCTCGGCGAGACAGAAGATCACAAGGAAGCCGTCCGCGCCTTCGTCGAGAAACGCAAGCCGGTGTTTAC
>Ga0187892_10009431_pt1 | contig 12861 bp, 8 predicted proteins | sample MA1701073metaG_FD_139345 | JGI IMG/M metagenome (GOLD analysis project Ga0187892, IMG submission 139345) | Bio-ooze microbial communities from a basaltic lava cave in the Kipuka Kanohina Cave System on the Island of Hawaii, USA - MA170107-3 metaG ...
CGACGGCGTCTTCAGCCATTCGGGGTCCAGCGGGACCTATGCCTGGGGCGATCCCAAGACGGGCGTCATGGGGATCCTGTTCTTCCAGTTCACCGACGACAAGGAGACGGTGTCCCGCCTCCAGTCGGGGTTCCAGAAGGCGGTTCGCGCGGCCCTGGAAAGCAGATGACGGGTTAACCCGGGTCGCGCTCACGCAATGAGAGCCTGCCGATGAGGTATTGGGTCCCGCTCGTCCTACTGGCCGCCCCGGCCGACCCCGAGATCGTCTTTTCGGACCACACCGCCAGGGCCGGGCTCGTCGAGCCCCTGGCCGGGATCATGGGGCACGGGGGCGCGTGCGGCGACTTCGACGGCGACGGGAAGCTCGACCTCTTCGTGGGCGGCTTCTGCGACCGTCCGAACGCCGAGTACGCGCCGGCCGCCGGGCCCGTGTCCGCCCGGCTCCTGCGCAACCGGGGCGACGGCACGTTCGAGCGCGTCGGCCAGCCGGCCGTCGAGTTTTACGCCCGGACGAGCGGCGCCGTCTTCGCCGACCTGGACAACGACGGCGACCTCGAGCTCTATTCGGCGAACAACGCCAAGGGCCGCGCGGGCCGCGGCGACGAGCCGCAGCGGTCCGCCCAGGTGAGGCACAGCACCCTCTTCCGGAATGACGCGGGGAAACTTGTGGACGTTTCGGCCGCCAGCGGCGCGTGCCCGGAGACGCTCTTCACGGCGCGGAACGTCGGCGTGTTCGACTACGACGGGGACGGCCTCCTGGACCTCTACGTGGTCGAGGACAAGTTCACCCGGAATCCCCGTTCGGCGCTCTTCCGCAACAAGGGCGGCCTTCAGTTCGAGGACGTCACCCGGGCGGTCGGCCTCCCGGAGGACGTTTTCGGGCTGGGCCTGGCGGTCGCGGACCTGAACGGTGACCTTCGGCCCGATTTCTTCGTCCCCCACTCGAACCGGCTGTTCCTTAGCCAGCCGGGCGGGAAGTACCGCGAGGCGGTGGAGCTTCGCCCGACGTTCGCGTGGACACCACTTTCGGGCGAGGACTGGCCCTGCGGGGCGGCCTTCGGCGACGTAAATCGCGATGGGCGGTTCGACCTGGTCCTCGCGCACCATCACGAGCGGGCCCGCCTGCGACTCTGGCTGGGCGGCGACCTCAAGGACGGCGTCCCGCAGTTCCGGGAGGTGACGAAGGAAGCGGGCTTGGCGGACATCGTGCCGACGAAGGCGCCGCACGCGGAGCTGCAGGACTTCGACAACGACGGCTGGCTCGACCTCTACGTTTCGGCCGCGTGGGTCGAGGGAGGAAAAGTCACGCCGCTCGTCTATCGGAACGTCGGCGGCACGCGATTCGAGCCGCCGCGACCCGTCCAAGCTCCGATGGTGTACTACCCCGCCGGCCCCACGGGCGACTTCGACAGCGACGGCCGGCTGGACATATTCCTCATCAACTGGTTCGCCGGGCGTCGCTGCACGCTGCTCCGAAACGAAAGTCCCGTGCGTCGCTGGCTCGACGTGCAGGCGGTGGGCAAGACGGTCAACCGGATGGGGATCGGCGCGCAGGTCCGGGTCACCAAGGCGGGGAAACTGCTGGGCTTTCAGGAAGTAACCACGGGGTACGGGTACGCGAGCGGCCAGCGCGCGTACTGCCACTTCGGCCTGGCGGACGAGACGTCGGTCGACGTCCAGGTCACGTTTCCCAACGGGAAGAAGGTGACGAAAGAGAGCGTCGCGGCCGACCGCCTGCTGACGGTAGAGGAGCCTCAATGAACGCGTTCCTGGCCATTCTGCTCCTAGCGCCGCAATCGTTCCCGCCCAAGCTCCCGGACGGCAAGGAAGTCGTGACGGACACGTCGGAAGATTTTCTCAAGCCCGCCTCGACCTTGAAGGGCGGCGTCGCGGTCGCGAAGGCGGCGCCGACGGTCGACGTCCTTTTCTTCCCATGCCAGAAGTATCCCGGCAAGCCGTGGTCCACGTGGGGCGACAACCTGGTCGCCAACGGAAAAGTCTACTGCTCGCTCGGCGACCATCTGGCGGCGGACTCGAGGAAGGCGGCGGAAAGCACCGGGACCGGGTTCGTGTACGAGTACGATCCTGCGGCGAAGAAGCTGAAGGAGCTGGTGGACGTCTCGAAGCTCCTGGCCCTCCCCGCGGGGCACTACACCCCCGGCAAGATCCACGGGCGCCTCGACATGGGCGACGACAACTGGGTGTATTTCTCCACGCACCGCGGCTCGACGCGCGTCACGACCGACCAGTACCACTACAAGGGCGACTGGGTTTTCCGGACGAACCCCGCGACCGGCCAGTCGGAGGTCCTCGTCTGCGGCGCCGTGCCCAAGCATTGCGTCCCGACGAGCGTGCTCGACCCCAAGCGCCTGATCTTCTACGGCGGGACGGCGCCCGGGACGGGCGGCGACGACGAGGGCGTGCAGTTTTTCGCCTACGACGTGAAGGCCAAAAAGGTTCTGTACTCCGGCCCCGACGGGCCGTCGCGCTACATGATCTTCGCGAAGTCGACGGGGCGCGTCTACTGGGTGCCCGGCAAGGACGACATGGTGGGGGGGCTCGTCCGCTGGGACCCCGAGAAGGGCGGCGCGCCGGAGAAGCTCCCGGCGACTTTGGGCCTTCGCGCGGCGTCGCAGGAGACGCCGCAGGGGATGGTCTACTCCGTGTCGAAGGGCGGGAGGGGCGGCGCGGCCACGCTCTACGCCTTCAACACGAAGACGGAAACGGCCGAGGCCCTGGGCGAGGCCGCGGTCGGCACCCACGGCTACATCGCCTCGCTCGACGCCGATCCGGCGGGCCGCTATCTCTACTATTGCGGCGGGGCGCACGGCGGCAGCGACACGGACGGCACGCCGATCGTTCAGTACGACGTCCGGACCCGGCAGCGGAAAGTGATCGCTTTCCTCCACCCCTACTACCGCCAGAAGTACGGCTTCGCCCCGGTCGGCACGTACGCCACGGCGATCGACGAAAAGGGCGAAGTGCTCTACGTCGTCTTCAACGTCAACCGCGCGGGCCGCGCCTGGGACGTCGTGGCCCTCTTCGCCATCCACATCCCCGCCTCCGAGCGCCAGCCCTGATCGATATTCCGTGAGAGGGCAGCCCCGGAAGGCCATGAAGAAGTGATGATCGAGATCCTTCTTTCCGCGGTCTGCCTGCTCGCCGACGACGGGGGGCTGCCCGCTTTTCCGGGGGCGGAAGGGTTCGGGACGCACACCCCCGGGGGGCGGGGCGGCCGCGTGATGGAGGTCACCACGCTGGAGGACGGCGGACCCGGCAGCCTGCGCGCCGCCGCCGAGGCGGAGGGGCCCCGCCTGGTCGTCTTCCGCATCGGAGGGACGATCGAGGTCAAGTCGCCGATCCGCGTCCTCCACCCTTACCTGACCCTCGCCGGCCAGACTGCGCCCGGAGGCGGCATCACGCTCAAGAACGCGCCCTCGAACCTCTTCGCGCCTCTCCAGATCAAGACCCATGACGTCGTCGTGCGCCACCTCCGCTCCAGGCCCGGCCCGAGCGGGAAGCCCTCCGAAAACGTCGACGCCTTGACGATCGCCGACCCGGAACGGAAGGTGTACAACGTGGTCGTCGACCACTGCTCGTTCAGCTGGTCGCTCGACGAGGTCGTCAACTCCTGGTATGACGCCCGCGACATCACCGTCCAGTGGTGCGTCATGTCGGAGGCGCTCTACCGGAGCACCCAGCCGAAGACGGAAGACGCGGGGGGAGGCAAGGGCCCGCTGTTCGGCGGCAAGGGCGGAGGCCGCGTCTCCCTACACCACAACCTCATCGCCCACAATGTCGGCCGCAACCCGATGATCAAGGGGGAGGACGTGTTCGACCTCGTCAACAACGTCATCTTCATTCCCCGCACGGTCGAAGCGGTGGTGGACGGCGAGCTGGGAATCCCGAGGGTCAACTTCGTGGGCAACACCGTCCTCGCGCCGAACGGAGACGGTCAGGTCTATGGGCTCTGGGTGCTGGGGTCCAGGCCGGTCTCGCTCTTCGTCCGCGGCAACCGCGGCCCGCATAGGCCGAACGACGACCTCGACGAAGCCGCGATCGTCCGGCCGGCGAACCGCGCTCGCGAGCAGATCGTCCCGCGGCGGCACGAATCCCCGGCCGTCACGTCCAGTTCCGCCGCCGCCTTGGAGGACGTGCTCCGCGAAGCGGGGTGCACCCGTCCAGTCCGCGACGACGCGGACCGGCGCATCGTCCAGGACGTGCGAGACGGGAGGGCGAGGGTCGTCAACGACCCTTCTGAAGTCGGCGGCTGGCCCGCGCTCGACCGCGGAGTCCCGTCCGCGGATTCCGATCGGGACGGCATGCCCGACGACTGGGAGAAACGTCACGGCTTCGACCCGGCCGACCCGGTGGACGGCGCCCGAGACGCGGACGGGGACGGATACACCAACGTGGAGGAATTCCTCAACCTCACCGACCCGCACAGGAAAGGCTAGTCCAAAACGCGCAAGTGCCCGCAAGTCCGGGCCTCGCCGCGCCCCTCCCCTGTGAGAAGGGCGCGGCGAGGGAGTCTTCGCCTGCGGCGAAGGCTCACTTGCGTGTTTTGGGCTAGCTGGCCGACCCTTCCGTAGGAAAACCCAAGTTCATTTAGCGGTTCTGTCATGGTTATCAATGGCCGCGAGAGCCCAAGCGGATTTTTGTCATCGACCCGGCGACGATGAAGCGGAGGACGGTAGCGACGAACGCATCGTGGGAGCGGGCCATCGATCTGTCGCCGGACGGCCGGCGGATCGCCTTCGTGCGCGCGGGCGCTCCGAAGGTTGTCGTGGTGGATATCGAGGGAAAAGCCGAGTCGCCCGTCGCGGAGGGCGACCATCCGTCATGGTCGCCGGACGGCAAGCGCCTCGCGTATGATCGCGAAGGTTCGATCTACGTGACGGAGTTGGAGACCCGCGGCGAACGAAAGATCGTGAACGGAGGGGGGCCGAGCTGGTCACGGTAGGCCTGACTGGAAAATCACCGCAAAGAGCGCAGAGAGGAAGCCTCCACGTGAGCTTCGAGTCGACCGGGAAGCGTGCCTTGAAATCGTCCCCCGTTGCCCCCCGCCCCCTCGGGCGAGCGGAATGCCCCCGGCGGGCCCTCAGCGGACGGGAGCGGTTCTGAAGAGCGGGATGACCTTGTTGTAGCGGCCGCGGTCGGAGAGTTTCTCCACCGGCAGCGTCTCGCACCGGTCGCCTCGCCACTCGACGACCTGCCGCGGATAGAGGTTCCCGTAGCTCACGACGTTGACCGCGCAGAATTCCGAGCCGCGGGTCACAAAGAGCGGCGGCCGCTCGGCGTAGGCGTCCGCGCTCTTGCCGGCATAGATGAATCCTCCGAGCACTTCGGTCCTTCCTCCGTCCCGGGTGTCCAAGACGGTATTGGCTTTCTCCGTCTTCAAACCCAGGATCCACAGGTGCGCCCCCGCGTTGACGACCATGGACTCGCCGTGCTCGTATTCCGTGTTGAACTGGCGGGCCCAGACCCTCTGCCCTTTCGCAAAAAACCACCCTCCCGCGACCACGTCTTCGATGAAGAGGTCCCCCGCCCCCGGAAGGGCGCGGTACGCCTTCAGCCCTCCCGTGAGGCCGCAATGCCGCAGAACCAGCGGCTTGGCCGACGCGTGCTCGATCCACACCGGCTCCAGGGCGGGCGGCCTCCGGAATCCCGAAATGCCTTCGAGCACGACGGCGGGCGCCTCCGTGGGTTCGATCCTGAGGACGGCATTCGGACCGCCGAGGAGGCCCTGATCCGGCCACAGTCCCGATAAGAAACCGACCACCCGCCTTACCTTTCCCCGCACGACGACCGTGGAGTGCACTCGGTACCGCCCGTCCTCCGGCCGGGGAAGGTAGACCACCGACTTGCCGGAGTCGATGGCCGCCTGGATTCCCGGGGCGTCGTCGTTCTCGTCGTTCGGGTCCGCCCCGTACTTCCTCACGTTCGCCCAGTCGGAAAAGTCGCGCGGCCAGCCCACGTCGGGCGCCTCCTGGACGGGAAGTCCCAAGGACGTGGAGGCGGAAGGAACGAAGCTGACCGCCGGGTGCGACCGGAATTCTTTGACGGAATTTCCCTCGCCCGGCACGACGGCCGAATAGCCGACCGCCTTGACGTTCCTCAGCCAAAGAATGCCGTCGTTCTCGATCGCCGGGGCCGAAGGGCTCCCGCCCTCCAAGCTCGCGTCGAGCAGCGTGACCGCCCCCTGCCGGGTTTCCTCTACGTTCCGGAGAGCGGGGCCGTTCCCCCGGGTCTTGAGGTCCCGGACGCTCAGCACGTTCCGGCGGTTTCGGATTCCGGCGGCGCCGAAGTTTTCCAGGACGACGTGCTCCAGCGTGAGGCCGTAGGTCCTCTGATCCACGTCGATGCCGTATTCGAACCCGACGACGCGGAGGTTCTTGACCAGACCTGGCCCGGGCCAGCGGTACACCATCGAGAGGCCCGCGTGGCCCTTCCCGTCGGTGGTGCGGATCGTGACGTCCCGGACTGAGGATTGATTGTGGCCACAGTATTCGATGCCGACCGCCCCGGCGTTGCCTGCCCCGACCTCCACCGTCAGATTGAAGATGTTGTTGTTGAAGCCGGTATTGAGTCCGTCCTTGGCGTCGGGATCCGACTGGCCGGCGAAGACGACGGGCTTGGGCGAGAGGGGATCTTGAAAGCCGGGGGCGCGGTCCTGGAGCCGAATCACGGTCCCCGTGCGACTCTGGCCCTGAAGCGTCAGGTATTGAACCCAACCCAGGGTGTCGCTTACCCGATACGTTCCCCGGGGGAAGTATAGAACCGAGCAGCCTCGGCGCTTGGCGCTTTCCTCGAGCGCTTTCCGGAGCGCTGGGGTGTCGTCCGCGGTCCCGTCTCCCTTGGCGCCGTAGGGAGGCTTCGTGACGTCGACAACATTCGCGTCAGGGGGATAGGTAACGTCCTCCTGAGGCCGCGTCCCCGTCAGGCAGGACACGAATGCGACATACGCCACGGCGAGGGCCATCGTCGTTCCTTCGTTTCGTCCGAAGATTCGGCCTCCCCCTGTATTACCCCGGGCGGTGGGGCCAAGGCTCCGATTTTGGAACCGCGCCTTTGGGTCAGAGCCTTTGAACCGCGCAGGCGGAGGCGTTTCGCGTAGGCTCTGGAGAACGACGTCGGTTATAGTGGCGGAATGCTCGCGGCTCGATGGCCTTCAATCCCATGATCGAGCACCTACTGGGCGACTACCCCGCCCGGGACTTCCTGGACCAGCAGTACACCCGCCTTCCCCACTCCCGGCCGGGCGGGGCGCGCGGGTTCACGTCGTTCGAGGGGTGGCCCGCGCTGGAGCGGATCCTGGGGGCGAAGGACGTCGACGCGTTCCTGGCGCGCGAAGGGCTGATGGCGGAAGGCGGCCGCACGCCTTCGTTCGCCGATGCGCGCCGGCTCTTCGGCGACGGCCACACGCTCGTCGTCCGGAACGCCCAGCGGCATGACCCCGAGCTCCGGCGGCTGGCGGAGGGGTTCGAGGCCGACTTCAAGGCGCCCGTCAACATCCACGTCTACGCCACGCCCGCGGGGCGCACCGGCTTCGGCTGGCATTACGACCCGGAAGACGTCTTGATCGTTCAGACCGGCGGCGTCAAGGAGTACCAGCTCCGGAAGAATACGGTCAACCCCTGGCCGCTCCTGGAGAACATGCCGCGCGACCTCCGCTTCGAGCGGGAGGTCATGCCGATCTGGAGCTGCACGCTGAGGGCGGGCGACTGGCTCTACATCCCGACCGGCTGGTGGCACTCCGCCCGGGGCCTGGAGGAATCGATCACGCTGGCCATCGGCCTCATGACTCCGGCGGCGGTCGAGCTCCTGGACTTTCTGAGAAAGGAGCTGGCGTCGAGCGTCATCTGGCGCCAGCGCCTCCCCCCCGCCGGCGCCGCCAACTCAAGGACCCCGGAGGAGCTGACGGAGCAGTACCGGGCTCTCTTCACGGATCTGGGAAAGGACCTGGCCCGGCTGCTCACGGACGAAGGGATCGCCCGCAAGTATGTAACAGAATAGTGCGACTATTCTGTTACTTGGAGGCGGCGGTGCCGTTCATGGGCCCCGCCTGCTGCTCGCACCAGGACTTCCACTTCGTCATGGACTTCTTCCGCTCGCTGGTGGCGAGGTCCGGCTTGTACTCGAACGTGTCCTTGACGCCCTTCTCGAGCGTCGCGAAGGCCGCCTCCCGGATCTTGAGGTCGTCGTCGTCGAGAAGCAGCACGAGCGTCCAGATCACCGCTTTGTCCTCCAGGTTCCCCAGGAGCTGGAGCTTGACCGCCTTCCCGAGGGCCTCGATCGCGCGCGTACGCTCCTCGAGGCCCGACCCCTTGGTCCGGGCGACCCGAGCCAGCGTGTCCTGCGACTCCGAATACCGCCAGTTGGCAGCAACCGCCAGGCCCTTGTAGGCCGCCGCCTTCACCCCGTCGGCCTTGTCCTTCGTCAGCTTGATCAACTCCATCACCATCTCGCGACCGTACAGAGCCGTCTCGGTCGTCGCGGCTGCAGACTTCTTGATCTCGGGGTCGGAGTTGTCGAAGGCGTTCCCCACCACCTTGGCGCCGGGAAGGCCGCCGATGCGGGTGGCTTCGAGGAGGATGGGGCCCATTTCCTCCGCCTTCCCGTTCTTCGCCTTTCCCGACATCGTGGAAACCGCCGTCCGCTCGTCCTTCGTGATCGGGATCTCCTTGTGCCGCAAGGCGTGGATGAACCGCAGGTTGTCGTCGGCCACCTCGGGATACTTCAGGATCCCGCCGTGGTCGGCGCCGTCGATCTCCCGGTAGACGTATCTATAGCCCTTCTCCTTGAGCTGCTGGCAGGCGCGGCGCGACGCATCGACGCCCACTTCCCGGTCCGCGTCGCCGTGCACGTAGTACCACTCGGTCCTCGTCTCGGCGGCGCTCAGCGGCCCCTGCTGCGGCGGCAGCTTCTGCCCCTTGGGCGGGCTCGAGAAATCAACTCCGCCCCCGCAGTACGGCGAAATCGATGCGAAGAGCTCCTGGTGCTCCCACCCGAACCGCTTCACCATCCAGCCGCCGTTCGACATCCCCACGATGTGCACCCGCCGCACGTCGATCGGATACGCCTCCTTGATCCACTGGATCCACTGGAGGAGGTACTTGTCGTCCGTCGTCCCCCACCCGGCGTCCCGGGACTTCCCGCCCGCGATGACGTACTGGTCGACGATCCCGACCCGCTTGGCGGCCTCGATGGCCCACCCCGTCACGTGGTCCTCGTTCCCGTTCATCCCGTGGAAGCAGACGACGAGCCCCAGGTGCTTCTGCTCGGGCTGCTTGTCCGGCGCCCTCATCCGGTAGCGCATGATGAGGGCCTTGGTCTTGGGATCCTTGTATTCGTCCTTGAAATCCCCATGCCAGGGGTGCTTGATCTCCTGGTCGGTCTTCGCCTGAGGCAGGGCAACGGCCAGCGCCAGCAGCAGCGAACTCATCGTCCGGTCCCCCCTATCGCGCCGCGGCCGCCTCGAGCGGCCCGGCCACCTTCGTGCACCACGACTTCCACTTCCCGAGCGCCGTCTTCCGCTCCGTCGTCGGCAGGTCGGGCTTGTATTCGAACGCGTCCTTGACGCCCATCTCGAGCGTCGAGAACGCGGCCTCCCGAATCTTGAGATCGTCGTCGTCGAGGAGGAGCACGAGCGTCCAGATCACGAGCTTGTCCTCGAAGTTCCCCGGGAGCATGAGCTTGACCGTCCTTCCGAGACCTTCGATCGCAAGCGCGCGCTCCGCGACGGGCGTGTTCCTGCTCCGGGCGGACCGGATGAGCGTATCCTGCGCCTCGGCGTACCGGAAGTTCGCCGCCGTCCCCAGCCCCTTGAACGCCGCCTGCTTGACCTCATCCGCCTTGTCCCGGAGGAGCTGGACAAGCTCGAGAACTGTGGGACGCCCGTAGAACGTCGTCTCCGTCGTCGCGACGGCCGCCGTCCGGACGGCGGGGTCGGTCGCATCGAAGGCGGCGTGGATCGCCTTGGCTGCCGGCGCCCCGCCGATGCGCGAAATCTCCGCGATCAGCGGGGTCGCGTCGGCGCCTTTCTCCGACTTGACCCGCACCGGCGCCGCCGAGAGCGTCGCGCGCTCATCCTTCGTCGGGGGAATCTCCTTGTGCCGCAGCGAGTGCATCCAGCGGAACCAGTCGTCGCGCACCGCGTCGACCAGCACCTTGTCGGGGTGGCCGTTCCCGTCCCAGATGTCCGTGTGGCCGTAGCCGTCGAGCTGGCGGAAGACGTACCGGTAGCCCTTCTGCCTGAGCTGCTCGCAGGCGCGGCGCGAGTTGTCAGGATTGTCGTCCCCGCCGTGGACGAAGTACCACTCCGTCTTCGTGTCGGCGGGCGACCCGGGCGTCGGCGGGCGCTTCTTGCCGTCGTTATCCTGGAAGTTATAGCTGCCGCAGTACCCGCAGACCGCCGCGAAGAGCTCCTGGTGCGCCCAGCCGAACCGGCCCGCGAAGGCCGCGCCGTTCGAGCTCCCCCACAGGTAGACGCGGCGCGGGTCGATCGGGTAGGTCTCCTTGGCCCAGGCGATCAGGCGCAGGACGTACTCCTCGTCGACCTTCTCCCACCCGGCGCCGCGCGACTTTCCCGCGATGATGAGGTACTGGTCGGTGAGGCCGAGCCTCTTGGCGCACTCGACCGTGCCCGGGAAGTAATTCCCCTCATTCCCGTTGAAACCGTGACACAGGAAGATGAGCCCCAGCGTCTTCTGCTCGGCGAGCTTCGAAGGGGCCTGCATGGCCACCTTCATGATGACGTCCTTCTTCACCGGGTCCTTGATCTCGCCTTTGTAGACTCCGGTGACGGGGTGTTTGACTTCGGCCTGAGGATAAAGCAAGAGAAGTGCCGCGAATCCCGCTCCGCGCATAGGTCAGGTCCCCTCCGGTGTGGCTCGCGCCCCCTACTATACGAATTCGAGACGGCGCGCGGGAAGAAATGTGTGCTTCTTCACCCGCGCTCAACGCGCGCGGAGTCGGGCCAGGCGGCTTTCGACGGCGGTCCGGTAGGTCCACCCCTCTCCTCCTACGCGGAGCGCCGTAACCAGGTCCTCATCGGCTTGGCGGAGGAGCCCCTTCCCCGCCTCCGGCGTCGCCCTCGACGCCAGCGACTCGCGGACCTGGGCCCGCTGGGCGTAGACGATCGCCAGGCTCGGGTCCAGTTCCAGGGCCCTCGTGCTGTCGTCGAGAGCACCGCGATAGTCGCCCGCCTGCGCCTTCGCGCACGCGCGGTTGGCGAAGGCCCCCGCGCTCGACGGGTTGAGCTGGATGGCTTCCGAAGCATCCTCGAGAGCGCCCTTGAAGTCCCCGAGCTTCATCCTCGCCGCCGCGCGATTCACGTGGGCGCCAGGCTGCCTCGGATCGAGTTTCAAGGCCTCGGTGGCGTCGTCGAGCTCTCCCCGGCAGTCGCCCAGGAGTCCCCGGAGTCCCGCACGGTTGACGTACGCCAGCGGGTTGCGGGGATCGATCTTCAACGCCTCGGAGGCATCGGCCAGGGCGCCCTTCGGATCCCCCAGGCGCGCCTTCGCAGCCGAGCGGTTGATGTACGCCTGGGCATGTTGCGGATCCAACCTCAAGGCGGCCTCCGCATCGTCAAGCTCTCCCCGGGAGTCGCCCGAGGCGCCCCGAGCCGCCGCCCGATTGACGTAAGCCTGGACCTGGCGCGGGTCGAGACGCAGCGCCGCGGTCGCGTCTTCGATGGCGTCCTCGTACCTTCCCAGCTTAGCTCGGAGGGCGGATCGGCCCGCGTACCCGCCCGCGAAGCCGGGATGGAGACGCAACGCGCGCGTGTAGTCGTCCTCCGCTTCGGCGAAGAGGCGCAGGCACCACCGGGCCGCCCCGCGATCGAACCGGGCTTTCGCGTAGTGCGGCCGGATGCGGAGGGCCTCCGTCTGCCAGGCCGCGTTCTCCGCGGCGTCGGCCGACCACCCCCCCAGCAGGTTGCAGTATTCCTCCGAGGGCGAACGCCGGTTCGCCTCGTCCAGCGCCGCGCGCGCGCCCTCCGGGTCGCCGTTCGCATGCCGCGAGATCGCCCGGACGACGACTTCGGCCACTTCCTCCTCTTCCAGTCCTCCCATTCCCCACTTCGCGTGGGCGCCCCCTCGGCCGGCCGTGCTGAACGCCTCCCGCGCGCCTTGGAGTGCCGAGTCCCTCGCCTCCAGGCGGGCCGCGTACGACCGGTCGTCACTCCAGTGCGCGCGCCAGTAGCGTTCGAGCCTCGCCCGCCCGAGGAGCGCCCAGCCGGGGGCAAACCCGGGCTCCCGACGGACCGCATCTTCGAGATCTCGAACCGCCCCCTCAACGTCGTCCAGGTACAGTCTCCCCCGCGCACGGACGTAGAACCCCTGAGCCTCGCGAGGCCGTGCGGCCACGTGGCGGTCGAGCGCCGCCACGGCGGCTTCGATCTTCATCCTCGTCTGGGCCGGGTCCTTGTGCGGCTGGTACCACTCCTGCTTGGCGAGTACCACCTGGCCCCACAGCTCCTGCAGGCGGCGCAGGGAGCTTTCCCGCCGCGCCTGGCCGACGGTGGCGGCGAGTACCAACGCGACGGCGATCGTCGCCGCGAGCCCGGCCGCCAACCTCCAATGTTTCCTGAGGCCCCGTCGCAGCCGAACGGGAAGACTCTGGAGACGCGCCGCGACGGGCTCGCCACGCAGGCATCGGCGCAGGTCGTCCGCCAGCGCCTCGGCGGAAGGGTAACGATCGTCGGGGCGCGGGCGCAGCGCCTTGCGGCAAATGGATTCCAGCTCCGCGTCCGGCCGGCTCATTTCGTGGAGGATCGCACCGAGTGAGTAGACGTCGCTCCGCTCGTCCACGTGCTCCAGGTCTCCCCGTGCCTGCTCGGGCGACATGTAGGCGACGGTC